>Ga0153918_1000002_pt1 | contig 362691 bp, 345 predicted proteins | sample TSFL002MetaG_FD_104687 | JGI IMG/M metagenome (GOLD analysis project Ga0153918, IMG submission 104687) | Attine ant fungus gardens microbial communities from Florida, USA - TSFL002 MetaG | ecosystem: Host-associated > Fungi > Mycelium > Unclassified | place: USA: Florida, Paynes Creek Historic... | reverse complement strand
TCCTGCGGCGACACCTGTGTGACCTGCGTCGTGCAGGCCCTAGTTTGACTGACTACGCACATCGCTGTGCGATTTATAAAAATGAATTAACAGGTACGTTTTGTCTTGTTTAGTTTTCAAAGAACTTTGTGTGCTTCTCTCGAAGCGACTACTTAATAGTAACATTTTTAGTTAACTAGGTCAATACTTTTTTGAAAAAGTTTTTACTAGTCATAATGGTCATGCTTGTGTCTTTAAAAAGACAACAGAAATGATTATACCATAATTTTTATGACTGTAAAGGGTTATGACACAAAAAAGCGCAGCTATTTCAGCTGCGCTTTTTCTCACACTTCTTCTTGTTCTTCTTCATTCTCATCTTCTTCGTTTTTCTCTACTAAAGCTACTGTAGCAACATGCTCTTCTTCTGCCATTCTGATGAGACGCACACCTTGAGTGACACGTCCGGTGATGGAGATATCATTGATGTCCATTCTGATGAGTACGCCGCTAGCTGTAATAATCATTAGATCCTCTTCACCTTTAGTAGCTTTCACTGCTACTAGTTGGCCGTTGTTCTCGGTGATTTTCGCTGTTTTGAGTCCTTTTCCGCCCCGGCTTTGGGTTCTGTACTCTTCAGCCGGAGTTCGTTTTCCGTACCCTTTTTCAGTTACGATAAGGACGTGTGATTCTTCCTCTAATATCTCCATGCCGACAACAACGTCGTCATCCGTCAGGGTGATGCCTTTTACGCCCGCCGCAGTTCTTCCCATCTCCCGGACATCTGTTTCAGGGAAACGGATCAGTAAACCGTTTTTCGTTCCAATGATGATTTGTTTTGTGCCGTCAGTCAGACGTACACCCATCAGTTCATCATCTTCACGAAGACTCAGAGCGATTAGACCATTGTTGCGGATATTAGCGAATTGAGATAGCGATGTTCGTTTTGAAACCCCATGCTTTGTAGTGAAGAAAAGGTAAAGCTCCGCATTGAATTCCGTGACTGGAATAATCGCGTTGATCCACTCACCCTTTTCTACCTCCAGCAGGTTAATAATCGGGATTCCTTTTGCCGTTCTGCCGTATTCAGGGATTTCATACCCTTTTGCACGATACACTTTCCCCTTGTTCGAGAAGAAGAGAATCGTGTCATGAGTTGACGTAGAGATCAAATGCTCAACGAAATCATCTTCGTTTGTTCCCATACCTTGTACACCTTTTCCGCCTCGTTTTTGACTGCGGTAAGTTGATGCAGGAAGACGTTTGACGTATCCGTTGTGCGTCAGAGTAACTACGATATTTTCTCTCTCGATGAGATCTTCATCTTCAATTGTCTCCAGTCCAGAAGTGACGATCTCAGTACGTCTTTCATCGTTAAAACGCTCTTTGATTTCCGTGAGTTCTTCACGAATGATCTCAAGCACTTTATATTCATTTGCCAAGATGTCTTTTAGCTCTGCAATTAATTTAACAAGAGATTGGTATTCTTCTTCTATCTTTTCACGTTCCAGTCCCGTTAAACGCTGGAGCCTCATATCAAGGATCGCTTGTGCTTGCTTCTCTGTCAGTGAGAATTGTTCAATTAAACCTGTTCTCGCAATTTCAGCCGTTTGAGAATTACGGATAAGGGAGATAACTGCATCGAGATGATCCAGTGCAACTCTCAATCCTTCCAGGATATGAGCTCTCGCTTCCGCTTTACGCAATTCATAAGCAGTACGGCGTCTAATGACAACTTTTTGATGGTCAAGGTAATGCTCTAGGCATTGCTTAAGAGTTAAAACTTTCGGCTGGCCATCAACAAGTGCAAGCAGGTTGATGCCAAAAGATGTTTGTAGAGCAGTTTGTTTGTACAGATTGTTTAAGATGACATTTGCATTGGCGTCGCGTCTGATTTCAATGACAATTCTCATACCTGTACGATCTGACTCATCACGCAGATCTGTGATACCCTCTATCTTTTTGTCCCTTACGAGATCAGCAATTTTCTCAATTAATTTCGCCTTATTCACTTGGTAAGGTAACTCTGTAACGATAATTCTTTCTTTACCCGAAGATGTTTGTTCGATCTCAGCTTTTGCCCGGATCGTGATAGAGCCTCGGCCTGATTCGTATGCTTTCCGGATACCGCTGCGTCCCAAGATTTGACCCGCGGTCGGGAAATCAGGCCCTGGAATGACTTCCATAAGCTCTGGAATTGTAATGTCCGGATTCTCACTGACAGCAAGTACACCGTCAATGATTTCTCCCAGCTGGTGCGGAGGAATGTTTGTTGCCATACCTACCGCAATGCCGGCAGCACCGTTCACGAGCAGATTCGGGAACCTTGAAGGCATAACGACAGGTTCTCTTTCTGACCCGTCATAGTTATCCTGGTAATCGATTGTGTCTTTTGTGATGTCACGAAGAATCTCCATTGAGATTTTAGACATTCTTGCTTCTGTATAACGCATGGCCGCCGCTGAGTCTCCGTCAACAGAACCGAAGTTTCCGTGACCGTCAACGAGCATATAACGGTAGTTGAAATCCTGAGCCATTCTGACCATGGATTCATATACCGCTGAATCACCGTGCGGGTGGTATTTCCCGATAACTTCTCCAACGATACGCGCGGATTTTTTATAAGGCTTGTCACTTGTCATGCCTAAATCATTCATTGCATACAAAATCCGTCTATGAACCGGTTTTAAACCGTCTCGAACATCTGGAAGAGCACGGGACACGATAACGCTCATTGCATAATCCAAGAAGGACGTACGCATTTCCTGACTGATATTTATTTCACGAACTTGTGGTGTGTTTTGTTCACTCATTAAAAAACCTCCCTGAAGTATCACATGAAATATGTGGGAGTAGATTGTCCATTATGACCTTCAATACGATTTCACTATTCTCCATTATATCAATAAACTTATGATTATACACATTAAATTGCTAGAATATATAGGTACTGCAAGCATTGCTGCATCTGATCTTGTTCAGAAAAAAGCCTTATTTCTTATTGGAAATAAGGCTTTTTATGATTAGATGTCAAGATTTTTAACGTATCTCGCATTCGCTTCTATGAAGTTTCGGCGCGGTTCTACCTTGTCGCCCATAAGCATTTCAAAAGTCTCGTCCGCATCCATTGCATCTTCAAGAGTTACCTGAAGAAGTGTTCTGGAACTAGGATCCATGGTTGTCTCCCATAGCTGGGTGGCATTCATTTCACCAAGACCTTTGTAACGCTGCAGTCCAGGCTTAGGCGTTTGAGGAAGAGTTTTTAACAGCTCTTCCAGCTCCTTGTCATTGTACGCATATTCAACGCGTTTCCCCTGTTGAACCTTGTAGAGCGGCGGCTGCGCAATGTACACGTAGCCATTTTCGATAATTTGGCGCATATATCTGTAAAAGAACGTTAACAGCAGTGTTCTGATGTGCGCGCCGTCAACATCGGCATCTGTCATAATGACAACTTTGTGGTAACGGGCTTTCTCAAGGTTGAAGTCTTCCCCAATACCTGTGCCGAGCGCTGTGATCATAGAGCGAACTTCGTTGTTAGAAAGGATTTTATCCAGTCTGGCCTTTTCAACGTTTAGGATTTTACCTCTAAGCGGCAAAATGGCTTGGAAATGTCTGTCGCGTCCTTGTTTAGCAGATCCTCCGGCAGAGTCACCCTCTACGATATATAACTCGGAGATGCTCGGATCTTTTGAAGAGCAGTCCGCTAACTTACCGGGCAAGTTGGAAATTTCCAAAGCACTCTTACGGCGTGTTAGTTCACGGGCTTTTTTCGCAGCCATTCTTGCTCTTGCCGCCATTAAGCCTTTATCGACAATTTTTTTGGCTGCATCTGGATTTTCCAGCATAAATGTTTCCATCGCTGTAGAAAATAACGTATCGGTGATCGTCCGTGCTTCTGAGTTGCCCAGCTTTGTTTTTGTTTGGCCCTCAAACTGCGGATCAGGGTGTTTGATTGAAATAATCGCTGTCAGCCCTTCCCTTACGTCATCTCCGCTTAGGTTTGGATCATTTTCTTTAATAAGCCCTTTTTTTCTGGCGTAATCGTTGATAACACGAGTCAGGCCCGTTTTGAAGCCAGCTTCATGGGTACCGCCTTCGTACGTGTTAATGTTGTTTGTAAACGAGTAAATGTTGCTTGTATAGCTGTCATTGTATTGCAAAGCCACTTCAACCGTAATGCCGTCCTTTTCGCCTTCAATGTAAATCGGCTCTTCATGGACAACCTCTTTAGAGCGGTTTAAATACTCTACATAACTTTTAATTCCGCCTTCGTAATGGTATTCATTTTTGCGCTCTTGTCCTTCACGTTTATCTTCAATCGTGATGTTTACGCCCTTTGTTAAAAAGGCTAATTCACGCACGCGGTTGGCAAGCAGATCGTAATCATACTCGGTTGTTTCTGAGAAAATTTCAGGGTCCGGGACAAAATGTGTCGTCGTTCCTGTATGATCCGTTTCGCCAATGATTTCAAGGTCTGTAACCGGAACTCCGCGTTTATAGGTTTGGCGGTGAATTTTACCGTCACGGTGAACCGTCACATCAAGCTCTGTGGATAGTGCGTTTACGACCGAAGCACCTACACCGTGTAATCCTCCGGATACTTTATAGCCGCTTCCGTCAAATTTTCCTCCGGCATGAAGCACCGTCATAATGACTTCTACCGCAGGACGGCCCATTTTTTCATGAATACCGACTGGAATACCGCGGCCATTATCTACAACCGTGATACTGTTGTCTTTTTCGATTTGGATATTGATATCCGTACAATAACCGGCAAGGGCTTCGTCAATACTATTGTCGACAATTTCCCATACCAAGTGGTGAAGGCCTTTGCTGTTTGTCGAACCGATATACATCCCCGGTCTTTTACGAACAGCTTCCAATCCTTCTAGTACCTGTATCTGATTTTCATCATAACTGTTTTGCTGCTGTTCCATAGCCACGTCATTCACCTACACTTTTCTAAACGATATATTCGTGATAAAAAATTTCTAAGAATCTATTTCAAACATAAATTGCGCACGTTTTTTTAATGTGCTGGAAGATAAGGGAGAGTAATATATATTCTGAACCGTGACTACGATAGATTTGGGCGTGCCGTTTACGGAAGGCACCACCTTGTGTTTCTGTTTTTTCAGAAATTCTTCAACAATAGGCGACATGTTGGCTTTAAAGTCAAAAATGCCGACAATATCTCGTGTTGAAACCACAAAGTCATCACCTAAATGAATATACAATTGCTCACCTCATTTCTTCACTTCACTAACGCACCATTTTGCACACGGAACATTCCTGCTTGACGTAAGGTTTCGTGATCAATGCCATCAACGCTTGTCGTTGTGACAAACGTTTGTACACGGCCTTGGATCGTATGAAGCAAGTGTGACTGGCGATAATCATCCAGTTCACTCAGTACATCATCCAATAGTAAAATGGGATATTCTCCGATTTCTTCATGGATCAGGTCAATCTCCGCCAGCTTAAGGGACAACGCCGTCGTTCGCTGCTGTCCTTGAGAACCATACGTCTGCACATCGCGTCCGTTCACATAGAAAAGAACATCATCGCGATGAGGCCCTGACAGCGTCACACCACGCTCAATTTCTTTTTCTCTTAATTTAGAAAACGCTTCTTGATAGCTATCTCCTATTTTCGACAAATCTAGGGGATCTGATACATCAAGAGCTGTATGGTATTTCAGGGTCAGTTCTTCAAGCCCTCTTGAGATGCCTGCATGGATGGGCTGCGCCCATTTCTCGAGCTGTGCTGTAAACTGCAGGCGTTTTACGACGACTTTTGCTGCAACTTCTACAAGCTGATCGGTCAGAACATCGAGCATCGTCCGGTCAGTTTGTTTTCTTGTTTGCAGCTGTTTCAAAAAATGATTCCGCTGGGAAAGGATTTTCTGGTAAAGAGAAAGATCATGAAGGTAGACGGGAGAAACCTGTCCGATTTCCATGTCAAGAAACCGCCTTCTCACTTGAGGGCTTCCCTTTACAAGATTTAAATCTTCCGGCGCGAACATAATGGTGTTGAGGGCCCCGACATACTGGCTGAGCTTTTGCTGTTCAATATGATTGACCTTGCCCTTTTTACCCTTTTTGGAGATGACGAGCTGCATCGGGATCGCCCCGTTTTGCTTCATCACTCTTCCCTCTATTTTAGCATAGTCTTTGTCCCACCGTATAAGTTCTTTGTCATTTGATGTCCGGTGCGATTTCGCCATGGACAAGACATAGATCGCCTCCATGAGGTTTGTCTTCCCCTGGGCGTTTTCTCCGATGATCACATTTACTTTATTTTCAAATCGAAGTTCAGCATGGTCGTAGTTGCGGTAAGATGTCAGTTCTAAGTTCTGGATATACAATCAGTGTCACCCGCTTTAATTGACGACTTGAAATGAACCAAATCCTTCAATCTCTACCACATCTCCAACATACAGCTTTCTGCCCCGGCGGTTGTCCGGCTCATCGTTCACAAGCACTTCATGCTCGCTTAAAAACCACTTCGCCATACCGCCAGACTGAATCACATCGGCTAATTTTAAGAATTGTCCGAGTGTAATCATCTCTGTATCAATTGAAATCGGATTTGCCATTATATCGACCTCTTTCAAATATCACTAATATCTAATTGTACTAAAAAAAAACGAATTAGGGAAAGGGAAAACTTGTCGGAGCAGATACCGAATAGAAAAGCTGCCGACAGGTCGGCAGCAGTGTATCGGATTAATAGGTTCTGACAGGGAGGATAAGCTGTACAATCGTTTCATCATTCGGCGTGCGAATTAAGAAAGGTCTCATTGCGCCTGTAAAGCTTACGCGTATTTCTGCTCCTTCAAGCACCTTTAGTGCATCCAGCATATATTTTGGACTAAAAGAGATATTTAATTCCTCACCTTCAATTTGATCCGCAGCAATTGCTTCCACAACTTTACCGATTTCCGGGGAGTTGGAAGAAATTTCAATGGATTCAGCCGGTTTTGCGGACAGTTTTACAACGTTGTTGCGTCCCTCTCTAGCTAAAAGAGATGCACGATCAATGGCCTGAAGGAATTCTTTTGTGTTCACAATAATTTCTGTTTTGCTGTCTTGCGGAATCAGGCTGGTTGTGTCTGGATAATTCCCGTCCAGAAGCCGTGAGAAGAATAAGACGTTTTTCGCTTTAAACAGAACTTGGGTTTCTGTGATGACGATATCTACAAGTTCTTGGTTGTCATCTAAAATCTTGCTGAGTTCAGTTAAACTTTTTCCCGGAATCACGACGTTATAAGATCTGTCTTCTGGAATATCAAGTTTCGCCTTTCTTAATGCAAGACGGTGGCTATCCGTTGCAGTGCATAATAATTCACTTTGCTCCACTTTCCAGTTTACACCTGTCAAGATAGGGCGTGTTTCTGAGGTGGACACTGCAAATACTGTTTGTCTGATTAGATTTTTTAACAAATCAGTTGGGATCTGAATCGCATGATGCTCTTCAATCTGCGGCAAGTGCGGATACTCATCAGCATCCAGTCCGTTTAGATTAAATTCAGCTTTACCAGAACGGATAATCGTCAAATACTGATTTTGGACTTCGATTTCTACAGTTGCCATCGGCAATTTTTTTACAATTTCACTAAAAAAGCGAGCCTGTAAAACGATGCTTCCGGGCTGTTCAATAGTGACAATTTCTTTATCTCCTTCTTCTTTTGGAATGAAGGATTCAATAGAAATATCTGAGTCACTCCCTGTAAAGGATACTCCATCATCTGATGCAACAATTTTAATACCAGTCAGAATGGGAATCGTGGTTCTGGATGAAACTGCTTTTAATACATCTTGGACACTTTCAACAAGACGATCTTTTTGAATCGTGAATTTCATTTTTATCCTCCTAACGGATAATGTATTAATATATATATTTATAAAAAATAGTAGAAGTAATAGTAGGGCCTGTGGATTTGTGGATAAGTTGTGAAAAAGACAGGAAACACAGCCTATCCACATGTGGACAGACTGTGTATGACTTCCGAAAAGTTATTCACACTTTCCCCGATTGATCCCCGGTCCTGCTATTTAAGCTGTTCTTTAATTTCTTTTACATGCTGCTGAAGCTGTTCATCATCTGCCAGCAGTTTTGAAATTTTTTCATGCGCATGAATAACGGTCGTATGATCACGTCCTCCAAACTCTTCACCGATTTTAGGAAGAGAGGAATCAGTCATTTCCCTTGATAAGTACATGGCGATTTGACGCGGAAAAGCTACTGACTTTGTCCGTTTTTTTGCTTTGAAATCCTCGAGTTTAATATTAAATTGCTGGCCTACTACCCTCTGAATTTCCTTTATCGTAATGACTTTCGGTTTTGAGGAAGGAATAATATCTTTCAACGCCTCAGCGGCCAGATCAGCATTAATATCTTTATTAATTAAAGATGAATAAGCGACAACTCTGATTAATGCTCCTTCGAGTTCCCGAATATTGCTGTCGATTTGATTCGCGATGTAAAGCATAACCTCGTTCGGAATATCGAGGCCTTCTGCTTTGGCTTTTTTTCTTAAAATTGCAATTCTCGTTTCTAGATCAGGCGGTGTGATATCTGTAATAAGTCCCCATTCAAAACGTGAGCGCAATCTGTCCTCAAGTGTAGGAATTTCCTTTGGCGGTCGGTCACTTGAAATGACGATTTGTTTGCTTTCTTCGTGCAATGTGTTAAATGTATGGAAAAATTCTTCCTGGGTTTGTTCTTTCCCCGCTAAAAATTGAATATCATCTATCAAAAGCACATCAACATTTCGATAGCGATTGCGGAAGTCGACGGCTTTATTATCTCGGATAGAGTTGATGAATTCGTTTGTAAATTTCTCAGAAGACAGATAAACCACTTTGGCAGAAGGATTATGATCTATTACATAATGGCCGATCGCATGCATTAAGTGCGTTTTCCCTAAGCCGACGCCCCCATAGATAAATAAAGGGTTGTAAGCTTTCGCGGGTGCTTCCGCTACTGCGAGGGAAGCAGCGTGTGCAAATCGGTTTCCAGATCCGATGACAAAAGTATCAAAAGTATATTTTGGATTGAGCATATTTTGAGGAAAATCAGATGTATCTTCTTTGACCGCTTTTTTGACTTGCGGTTTCGGCATAAAGTCCTCAACATCTTGATTTTGAGGAATGACAAACTTAATGCTCAATTCTTCCCCGGTTAATTCATATATAGTATCTGCAATCAGATGCAAGTATCTGGACTCCAGCCAGTCTCTGGCAAATTCATTGGGAGCCGTGATTGTTAATGTATCGCCTTGCAGTGAGTGGGCTTTGGTTGACTTCATCCAAGTCTCAAAACTCGGTTTGCTCAACTTTTTTTCGATTTGAGCAAGGGCTTGGTTCCACAGGTCTAATATATTTTCCATCTTCCGGCACGTCCCTCCTTTTCTTAGAAAATGGCGTCTTTTTCTGTTATAGAACACAAAAAAAAGAGCAAATGGCGCTTACCATTCGTACACATTAAATGTTGAAAACATATAATATAGTAGATAAATAGCTTTTCGACAAATTTCACAACTTGTGGACAACCTTCTACACAAGCTGTGTGAAATCAATCCACAACTTATCCACACTTTGTGGATAAAGAGGAAAGGTAGGATTAGTAATCAAGAGTTAAAACACAAATATAATACCAAAATAAACGAGAGCTTGCAATGGTTGTCACAATCTTATCCACAAAGCGGACAACCTGTTGAAAAAACCTTGTCCACAGGGGTTGGTAATGTGAAAATGTTGTCGATAACCTCTGTGGATACTAAAAAAAGCCGAAAAAGATATCCACATGCGTGATTTTAGGGGCAAATTGTTTGAATTTGTCTTTTTTCCGTAAAATTAAGGAATCTAAAAAATAAGGTTTCGAAAGTTGAAAAGGTATGGTATCCTATTATGGTTGCAAGAAATAAAAGCACTAGTGAAGTTGACAATGAATAGGTAACGCAAATATAATAAGTAAGACTGTCTTTAACAGCTATTCCTCGAGGGAGGTGTCATAAATGAAAAGAACATTCCAACCGAATAACCGTAAACGCAGCAAAGTTCATGGCTTCAGAAGCCGTATGAGTTCAAAAAACGGTCGTCTAGTTTTAGCACGCCGTCGCCGCAAAGGCAGAAAAGTATTATCAGCTTAGGCCACTGAATAATGTCAGTGGTCTTTTTTCACGTTATGGGAAAAGATAGATGTGATGCGTAATGAACCGGGGCATGCTTCCTGGTTCAGATGCATCTCATGTTCATAATAAATTTTAAAAGTTTCTGCCAGCCAGTATCGGAGTGAGTCATTTGAAGAAGCGAAATCGTTTAAAGAAAAATGAAGATTTTCAAAAAGTGTTTAAACATGGGACATCAGTTGCAAACCGCCAGTTTGTCTTATATACGCTTGATCAGCCTGAAAATGATGAACTGCGTGTCGGGCTTTCCGTCAGCAAAAAAATTGGCAATGCCGTGATGCGAAATCGGATCAAACGTTTGATTCGGCAGGCCTTTCTTGAAGAGAAAGAGAGACTGAAGGAAAAGGATTACATCATTATTGCCAGAAAACCGGCGAGCCAGCTGACATATGAGGAAACGAAAAAAAGTCTGCAGCATCTATTCAGAAAGTCTTCATTATATAAGAAATCTTCGTCAAAGTAGGCATCACCACTGCTTTCTTACAACTTTTAAAAGCGCTTCCTTTCTGGTTGATCAGAAAAAGACACCATTTAAAACTGAAAGATGCTAAAATACATACAAGTATGCTTTGCAATAAAAGAGTGTAAAGATTAATTATAGGAGGAAATGTTGTTGAAAAGGAGAATAGGGTTGCTATTAAGTATGGTTGGCGTATTCATGCTTTTGGCTGGATGCTCGAGTGTGAAAGAGCCGATCACTGCAGATAGTCCGCATTTCTGGGACAAGTACGTAGTATATCCATTGTCTGAGCTCATTACGTATGTAGCGAAATTGACGGGAGATAACTACGGGCTTTCAATTATTCTAGTTACCATTTTAATTCGTTTATTAATTTTACCGCTGATGATTAAGCAGCTGAGAAGTTCGAAAGCGATGCAGGCTTTACAGCCGGAAATGCAAAAGCTTAAAGAAAAATACAGCTCAAAGGATCAAAAAACGCAGCAAAAGCTTCAGCAGGAAACAATGGCTTTATTCCAAAAACATGGTGTCAATCCATTGGCGGGATGTTTCCCGATTTTGATCCAGATGCCGATTTTAATTGGATTCTATCATGCGATCATGAGAACACAGGCGATTTCAGAGCACAGCTTCTTATGGTTTGACTTAGGAGAAAAAGATCCTTACTATATTCTTCCTATCGTTGCCGGTGTCGCTACATTTGTTCAGCAAAAACTGATGATGGCTGGCAATGCGCAGCAAAATCCGCAAATGGCGATGATGCTTTGGATTATGCCAATTATGATTATCGTATTTGCGATCAACTTCCCGGCGGCTCTTTCTCTTTATTGGGTAGTCGGTAACTTGTTTATGATTGCGCAAACTTTCCTCATTAAAGGACCTGATATTAAAAAAAATCCTGAGCCGCAAAAAGCCGGAGGAAAGAAAAAGTGAGGAATGTGACTGCTGCAGGGCGAAATGTCGATGAAGCAGTACAGTCCGGATTGCAAGAGCTGGGATTAACGAAGGATAAGGTAGAAATTACTGTTATTGAAGAGGGAAACAAAGGGTTTCTCGGTATTTTCGGTAAAAAGCCTGCGATCGTAAAGCTGGTTGAAAAGATTGATCCGATTCAGCAAGCGAAGTTATATCTTCAAACGATTGCCGAAGCCATTGCCGGGAAGTCTGATGTGACTGTTCAAGAAAGCAAAAAGACAGTGAGATATCATATAACAGGTGAAAAGGCAGCATTGTTGATTGGGAAAAGAGGACAAACCTTAAACGCCCTTGAAACTTTGACACAGCTTGCCCTTAACCGTTATCCAGGCCAATATAAAAATGTGACGGTGGATGCAGAAAACTATCGTTTGAAAAGAAAAGAAACACTGAGCCAGCTGGCCATCAAGCTTGCTGACCAGGTTTTGAAAACGAAAAAATCCATCCAGCTTGAGCCCATGCCGTCCAGCGAAAGAAAAATTATTCACGATACTCTTTCTGGATATGCAAACCACCAGATCAAAACATATTCAATGGGTGAAGGCGAAAATCGTCATCTCGTTATTTCCCATAAAAGATAGCATAAAACCGAAGTCCGATAAAAATTGGATTTCGGTTTTTTTGTATCCGAAAAATCTACTTTTCCTAGTAATATCAAGGTTTTGCCGTTTAAGTTTTTTCTTTTTAGGTGTATCCTGTTGATAAAAAGGAAGTTCAGGAAATAAAATTAATTGTTATTCACATGTGGATAAGTTAAAGTAATAAGGGACGAATTTCTATTTCTGTGGATAACAAATCTTCCACTTCGAACCAAACTATGTTATCTTTTAGTTTTGGCATAATAAAAATTTTTTTATATAGATGAAGTATAAGTAAAGAGAGGTGAACAACATGGATACAATTGCGGCAATTTCCACACCGATGGGAGAAGGCGCGATTGCGATTGTACGGTTGAGCGGACCAGAAGCCATTCAAATCGCAGATAAAATTTATAAGGGACCGAAGGGGAAAACACTCAGCTCGGTCGAATCACATACGATTCATTATGGTCATATCGTAGACAGACCTTCGGATCGTGTCGTTGAGGAAGTAATGGTATCAGTGTTAAAAGCACCGAGAACTTTTACACGAGAAGATGTCATTGAGATTAACTGTCACGGGGGAATTGTGACTGTGAACCAAGTGCTTCAGCTTGCATTAAGAGAGGGAGCGAGACTGGCAGAGCCTGGTGAATTTACGAAACGTGCGTTTTTAAACGGCCGAATCGATCTTTCACAGGCGGAAGCGGTTATGGACTTAATCAGAGCGAAAACGGACCGGGCAATGAACGTTGCTATGAATCAAATGGAAGGGCGTCTTTCTGCTTTGGTGCGCCGTTTGCGCAGTGAGATTTTAGAAACACTGGCCCATGTTGAGGTGAATATCGATTATCCGGAGTATGATGATGTAGAGGAAATGACGCATCAGATTTTAGTCGAAAAGGCAACCGCCGTGAAAAAGGAAATTGAGACGCTGCTGAGGACTTCTGAGCAAGGAAAAATCTTACGTGAAGGTCTTTCTACCGTCATTATCGGCCGGCCAAACGTAGGAAAATCATCTCTTCTGAACAGCCTCGTTCATGAGGCAAAAGCCATTGTAACCGATATTCCCGGAACGACACGGGATGTGATTGAGGAATACGTGAATGTAAGGGGCGTCCCGCTTCGTCTGGTTGATACAGCAGGTATTCGTGAAACAGAGGATATTGTTGAGCGAATCGGTGTTGAACGTTCTCGCCAGGTTCTAAAGGAAGCGGACCTGATTTTACTTGTGCTTAATTATAGTGAAGAGCTTTCTGATGAAGACGTGAAGCTTTTTGAAGCCGTTGAGGGCATGGATGTTATCGTGATTTTGAATAAGACTGACCTTGAGGCGAAGATTGACACTGAACGTGTCCGTGAGCTTGCCAATGGACGTCCAGTTGTTACGACATCTCTTTTAAAAGAGGAAGGCATCAATGATCTGGAAGAAGCGATTCAATCACTGTTCTACACGGGTGCCATTGAAAGCGGTGATCTGACTTATGTCAGCAACACACGTCACATCTCTATTTTACAGCAAGCAAAACGCGCCATTGAAGATGCGCTTAGCGGCATCGAACAGGATGTCCCGATCGACATGGTGCAAATTGACCTTACAAGATGCTGGGAGCTTTTAGGGGAAATCATTGGAGATTCTGTCCACGAAAGCTTAATTGATCAGCTCTTTTCACAATTCTGTTTAGGAAAATAATAAAAGGAGGAACTAGAATCATGGGGTATGAAGCAGGCCAATACGATGTGATTGTGATTGGCGCCGGGCATGCCGGTGTTGAGGCTGCCCTCGCATCTGCACGCCAAGGCGCCAAAACGCTTGTCTTGACCATCAACCTAGATATGGTTGCATTTATGCCATGTAATCCGTCTGTCGGCGGCCCCGCAAAAGGGATTGTCGTCCGCGAAATTGACGCGCTCGGCGGAGAAATGGGAAGAAACATCGATAAAACGCATATTCAAATGAGAATGCTGAATACAGGAAAAGGTCCTGCGGTTCGTGCATTGCGTGCGCAAGCAGACAAATTCCAATATCAGCACGAAATGAAAAATACGCTTGAAAAAGAACCAAACTTAACATTGCTGCAAGGAATTGTGGAGCGGCTGATCGTTGAAGACGGCGAATGCCGAGGCGTTATTACACAAACCGGTGCACATTATCGTGCGAAAGCAGTTGTCATGACGACAGGGACATATTTAAGAGGACGTATTATTCTTGGCGATCTGTCTTACTCAAGCGGCCCAAATAACCAGCAGCCTTCTATTAAGCTTTCTGAGCATTTGGAGGAACTTGGTTTTGACCTTGTTCGTTTTAAAACAGGTACGCCGCCTCGCGTTAAAAGCGACACGATTGATTACAGCAAAACGGAAATTCAGCCTGGTGACGATGTGCCTCGCGCTTTCTCATATGAAACAGTGGAATATATCACAGATCAGCTCCCTTGCTGGTTGACATATACAAGCCCTGAGACACATGAGATTATTGACAGCAACCTGCACCGTTCACCGATGTATTCCGGTATGATCAAAGGTACGGGCCCAAGATACTGCCCATCCATTGAAGATAAAGTTGTCCGTTTTAATGATAAACCGCGTCACCAAATCTTCCTTGAGCCGGAAGGCAGAAATACACAGGAAGTCTATGTCCAAGGTTTATCTACAAGTCTTCCAGAAGACGTACAGCAAAGAATGCTTGCAACGATTCCTGGACTTGAAAACGTGCAAATGATGAGAGCCGGCTATGCGATCGAGTATGATGCAATCGTACCGACACAGCTCTGGCCGACACTTGAAACCAAAAAAATCACAAACCTTTACACTGCAGGCCAAATTAACGGAACATCCGGTTATGAAGAAGCTGCGGGACAAGGGATTATGGCGGGAATCAATGCAGGACGAAAAGCGCTTGGAAAAGAAGAAGTAATTCTAAGCCGTTCTGACGCCTATATTGGTGTTCTGATTGATGACCTTGTGACAAAAGGTACCAATGAGCCATATCGTCTTTTGACATCACGTGCTGAATACAGATTGCTGCTTCGCCATGACAATGCTGATTTGCGTCTGACAGAAATCGGACACCGCATTGGATTGATTTCTGATGAGCGCTATGCGGCTTTTGAGAAGAAAAAAGCGGCGATCGAGGCGGAGAAAAAACGTCTTCATTCTGTAATTATCAAGCCGTCTCCGGAAAATCAAGAATATATCCGATCTCTTGGCGGAAGCGAATTGAAAGATGGAGTTCGCGGCACAGACTTGATGAAACGTCCTGAAATGAACTATGAAACAGTCACAAAACTGGCGCCGCCAGAAGTGCCGGTTCCTCAAGACGTGGCAGAACAAGTAGAAATCCAAGTGAAATATGAAGGATATATTGAAAAATCTCTTCAGCAAGTGGAAAAACTGAAGAAGATGGAAAATAAAAAAATTCCAGACCGAATTGATTATGACGCAATTAAGGGGATTGCGACCGAGGCGCGTCAAAAACTGAAAAATGTACGGCCTTTGTCTGTTGCCCAAGCTTCCCGCATTTCCGGTGTAAACCCGGCGGACATTTCAATTCTATTGGTGTATTTAGAGCAGGGACGCATTGCGAAGATAGCCGAATAGAAAGGATGACGGCATGAATATTGAAGAATTTACTTCTGGTTTGGCGGAAAAAGGGATCTCCCTTTCTCCCCGTCAGCTAGAGCAATTTGAGCTGTATTACGACATGCTGGTTGAATGGAACGAAAAAATCAATCTGACTTCAATAACAGAGAAAAAAGAAGTGTATTTAAAGCATTTTTATGATTCCATTACAGCTGCTTTTTATGTCGACTTCAATCAGGTGAACACGATTTGTGATGTCGGAGCGGGAGCGGGTTTTCCAAGTCTGCCGATAAAAATATGCTTTCCGCACCTCAATGTCACAATCGTAGATTCACTGAATAAACGGATCACGTTTTTAGAAAAGCTATCTGAGGCTTTGCAATTGGAGAATACAACATACTGCCATGACAGAGCTGAAACGTTCGGGCAACGGAAAGACGTGCGTGAAAGCTATGATATTGTGACAGCGCGAGCAGTTGCGAGATTATCTGTTTTGAGTGAGCTTTGCTTGCCTCTGGTGAAGAAAAACGGTTTATTTGTTGCTTTAAAAGCCGCATCAGCGGAAGAAGAACTGAATGCAGGCAAAAAAGCAATCACGACGCTTGGAGGAGAACTTGAGAATATCCATTCTTTTAAGCTGCCTATTGAAGAAAGCGATCGTAATATTATGGTGATACGCAAAATAAAAAATACACCTAAGAAGTATCCAAGAAAACCGGGAACTCCTAATAAATCGCCAATTGAAGGGTAATTTAGACAGCCTGATATGACAATACCATCATATTTTCATCAAAATTGATGGATGTACAGCAGGAAAAACCATGAGAAAATAGAATTATAAAAATGGCAGTTTTTAAAGGTGGTGTAGGTACATGAAGCATTCATTCTCTCGTTTCTTCGGGCTTGGTGAGAAGGAACAGGAGCCGGAGATTGCTGAACATGATACAAACAAAGAAGAGATTCTGGAAATACCGGTAAATGCTATCGTTCCCAACCGTTTTCAGCCACGCACCATTTTCTCAGATGAAAAAATCAAAGAGTTAGCAATGACCATTCATACACACGGCATTATTCAGCCGATTGTTGTTAGGCATACAGAAGAAGAAGGCCAATACGAACTCATTGCAGGTGAAAGACGCTGGAGAGCGGTGCAATCGCTTGAGTGGGAAAAGATTCCGGCAATTATTAAGGATTTTTCCGACACGGAAACCGCTTCTGTGGCGTTAATCGAAAACTTGCAGCGGGAAGAACTGTCTTCTATTGAGGAAGCGCATGCTTATGCTAGGCTGCTTGAGCTGCATGATTTAACACAGGAGGCACTCGCACAGCGCTTAGGAAAAGGGCAGTCTACAATCGCGAATAAGCTTCGGTTATTAAAGCTGCCTCAGCCGGTCCAAGAGGCGATTATGGAGAAGAAAATCACCGAGCGCCATGCCAGAGCGCTGATTCCGCTGAAACAGCCTGAGCTCCAAGTCACACTGCTCACAGAGATTATTGAGAAAAGTTTAAATGTAAAGCAGACGGAAGACCGCGTGGTGAAAATGCTGGAGCAAGGCAAGAGAAAGCCAAAGCCGAGACGCAAAGCATTCAGCAGAGATACAAGAATTGCGATGAACACGATTCGCCAGTCACTATCAATGGTGGAAGACAGCGGTGTAAAATTGAATACGGAAGAAGAAGAATTTGAAGAATATATTCAATTAACGATTCGCATACCAAAATAGAAGCTCTCCTGAAAAGCAGGAGAGCTTTTTATATTTTTAATAAAAGGTAATCACTTACTTTTAGTGAATATTACTATATTAGAATTCTTTTCTTTGAGCTTGTGGATAAACTCTTCAGATTTTTGCGGTGAAATTACTGCATGTCCCCATCCCCCCTGATAATATATTGTGATGGCATGGCGAGAGCCGATCAGACGAAAACCGGACCACAGTTTCTTTTTTTGAACGACTTTATCGATTTTTTCATAAGGAATTTGATGTTTGATCAATCCGGCTTTAATGATCAGATGGTGTTCCTTCAATACATATTTTAGGTCAATAAAGCTCCAAATGATGAGTCCATTTAAAAGAGTCAGCAGAATAAAAATGATCCAGCCGGAAACTCTCATATTTCCCAGCACAAAAGGAACAATGGCATCTGCTTGTATCAGTAATATGAGAAACACAATCATCAGCGTAACGGGTATATCTCTCTTCGTTTGATAAACCATTTTCTCACCATCCTGTTTCCACGTTCTGTACTGTGACTTCTTCTTTTTTTCTTTAAGAAATTCCTTTTTTAAGTCAAAAAAACATAGAAATTGCAGAATTTATAAGAGAAAGCATAAAGCGTGCTTGAATTTTCAATTATTTCCCTTCTGATTCGGAACAAAATGATGAAAAAAATGAAACGCTTTAATCTTTTTTTGATAGAATAGAAGCAAGATAGTACATGTTCATGTGAAAGTAGGTGACATCGTGGGAAAAATCATAGCAATTACGAACCAAAAAGGCGGGGTCGGCAAAACAACGACGTCTGTCAACCTTGGGGCATGTTTGGCTTACATAGGGAAAAGGGTTCTGCTGGTAGATATTGATCCGCAGGGAAATGCGACAAGCGGATTAGGGATTGAAAAAGCCGATGTAGAGCAGTGTGTGTACGATATTTTAGTAGATGATGCAGATGTAATAGATATTATTAAAGCAACGACAGTAGAGAACTTGGATGTGATTCCTGCGACGATTCAGCTTGCAGGGGCTGAGATCGAGCTGGTTCCTACAATATCAAGAGAAGTGAGATTGAAGAGAGCGCTTGAAGCAGTAAAGCAAAATTATGATTATATTATCATTGATTGTCCGCCGTCATTGGGCTTGCTGACGATTAATGCCCTTACTGCCTCGGATTCCGTTGTGATTCCTGTACAGTGCGAATATTATGCCTTGGAGGGGCTCAGCCAGTTATTAAATACAGTACGTCTTGTGCAAAAGCATTTGAATACTGATTTAATGATTGAAGGTGTATTGCTGACAATGCTTGATGCCCGGACAAACCTTGGCATTCAAGTGATTGAAGAGGTTAAAAAGTATTTTAGGGATAAAGTATATAAGACAGTTATTCCGCGTAATGTCCGTCTGAGTGAGGCACCGAGTCACGGAAAACCCATCATTTTATACGATCCGCGGTCAAGAGGTGCGGAAGTATATTTAGATTTAGCAAAGGAAGTGGCTGCGAATGGCTAAAGGCCTTGGAAAAGGGATTAATGCGTTATTTAATCAGGTAGATTTGTCTGAAGAGACAGTTGAAGAAATTAAAATTGCCGATTTACGCCCTAATCCTTATCAGCCAAGAAAACACTTTGATGACGAGGCATTAGCTGAACTAAAAGAATCTGTGCTGCAGCATGGCATTCTTCAGCCGCTTATCGTCAGAAAATCTTTAAAAGGCTATGATATTGTTGCGGGTGAACGGCGTTTTCGAGCGGCAAAGCTGGCAGGTTTAGATACAGTTCCGGCCATTGTCCGTGAATTATCAGAGGCGTTAATGAGGGAAATTGCTTTATTAGAAAACCTTCAGCGTGAAGATTTATCTCCGCTTGAAGAGGCTCAGGCATATGACTCCTTGTTGAAACACTTAGATCTCACACAAGAGCAGCTTGCCAAACGTCTTGGGAAAAGCAGACCGCATATTGCGAATCATTTAAGACTGCTGACACTGCCAGAAAATATTCAACAGCTTATTGCCGAAGGCACGCTTTCTATGGGACATGGACGCACGCTTCTTGGCTTAAAAAACAAAAATAAGCTTGAACCGCTGGTACAAAAAGTGATTGCGGAGCAGCTCAATGTTCGCCAGCTTGAGCAGCTGATTCAGCAGTTGAATCAGAATGTTCCACGTGAAACAAAGAAAAAAGAACCTGTGAAAGATGCGGTTCTAAAAGAACGAGAATCCTATCTCCAAAATTATTTTGGAACAACAGTTAATATTAAAAGACAGAAGAAAAAAGGCAAAATCGAAATTGAATTTTTCTCTAATGAAGACCTTGACCGGATTTTAGAGCTTTTGTCTGAACGAGAATCATAAATGAAAAAACCATCTTTCAAACGAAGATGGTTTTTATTTTATATGCGCCCAGTGAGCCTTTGCAACGGGTTAAGGCGTTCTTGCCTCCACTCTGTCCGATCTGTTAAACTCAAACCTTCCGCTAAAACATTTGCCATATTCATGACCAAGTTGAGTCTAGTATTTTGCAATACAAAATATTCCATAAAACCGCTCACATTCACGATTCCGTTAATATGAAGATCTCCCACTTCAGGAAGGTCTTTTTGTACACCGGCGCCGGGCTTTAATGGCCCGTCCCCGATTTGAAATGAACCCACACTCTTAACGCGGCCTAAGCATGCATCGACTGCTATAACAAATGGGTTTTTATGTAATTTATGAATGTCATTGATTTTATCCTTCATGTTCACAGCATGGACGGGGTCAGATAAGGTTCCGTAGACATGGAATCTGGTGAGCTGCATCTGTTTGAGTTTCATTCCTACGAGCGGGCCCAATGAATCACCGGTTGAACGGTCTGTTCCGATACAAACCACAACAATTGGTTTGCCGGCAGCTTTACGTAAGGATGAAGAAAGAATGGTTTGGATTTGTTTTGCCGCTGCAGCATCTGTATGTGAAACATATTGCTTTACTCGTTCCTGAGAGGAAAAAAGCCCGCCTTTTCGATTCATGGGTTTCACTTCCTTGTTATAGTAGGTAACAGAATTGCTATGGTGTGTGTTTCGTTATGTAAGGTTGTTTACAGTATATCCAGCAGTACGGTTTTTTATGCTTTGTGTATGACACCGGAGATTTTAAAAAAAGTAGAGGGCATGATATGAATGGTTAGTGGGCGATTACAAGTATTGTCCCCCATTGCTTCGATCATGATCAAGCAATGGTCTGCTTATGAAACACTTGAATAGGTAGGAATGGTTATAAAAAAGTGAAGAGTGAAGTGCACTTCTTCATTCCGCGCGGACAAACAAATAAATATCTCTTTTTAGACTGCCGTATTAGCAGTCTTTTTTTATGTGTATTTCGTATGATAATTTCACCTTGTATTTAAATGTCTATGAAAATATGGCATGTTTGCTTTCCTTTATTTATATAGTAACAATAACGGGAACAAGCTGAACTTTGTCTATGAGGTGATAGTGTTGTGGAAAGCCGGAATGAAGTGGATGCTGCTCATATTAGGGAGCCTGATCGGGGCCGGATATGCGAGCGGTCAGGAGATATGGCAGTTTTTTGGGGCGGAAAGCGGACTTGCTATTGTGCTGTTTACAATCATGTTCATTTTCTCGTCTTATATTGTGATGAAAATCAGTTTTAAGGTTCAATCCACTCATTTTCTGCCGGTTCTGGAGCATTTAATGGGGCCATGGCTGGCGAAAATTTATGATGTCCTCATCATTTTTTATTTGTTTTCGACGACTATGGTGATGATTGCCGGAGGCGGTGTGACCCTGCAAATGTACAAGCTTCCTTTCTGGTGGGGAATCACGCTGATTTGCATCGTGACAGTGTGTTTGTTTTTGTGGGATGTGAAAGGAATATTATCTATAAATAGTATTTTGATTCCTGTGTTAGTAGCGGGGCTTTTATATGCGCTGATCTCCTTTCAGAGCACACATCACCATACGTGGACGATTGATTTGTCCCAGCAGTATAACTGGCCTGCGAGCATTACGTTTACCTCTTTAAACATCCTTTCAGTTGTTGCGATTTTATCCTCTGTTGGGAAAGAGATGAAAGGGCTCGGAGAAGCAAAAATCGCAAGTGTGGCAAGCGGTCTTATTTTTGGCGTGATCTCATTTGTTTATAATGAAACGTTGGTGGAGCTGGCGGGCTCCCTTTCTCAGTTTGAAATACCGCTGTTTGCCGTTCTGGAGGGTGCGCCTTATTTCCTTTTTTTATGTATGACGGCGGTGCTGTGCCTGGCGATTTACACGACGACGGTAGCTGGTTTGCTGGGGCTGTCCAGCCGGCTGATGGCGTTTATTCATATGCCGAGATGGATGATTGTGTTGATTTTGTTAGTGTTAATGGTACCTTTTACTTCTTTCGGATTTTCTGATTTGATCGCGTTCTTGTATCCGATATATGGGATGCTCAATTTGTATTTGTTAGTTTGTCTGCTCTTATATCCTATTTTGAGTAAATGGAAATAAGAGGATGCATTTCTTTTCGGGTATCTTGATTGCTCTTATGATCAGTTTTTTTGTACAATAGATACAGCAGTTTAGGAAAAGAGGTGAAGGGTCTTGGCGGATAAAGACTTTGGCCTGAATGATATCGTAGAAATGAAAAAACCGCATCCATGCGGAGCGAACAGCTGGAAAATTATACGCATGGGAATGGATATTCGAATTAAGTGTGAGGGATGCTCTCACAGTGTTATGATTCCGAGAAGAGAATTTGAAAGAAAACTAAAAAAAGTACTAGTCAAGCATGAGGAGCCTACTTCATAAATAGGCCGACACTCATGCTTTTTCATATAGAAGGTAAGGAGAAGACGGCGATGAGCAAAGTGCATCAGTCGGCATGTCCGCTGAATTGTTGGGACAGCTGCGGCTTTTTGGTGACTGTTGATGATGGAAAGGTAACAAAAGTGGACGGAGATCCAAACCATCCGATTACGGAAGGTAAAATCTGCGGCCGCGGCAGAATGCTTGAGACAAAAACAAATTCGCCTGATCGGCTTCGCTATCCAATGAAAAAACAAAATGGCGAGTTTGTGCGGATTTCTTGGGAGCAGGCACTTGATGAAATTGCCGATAAACTTCGGGAAATCAAGGAAACGTCGGAGACGACTGCTGTTTTGCACAGCCATGATTATGCGAATAACGGTCTGTTAAAAGCGCTTGATCAGCGTTTTTTTAATGGATATGGCGGCGTGACTGAAATCGTCGGAAGCATATGCTGGGGCTCCGGCATCGAGGCGCAAAGCTGGGATTTTGGCCGTTCGTACGGTCACGGCCCGCTTGATATTTACAACAGCAAGCATGTTGTTGTGTGGGGAAGAAATGTATCCAGAACAAATATGCACTTATACCATCACTTGCTGCAGGTGAAAAAGAAGGGCGCCACGATTACGGTGATTGATCCGATCTTCAACCCGACTGCTAAGCTTGCTGACCGCTATATCTCTGTAAAGCCTGGAATGGACGGCTGGCTTGCGGCAGCCGTTTTGAAGGTTCTGATTGAGACGGGAAGAACGGATGAAACGTTTATTTCTGAGCATTCTGTCGGTTTTGATGATGTGAAAGAGCTTTTGAAAACTGTTTCTCTGGAAGAGTTTATTGTGAAAACAGAAACTTCTATGGAGGAGCTGGAGTATCTGGCCGGTTTGTATGCTGATGGTCCGGTGTCTACTTTTATGGGGCTTGGCATGCAGCGATATAAAAACGGCGGGGGAACGATTCGTTGGATTGATGCACTCGTTGCGGCAAGCGGAAATGTCGGAATTAAGGGCGGCGGCGCGAATTTCGGAAATGTCCAGATTGGCGAGAGCTTTGCAAAAACAAAGCTGACGTTGCCGGAATTAAAAACAACATCACGTTCTTTTTCAATGATGACGCAGGCTGAAGAAGTGTTGACCGCTGCTGATCCTGCGATTGAGATGATTATTGTGACGTGCGGAAATCCACTGACTCAGGTGCCGAATACAAATAAGGTGAGACAAGCTTTTGAAAAGGTTCCCATGACGGTTGCGATTGATTCCATTATGACAGATACCGCAAAGCTGTGTGATTATGTTTTGCCGACTGCCACTGTTTTTGAAGAAGAAGATATCTACTATTCCAGTATGTATCATCATTATGTTCAGTACGGGAAGAAGCTTGTGGAGCCGCAGGGTGAAGCGAAGTCGGACAGCTGGATCTGGTCAGAGCTTGCAAAACGCCTTGGATTTGGAGAGCTGTTTGAATACAGCACTCAAGAATTTTTAGAGATGGGGCTTTCTTCATTGGAAGCAGAGGGTGTGACACTCGAGCGTTTAAAAGAAAAAGGCCACCTCCCTCTTCCAGTAAAACAGGTGCCGTGGGATGATTATCAGTTTTTGACGCCGAGTGGAAAATTTGAATTTACTTCGTCGCTTGCTGAGCAAAAAGGATTTAGCGGCTCGCTTCAATTAAATGTGCCCGAAGAATCTGTTTTCCATAATGAGGAGTTAGCTGGAAAGTACCCTTATACGCTCTTATCCATTCATCCGCAGCGTTCCAATCATTCACAGCATGTGCCGTTTATTGAAAAGCTTCAGCACGTTCAGGTCGATATTTCTCCAGATATAGCGGCTGGGCAGGATCTTCAGGATGGAGACGAAGTTGTCATCTTTAATGACCGCGGAAGCTTGAAGGGCAAGGTGAAAGTGATGAAGCAGGCTCATGCGAAGACGATTAATATAGATGAAGGCATGTGGGCGGCTTTTGGAGGGTCAGTCAATGCACTGACAAATGATACAAATTCTGATAATGGAATGGGAAGTACGCTTTTTGACTGTTTAGTAGGCTTGAAAAAAGCATAATCAAAGGGATTGGCAGGCTGAAAATGCTTTTTTGTCAGCTTGTCTTTTCCAGTGAACCTCCTTATAATTGCTCTAGGTTCAAAATACGTTCATACAATGACGGTTTTATATAGAGGAGATGAAAGAATGGCTTTAACAGCTGGAATTGTTGGTTTGCCGAACGTCGGAAAATCAACACTATTTAACGCAATTACACAGGCCGGTGCCGAATCAGCCAACTACCCGTTCTGTACAATTGATCCGAACGTGGGAATTGTAGAGGTACCGGATGATCGTCTGCAAAAGCTGACTGAGCTGGTCAACCCGAAGAAGACTGTGCCGACTGCTTTTGAATTCACTGATATTGCAGGGATTGTAAAGGGCGCATCTAAAGGAGAAGGACTCGGTAACAAGTTCCTATCTCATATTCGCCAAGTTGACGCGATTTGCCACGTTGTCCGTGCTTTTTCCGATGACAACATTACACACGTTTCCGGAAAGGTTGATCCGATTGATGACATTGAAACGATCAACCTTGAGCTGATCCTCGCTGATATGGAAACGGTTGAAAAGCGGATTACACGCGTCAGCAAGCTTGCGAAGCAAAAAGATAAAGACGCTGTATTTGAGTTTGAGATTTTATCTAAACTGAAAGAAGCGTTTGAGAGTGAAAAGCCTGCTCGATCTGTAGAATTCACTGAGGAGCAGCAAAAGCTTGTGAAGCAGCTCCATTTACTGACTTCGAAGCCTATTTTGTACGTGGCCAACGTAAGTGAAGATGAAGTTGCTGATCCATCTGGCAATGAAAATGTAGCGAAGATTCGCGAGTACGCTGCCGGCGAAAACGCAGAAGTTATCGTTGTGTGTGCAAAAATCGAATCCGAAATCGCTGAGCTTGAAGGCGAAGAAAAGCAAATGTTCTTGGAAGAGCTGGGCATTCAAGAATCAGGTCTTGATCAGCTGATCAAAGCGTCTTACTCTCTTCTCGGCCTCGCAACATATTTCACAGCCGGAGAACAGGAAGTCAGAGCTTGGACATTCAAAAAAGGCATGAAAGCCCCTGAGTGTGCAGGAATTATTCATAGTGACTTTGAGCGGGGCTTCATTCGTGCTGAGACAGTTGCTTATGAGGATCTTCTTGCGGGCGGCGGTATGGCAGGAGCTAAAGAGGCAGGAAAAGTCCGCCTTGAAGGGAAAGAATATGTGGTCCAAGACGGAGATGTTATTCATTTCCGATTTAATGTATAGGATGCAGTTGTAAAGGGACAAGAGCTTTGGTATAATATAAAATTGTGAGTAATAGAATTATTGCTCCTTGCCCATTATGGGCCGCTTAGTCCAAAAGGAGGTGCAAACAGATGAGAAAGTACGAAGTTATGTACATTATCCGCCCAAACATTGACGAAGAGTCTAAAAAAGCAGTTATCGAGCGTTTCAACAACGTTCTGACTTCTAACGGTGCGGAGATCACTGGAACAAAAGATTGGGGTAAACGTCGTCTTGCTTACGAAATCAACGATTTCCGCGACGGTTTCTACCAAATCGTAAACGTTCAATCTGACGCTGCGGCAGTTCAAGAATTTGACCGTCTAGCTAAGATCAGTGACGATATCATTCGCCACATTGTTGTTAAAGAAGAAGAATAAGCAATTTTGAAATATATAATGGTAAAAGGTGGTCTTTCTTATGCTTAACCGAGTTGTATTAGTCGGAAGACTGACAAAAGACCCAGAGCTTCGTTATACGCCAAACGGTGCGGCTGTTGCTACGTTTACTCTTGCTGTGAATCGTACATTTACGAACCAGTCCGGAGAACGTGAGGCCGATTTCATTAATTGTGTCACTTGGAGAAGACAAGCCGAAAACGTTGCAAACTTCTTGAAAAAAGGAAGCCTTGCAGGCGTAGATGGCCGTTTACAAACAAGAAACTATGAAAACCAGCAAGGACAGCGTGTCTTCGTGACAGAGGTCCAAGCTGAAAGTGTTCAATTTCTTGAGCCGAAAAACGGCGGCGGTTCTGGTTCAGGTGGATACAACGAAGGAAACAGCGGCGGAGGCCAGTACTTTGGCGGAGGCCAAAATGATAATCCATTTGGGGGAAATCAAAACAACCAGAGACGCAATCAGGGGAACAGCTTTAATGATGACCCATTTGCCAACGACGGCAAACCGATTGACATCTCGGATGATGATCTTCCATTCTAATGTGATTATCGCCTAAAATGAAAAAGAAAGGAGGGAAATGACAATGGCAGGAGGACGCAGAGGCGGTCGTGCGAAACGCCGTAAAGTGTGTTATTTCACTTCTAACGGTATCACGCACATCGACTACAAAGATGTAGATCTTCTTAAAAAGTTTGTTTCTGAGCGCGGTAAAATTTTACCACGTCGTGTAACTGGAACAAACGCTAAATACCAACGTAAATTGACTGCAGCGATCAAACGCGCACGTCAAATGGCTTTACTTCCATACGTAAGCGGTGAGTAAGCTGATACGTAAAGAGCAAGGACCTTCGGGTTCTTGCTCTTTTTTATAGGGGGGAGGATGAAACATGAAGTTGATTTCATGGAATGTAAACGGCCTGCGGGCTGTGATGAGAAAAATGGATTTCCTCTCTTATTTGAAAGAAGAGGATGCAGATATTATATGTCTTCAGGAAACGAAGATACAGGACGGCCAGGTTGATCTCCAGCCTGAAGACTATCATGTGTACTGGAATTATGCAGTGAAAAAAGGATATTCCGGCACAGCTGTTTTTTCTAAGCAAGAACCGCTGCAGGTCATCTACGGTATCGGAGTAGAAGAGCATGACCAAGAAGGCAGAGTGATTACGCTGGAATTTGAAAACGTGTATGTGATGACTGTTTACACGCCCAATTCCAGAAGAGGATTAGAGCGGATTGATTACCGCATGCAATGGGAAGAGGCTTTATTGTCTTATATTCTTGAATTGGATCAGAAAAAACCAGTGATTTTATGCGGTGATTTGAATGTAGCCCATCAGGAGATTGATTTGAAAAATCCAAAGGCGAACCGGAATAACGCTGGATTTTCAGATCAAGAAAGAGGGGCATTCACTCGTTTCTTAGAAGCTGGCTTTGTTGATTCTTTCCGTCATGTTTATCCTGATCTTGAAGGCGCTTATTCCTGGTGGTCGTATCGTGCCGGCGCCCGGGACAGAAATATCGGATGGCGGATTGATTATTTTGTTGTTTCTGAAAGACTTAAGGAACAGATTGAAGATGCCAGCATATCAGCGGATGTCATGGGTTCCGACCATTGTCCTGTTGAACTTATCATCAATATATGATGAGATAGCAGTAAGGATTTTACACTTACTGCTTTTTTTATATGAAAAAGGAGAAAGAGATGGCAAATATAAAAGAGATCGCAAGACTGGCAAATGTATCTGTTTCGACTGTCTCGCGTGTATTGAATCATCATCCGTATGTGTCTGAAGAAAAGAGAAAGCTTGTTCAACAAGTCATGAAGGATTTGGATTATACACCAAATCGAACCGCAATCGATCTCATTCGCGGGAAAACCCATACGATCGGTGTGATTCTGCCTTATAGCGATCATCCCTGCTTTGATAAAATCGTTAACGGAATCACCAAGGCGGCTTTTCAGCATGAGTATGCAACGACCCTCCTCTCCACCAATTATAACCCCGCTATTGAAATCAAATATTTAGAGCTGTTAAGAACGAAGAAAATAGACGGTCTCATCATTACTTCCCGCGCCAATCATTGGGACAGCATTTTAGCTTATCAAGAATATGGGCCGATCATCGCTTGTGAGGATACCGGAGACATTGATGTCCCTTGTGCTTTTAATGACAGAAAAGCTGCTTATGCAGAGAGTTTTCGCTATTTAAAGAGCCGCGGACATGAGAATATTGCTTTTACGTGTGTCAGAGAAGCTGATAGGAGCCCGAGCACGGCTGATAAAGCTGCGGCCTATAAAGCTGTCTGCGGAAGGTTGGAAGACCGCCATATGCTGTCCGGGTGCAACGATATGAATGATGGTGAGCTGGCAGCTGAACATTTTTATATGAGCGGACGGGTTCCGACTGCTATTTATGCAAATAGTGATGAAGTGGCAGCTGGAATTCATCTATTTGCCAAAAAGAATAATTGGGATGTTGAAATCATAGGCGAGGGGAATACTTCTATCAGCCGTGTTCTTGGTTTTCCGTCGCTTGATTTGAATCTTGAGCAGCTCGGCATCGCAGCATTTTCTCTATTTTTGCAGGATGAACCCGCTGATATCAAAATTCAGCATAAATTTAAGAAAAAAGCTTGAACTGAAATGCATTTCATACCTTATAACTTCATTGAAGGCGAAGGAGGAGGAAGAAATGCAGATTGAACATATAGCGGTCTGGGTCAATGATTTAGAGCGAATGAAATCTTTTTATGAATCGTATTTTTATGGCGAAGCGAATGATTTGTATCATAATGAGAAAAAAGATTTTAAGTCTTATTTTATTACGTTTGATTCCGGAGCAAGGCTGGAGATTATGAAAAAAGGGAATGTGACCGATCCGCCCTCACAAACAATGACAGGCTGGGCACATATTGCCTTTTCCGTTGGGAGCCGGGAGAAAGTTGACGAACTGACTAATCGATTGAAGGCGGATGGTTTCGCAGTAGTTAACGGCCCGAGGACAACAGGAGACGGCTACTATGAAAGCGTGATTGAGGATGATGAAGGAAATTTGATCGAGATTACAATCTGACATCTGGAGTGACTTACATGCTGAGGACAGAAAAAGAAAAAATGGCAGCCGGAGAATTATACAATTCGGAAGATCAACAACTATTACTAGAACGCAAACATGCGAGACAGCTGATTAGACAATACAACGAAACACCGGAAGATGATGCAGTGCGGACGGAGCTTTTGAAGGAGCTGCTCGGTTCGGTTGGGGATCAAGTCACGATTTTGCCGACATTCCGCTGTGATTATGGCTATCACATTCATATCGGAGATCATACATTTGTTAATTTTGACTGTGTCATTTTAGATGTGTGTGAGGTGCGTATCGGCCGTCATTGTTTGATTGCGCCAGGTGTACATATCTACACGGCCGGTCATCCTCTTGATCCGATCGAAAGGAAATCCGGGAAGGAGTTCGGTAAGCCTGTGACAATTGGAGATCAAGTTTGGATTGGAGGCCGGGCGGTGATTAACCCGGGAGTGACAATCGGTGATAACGCAGTGATTGCTTCTGGATCTGTTGTCACTAAGGATGTACCCGCTAATACTGTTGTAGGCGGAAACCCCGCAAGGATTTTGAAGCAATTGTAATGAGATCAGTGCGGCAGACCCGCACTGACTTTTTTAAATCTGTTTTGCATTCGTATTAGGACCGAAGAAGATTAACAGTAAGGAGCACGCGAGCCAGCAGCCCCCAATAAATAAGAAGACGCTGATATAGCCGAGCTGAACGGCAATAAATCCGACAAGCAATGAGCCAAAAATGTTTGAAAAACGGCCAAGACCATAGGCTAAACCGCTGCCAGACGAGCGGTATTCAGTCGGATAAGGTTCAGATGTATAGGCGTATAAGTTCGAGGTAAAGACCCGTTCTGTGATATTCACGATAAAACCAAATACAATGATCATGATGGGAATAAAAGTCATACCATATAAGAGCCCGGCGATGGCCGTCAGAAACGCACTCGCAGCTAAAATCCATTTTCTTTGAAATCTTTCAGAAATCATGGAGCCGAGCAGTGCGCCAAGCGGAGCGCCGACGGAATGCAATACGTTATACCACAATGTATTTTCCATGGTGACACCATTGCTTTTTAACAGGCTTGGAACCCATGAGGCAAATCCGTAAAACCCAAACGTTTCAAAAATCCATACAGCAGATAATACGATGGTGATTTTGAGGTTTCTGCCTTTCAATAAGCCTGCGTAACCCGTATGCTGCTTAACAGTTTCGCTTACTTTAGGCTGGGATGCTGCCGGAAGCGGGCCTTTCTCCTTTTCAACCTGTGCCTCAATTCGGTTGAGGATCGCATCGGCTTTCGCATATTCCCCGCGATTTTCGTGCCAGCGAGGCGACTCTTCCAGCCGGCGGATAAAGAAAAAATAAATAAGGCCGACGGCACCCCATACAAATACTAGCCTCCATCCCCATGAACCAAGAGGAATGACAAAGGCAGACACAATGTTGGTGATCGGAACCCCGATCAATCCAATCATGGCACAAAAAGAAATATATTTTCCACGTACACTTGAAGGGAAAAATTCTGCCAAATAGCTATTCGTAATGACCATGGCGGCTGCAACGCCAAATCCGGTGAGAAAACGGAATGTCATTAAAGATGGAATGTCCCATGCCGCAGCATTGCATAGCGATGCGATTGAGAAAACAAAGACAAATAGATTTAAGGCTTTTTTGCGGCCGATTCGATCGGACAGCCGTCCGCCCAATGAAGCGCCTAAAAACATGCCTAAAAACGAAGCAGCCGTTACGTTAGCAATAGTTGAAAGCGGGATGCCCCAATGCTCGATCAGTGCCGGCGCTACATTGCTGAGGGTAAATAAATCTGCGAGATCAAAGAAATAAACAATGCCGAGAGCGGTTAACACTTGGAAATGAACGCGTGAAATCGGAAGGCGGTCTAAACGATTCGCTGCGTTTGAGAAAAGATGTGTATTCTTTTGTTTGAAGATCGTATTCATAAAAAACCCCCCTTTTTAGTAGTAAGAAAAGACTGAAAATTCCCCTCTTGGGACTATTATAAGTATCTTGGTTCATTGGCAACAGAGTTCAAATCACTAGATGGAAGAACTAAATTCACACTTTATATTTTAATTTTGCTTAAAAGATTTCCAAAACAGTAGATTCATAGACCAATTTATGCAAATATATAGTAATATTCTCATTGAAAGGAAGAGACATAGAAGGAATGAATTCATTTATCCGTCCTATAGAAGGAAACAATACGTTGTGGAGATATTTTTTCGCTTTTTTGGTGATGGTAGGGTTATATGTATTCGGGAATATAGCTTACCTTTTCGCTATACTGTTCACGGTTATTGTGAATCCTAATATCACGTTTGATTTGGATGAAGCTGTGCTGAGTGATCCTCTCGTAGATCTTTATTTGTCCCATGTGATTTATTTATTCGCCATTCCGGGAGTTTGGCTGGCTGTGCGCTTTATTTTGAAGCGGCCTTTCCGAACTGTGATTACACCAAATTCAAAGATGAATTGGCGGAGAATTTCCTTTGGTTTTATTGCTTATTTCTTGCTGATGATCGCCGTACAATTGATTGATTTTGCGATTCATCCTGATAGCTATTCAATGCAAGAGTTTAATGCCTCACGCTTTATCTGGCTGCTAGCGGCTGCCCTCATTTTGGTTCCGATTCAGACATCAGCTGAGGAACTGTTTTTCAGGGGATTTTTGCTTCAAGCTTTCGGGAGATTGACGAAAAATCCTCTATTTTTGACACTGATTGTCGGAGGATTGTTTGGCGTATTGCATTTTGCGAATCCAGAAATGAACAATGGCGCTGTCTGGGCAGGAATTGAGTATTTAACATTTGGTTTTGTGTGGACCTATTACACGATTAAAACTGGAAGCATCGAAATATCACTTGGCGCCCATGCCGCGAATAATATGTTTTTGTGTATGTTTATTACAGAAAAAAACAGTGTGTATGGAGGAATTCCTTCTCTCTTTACGGTTACGCGGGGGAACCCGATGTGGGAGGCTTTCTTTACGATAGCGGTCAATCTTGTGTTTGCGGGGATCGCTTTATGGTACCATAAGAAATCAAAAAGTAAGCAGCAAGGGTCTTAATCCCTGCTGCTTATTAACGTTTGGATGGCTTCTTCGATATTCGTTGTCGGCTGCTGGCAGGCGAAGTTTTCACAAATATACACGGTTGTTTTGCCGTCTATGATGCGGTAGTCTGCCGCGAATGGCGCAATGTCTTTGCATTGATCAGGATGCTCTGCTACCAGAATGGAGTCGTTAGGCTTAAAGGCTTTTTGGAGCTCTGTTATGATTTGTTTTCTGGCTGGATCGTCTGCACTTCCAAAAATCACGATTTCTTTCTTAGGCATCAGATGTCTTAATACACTTTGCATAAAGAAAGCATGGCCGCTCGGATACGCGTCGATGTCTGGCTTGAACACGGAAAACATCGTTTCTGCTTTTTCAATTAGTGATGAGTCGCCTGTGACTTGCCCGAGACGCAGCAGCTGAACAGCCGCCACACTGTTTCCGGAAGGCACGGCGCCGTCGTACACTTCTTTTTCCCGTACGATTAAGGCTTCTGCATCGTGTCCGGTGAAGTAGAATCCGCCATGCTCCTCATCCCAAAATAAGCTGATCATATCGTCTGTCAGTTTCTTCGCTTTTTGTAAATAAGAAAGATCAAACGAAGCTTCATAGAGATCCAGATAAGCCCATAGGAGAAAAGCGTAATCGTCGATAAAGCCTTTGTTTTTCACTTCGCCATCACGATATCGGACCATCACACGGCCGTCGATGATTAATTTGTTTTCAATAAATGTGATGGCGTCTTTCGCTAGGCTGAGATATTTCGGCTCCTGGTATACCTTTGCCGCTTTCGCAAGACCCGCGATCATCAGCGCGTTCCATGAGGTGAGCACTTTATCATCGACATGCGGATAGGTTCTTTCCTCGCGTGTCTTCAAGAGCTGCTGTCTTGCGTCTTCGAGTTTGAGACTGAGCTCTTTTTCGGTTAACCCGGCATCCGCTTGGATTTGTTCCCACTTTGTGTGAATGAGGTTAGGAATATTTTTGCCTTCAAAGTTTCCTTCTTCAGTGATGTCATACACTTGGCAATACAGCGTTCCGAGATCGTCCCCGAGCGTTTTCAGAATCTCTTCCTTTGACCACACGTAGTACTTTCCTTCTTCTCCTTCTGTATCCGCGTCTAAAGCAGAGAAAAAGCTTCCGTCTTCATGAGTCATTTCCCTCTGAATGAACGTAATGATCTGCTCACAAATCTCTTTATAGCGGCTGTTTTGCGTGACCTGATAGGCTTCTGTATAAGCGGTCAGCAGCAGCGCATTGTCGTACAGCATTTTTTCAAAGTGGGGAACGAGCCACTCGTCATCGGTCGAATAGCGGGCGAACCCATAGCCGATATGATCGTAAATGCCGCCATTCGCCATGCTGTCCAGCGTTTTCGTCACGTTGTATAAAGCGTTCTCCTGCCCCGTATTGTGATGATAACGAAGCAAATACATCAGCATATGGGGCATCGGAAATTTCGGTGCCTGCCCGAAACCGCCGTAGATCGTATCAAACCCGCTGGCAAGCTGCTGGAATGTCCGGTGAATCGCTGACTCGCTAAGGCCTTCGCCTGATTTGGCGGCTGTTTTGGTCTGCAAATGTTTAGCGGCGTTCTCCGCAATATCCTCGACATGCTCGCGGTCGTTCGCAAACGTCTCAGACAGATGCTCAAGCACATCAACAAAACCGGGACGATTGAATTTGCTCGTCTTTGGAAAATATGTACCCGCGTAAAACGGCTTCTGATCAGGCGTGATAAACACATTCAGCGGCCAGCCGCCCTGCCCGGTCATCAGCTGGCAGATTCTCATATAAACAGAATCCACATCCGGCCGCTCTTCCCGGTCGACTTTAATCGCCACAAACCGTTCATTGAGAAGACGCGCGATTTCTTCGTCTTCAAAGCTTTCGTGAGCCATAACGTGGCACCAATGACAAGTCGAATAACCGATGCTGACCAGAACCGGCTTGTTTTCGCGTTTCGCTTTTTCAAATGCTTCTTCTCCCCAAGGGTACCAGTCCACAGGGTTGTGGGCGTGTTGGAGTAAATAAGGAGACTTTTCAGCGATTAATCTATTGGGTTTACTTTTATTTGGCATGGGATCACCTTCCTCCTAAGTTGGTTATATTTAGGTTACCACAGTTATCCTAAACAAATACAATAACTGACTGCTTATCGATAATTGTGATGTGAAAATATAAACTAATGTTTCATTTTGCCACTTGAGATAAATGCGAATAACGTTTTTCCTTGTTTCGCAATCTGGTCAAATTTTTATAAAAAAAGTAAAAGTTTAATCCTTAGTCTATATATAATAAGATCATATCAATCAAATGTAGGGGGAGTTATTATGAAGTGCAATAAAATGAACAGGGTACAATTAAAAGAGGGAAGCGTATCAATGACCCTATAAACTGCGTCTGCCCTCATTAATGGAGGGGAAATTGTGAATACGTCTTATTCACAGTCAACTTTACGGCACAATCAAGTTTTGATTTGGCTTTGTGTTCTATCATTTTTCAGCGTATTAAATGAAATGGTTCTGAACGTCTCATTACCTGATATTGCCAACGAGTTTAATAAACTGCCAGCAAGTGCAAACTGGGTGAATACTGCCTTTATGTTAACCTTCTCCATTGGAACAGCTCTATATGGAAAGCTATCAGACCAGCTGGGCATCAAAAATCTGCTTCTATTTGGGATTATGGTAAATGGCTTAGGGTCGATCATTGGATTTGTTGGACACTCTTTCTTTCCTATTCTCATTCTAGCCCGATTTATTCAAGGAATTGGTGCAGCCGCATTCCCAGCTCTTGTGATGGTTGTCGTTGCGCGCTATATTCCAAAAGAGAACAGGGGGAAAGCATTTGGCCTGATCGGGTCCCTGGTAGCAATGGGAGAAGGTGTTGGGCCAGCTATTGGCGGAATGGTTGCTCATTATATCCATTGGTCGTATTTGCTGCTTATTCCAACTGCAACAATTATCACCGTTCCATTCCTTATAAAATTGTTGAAAAAGGAAGAGAGAATAAGAGGACACATTGATATGGCAGGGATTATATTGATGTCTGCAGGTATCGTATTTTTTATGCTGTTTACAACATCTTATAGATTTTCTTTTCTGATCATCAGTATTCTTGCTTTCTTCATATTTGTAAAACACATTAGGAAAGCTCAGGACCCTTTTGTTGACCCTGAATTAGGGAAAAATGTCTTTTTTGTGATTGGAACCCTTTACGGAGGACTAATATTTGGTACAGTAGCAGGATTTGTCTCTATGGTTCCTTACATGATGAAAGATGTTCACCATTTAAGTACTGCAGCAATTGGAAGCGGCATTATTTTCCCCGGAACAATGAGTGTCATCATCTTTGGTTACATTGGGGGATTGCTTGTTGATCGGAAAGGTTCCTTGTATGTACTAACTATTGGAAGTGCATTGCTTTCTTCCGGCTTTTTAATCGCTGCCTTTTTTATAGATGCAGCACCATGGATCATGACAATTATAGTAATTTTTGTTTTTGGGGGGCTATCTTTCACAAAAACAGTTATATCTACAGTTGTGTCTAGCAGTTTGAAAGAAAAGGAAGCGGGCGCTGGAATGAGTTTGCTTAATTTCACGAGCTTTTTATCAGAGGGAATGGGTATTGCGATTGTAGGCGGTTTATTATCTATCGGCTTCTTAGACCATAGGCTGCTGCCTATTGACGTTGATCACTCTACCTATTTGTATAGCAATATGCTCATACTTTTTGCAGGAACCATTGTTATTTGTTGGCTAGTAATCTTGAATGTATATAAACGTTCGCGGAGGCATCGCTAAATGAGTGAAAGGGTCAATCTTGTGAAAGTAATCCAAGGTTGATCCTTTTTTGTAAAATGAATAAACATGGCATCAATAGCATGTTCTTTAGATTAGCCATCGTTAGCTATACCCAATAGATACGAGAACAGGCTTGTTTTCGCGTTTCGCTTTTTCATATGCTTCTTCTCCCCAAGGGAACCAGTCCACAGGGTTATGAGCATGTTGAAGTAAAATAAGTAGACTTCTCAGCGATTAATCTATTGGGTTTATTGTTATTGGGCATAGGATCACCTGTTAGCCGATTTACTTAAAAGAGGGAGAATGAAATATACTATAATGTTTAATTATGTTAATGCGTCCTTTCCAGTCTTCTTTTCTTTTAATACAAGAGAATGGATATTTTTAGCTCTGTTAAAGTTGATAATTCAATAGTATTAAGGGGAACCCATTGGAGTCCCCTTTAGTTCAATAAGAAAAATAACTGTCGAGTGTTACCTTACAATGTATATTTTGGAGGGAAAGATTTTTTTAGCCATTCCAATGATAAACGATTTGCACAACGCCAGAGGAAAATGTTCTTGTATTCACCATTTTTAAATTTATCCTCTGTTTTACATCAATAAACAACGGTTTTCCTTCTCCCAAAACAACAGGGTGAATAGATAATCTAAATTCATCAACAAGCCCCAAACTTATAAAAGTTGTAATGAGACTCGCTCCACCATAAAGCCAGATGTCTTTACCGGGCTTTTTCTTCAATTTATTTACTTCTTCAAGAATATTATCATTTATAAATATGGCTTGATTATCAATCTCATTTTGTGTTCTGGAAAAAACATATTTCTTTTTACTATGAACCAATTTCCAAAGTTCCTTTTCTGTATCAGGATCTTCATTTTTTGGAATATATTGTCCCCATAAATCGTAGCTTTTTCTGCCATATAAAATAGTATCAATTTGATTTAAGAAATCAGTAAACCCCATATCAGGGTCCATAATGCACCAATCAACTTCTCCATTTTTCCCTTCAATAAAACCATCTAAAGTAACTGCTAAATCTAAAATGATTCTTCTCTGTTTTAAGTTATTTGTCATAACTATTCATCCTTTTCCATAAGAAGTTGGTAGAAATTCTTCTCCCACTCTCGCACCAGATAGACTAAGTTGCGTTTATGGACTGAGTGAAGAACAGTATCCTAAAATGAAAGTGCCCACTACTCTTCGCAGCTTGATTAGCCGGAACACTCTTTATCTTCACTAGGTTAAATGAAAGCTCTGCTCGATTAAGTTATAGATTTCGCCTTCTGGATCTGTCCGTTCTAAAACAATTGAAATCCAATGTTCCTTATCCATATGATATCCGGGTAAGACATTTTCCCCGTTTCTTAAGCTATCACTTATTTCAGGGGGACATTTTAGATTTAGAATATCTATTTCGCCATGATCATCCAAGCCTAATTTTTCTGGGAGAACATTCATGATAAGACCGTACCATTTTTTGTTTGATGTATGTCTCAAAGAAGCATAGTTTGGGTATTTCTCCCACGGGTAATCAGGCGATGTACCGTATTTTTCTTTGACGTGTTTAAAGATATCTTCTCTTGTTAACATACTCAACCACTCCTTTATTCACTCTACTTTCTTCTTGAAAAAGTCAAAGAGCGATCCTTGGTTGTCCTTTGGATACTTCAATAGAGATGTCACCAATGGCAGAAGCTGTGTCAAAGCTTCCTCTCTCCACGGATACTAGTCAACAGGGTTGTGGGCGAGTTGAAGGAAGTATGATATTTCTCATTGAGTTTATTGTTAGTGGGCATAGGTTCATCTTCTTTTCTCTTGTTTCTATTCCTTTTTACTGTACCACAAGCCTCTGTTGAAATACCTCATTAAGATAGTGAAATATATAAGGTAATGGATGCCTTACCTAGTGCTGTTCTCTTTTGGAAGCTGTTATTGAATAGTATCGAAACGAGTTTACTAAATATTATCTCGATTGGCGGAGATTGATATGATCATTAAAATGACTCAATTGAATATGAAAGATTTCAATAAACCAAATGAACCTTTCGTTGTTTTTGGGAGAATGATACCTGCTTTTGAAAACGGTGTTTGGACATATACTGAGGAACGATTTTCTGAACCTTATTTTAAACAATATGAAGATGATGAAATGGATGTTAGTTATATTGAAGATGAAGGGAAGGTTGTCTTTTTATATTATGTTGAAAACAACTGCATCGGCCGGATTAAGATTCGTTCTAACTGGAATGGGTATGCACTAATAGAGGACATTGCCGTGGCAAAAGACTATAGAAAAAAAGGTGTTGGAACAGCATTATTACATAAAGCGATTGAGTGGGCAAAGGAGAATCATTTTTGTGGTCTTATGCTTGAAACCCAAGATATTAATGTTTCAGCTTGTCATTTTTATGCCAAACATCACTTTATAATAGGTGCGGTTGATACGATGCTTTATTCCAACCTTCCAACAGCAAATGAAATTGCGATTTTTTGGTACTATAAATTTTAATTTATCATAAAATTATTGAACGAAACGTAGCTTGTTTTGCGTTTCGTTTTTTCAAAGAAGAGGTTTTTTAACCCCTTCTTTTTTTTGATAATAGGTGTCTTTCCACAATAGGCATAAAAACGTGAAGGATCATTCCTCCCAAACAGACGGTTAATAGGGTTCCGATGCCGATAGGGCCTTTAAAGATGATGGCTAATACTAAGAAAAGAGCGTATACCAATGTTCTTGAAAACAAGATTGTTCTTTTGGAGAGATCTCGGATAATAAGTGTTAAATGATCGATGGGTGTTGATGCGAATTTCGTCTGAAGATAGATGGCTGTTCCAAGACCGATGAGCACCAAACCAATTCCGAAACAAATCAGTTTGCTTAACAACGCATTTAGATAGATGGTGTTTTTTACAACAAACAACCATAGGTCAATGCCTATTCCAGTAATGAATGCTGTAATTAAGCCTAGCAAAATAGGTTTTTTTCTCGTTAATATAGCGTTGCAGATTAAGAGGATCACAGAAATAAGGACCTCCCAGCTCCCTACGGTAAGACCGATTTCTTTTGACAGACCAACCAAAAGGGCATCGAAGGGTGATGTGCCCAGTCCTGATTGTATGGTTAAGGAAATGCCCAAACTTAATATGAGTATGCCTAATCCGTAAAAAATATATTTCATGTTATATTCCGCGATATGTCTTTTGTCATCAAGACATGAGGGATGCCGTCTTCCATAAATGCCTGTGAAGAAATCTGGTAGCCCAGTTTTTGATAAAAGCCTGCTGCTTGTGTTTGACCATGCAGCTTACATGCAGTCAATCCTTTTTCTTTTATGATTTCTTCTAACCCGCTTACGATGACTTTCCCCAATCCGTACTTACGGTAAGGTTTTAGGATGCAGATTCTTTCCAGCTTTGCTGTATGGTCAACGATGCGCACACGGCCCGTGCCGACAGGCTGATTCTCATGATATACCAAGACATGCTGGCATTGTTCCTGGAGCGTATCAAATTCATCGAACTCTTCGGATTCCGATACATGTTGCTCCTCAATGAAAACCGTCTTTCTAATATTCAAAGCTTCATGTAAATCAGCTTCAGTTGTTATTCTTTTTATATTCATTATGAATCAATCCTTTTCTGATATTAGTCTGGACTGTACAGCACGCATGTGGTCTTATAATAGTAAGGTTAAAACATTTTTGTTGTAATTGCAACAAAAATACGTGAGGGGTTTTAGGAATGAATGATATTTTGCGTGAGATCGGCATGATAGCAAGAGCGTTGGATTCCATAAGCAACATCGAATTTAAAGATTTGGACTTAACAAGAGGGCAGTATCTCTATCTCGTACGTATATACGAAAATCCGGGAATTATTCAAGAAAAATTGGCGGAAATGATAAAAGTGGACCGGACAACGGCCGCGCGGGCCATTAAGAAGCTGGAAATGCAGGGATTTATTCAAAAACTGCCAGATGAGCAAAATAAAAAAATAAAAAAACTGTTCCCGACTGAGAAAGGGAAAAAGGTATATCCATTGTTAAGAAGAGAAGGAGAACATTCCACGGAAGTGGCCTTGTCCGGTTTTACTTCAGAGGAAAAGGAAACCATTTCTGCACTCCTTCATAGAGTGAGGAAGAATATAGAACGTGATTGGGAATATGTGAAGAAGGGGAACAAAAGGGATTATTAATGGACAATGTTTACAAGTTGAGATGATGCTGGCGAAAATCGGCGTCTCCTTCTCAAGAATCTAGTTCACTTCTGTTTTCTTTAAAACTATCAAAAAATTTCCACAGGAGATGGTTTGCGTGAATTTGAGACAACTATCAGAACATGTCTTTCAATGTGAATTTGAGCTTGATGTGCCTCTTCGTATTCCGGTTCATACTTGGTTTATCAAAGATGGTGATGATGTTTATATTGTTGATACGGGAATAGAACGTTTTGCTGATGCTCAAATTAGGGCAGCGTTAGCGATCGGCAATCCAAAAGCCATTTTGCTTACCCATGGCCACAGTGATCATATCGGGGGTGCATCAAAATGGTTAGAGAGATTTGATATTCCGATTTTTGCGCACCAGAAAGAACTTATATATATCAATGGAGAAGCGCCTTATCCGAACAAAAATGAAGTGGAGAACACAGGGGTAGCCCATATTGTCCAGCCGCTGACGGAGCAAACGCTTGCTCACCTGCCTCTGAAATACTATTTAACACCTGGCCATTCTCCGGGGCATGTCGTGTATGATCATAAAATCGATCGTACTCTTTTAACGGGTGACCTTTTTATCACAAGTAAGGAGGATTTACACCCACCTATAAGAAGATTCAGTGTTGATATAAATGAGAACATCGATAGCGGTGCGATTATAGATCAAATCAAACCAACGCTCATTTGCTCTTCACATGGCGAAGAAATTCTTTATAACGAAGAATTGTATAAAAACTATTTGGTAAGGTATAGGGATTAATGGAAGTGAAAAACATAAGCTGAAAGTTCTTCAGCATGGTGCAGTCCTTGATCCGATTTACTCAAAAAGAAAAAATGGCAGCTGCCTGCCGCAGAGGCTTTTGCGGAGCTTGTTTTACATTCGATTCATGAGCAAAAGGAGTGAGTGTCAGGCTCACTCCTTTTCTATTTAAATTGCAGTTGTGAGCTTTGGTTTTGCAAATTTCATGAAAATCCCTCTGACTAATGGGCCCATAATCAGTAATTGCAATGGATAGGCCAGGATGAAATTTTTCAACACAATCATAAGATAAGCACTGAAGAGGCTGTCCCCGTTCAGCCCATTTGCTAGAACCGCTGTCACTAAACCGAACACAGACATACAAAGTACCATACCAATCACCATACAAGTTGACATGGCAAGGATGACATAAATTTTTTTAGTCTTGTCGAACGGCATGCGGAATGCAATCTTCTTGGCGAGGGGGCCCACTAACAGTAAATCTAACAGGAGGGCGACCATAAAACCGATGACCATTTCAAAAACGGTCATAAGTGAAAAATCCTGAATGGCTCCGTTGATGATGGCATTGTAAATCGACATGACGCAGACCATTCCAAAACACATCATCACGCCAAATATAAGACTCTCTTTTTTATTTGCTGGCATACAATCATTCCTTCTCTTCATAATCGGTGATTAGTATACCAATGAACTGTTCATGCTCATAAGTGACAAATTTGTGAACAATATATAGCGCAGAATCGTCTTGTTTTGTCATCAGCACATGCGGAATGCCGTCCAGCATAAATTCTTCTGATGCAGTCTGATAGCCGAGCTTTTCATAAAAGCCTGCCGCCTGTGTCTGGCCGTGCAGTTTGAAGGCAGAAATGCCTTGTTCTTTCACAATACGTTCTAATGCAACGACGATCACTTTTCCCAAACCGAATTTGCGGTAAGACTTCAGAATGCAGATTCGTTCCAGTTTCCCCGCGTGGTCAACGATACGGACACGTGCAGTGCCAACAGGTACATTCTGATGATAAGCCAGGATGTGCTGGCAGTCACCGTGGAGTGTATCGAACTCATCGAATTCATCCGAAATGGGACAGCCTTGTTCCTCTACAAATACTGCCTTTCTGATTTCAAACGCTGTATGTAAATCCTGTTCTGACGTGATTTTTTTGACATTCATGCTTGAATCCTCCCTACTCAGAAAAATGGCTGATCACATATTGTTTAAAGGTCTCAGCAACCGGTGATAAAAACCTGCCTTTTATCCAGGCAATTCCTATGACACGCTGACATTCCGGCCAGCTGACGCGGATTTTGGTGATTTTGCTTTGGTCTAAGCCTTTCAGGTCTGGGAGAATAGATATGCCCAGACCGGCTGCCACAAAACCCGCGGCAGTAGCTGCTTCTTCTCCTTCAAACATAATGTTCGGCTGTATATTGGCCTTCTCAAACAGCTCATCGACCGTCATCCGAAGCGCGTAGCCTTTTTTCAATAAAATAAAACGCTCCCCGGCAATCTCATTCAGGGTAATGCTTTCGCGACTGGCTAATGGGTGATCATTTGGCACAAATACAAAGAGTTCTTCACTCCACAGCTTGATCCATTGGATCGGATCTTCAGGCTTAATCGAAGCGAGGAGACAGAGGTCCAGATCCCCGGATTTTAATCGTTCAAGCAGCCAATAAGAGTGGTTTTGCTTCAGCTGGAAGGCAATGTTGGGGTATTCCTGCTGAAAGGAGCCGATGAGATCGGGCACGAGCGTGGTGCCTAATGTATGTAAAAAACCGAGAGAGACTACGCCTTGGTCTGGCTTTAATAAGGCTTGGATTTCTTCTTTTCCTTCGGTATACTCCTTCATCATCGCCTGAACCCGTCGTAAAAAAATGTGTCCGTATTGATTTAAGCTGATGGATCGTCCTTGCCTGTCAAATAGCGGGACGCCCAAATGATTTTCCAGCCTGGCGATAGAGCGTGAAAGTGCAGGCTGTGTGATGGAGAGGCTTTTTGCGGCTTTCGTGACGTGCTGCATCCGGGCCAGTGTTTGAAAATATTCAAGTTGTTCCCATTCCAATTATCATCTCTCCTTATTACATATAAGCATGAAAAGGATATTTTATATGCATTATACAACATATATCAACGGTGATAAGATAATAATATAAACAGACTCGAGGATGTTTGAATTCGGAAGAAATAAAGGATGATTGTTTATGAATGGCAGTGCTCCACAACATGATGAGGGACCGATAAAGTCCCGATGACATACATTCGAAAAGGCACACCGGTTTTTCGAAAAATTACGTTTGCTTTCTTCGCTGCGGGTTTCAATACATTTGCGATTCTATATTGCGTACAGCCGCTCATGGAGGAATTCACGCGGGAATTTCATGTGACGCCTACTGCGGCGAGTCTTTCTTTATCTGTTACCACAATGCTGTTAGCTGTGAGCATGCTTGTCTTTGGTTCATTATCCGAGGTGTGGGGACGCAAGCCTATTATGGGTATTTCCATGCTGGCCGCATCGGTTCTCTGTCTGGCATCGGCCTTTAGTCCGAACTTTCATACACTGCTCGTATTGAGAACCATTCAAGGCGTTGCGCTCGCAGGCCTTCCGTCGATTGCGATGGCTTATCTTGGGGAAGAAATTGAACCCGGAAGTCTTGGATCAGCGATGGGGCTATATATCAGCGGAAATGCAATCGGCGCCGTTTTCGGAAGGATCGTTTCCGGGCTCCTGAGCGAGTACTTGAATTGGCATATGGCGATGGGGGCAATTGGTGTCATTAGTTTGATTGCTAGTATTATATTTTTTATGAATTTGCCGCCATCCAGGCATTTTACGCCAAGAAAATTGAAGCTCGGGAAATTGGGAATGTCTCTGATCGACCACTTGAGGGACCGTAAACTATTCAGCTTGTTTCTCATTGGTTTTTTGCTGCTCGGAAGCAATGTTGCATTGTTTAATTACATTGTGTATGTGCTGTTGGGCCCGCCGTATTCGCTTAATAAAGCATTTGCCAGCTGGATATTTATTGTGATGATTGTAGGCATTTTCAGCTCGTCTTTCATTGGAAGAATGGTTGATCGATATGGCTATCCAAAAATACTGGTGATGAATATTTTCATCGTCATTGCAGGTGCTTTATTCACGATAAACAGTATGCTGGCAGTGAAAATTCTGGGGATTGCCCTCTTTACATTCGGTTTTTTCGGCGGACATTCAGTTGCCAGCAGCTGGGTGGGCAGGAGAGCCCTTCATAACAAAGCACAGGCTTCATCGCTGTATTTGTTCTTTTATTACGCCGGTTCAAGTGTTTGCGGAACAGTCGGAGGGCTATTCTGGTCTGCTTTTCACTGGCTGGGCGTCGTCGGTATGATCACCTTCATGCTGCTGGTTGCGTTATGGCTGTCGGGATACTTGGCAAGAAGTGCGAAAGTGCCGGATAAAAGGAACGAAAAAGGATTGAATTGATCAGTAAAAAAGGACCGTTAGCGGGTCCTTTTTTATTTCCAATGGGCAGGGATTCGTAAAGACAGCGGCAGCTTTGTGTTCGAATCGCCGTTGGCGGCGTTCACCTGTGCCTGTGTCAGAAAGATGCTCCCGGTCAGGTCGGCGCCGCTGAGATCAGCGTCTCTCATATCTGCACCGATAAAGTCTGTCATTCTCAAATCGGCATTTCTCAGATCGGCGGCTATGAGCAGCGCCCCTCTTAGATTTGCTCCTCGCAGATCAAGCCCTTTCAGTTTCGCGCCGATCAGGACACTTCCCCGGCTGACCTTTTTCGGGAGTTTTGGATGGCGGGCTTGGGCACGCACCAGTTCACTTGTTTTTAACAGCCATTCATTGACCTCAGCTCGATGCTCGTCCACCTGCAGTGTCAGCAAGCGTTCTTTGCTGAGTCTGGTGAGCCTTTCTATTTTTTCGAAAGTGGTTCTCAGTTCAGAATGAATCGACTTGGCTATATCTATAGAAAGAGCTTCATGTAAATACCAGAGCATTTCGTGCAGCTGCTGCATGATAGGAAAAACGTCAAACATCTGGTTGGCCGTTTCGGGGCTGTTTCGCCAATCCTTTCCCTCATAAGTGATTTGGGATACTTTTTGGCCGGCGCCAAAGCATTCATATGCAGAGCAGCCTCGAAATCCTTTTTCTCTGAGATCTTTATGTATAGAACATTGATAGTTTGATTGTAAGTTGCGGCAAGGCGTGCCCCCGTCTTTATCAAAAGCAAAATCTGCCGACTTCGCATAAGGCAAGGCGACACAGCACAGGCCAAAACAGTGCTGGCAATCCGCACTTAAATCATGATGTATATTGTCATGTAACGTTACTTCCGCAGACAATAATGTTCACCCCTTCACTTGGGTACTTTGTTAAATATATCTATTTGATTATATAGGAAAAAAGGATACTTTTCATTTTGTTTTCACGGTTTCAGTGGTCTAGCGATGTATAATATATCCAATCATGATGATTGGGGGAATTCATTTGGAACAGCAATTGAAAGACATCATCTCTGCGTGTGATTTGGCAATCCAAAATGAAGATTTTGATACACTGATGAATTATTATTCGGAAGATGCCGTTTTAGTCGTGAAGCCGGGCATGATCGCGCGAGGCAAAGAAGAAATCAAAAAAGCGTTTATTACGATTGCGAACTATTTCAATCATCATATTGTCCCGACACAAGGGGAAATGATCCTGTTGGAAGCAGGTGACACGGTACTCGTCCTTTCTCAGACACTGCTTGATTCGGATAAAAAGGACTCCGAGTATGCGATGGAAAGAAGGGCGACCTATGTATTTAAGAAGAATGCGCAAGGCGAGTGGCTTTGTGTAATCGATAACTCATATGGTACGGATTTAATTGGTGTGTAAGATATGTCATTGATGTGCCATTCCTGCATATAATGATTCATTCAGCTGATTAGGGAAGGTGACACAATTGAATGTGTATGACATCAGAATGGCTCCTTATTGGTTTTATGAAAGCAGAGGACTTGTTCAACATCCATACGTATTTCGGCAGCCTGTCTCCTCACGTGCAATCATTGCATCTACTCGCGGTGATGTAACGGGAGACGGCGTTATTGACGAGGTCTTTCTAACTGGAAATCAAATGCCCGGCAGCCCGTTATGGAGAAATATCACATTGGTGATCCGTGATGGCAGAACCCATCAGGAGCAGCAGATTCAGCTTCAAAACAATATGGGATACAATCCGTCACTTTTTCTGGGGGATATGACAGGCGACAAGATTGAGGATGTGGCAGTGGTAATGGATACAGGGGGAAGTGGCGGTGCTATTTATGCATATGTGTTTGCCTATCTAAACAGGCAGTTCCGGCGAATTTTCAATTCAGATGTATTGAATGATGAATTAAAGTACAGTGTGAGGTATCAAAATCAATATAAAGCGAGCGTCATCAGTCATCAGCAAAACGAAACGTATATCCTCGACCTTACTTACAAAGGCAGGGAATATTTGAATGAGATTTATAACAGCCAAGGTGTGTTAAAAATGCCGATAGAAGGATGGGTGAATCCTTTATCGGGCTTGTATCCGGTTGATTTTGACAGAGACGGCGTATACGAATTATTGGCGTACCAGCGGATAGCGGGAAGGTATAACGCCGACTCATTGGGATATGTTCAAACCGTATTAAAATGGAACGGACGGCGTTTTGCCGTTGACCGGCAGAATGTTTCGATTGTTGGCGGTGCTGTCTTGTAATCCTGATGGCTGTCACCCTATAAAGGGTGACAAAACACTACAGGTGTTCTGCAACGACAACCAAATAATAAGATAAACCGGCTTGCTGCTCTTCTAACATTCCTCTATGGAAATCATCTTGCATAAAAAAACGTGTTTGTTTTACGTAATCTTCTTTACTTGTCGGATGCCCGTTCTGATTTAGGAACTTAAGATGATTCATGACATGCTCTTGCACGGAAGGGTCATGATACGTTACGCCGTTTCTTAAAAAATCAGCCATCCTATCAAAAAAATGTTTAGCCTCTATTGCCATTTTGTTCATTTCATCGACATTGATTGTATGTGTATCCAATTCAAAATCGTAACGCTCTTTTAAATACCCATTTTGTTCTGCTAAAGATTGTTTCCATTCTTCAGCGCTTTCAAATCCTTTAAACATTACCTTATGATCCATGTTTTCACCTTTTCTCGTGTATTCTAAAGATGTGTTGACTGTTTGAATGAGACGCTGATACTTTTCAATTTTCTTTTCAAACAGCTTTTTTTGTTTTTCTAATGTACTTGTTCTTTCAGCATCCTCTTTTAGTAATGTTTTGATTTCTGACAAAGGAATATCTAATTCTTTGTAAAAAAGGATTTCCTGCAGTCTTTTTAGTTCTTCAGCACCATAGTACCGATATCCGGCTTCGCTTATTTCCTTTGGGGCTAGCAAGCCGATTTTGTGGTAATGATAAAGCGTTTTGATTGTGACATTCGCAATATTGGATAGTTCTTTTACTGTTAATTTCACCATCTGACTCCTCCTTTCTTCTTTCACTATGAGGCCTTACCTTTGGTTGGAGTCAAGGATAAAATGGTGGTGTTTTCGTCCGAAGACAGCCTAGTGAATGTTGGGAGAAAGAAAATAACACCTGGCGGATTCAAAGAAAAGAGTGCTTTTCAGCAAGCACTCTTCATTCCAGTTTAATTCGTTTTACATCCCCTAAAACAAACACATAAAAAACCAATCCCAGCAACAGCACAAAACCAGCTACCAGAAAGCTGAGCGTAAAGGAGCCTGTCACATCAAACAAATACCCTGTCAGTGACGCAGCAATAATGCCTCCGAACAGGTTGTTTGCGAGATTCACCATGGAGCTTAGCATGGATACGGAACCGATCGGCGCGAGTTCTGCTGAGATGGACCAGCCGACCGGAGCGGTTGCGGAAATTCCGGCGAGTCCGATGGAAATGCAAATAATGGCTACGGTAATATTGTTCGTCAGAATGGAGCCTAAAAAGAAAAAGCCAAAGCTCATTCCGACTATGATTACGGTTCGGTACACCTTGGTGTTAGGATAGCCTTTCTTAATAAAATAATCGACGAGCCAGCCGCCGACGGCAATTCCGGAAATGGTTGAGATCAGCCACGGCACTGCCGTAAATAAACCGGACGACATGAGATCCATACCGTATGTATGTTTAAAGAAAGTCGGAAGCCAGGTGAGCAGCAGGTTGAATGTATACCCGTACCCTGTAAATCCGATCATTAAGCCCCATACTTTCCGATTGGTGAAAAGCTTTTTTAAAAGCGGGCCCGTTTTGTAAGGGATTTGCTCTGTTGTAATGGCATTGTGTTTTTGAATATAGTTTAGTTCACTTTTAGAAATGCGTTTGTGCCGTTCAGGCTGTTCATAATACTGCCAGAAAAAGATCGTAAACAGCACATTGATGCATCCAATCGTCAAAAAAGCGACACGCCAGTCAAATGTTGTGACAAGAAAGGCAACCAATGGCGCGCCGATTACATTTGAAAACTTGGCGGCCGAATCGAACAGTGAGTTTGCCAATCCCCGCTCACTTGGAGGAAACCATAGAGCGGTTGCCTTAGAGGCAGCAGGGAACGCAGAGGCGCTCGTCAGCCCAATGAGAAACCGGAACAGATACAACAGCAATTTTCCTTGCAAAAAAGCAAGAAGGATCGTTAAAAAGCTCCATATCGTCATTCCAACCCTCGTGACCCATGCGACCCCAAAACGGTCCAGCAAACTTCCGACAGGCAGCTGCATCAGTGTATAGGAATAGGTGTAAATGGAAAACACGATGCCGAGTTCAGTTGCAGTAAGGTGAAACGAATCTTGTATCGCAGGGGCCGCTACCGAGATGGCCACTCGGTCAAAATAATTAAGAATAATAATGCCGCTAAGTAACGAAGATATGTACCATCTGGTATGCCCAGGCCGTTTCACGCGCTCTTGACTCATGATGAAAACCTCCTCTGTCATAGCATGATCTCCTGATGGAAAAACCATTCAAATTTTAAATACCACAGCGCGCTTTTATATAAACGGCAGGAATTTGACTGGAACAGATCGGTGCTTTAGAATGAAAGTAATAAAAATGAACACTCCAAAGGGGAGTAGCTTTCACAGTAAAGTCGTCATTACGGGACAAGGTGTCCTCGGCTTTGCTGGCAATCTCATTGTTAGCGAGACCTTTGCCAAATCTGATTTGGTGAAGGTCTTTTTGTTTCAGGAACTTCACCAAATTGGTGGAGTTTTTTCATTTTTATCAAAAAGAGAGAGGAGCATCAGAATGTCTAAGCTGAAAAAGTGGCTGAAGCGTGAATTGGTGAGGAAAGGGCTGCCGTTAGCGAAAGAGAAATTGATTCCGATCTTAAAAGAAAAAATGAAAAAGAAACGATGAGGGGGCTGAAGATGAAGATCATTTTGACAATACTTGCCGGAGTGGGACTTTTGAGTGCAGGCGGATGTGGCATGCTTGATCTGGTGAACGACGGATTGAACTATACGAGTGAAGCAGCTGGTTATGTGGAGAAGGTGAAGACATTTGCAGAGGAAGCGCCTGAATTGGCTGAGAAAGCTGTAAATGACACCGAGGCGAAAGAAAAACTTGAAGCGCAGCTTGAGTCGATTCAGAAGGCTGCTGCTGATTTTAATGAATTAACGCCGCCTGATGCCGCAGCGGAGATTCATCAAACCATTCAGGAGCATAACGAAACCTTGCAGAAAAGCGCTGAAGATTTGTTGAAACAAGCCGAGGAAGGCAAGGTATCGCTTAAAGAATTGGAGCAGTCAGACCTGGTCCAAAACGCAAAGCAAATTACTGATGTGATGGGACAAATTGAGAAGCTGGGTGAATAAGAAAAAGCATCCCGACGCGGGATGCTTTTTGCTTATTCAGCCATTGCGTCTGTTAAGACAGGAACGACTTGTTTTTTACGGGAAACAACGCCTTTTAAGAGGGCTGTGTTGTTTTCTAATGTAACGTTGAACGCTTTTTCCACTTTTGCTGCTTCGTTACCGATTGCAAGAGCAAGTGAATCATTTTCTAAGATATCTGTGATAACGAGAAGGAAGAGATCAAGATTCTTCTCAGCCACAACTTTTGAGATCACAGCTTCTAATTCAGCTTGGCGTTTTTTCACATCTTCAATGTCCACTGTATTTACTTGTGCGATTTCGACTTTCTTGCTGCCGAGCGTAAATTCTTTCGCATCAAGAGAAATGAGCTCTTCCACTGTTTTTTTGCTTAGATCAGCGCCTGCTTTCAACATGTTCAAGCCGTATTCTTCAGCATCTACGCCAGCGATCTCCGCAAGCTCTTTTGCTGCTGCTACGTCTTGGTCCGTGCAAGTTGGAGATTTAAATAACAGGGAATCAGAAATGATCGCAGACAGCATAAGGCCGGCAATTTCTTTCTCGATTTTCACGTTATTCTCTTTGTACATTTTGTTTAAGATGGTAGCCGTACAGCCTACAGGCTCAGCACGATAGTAAAGCGGCTCAGCTGTTTCAAAGTTAGCGATGCGGTGATGGTCGATAACCTCCAAAACCTGAACCTCTTCAATGTCTTTGATGCTTTGCTGGCGTTCGTTATGGTCAACCAGGATAACGCCGTTTACTTCGTTTGCAGCTGTTTCAACAAGACGCGGGCTTTCTTGTTTGAAATAGTCAAGCGCGTATTGTGTTTCGCCGTTGACTTGTCCGAGGCGGACAGGCTCAGCATTGAAGCCGAGTTTGTTTTTCAAATCAGCATAAGCAATCGCAGAACAAATCGTATCTGTATCTGGGTTTTGGTGTCCGAAAATAAGTATCTTTTCCATGATAGCTCCTATCCTTTTTTAAGTAGTGTAATCTTTATATAGTTTAACACGTCTTGCTGCAGGTGTAATCATGCAAACCCTTAAAAATTGATGTGAATAAGAAGCATTTTCTTTGAGCTGAGAAGAAAAGCTGTGTAAAATACTGGGTAGCTTAGTTGCAAAATGTAATGTAGTATCAAAAAAGGTACTATTGGAGGGTCAAGAATGAGTGGAAAAAAGAATATATACCCGAACAAAGAAGGCTGTCCAGTTGAATTTACTCTAGATGTCATTGGCGGAAAGTGGAAAGGAATTCTTTTTTATCACATGATAGATGGCAAGAAACGATTTAATGAGTTTCGGCGAATCTGCCCGAGTATTACTCAAAGAATGCTTACTCTCCAGCTGAGGGAGCTGGAAGCGGACGGCATCGTGCACCGTGAGGTTTATCACCAGGTGCCGCCCAAGGTAGAGTACTCTCTGACGGAATTTGGGCGCACGCTTGAACCGATTGTTTTGCAAATGAAAGAATGGGGAGAATCCAACAGAGACGTGCTGGAATCTTATCGTTCGAACGGCTTAGTGAAGGATCAGCAGAAATAGCAGCAAAGGGAACTCCTTTGCTGCTTGTTTTATTTCATTGAAATGGCTCTGTTGGCGTTTCTGACATCGTTTTTCAACAGTTCAGAAAGGTTGTAAGACGGATAATATCCATGCTGATACATGTATCGATAAACTTGGGCGTGCAGCTGGATGGCAGCATTCAGCTGTTTGACCAGTACGTTTCTTAATTGAGGTGTTGCTGTTTCTGTAATTGCGATGGCATAGCTGCGGACAGATGTTTTGGCAAAACCGAGCAGGTCACCGCTGTAAAATGGGTTATCTGCGCGTTCTTCTTCTTCATCTTCTCTGTGCGGAGCCTGTGGAAAGAACGGAAGAAGCTCTCTTAAATTTTGCTCAACGCCCTGAATAGACACGGTATAAAGCTGTCTGAGCTGAGGGTCTTTTACTTCTCTTATCATTTTCTTCAGTTTAATGAGTCCGTTTGATTGAAAAGCAACCAGCTCGTGCATTTCTAATGTTTCATGCCAAGCCAATGTTCTGCGTTCATCCATGTGAAAATTCTCCTTTATCGATCAGATTCCATATCAGCATATGCCCAATGCTCAATGTTGTTCATGATGTTTTGAAGTTTTTAAAAAGGGAAATTCACCTTATATAGGATACGGGTTGAGAACATGCACAAAGAGGTGAAACACAATGTGGGACATGATAAAGAACTTTTTCTTGTTTAGCAGCGGCGTTCTGCAAGCAACAACCCTTTTACTGGTGATCTTAATTTTTATGTATGTCAGAAAAACGAAAAAGAAAAACAAGGAATCTTCTGGCTTTATGGATGATAAACATTAATTGTGATGGGCATTCTTTTCAAAGAATGTCTTTTCATTTTTCATGTTTCACATGAAACATTAGCGTTATTTTACTTGCGATTTGGACTTATGTTAAAATATAAAAGTAAAATTTAGAGATGATATAAAAACATTCGGTGCAACGTATGTTGCAGCGATGAAAAAGAGCAGTCGTTTATGCTGCTCTTTTCTATTCGTATGTTCAGGATGATACGAGGTGACTAAGTGAAACAAACGAGAGCTTTAATGGAAGGTGCTATTTTAATCAGTCTGTTTGCGATCATCACGCTTCTGGTCGTTTATGTTCCTGTGATTGGAACAATTCTGTTATTTGCACTGCCGCTGCCAATGATCTTGTATACGATCAGACATGGATTGAAGCTAGGGATATGGATGGGCGCTGTCAGTCTTCCGGTTGTTTTTATTGTCGGGTCCTTTAACGGGCTTATTGTAGCTTTTATGTCAGCTTGCGCCGGCATTGCCATGGGACATTTTTTCAAAAGGAAAGAGCCCGGGCACGCCATTATTTCGGGCGCTCTTATTTATATGCTTAGTATTGTCTTCTATTTTGTGATAAGCATTCAGTTTTTGGGTATCAATATCATTGATGAGGCGATGACACAATACCGGCAATCTCTTGATATTGTAGAAACTGTAGCGAAGCAGTCGGGCAATGCTGGACAGTTTGAGAAGCAATTAAAACTGATGGAAGAACAATTGGGTATCGTTCAATATCTTTTTCCAACAGCTATTGTGATGGTAGGAGTTATTTTTTCTTTCCTCAGTTACCTTATCGCTAAGCCGCTCTTAAGGCGATTCTCCCCCGATATTCCTAATCTAAAGCCTTTTAGAGAGTTGAAGTTTCCGCAAAGTGTTGTAGTACTGTATTTGATTATTGTCATGCTTTCATTTTTGCCTTTAGAAAAAGGCCAAATGCTGTACTCTATCGCTTTAAATGGGGAGTTTATACTCGGGTTTCTGATTTTCATCCAAGGTTTATCATTTATCTTTTTCTATTGCCATAAGAAACAATATCCAAAGGCTGCGGCTGTGATTGCTGTCATACTTGGGTTTGTGCATCCGGTCTTCATGGCAGCCATTCGCATTTTAGGCGTTTTAGATATGGGCTTTCATATAAGGAATAAGGTGAAGTGAACATGAGTTTTACTCACATGGTGGGGAGTGATAGAAATGCCAAGCTTTTATGAAAAACCGCTGTTTCGGTATCCCGTCTATGCATTGATTGCTCTGTCAATTATTACAATCCTCATCAGCTTTTATTTTAACTGGATATTAGGAACCGTCGAAGTGCTGCTGCTGGCAGTTATTTTGTTTTTTATTAAGCGTGCTGATTCTCTTATTCGACAAGAGATTGATGCTTATATTTCTACGTTGTCCTACAGGTTGAAAAAAGTCGGTGAAGAGGCATTGATGGAAATGCCGATTGGAATCATGCTTTTTAATGACCAATATTATATAGAATGGGCAAATCCGTTTCTTTCCTCTTGCTTTAATGAAAGCACTTTAGTGGGGAGATCACTTTACGATACTTGTGAATCGGTAGTGCCGCTTATCAAACAAGAGGTGGAATCGGAAACGGTTACATTGAATGACCGCAAGTTTAGGGTTGTCATCAAACGGGATGAGCGTCTCTTATATTTCTTTGATGTAACAGAACAAATTCAGATTGAAAAGCTATATGAAAACGAAAGAACCGTCCTGGCATATATTTTCCTTGATAACTATGATGATGTGACACAAGGATTGGATGACCAGACGAGAAGCACGATGAACAGCCAGGTGACATCTTTGCTGAACGCTTGGGCGCAGGAGTACGGGATCTTCTTGAAAAGGACGTCTTCTGAACGCTTTATTGCTGTACTTAATGAACACATCTTAACTGAACTCGAAAATTCGAAGTTTTCGATTCTTGATGAAGTGCGGGAAAAAACCTCGTTTGACGGTGTAGCGCTGACGTTAAGCGTCGGTGTCGGGGCTTCAGTCTCTTCCCTGAAAGAACTTGGCGATTTGGCGCAATCCAGCTTGGACTTAGCACTGGGACGCGGCGGAGACCAGGTAGCCATTAAGCTGCCAAACGGCAAGGTGAAGTTTTACGGCGGTAAAACAAACCCAATGGAGAAACGAACAAGGGTGCGGGCCCGCGTGATTTCTCACGCCTTAAAGGAAATCGTCACCGAAAGCAGCAATGTGATTATCATGGGGCATAAATTCCCCGACATGGATTCTATCGGCGCAGCGATCGGGATTTTAAAGGTGGCTCAGGCAAATAACAAAGATGGTTTTATCGTGATTGACCCAAATCAAATCGGATCAAGTGTGCAGCGTTTGATTGGGGAAATCAAAAAATATGAAGAACTGTGGTCAAGATTTATTACGCCTGAAGAAGCAATGGAAATTTCCAATGATGACACACTGCTTGTGATCGTTGATACACATAAGCCGTCACTCGTCATGGAGGAACGGCTGGTCAATAAAATTGAACATATCGTGGTCATCGACCATCACCGCAGAGGTGAGGAGTTTATCAGAGATCCGCTGCTTGTTTATATGGAACCATACGCTTCTTCCACAGCGGAATTGGTGACAGAGCTGCTTGAATATCAGCCGAAGCGCTTAAAAATCAATATGATTGAAGCAACAGCCCTATTAGCTGGTATAATAGTGGATACAAAGAGCTTTTCTCTCCGCACGGGCTCGCGGACTTTCGATGCGGCTTCTTATTTAAGGGCAAAAGGCGCCGACACGGTGCTGGTGCAGAAGTTCCTGAAAGAAACCGTTGATTCCTATATTAAACGGGCGAAGCTGATCCAGCATACGGTCCTCTATAAAGATAACATTGCGATTGCTTCTCTTCCTGAAAATGAAGAGGAATACTTCGATCAAGTGCTGATTGCGCAGGCTGCCGATTCGCTGCTGTCGATGAGTGAGGTTGAGGCTTCATTTGCGGTGGCGAGACGGGATGAACAAACGGTTTGTATCAGTGCACGGTCGCTTGGCGAGGTAAATGTTCAGATCATCATGGAGGCCCTAGAAGGCGGAGGGCATTTAACAAATGCGGCGACTCAGTTGTCCGGCATTTCAGTTTCTGAAGCGCTGGAACGGCTGAAGCACGCCATAGATGAGTATTTTGAGGGAGGCGTACAGAGATGAAGGTTATTTTCTTACAAGATGTAAAAGGAAAAGGAAAAAAAGGCGAAGTCAAAAACGTAGCAGACGGTTATGCGCATAACTTTCTAATTAAAAAAGGCCTCGCGGTTGAAGCGAACGCGTCAAACATCAGCGCGCTAAACGGACAAAAGCAGAAAGAGAAAAAAGAAGCCATTGCTGAGCTTGAGCAGGCTAAGAGCTTGAAAGAGACATTAGAAAAACTGACTGTTGAGCTTAGCGCAAAATCAGGTGAGGGCGGCCGTTTATTTGGTTCAGTGACAAGCAAGCAAATCACTGAACAGCTCCAAAAAGACCATAACATTAAAGTAGATAAGCGGAAGCTTGAACTGCCGGACGGCATTCGTGCATTAGGATATACAAATGTGCCTGTGAAGCTGCATCCTGAAGTGCAGGCTGTGTTAAAGGTACATGTAAAAGAAGAAGCTTAATAGAAAAGAGGCTTGGATTCATCCAAGCCTCTTTTTTTATTCCACGAGATAAAGAGTTTGCTGGCTTTCTCCGCCAGGTCCTCCTCGCATTCCCTGCACGCTGTTTGTGCTGCTGGAGGAACCGCTGTACTCGTCAGATGTTATTTCTTTTCCGTTTTTCTTAATCCAGGAAACAAGTTCACTGTTGCCTGAGTTGTTTTCTGGCAGAAGGAAGTATTTCACTTTGCCTTCTTTGATCAGTTTTTTCAGTTCAGACACAGTCAGAATGGGATCCGTGCCGTTAAATCCGCCCATTGCCATAACAGATTCATTTTCGTTAATGATGTATGGCGCAGCTGTTACGGTTGTCAAAGTAGCAAATAAATATTCTTCGCCGGTATTGTGTTTTCTCAGATAGGACAGGAGCCCGCTGTCGACCTCTGAAGAGAACATGTTCCCGCCGTTTGCTGAGCCTTTGAGCTGCGGACCGGATTCAGGAAGGACGCTGTTGCCACCGTATAGAAGCGGCGTTGCTGACCAGTAAACAGGTGTGAGAAGCAGAACGCACAAGCTGATGATGGTCAGCTGCTTACTGAACGGATGGCTGCGTTTAATCATCATAAGTGCAAGGGAGATACCGAGTCCTAAGAGTCCTAGGACATACATCCACCCACTGCCGATTTGGCTTGTATAAGCGCTCAGAATATACACCTGGAACACGGCTGTGATCAGAACGGCTGCCGGCAGAAGATAGCTGGACCAGTCTTTATTGTTTTTATATAAGCGGTACATCGTATACCATCCGATACCAGAAAGGGCGGCAATTGGCGGTGCCAGCATAATCAAATAATACTGGTGGAAGAATTCTGCGATGCTGAAGAAACCAGCCACGGGAACAAGCCAAGCCGCCCAGAATAGCGTTTCTTTCATTTTAGCAGCATGTCCGCGGCGATCACGGTACCAGCTGACGATTGCGCCCAGTAATCCGATCAATGAGAATGGAAGCATCCAGCTGATTTGGCCGGAAAGTGCTGATTGGAAAAGACGAAGCGGTCCAGGATCACCGGTGCCGAACATATTCACGCTTTTTCCGCCTCCACCGCCAGGCCCTCCATTTCCAGGCCCGTTGCCACCTGTGGGAGGTGTGCCTCCGCCTCCATTGAGAGCGCCGGTTTGTCCGTTAGGCGGCTGAGGCGCCTGTGAATGGTTTCCGAATGATTGATTTCTGTTCTGAGAAAAAGATGAACCGTTGCCATTTGGCGCTTGCATGTTGTCTTGATTCTGCATGTTCCCTCCGCCAGCAGCATTCATATCACCCTTTGCCAGGCCCGTAGTTTGCCCAAGCAGACGCTCTGTGCCGTTGTAGCCAAAGGCCAGTTCTAGCACTGAGTTAGTCTGGCTGCTTCCTACATAAGGCCGGCTTGAGGAAGAGGCTGAATCCACTGCAATCGCCCATGAGAGTGAAAGGCCTGTCAGAAGGACAAGAGACAGAAGCAGGGGCCCGATTTTTTTCTTCAGAGAAACCCGAGATGCAACCAGGTAGAATAACACAAATGCAGGCAATACCATAAACGCTTGCATCATCTTCATATTAAAGGCGAGCCCAATCAGGGCAAATGCCATCAGCAGCCAAACCAGCTTGCCTTGTTTTACTGCCCGAAACAGGCAAGCTGAACCGAGCAATAAGGTAAAAACAAGCATGCTGTCGATATTGTTTGTCCGGCTGACAGCTACTGCGATAGGGGTCAGTGCCATGACAAGTGCGGCAATGCGGGCCGCCCCAATTCCAAAAGTCGGCTTAATCATTCTGTAGAGAAGGAATACAGACCCAACTCCGGCAAGAGCCTGGGGAATGATGACACTCCACGTGTGAACACCGAAAATCAGTGCGAAAATCGTTTGAATCCATAACACGACAGGAGGCTTATCTACTGTCACAAATCCAGAAGGGTCAAATGACGCATAAAAGAAATTATGGAAGCTTTGCGTCATGCTTTTTACAGCCGCCAAATAGTACTGGTTTGCTGTATCATCCTGCCAAATGTGATACGTATTCAAAAAAGCTGCTGCTAGCAAAATAAGAATAAGGGCTGCGTCGAATCGTTTGGTTTTCATCGTTTTTCACCTCTTTATGGTGTCTCATTGTAAAAAACAAATATGAAAAACTTATGAATAAACCATAAATATTCAAAGAAAAAAGCGGAGATATCTTCCCCGCTTTATGCTGAATTTCTTTGTTTTTCTGACTGGAAAATGTATCGATCTCGTCCGGCTCCCTGTCCGGCTGCTCCCATTACGATCAGGGCAGCAATGAGAAGCACAATCGGCATCGTCCAAGAATGCGTCTGGTCAAAGAGATAGCCGACAAAGATTGGCCCGACTGCTGCCAGCAGGTAGCCGAATGACTGAGACATGCCTGACAGCGCAGCGGCCTGTTGGGCATTTTCACTGCGGAGACCAATCAAAGTGAGCGCCAGACTAATGCTGGAGCCTTGTCCGATACCGATAATGATCATCCAGATGGCAAGCAATGTATGGCTTCCGCCCGCTAATAATCCGCAAAGGCCGATCAGATAAACTGAGGCCAGCGCCGCAACGATACCGCGCTGCTGTTTCACACGGTCAGCTAAAACTGGTGTCAGAAAAGTGGAAGGCAGACTCGCAAATTGCATGAGTGATACCATCCATCCGGCTGTTGCCGTATCAATCCCGTGTGAACGGAGGATTTCAGGAAACCAAGCGATGCTGCTGTAAAATAAAAACGATTGCAGGCCCATAAAGATGGTGACATACCATGCCATTTTGGAAGCCCAAATGGAACTGGATTGCAGCTTCATTGTCTGGTTTGCCGTATCTCGATGGCGCAGCTGAGGTATCCAGATCAGCAATGCAAGCAAAGCCAGCCCGCCCCATAAGAGAAAGGCTTGTTTCCATCCGCCATTCATCTGGGTCGCTAAAGGAACGCTGACACCTGATGCTAAAGCTGCGAATATATTCATTGATGTCGTATACAGGCTGATCATGATCCCTGGCTTTTCAGGGTATTTATGTTTGATTAAGCTTGGCAAAAGTACGTTACCAATCGCAATCCCGACTCCGATAAGTGCCGTTCCGAAAAACAAAGCGGCAGTATAGCCGGTAGAACGAGTCAAAACACCGATAAGCAGTATCACGAGACCTAGCCATAAAGTTCGCTCATTTCCGAGGCGCTGTCCAAGCTTAGGTGCAAGCGGAGAAAGAACTGCAAACGAAAGCAGTGGCAGTGCGGTCAAAAAACCGGCTGCCCCATTGGACATGTGCAGCTCTGCCCGGATAGAGCTGATGACCGGACCGACTGAAGTGATCGCGGGCCGTAAGTTAAAGGCGATAAAGATAATGCCGGTGATCAGCCAAAATGATTGGATTTTTTTATTATGTGGATGTGGCAAAGCAGTTACTCCTCTTTTCTAACATATACATGATATTATCCCGAAACAGGTAAGCAAGTATGTGAATGAAGGCTATGATTTGTCCTCTTTTTGCAGTTCAGCCATTTTGGCAAGCAGAATATGCTGAGGCATATGCATGATCTGTTCAAGCGGCAGATTCAAGGACTCTGCAAGCTTTTGTGCAGTTTCAGCAGAAATTTGCAAAGGTCTCACAAAAGATCCCTCCTCTCTTCTGTCCATTGTACAAGAATCAGATGTGAAATGTAAGAAGATGTCACAAAGGAATAGAGCAATCGGAAAATGACCGTTATAAAAGAGGTAAGGAGGGTTCTTATGCACGCACCGTTATCCTTATTAAAACAAATGCTGAAGGAACACCAAATAGACACTGAAAAAGCTGTCACTTTCGAAGAATATATAGCAATGAGGCTAAAGCTTCAGGAGCTGATGGAGAAATTTGCTTCGATCGGGGAGTGGGATCTGTATCAAAAAGCGGCAGATTTGATGATGCACATAGGCATCCAATGGATGAAATAAACCGATAACCGCTAAAAAACCCTCGCTGCAGCGAAGGCTTTCATTCATTAAAATGAGTGTTCTTCTTCCACATTTTTAAACTGGTCATAAATTACAAGCTTAGACGGACTGTTTTCCTTAGCCACCTGTTTGGCTTTTTCAATAGCGGCGTCTTTAGACGTATACAAAGCTGTCGGCGCTACATTCTCCACCTCAATAAACCAGCCGTCCGCATCAACATTAGGTGTAATCGCATATTTCTTTATCATCTTTCATTCCTCCCTCATGTTTTATTGCATTTTTCCCGCCTTGTTACTGTCCGAAACGATCCAATCTGCTAACTGAAAAAAACAGGAAACAGACAATTTTTCTATTTTTTTTCTGTAGAAATGGTAGAATGGAGGTTGGAGATTTTTTAATGAGAGGACGGTGCTTAGCATGACAGACCTTCTGAATGACCGGCTTCCTCCGCAAAATATAGAAGCCGAACAAGCCGTGTTAGGCGCTATTTTTTTACAGCCGTCTGCTTTAACACTGGCTTCAGAAGTATTGATTCCAGATGATTTCTATAGAATGTCCCACCAAAAAATCTATAATGCGATGCTGGTGCTCGGTGACCGAGGTGAACCGGTTGATCTGGTGACGGTAACATCAGAGCTTGCGAACACAGACCTGCTGGAAGAAGTAGGCGGCATTTCATATTTGACAGATATCGCAAACTCGGTGCCGACAGCGGCTAACATAGAATATTACGCGAAAATCGTTGAGGAAAAATCGATTCTTCGCCGATTAATCAGAACTGCGACAACGATTGCTCAAGACGGGTATACCCGTGAGGATGAGGTCGAGGATTTACTAAGTGAAGCGGAAAAAACGATTATGGAAGTGGCACAGCGCAAAAACACGAGTGCCTTCCAAAATATTAAGGACGTCCTTGTCCAGACCTATGATAATATCGAACAGCTTCACAATCGAAAAGGTGATATCACGGGAATTCCAACAGGGTTTACGGAGCTTGACCGGATGACTGCGGGTTTCCAGCGCAACGACTTGATCATTGTGGCTGCCCGTCCGTCAGTAGGGAAAACAGCCTTTGCCCTGAACATCGCACAAAACGTGGCGACAAAGACCGATGAGAGCGTAGCAATTTTCAGTCTTGAGATGGGTGCAGAGCAGCTCGTTATGCGTATGCTCTGTGCCGAGGGAAATATCAATGCCCAGAATCTCCGTACAGGTAACCTGACCGAAGAGGATTGGGGCAAGCTGACGATGGCAATGGGAAGCCTATCGAACAGCGGGATTTACATCGACGATACACCGGGTATTCGAGTGAGTGAAATCCGTGCCAAGTGCCGCCGCTTGAAGCAGGAAAGCGGGCTGGGCATGATTTTGATCGATTACCTGCAATTGATTCAGGGAAGCGGTCGTTCAAAGGACAACCGTCAGCAGGAAGTATCTGAAATTTCCCGTGAACTGAAGTCGATTGCGAGGGAGCTGCAAGTCCCTGTTATCGCGCTTTCTCAGCTTTCCAGGGGTGTTGAGCAGCGTCAGGATAAACGTCCGATGATGTCTGATATCCGGGAATCAGGAAGTATCGAGCAGGACGCGGATATTGTCGCGTTCCTTTATCGTGATGACTACTATGACAAAGAAACCGAGAATAAAAATATTATCGAAATTATTATCGCCAAACAGCGTAACGGCCCGGTAGGAACCGTGTCTCTTGCGTTCGTAAAAGAATACAACAAATTCGTCAACCTGGAACGGCGTTTTGATGACGCAGGCGTTCCGCCCGGCGCATAAGCCCCAAGAGCTGCTCTTGGGGTTTTTTTTCATTCGAAAGATGGAAGAAATACCGTTCGCTCAGCGGATGAAAATTTGAAAGCGTTTTAATAAAATGGTGCAAAAAGGAGATGGTAACAATATGGGAAAACGTTTTTCGTCTTTTCAAGCAGCACAAATCCGAATTGCGCGTCCTACGGGCCAGCTTGATGAGATTATTCGTTTTTACGAAGAGGGACTGTGTTTGAAACGAATAGGAGAATTTTCAAAGCATAACGGGTATGACGGTGTCATGTTCGGCCTTCCTCATGCCGATTATCATTTGGAATTCACCCAGTATGAAGGGGGAAGCACTGCCCCCGTTCCCCATCCCGACAGCCTTCTTGTTTTTTATGTGCCGAATGCAGTTGAACTGGCAGCGATCACTTCAAAGCTAAAGCACATGGGCTATCAAGAGGCCGAATCAGAGAACCCGTACTGGAGCAATGGGGGCGTGACGATAGAGGACCCGGATGGCTGGCGGGTCGTTTTTATGAATTCAAAAGGGATATCAGGCAAGTGATTCTTTCTTGTGCTAAAGGGTGAAAGTTTCGCAAGCTTTTTATGACAAAGCAGTGAGAAAACGCTTATAAAACGAATGGAAGCGAACGAATATAGATTTACAATAATTTAATGTTCGGATTTACAATTGACTTTCTGTTTCTTCACTGATAAACTTGATTTGTTTGAATAGAATCGTTTTGAAAGGTTAACGGAGGTGCACGGACATGTCTTCAGTAGTTGTAGTAGGTACGCAATGGGGCGATGAAGGAAAAGGTAAAATTACAGATTTCCTATCAGAAAATGCAGAAGTGATCGCCCGTTATCAAGGCGGAAATAACGCAGGGCATACAATCAAGTTTGACGGAATCACATATAAGCTTCACTTAATCCCGTCTGGAATTTTCTATAAGGATAAAACGTGTGTAATCGGAAACGGAATGGTTGTAGATCCGAAAGCATTAGTCACAGAGCTTGCGTATCTTCATGAGCGCAACGTCAGTACAGATAACCTGAGAATCAGCAACAGAGCTCACGTCATTCTGCCGTATCATTTGAAATTGGATGAAGTGGAAGAAGAGCGTAAAGGGGCTAACAAGATCGGCACAACGAAAAAAGGAATCGGCCCTGCTTACATGGATAAAGCAGCCCGCATCGGAATTCGCATCGCGGATCTGTTAGACCGTGACGCGTTTGCGGAAAAGCTTGAGCGCAATCTTGAAGAAAAAAACCGTCTTCTCGAGAAAATGTACGAGACAGAAGGGTTTAAACTTGAGGATATCTTAGACGAATATTATGAGTACGGCCAGCAGATTAAAAAATATGTTTGCGATACATCTGTTGTCTTAAACGATGCTCTTGATGAAGGGCGCCGTGTATTATTTGAAGGCGCACAAGGGGTTATGCTCGATATCGACCAAGGAACATACCCGTTTGTTACGTCATCTAACCCGGTTGCCGGCGGTGTCACGATCGGTTCTGGTGTCGGCCCGACCAAAATCAAGCACGTTGTCGGTGTATCAAAAGCATATACGACTCGTGTCGGCGACGGTCCTTTCCCGACTGAGCTGAAAGATGAAATCGGCGATCAAATCCGTGAAGTCGGACGCGAATATGGAACAACAACAGGCCGCCCGCGCCGTGTCGGCTGGTTTGACAGCGTTGTTGTCCGCCACGCCCGCCGTGTGAGTGGAATTACAGATCTTTCTCTGAACTCAATTGACGTCCTAACAGGAATTGAAACGTTGAAAATCTGTGTGGCGTACCGCTACAAAGGCGAAATCATTGAAGAATTCCCAGCAAGTCTTAAGGCACTTGCTGAATGTGAGCCGGTATATGAAGAAATGCCGGGCTGGAATGAGGATATTACAGGTGCGAAGAGCTTGAGCGAGCTTCCGGAAAATGCGCGCCATTATCTTGAGCGTGTGTCTCAGCTGACAGGCATTCCGCTTTCTATTTTCTCTGTCGGTCCAGACCGCTCACAAACAAATGTCCTTCGCAGTGTGTACCGTGCGAACTAAATAGAATATGTCTGCAAGCCCCTATTTAAGGGGCTTGTTTTTGTTTGAAAGCCGCATATAAGTTGGTCTGAGAAAAAAATATGAAAAAAAACCAAAAAAGTTATTGCCACTTCTATTTGTTCGTGATATTATAAATCTCGTTGTTACGGAAACTGCTTCAATAGAGTACGAGATAAGAACTAGATCTAAGTCGTTTGCTCTATAGAAATTCCGACATCTTTAAGAGCCATTAGCTCAGTTGGTAGAGCATCTGACTTTTAATCAGAGGGTCGAAGGTTCGAGTCCTTCATGGCTCACCATTTCGTGAAGGCCCGTTGGTCAAGCGGTTAAGACACCGCCCTTTCACGGCGGTAACACGGGTTCGAATCCCGTACGGGTCATTGATTTACTTTAGCGTTATTGCTAAATTCCTTATTTGTCTGTGAGAGCTGACACGACAGCTCTCCGGGCAATTACTGTAAGGTCCGGTAGTTCAGTTGGTTAGAATGCCTGCCTGTCACGCAGGAGGTCGCGGGTTCGAGTCCCGTCCGGACCGCCATTTTACTTTACTTAGTAGAGAAAAATAAAACATTTGGCTCGGTAGCTCAGTTGGTAGAGCAACGGACTGAAAATCCGTGTGTCGGCGGTTCGATTCCGTCCCGAGCCACTTACCAAACGCATCTGCAATCGTAGGTGCGTTTTTTCTTTTAGGAAAAAGGCAAACATGAGGAGTGTTATAATAGAAGAAAAAGGGAGAACCGGCCCTGCGGCCGGTTCAAAGAAGAAGACGTCATTGATAAAGACGCACTCCGGTGAGGGGAGGTTTCAATAAAGTTATCTTTTTTAAAAAAAGTTGACCAGCATGACAATAGATAAACAACTGGCGATAAAGGTGAAACATGTGTTTTTTTTCTAAACCTTTATTTTTTTTATCTTTTGACCTTAAACCGTTATAATAGACAAGGACCCATTCTTTACATGGGCCATAAGTGATGAAACGAATGTTATATAGATGAAATGAAGTCATTCGGCAGGAGGAAAATCAAAATGATGGATAAAAAGATCCTTGTAGTAGATGATGAAAAACCGATTGCAGATATATTGGAATTTAACTTAAGAAAAGAAGGCTATGAAGTGCACTGTGCCCACGACGGAAACGAAGCAGTTGAAATGGTAGAAGAGCTTCAGCCTGATTTAATTCTTTTAGATATTATGCTCCCGAATAAAGACGGCGTTGAAGTATGCCGCGAAGTCAGAAAGAAATACGATATGCCAATCATTATGCTGACGGCTAAGGATTCAGAAATTGACAAGGTTATCGGGCTTGAAATCGGTGCTGATGACTATGTCACAAAACCATTCAGCACACGCGAGCTCTTGGCGCGTGTAAAAGCGAACCTGCGTCGCCAGCTGACGACAGCGCCTGCGGAGGAAGAGCCTTCCTCTAACGAGATTCATATCGGCTCTCTCGTAATCTTCCCTGACGCGTACGTTGTTTCAAAACGAGACGAAACAATCGAATTGACTCATCGTGAGTTCGAATTGCTTCATTATTTAGCAAAACATATCGGACAAGTGATGACCCGTGAACATTTGCTTCAAACCGTTTGGGGCTATGATTACTTCGGCGATGTCAGAACGGTTGACGTAACAGTCCGCCGGCTTCGTGAAAAAATCGAGGACAACCCGAGCCATCCAAATTGGATCGTCACACGCCGCGGTGTAGGTTATTACTTGAGAAACCCAGAACAGGACTAATGCCCATATGAATAAGGTTGGTTTTTTTCGGTCGATCCAATTTAAGATTACCTTGATTTATGTGCTTTTGATTATCATTGCCATGCAAATCATTGGTGTGTATTTTGTCAATCAGGTAGAGAAGTCGCTGATCAGCTCTTATGAACAATCGCTGAATCAGCGAATCGACAACCTTTCTTATTATATCGAACAAGAATATAAGAGCGATAACGACAGTACCGTCATAAAGGATGACGTCAGCCGTATTTTGAATGACTTCACGAAAAGTGATGAGGTTCGGGAAATTAGCTTTGTAGATAAAAGCTATGAAGTGGTCGGTTCTTCAAAGCCGTACGGTGAGGAAGTGGCTGGGAAACAAACGACCGATCTGATTTTCAAAAGAATTTTTTCTACCAAACAGTCGTATTTAAGAAAATATTATGACCCGAAAAGCAAAATCAGAGTTCTTATTTCCGCGAAGCCCGTCATGACTGAAAACCAAGAGGTTGTGGGCGCGATCTACGTTGTCGCGAGTATGGAAGATGTCTTTAATCAAATGAAGACGATCAACACGATACTGGCGTCCGGCACAGGTTTGGCACTTGTTTTGACGGCCCTTCTCGGTATTTTTCTGGCAAGAACCATTACCCACCCGCTTTCAGATATGCGAAAGCAGGCGATGGAGCTTGCGAAAGGGAATTTCTCGAGGAAGGTTAAAAAGTACGGGCATGATGAAATTGGGCAGCTGGCCACAACGTTTAACCACTTAACGAGAGAGCTTGAAGATGCCCAAGCGATGACTGAAGGAGAACGCAGAAAGCTAGCCTCTGTCATTGCTTATATGACAGACGGCGTTATCGCCACAAACCGAAACGGAGCGATTATTCTCTTAAACAGCCCAGCGCTGGAGCTGTTGAACGTTTCACGTGAAACAGCCTTAGAAATGCCGATTACGAGTTTGCTGGGGCTTCAAGAGAATTATACTTTTGAAGATTTAGTGGAGCAGCAGGATTCTATGCTGCTTGAAATTGAGCGCGATGATGAATTAACGGTGCTTCGCGTGAATTTCTCTGTGATTCAAAGGGAACACGGCAAAATTGATGGTTTAATCGCTGTCATTTACGATGTAACCGAACAAGAAAAAATGGATCAGGAACGCAGAGAATTCGTTGCGAATGTATCACATGAGCTGCGGACGCCGCTTACGACAATGCGCAGCTATTTAGAAGCGTTAGCTGAAGGCGCGTGGGAAAATAAAGACATTGCTCCGCGCTTCTTAATGGTGACGCAAAATGAAACAGAGCGTATGATCCGGCTTGTCAATGATCTGCTTCAGCTGTCGAAATTTGACAGTAAGGATTATCAATTTAACCGGGAATGGATTCAGATTGTCCGGTTTATGTCGCTTATTATTGACCGTTTTGAAATGACAAAAGAGCAGCATGTGGAGTTTATCCGCAATCTGCCGGACAGAGATCTGTACGTCGAGATCGACCAGGATAAAATTACGCAGGTGCTCGATAATATTATTTCTAACGCTTTAAAATATTCACCGGAAGGCGGACATGTCACGTTCTCGATTGATGTCAATGAAGAGGAAGAACTTCTCTATATCAGCGTGAAGGATGAAGGGATCGGCATTCCGAAAAAAGATGTCGAAAAAGTCTTTGACCGCTTCTACAGGGTGGATAAAGCGAGAACGAGAAAGCTTGGCGGCACCGGTCTGGGATTGGCGATTGCCAAGGAAATGGTACAGGCGCACGGCGGAGATATTTGGGCGGACAGCATAGAAGGAAAAGGCACGACGATTACATTTACTCTTCCATATAAAGAGGAACAAGAGGATGATTGGGATGAAGCGTGAAAATATAAAAACGATATTACTTACGGTACTCGTCGTCATCAGTCTTGTTTTTACATGGGGGATATGGACGTTCCAGCCAAACTTTTCTGAAGGCTCATCCTCAACAGAGTCTACTGTTCGTGTAAAACATAAAATCGAAAAAACCACCCAAAAGCTGTCTGAAACGGTAAGGCCAAGGGACATGTTTATCCATGATGACGGCGCTCATTATAAAGTGGATGACAATGCCCTCTATGAAGAAATTTGGTCTGACTTGCCGCATTGGGATGTAAAAGGAATTAAAGATATTTCGGATCAGTATGACAAGTCTGGATTCAAGAGCTGGTTTTATGGAATAGGCGGTTCTGAAGCCAAGCTTGACTTGCAATTCAGCGATACGATTCCGATTGATATTTTCCAAACGCTGTTTAAATGGTCTAATCAGTCGTTTGAATACAGTTCGTTTGACCATATTCTGATCCCGTTCAATGAAACAAAAGCGAACAAGAAAATCTATTTGGTGTCATACAGCAAGCAGCTCATTCTTGAAGTGACGGTTGAATCAGCAAACTACCGGAACATTATGAACGACTTGAAAAACAGGCAATCAAATATGCCGGCGTTCAGTTTGTTCTCCATTGGCTCAAAGAAAGAGTTCTTGCTGCCGAACAAACCGCTTACGATGGACAAAAAAGAATTTGTCACAGAATCGATTAAAACAAATACCTTTAAGCAGGCTTTGTTTAGCGATCCGAGCATTGTAAGAGAAGATTCGAATTACAACAACAGAAATGTGCTGACAGATGGGATCAGCCGTTTAGATGTGAATCTTAGCCAGCGCCAGGTGCAATTCCAGCAGCGCAATTTGGTGCAGAGCACATCCTATCAAACGGGAGAATTAATCAAAAAGAGCCAAAAATACCTTGAGGATACCGGAAGCTGGACGGATCACTATCAATTTTTCAGTATCAATGACAGCCAGCAGCTGAGTTTCTATATCTTTATGGATCAGATCCCGGTCATTAACAGCACCGCCAAACCTTTCGGAGCGACATCGGCGATTACGGTGCAATGGGCGAATGATGATATTCTCAGCTATAAGCGGCCGAATTACAGTCTCGGAACGAATCCAATTAAAACAAGTGAAACAGAGCTCATGAGCGGCAGCGAAGTGAAGATGCTGCTTTCTAAACAAACCGCTTATGATACGGACAAAATTGATCAGATCTTCCTTGCTTATCAATTGGTATCAACATCAACCAACGATGATCCTCTCGTTGAACTGGAACCGGTTTGGGCGATGAAAGTAAATGGAAAAATTGTGCCGATTACAAAGGATTTATTGAGGAAGGAGGGGGCTAACAGTGGAGTGGAATAAGACAAAATCAATCTTCATCGTTGCCTTCCTCATTTTAGATATTTTCTTAGGCTATCAGTTTTTTCAAAAATGGCAGGCTACCGGCAAAGAATATGAAGTCATTAAAAATGATGTCGAGCATGACATGAAGGCCGATCATATCACGTATGAAGGCTTGAATAAGGAAGCGACAGAAGGCTATCGGATCACGGCAAATCAAAAAGCCTTCACCAAGGAGGAAATTGAGGCGCTGAAGGACCAAAAGCCTTTGATGGACATGCCTAGTGATGATCATAAAGTAACGAGCCTGAAAATGAAGTTTGCAAATCCAATAGCCCTATCAAAGAAGGATATCGAGGACGATGCTCAGGCACTTGTTTCTTCAAAGATTCAAGATGGCGAAAAATATAAGCTTTGGAAGGTTAATAAATCGAAGAAAGAAATTATTTTCTTCCAAACGTACGAAGGCCATTATATTTACCAAAAGACCGATAATCCCGCTAATATGATCGGGCAAGTGGTGCTGCATCTAAACGGTAAAAACGAGGTTGTGTCATACGACCAGACTACGCTTGAGACCTTCAAGCAAATCCAGAAAGAAAGCTTAATTACTGAAATGGATGCGGTTGAGCTATTGTACTATCAAAATCAATTAAAAGAATACAGCACTGTGAAGAGCTGTAAATTCGGCTATGTAGCACAATATCCGCTGACAAGTACGCAGGTGCTGGCGCCGGTATGGAGAATTACGGTCGAGTACGAGAAAAAAGTGAACGGTGAGAAAAAGACAGTACAAGAGTATTTTACTGTGAATGCTTTGGAGAGTACGATTTTAGATACAGATCAATGAAAATAATGGAGTGAGACAAACATGAGCTTGCAATTTAGCGTACTTGCGAGCGGGAGTACGGGAAATGCGTTTTACCTCGAAACAGAGGATCACGCATTTTTAGTGGACGCCGGTTTGAGCGGAAAAGCCATGGATGGGCTGATGGCGCAGATCGGGCGTAAGCTGGATGATGTAGACGGCATTTTTGTGACGCATGAGCATAGTGACCATATTAAGGGCCTTGGTGTCGTCGCCAGAAAGTACAAGCTTCCGATCTATGCGAATGAGAAGACTTGGAAAGCGATGGAGAATCAAATCGGCAAAATTGACACCGATCAAAAGTTTGTATTTCCGATGGAGACGGTGAAGTCGTTCGGCGGACTTGATGTTGAATCGTTTGGCGTCTCCCACGATGCGGCGGAACCGATGTTTTATGTATTCCATTATAACGGCCGAAAGCTCGCATTAATGACAGATACGGGATATGTCAGCGACCGGATGAAAGGCATTATCCGTTCAGCGAATGTGTTTGTGTTTGAAAGCAATCACGATGTCGGTATGCTGCAAATGGGGAGATACCCATGGAGCATTAAGCGGCGGATTTTAAGTGACGTCGGGCACGTGTCAAATGAAGATGCTGCCTTGGCGATGACGGATGTCATTGGTGATGAGACGTCTCGTATTTACCTGGCGCATTTGAGCCAGGACAACAACATGAAGGAGCTGGCAAGAATGTCTGTACAGCAGACATTGGCTTCTAAAGGATTTGTGACGGGTGAGACATTTGACTTATACGACACTGATCCGAAGAAGGCCACTCCGCTTTGCGCTGTATAATTTTTCTATGTAAATCATGACTATTCTAGGAGTTTCTAACCCACAATATAACCATATTAACGTTCTTGGAAAGGATGGAATATGGTGGATTACGAACGTGAGGAAGAACATACTACTCCTGAACAGCCAAAGAGAAGCAAAAAAGGATATTTTCTTTCGAGTCTGATTGGCGTGATTGTCGGTGCCGTATTAATGGCGTTTATCATGCCGTACCTTTCAAATGAAGGGCTAGATACAGGCGCCTTAGATCAGCAGCAAAACAACAATGGCCGGGAATCAATCAGGACGGTGAATGTCAGTGTCAACAATACGGTCACCAAGATTGTCAGCAATGTGTCGCCCGCCGTTGTGGGTGTTGTGAACATCCAAAAATCAGATATACGGGGAGAGAGCGGCGAGGCTGGGAGCGGCTCTGGCGTCATCTATAAGAAAAATGACCATTCCGCTTATGTCGTGACCAACCATCATGTCATCGAAGGCGCTTCCCAAATTGAAATCAGCTTGAAAGACGGATCGCGTGTATCAGCTGATCTTGTCGGCAGCGACCAGCTGATGGATCTGGCCGTTTTACGGGTGAAAAGCGATAAAATTAAAGCAGTCGCCGATTTCGGAAATTCAGATAAAGTGAAGTCTGGGGAGCCGGTTATCGCGATCGGGAACCCGTTAGGCCTTGAGTTTGCAGGCTCTGTCACACAAGGCGTCATCTCAGGTACGGAGAGGGCGATCCCAGTGGATTCAAACGGTGATGGACAGCCTGACTGGAACGCAGAAGTCCTGCAAACAGATGCGGCCATTAACCCTGGGAACAGCGGCGGTGCTTTGTTAAATATGGATGGGAAGGTCATTGGCATCAATTCAATGAAAATTGCCGAGTCGGCGGTTGAAGGGATTGGCCTGTCGATTCCATCTAAGCTCGTGATCCCTGTGATAGAGGATTTAGAGAGATACGGAAAGGTCAAACGCCCGTTCCTTGGCATTGAGATGAAATCCCTAAGCGACATCGCAAGCTATCATTGGGATGAAACATTAAAGCTTCCTAAGAACGTCACCAATGGAGCGGTTGTGATGGGTGTAGACGCCTTTTCACCTGCCGGAAAAGCGGGGCTGAAGGAATTGGATGTCATCACGGAATTTGACGGATACAAAGTAAATGATATTGTTGACCTGCGAAAACGGCTTTATCAGAAAAAAGTCGGTGACCGGGTGAAGGTGAAGTTTTACCGCGGCGGAAAAGAAAAATCTGTAGACATCAAGCTGTCCTCCGCAGACCAATTAGGAAGTTAATCAAAACAGCCTGGCATCGTTTGCCAGGCTGTTTTGATATGCAAAAAAACTGAACGGGGGTCACGCCCGTTCAGTTGAAAAGGATATATCGAATATGAAGAAAAATACAAGATGGATGTTACACGTGAAACAGCAGCAAATGGCTGTTAACTGCAAATACCTCCATTCTCAGCATTCACTTTAATGGTTTGTACCGTGTGGTTGCAGGCTGTGATGGTGATGATGTACACATAGGTGCCATTTTCTTTCTTCAATGCAGAAGATGTGACGGTGCCTATGCACTTGTTCAACGCAATGCTTTGTGCTTTTGCTTTTGTGATCGCGGCTTGTTTATTTTCAACGTGATGCTTGACGATTTTTCCGCTGCTGCAGTTAATGTTAAAGGTGTGAATTTTGCCATCCTCACCAAGCACTTTAATGACATAGACATAAACGCCATCTGCTTTCTTCATTTGTGCTGATTGAACTGCGCCTTTGCACTTCTTTAAAACGACAGTTTTTGCTTTAGAGAGCGTAATAGAAGCCTGCTGCTGGGTTTGAACTTTAGCAGTGTCCTCTTTATGCAGAACAGCCGCGTGTGCGGATGATAAAGAACTGATTGAAATGACCGCGCCTAAAGCAGCTGCAGAACATATTTTCATATTCATTTGTAGGTCCTCCTTAGAAAAAGAACTGAACGCGGGTCACACACGTTCAGTTTAAAAGAGTATTTAGAAAAAGGTAGACATGAACTTAGAACTTTGTGTTAAAACAAGACTGGTGTTATACGTTGAATTTCAGTTATTTTACTGCTGGCAAGCAGTTATTTTATTTGCAAATGCTTCCGTTTTCAGCGTTCACTTTCACTGTATGTTCAGTGTGGTTTTGGGCAGTGATTTTAAACACGTAAACGAATGTGCCGTTTTCTTTCTTCAAATCAGTAGATTTCACTGTGCCTTTACATTTATTTAGTGCAATTTGATGTGCTTTTGTTTTTGTAACGGCTGCGTTTTTCTTTTGCACTTCTTGTTTTACGATTTTACCGCTGTCACAGTTGACATGAATTTTATGAGTTTTTCCATCTTCGCCAAGCACTTTGACAACGTAGATGTATGCGCCGTTTTCTTTCTTCAGTTCAGAAGATTGAACTGCGCCTTTGCATTTGTTGAGTGCGATTTGATGCGCTTTTGTTTTAGAAAGATGTGCTTGTTTCTTTTGCTCGTGTTTTGCGACTTTGCCGTTTTCTCCATTGATATGGAACGTGTGAAGGCTTCCGTCTTCACCCATTACTTTCACGACGTAAGCGTAAACACCGTTTTCTTGCTTCAGCTCAGAAGATTGAACCGCACCTTTGCAGTTTTTCAAAGCGATCGATTGGGCTTTTGTTTTGCTGATATAGCTTTGTTTCTTTTGAACATCATGTTTCACAACTTTGCCGCTGTTGCAGTTGACGTTCATCGTATGCTGTTTGCCGTCCTCACCGAGAACTTTCACAACATATACGTATGTGCCATTCACTTTCTTCATTTGGGCCGTTTGAACAGTACCTTTGCATTTGTTCAACGCAACCTGTTTTGCCTTTGCTATTGTGATGGAAGCCTGTTGCTTCGTCTCAACCTTCGTTGATGTATCATCCTTTTGAATGACAGCGGCGTGAGCAGAAGTGAAAGAACTGATTGAAATAATCGTTCCCAGTGCAGCTCCTGATAAAACTTTAGTGATATTCATGTGAGATTCCTCCTTTATTTCATTGTTGGCTGTACCAACTAAGGCAATTGTATAGGCCGAAGCTGAAAATCAAATGAGGGCTGGCTGAAAACTTGCTGAATTCAGCTGATTTTTAGGGAAGATTCAGTTTGTTTTCAGGTAAAAACGAATAATAGGAGGGGAAGGGAAAAAACTAATCAGAGGTTTATGCCAACTAAGGAGAGAGCACAGCATGAATAGGATGAAAGGCATCAAGATTTTGCTCGTGGACGATGAACCGGCGATATTAGATTTTTTGACAATGGGTCTTGAAAATGAAGGCTTTGAAGTGAAGACAGCAGCTGACGGAATGACAGCGATGAACACCGTAAAGACATTTCAGCCGCATGTGGCCATCTTGGATGTGATGATGCCCGGAATGGATGGACTGGAAGTATCAAAAATGATAAAAAAAACCGGCCATACCGCGGTTATTATGCTTACGGCCAAGGATGAGGTGGGGGTTCGGGTAAAAGCGCTGACAGAGGGCGCTGATGATTATATGATCAAACCCTTCAGCTTTGAAGAGCTGCTGGCGCGAATCTATGCGAGAATTCGGGATCACTTTCCCAACCTGTTTGAAGAATTCGCGCTCGGTCCGTTTCGAATTGATGATCGGCGCAGAGAAATCCGCTATCAGGAAGAGGTGCTCAAGCTTTCAGCAACAGAATACGAGCTTTTAAAGTTTTTGGTGCTGAATCACGGCCTTGTGCTCAGTAAAGCAAGGATTCTGGATAAAGTATGGGGGTATGATTTTTATGGAGAAGAGAATATTGTTGAAGTGTACATTCGTTCCTTGCGGGAAAAATTGAATGACAAAAAGCATGAAGTGATCCGAACGGTTCGGGGTGCGGGCTATCGGGTGGATATTGAATGAAAAAACGATTCAAAACACTGCGCTTTCAGCTTTTATTCCGTTCATTATGCATTCTCGTTCTTCTATTGGTGTTTGTCGGCGCTATGCAATATGTGTTTGGAAAACGCCTCTTATATGAAAACCGAGCTGTCAGCATTCAAAGTTATATCAACTCAACGGAGCCAACCATCTGGAATAATATTAAAACATACAAAAGCCATCCCGACAGCTCGGAAAAGTCAGATGGTGCTGTCCGTCCCGCCTTTATCTATCCGGGCGTGACCATTGTTTTTATCGATAAGAAAACAAAAGACAGTACGGTATTGTCGACCGATCCATATGCGGGAGCACCGCCAACAGTGAAAAAAAGTGTATATGATGAGGCATTAAAAGATACGATGGCCTTGCATTACAAAATCACGAAAAATGAATCCGGCGAGGAAGTGCTGATTGTGTTTCAGGCTATTACTATTGATGGAAAAGAAGCAGGCGTGATCCAAATGAGCACTTTAACAGAACCACTGAAGGACGTACTGCTCCGGCAAATCAGCATTTATTCCACGCTCTCGCTGGTTGCGCTCCTGCTCGGGCTTTTCACGTTCTTGCCTGTGGTCAGACATACGCTTAAACCGTTATCACAAATGGTACATATGATGGGAGAAATCAATGCAGGAAATTTGAATAAAAGGCTTCCTGTATATCGAAAACAAATGGAAATCGACACGCTCGCCATTTCGTTTAATCGCATGCTGGAGCGGATTGAAACGTCATTTAAAGCAGAAAAAGAAGCGAAGGAGCGCATCCGGCAATTTGTATCAGACGCTTCACATGAATTGAGAACGCCTTTAACGTCCATACACGGCTTTATCGAAGTGCTGCTGCGTGGCGCCGCGCTTCAGTCGGAGCAGAGAGATAGGGCGCTGAATAGTATGTATGAAGAGTCGAAGAGAGCCACTCGGCTGATAGAGGGTCTGTTGTTTTTAGCAAAAATTGATCGGGTGCCGAGCTTTGAAATGAAGAGAGGAAATCTCGATGTGCTCATAAGGGAAATGGAGCCGCAGCTCAGTCTGCTTGCAAAAGAAAGAAGACTGCAGCTGCTGCTTGAGGATGACGCTAAAGCGGTGTTTGACCGGGATAAGATGAAACAGGTCATTCTGAATTTGGTTTATAACGCGGTGCAGTATACAAATGAGAGAACCGGTGCCATCACCATTTCTCTGCAAAAAGGCAGTTCCGGCGTGATGCTGATGATAGCAGACAATGGCACAGGCATCGCACCGGAACATTTGCCGCATTTATTTGACCGGTTTTACAGGGCAGACCCATCCCGCTCCCGGAAATATGGAGGTTCGGGATTAGGCCTTGCTATAACGAAATCGATTATCGACAATCACAATGGGACGATTGACGTGAAAAGTGAATTCGGCAGAGGCACTGTTTTTCTGATCAGGCTTCCTGCCCCGGATTAGTCGTTAGACGAGTGAGAAAATTTCTTCAGCCGATATTGGAGGCTTTGTCTGCTGATGCCAAGCTCCTGAGCGGCTTTCGAGATGTTATGGCCGTGTTTTCTTAACACGTTCTCTATCACATATTTTTCGAAGCTTTCCATTTTTTCTTTTAAGTCCGCGGCCGGCTGGTGTCTTGGTGTTTCAGGCTCTGGGATGTCAGCCGGCTTGATTTTCATGCGGTATTGATAGGGCAGATGGGAAGCCGTAATCGTTTGCTCGTCCGTCATGAAATTCATTGCGCCTTCGATCATATGCTCAAGCTCGCGAATATTTCCCGGCCAGTCATAAGAAAGGAAAAATTGCTTCACGTCATCGCTGATGTGTTCAACATTCATTTGGAACAGATGGTTGTTTTTCTGGATGAACTCCGACGCGAGAAGCAAAATGTCTTCTTTTCGTTCCCGAAGCGGCGGGATGATCAGTGTGACGACACTCAGCCTGTAATACAAGTCCTTCCGCATTCGTTCGCCTGCAATTGCATCAATTGGGTCTTCATTCATCGTGGCAATAATACGTACGTCAATCGGTGTATCCTTTGTCGAACCGATGCGCCTGATTTTCCGTTCTTGAAGGGCGCGCAGCAGCTTCGCCTGAAGGCTGAGATTCAGCGAGTTGATTTCATCTAACAGCAGCGTGCCGCCGTGGGCTTGTTCAAACAGGCCGGGCTGGTCGACAGCGCCGGTAAACGCGCCTTTTTTCGTCCCAAACAAAATGCTTTCCACAAGGCTGTCTGGCAGTGCCGCACAGTTTTGCGAAATAAACGGGCCGCCAGAACGATCGCTTCCATTATGGATACTTTGCGCGAACAGTTCTTTTCCCGTGCCGGTTTCGCCTGCGAGAAGGACAGATGATGACGTACGGGTTGCCCGCTTGGCGTTTTCGATGACGTCTTGAATGGCCGGACTGGTGCCGAGAATACTGTCAAACGTATAGGTTGTGCTGCCTTTTTTGTTCATATTCTCCCTGATCAGCCGTTCAAGCTTTGTCACATCCTTGGCAATTTCAACGGCGCCCCTGATTTTGCCGTCTTGGACGATGGGATATGTATGATTGATCGTCGTGATTTCCTGGCCTTTATTATTGAAATAGCTCTGTTTGACGTTTTTAATCGTCTTGCCTTCCTGAAGAGCCTGTACCAGTGTGCTGTCCTGCTGCTTTGAAAACATAAACACATCCATCAGGTTTTTATTCAAGACGTCATGCTTCTCCATATCTTCAATCTGCATCATTTTATTGTTATAAACGATTGTGTTTCCAAGCTCGTCTACCACGTGCAGGCCAACATCGATTTCATCTAAAATGCTCTGAAAAACCAATGTGAGGAATTCGCTGTCTTTGACCACTGTATGAACCTCCCTCAGTTTTCTTAATATTGCTTCTATTTTATAAAAAAACGGAGAGGATATGCAAAAGAATTTTGCACTTAGGATTTGTATTACAGTTAATCCTAATATCGTTTTATCGTAAAGGAAGGAAATACTGATGTTGTATATTGACTGGAAAAATAAAATGTTTTATTATTTAGATAAATATCTAAATCCTAATGTTTACCAAAGGGGGGGAGAATTATTTGAATAAGGCTTTTAAAGCTCTGGCTGATCCTACAAGGAGAAGGATTTTGGATTTGTTAAAACAACAAGATTTAACAGCCGGGCAAATTGCTGACCAATTTGATATGTCAAAACCTAGTATTTCTCATCACTTAAATATTTTAAAGAACACTGATTTAGTACGAGACCAAAAAAAGGGACAATTTATTATTTATTCTTTAAATACTACTGTACTTCAAGATCTTATTGGCTGGTTTTTTTCCCTTACAGATACAGACCATGACAAGAAGGAAGGTGGAGAATGATGAAAAAATATTTCTTTGCACTAATTATGATAGCCTTAACAATTTTAGCTTGGGTTATAACATATTCACACTTACCTAATGAATTGGCAACACACTGGGGTATAAGTGGTGAAGCAGATGACTTTTCAAAGAAACCTACGGCCATAGCAACGTTGGTAGGTATAATGATAGTACAATATATTCTTATGGTGCTTATTCCTAAAATTGATCCCCGACGAAACTATCCGACCTTTACTCGTGCATACTTATCTATTTTTAATACCATGTTTCTCGTCTTATTTCTCATTAATTTGATTACAATATTGACGGGGCTGGGTATTAAACTTCCTATTCCATATTTAGGTTCATTTATTCTTGGAGCTATATTTATGGTTTTTGGTAATTTTATTCAGCAGGTTAGACCGAATTTTTTCTTGGGAATTAGAACTCCTTGGACATTAAGCAGTGAAAATGTATGGAGGCTTACACATAGATTGAGTTCAAGAATATTTGTTCTAGCCGGAATCATTATTGTTTTAACTGCATTTATTCCTGAGTCTTTTACCGAGCCGATTATTTTTATAGCGGCAATAGGTAGTATACTCTTATCCGTATTCGCATCTTATTTCATATATCAAAAAGAGCTAAATAAATAGCCGGGTTATGTTTCCTATTTAAAGAGGTTAGAGTCTTATTCTAACCTCTTTTTAACTGGGAAAAAATAACTAAATATTAAAAAACTCTTCATTTTTCATATAGCCTATGATAATATTTTTCTGTATTTTATGGGTTTATTTAGAAATAAATAGGATAAATTGTAATCAGGAGAGTGTTCATAATTGAACGATTTTAGTAGTGATAAAAGTAGAATAGGCCTCTTTTTTTTAACAATTTGTGCATGTCTAACGATCTTGCTTTTCTCAAGTATCATAGTTGCATTACCGAAAAATCCTCTCTCGACAACTGTTAGAGCAGAGTTTTTGGTGAAACAATTTATTCCACAGGGATGGGGGTTTTACAGTAGGGATCCAAGATCTGATCATCTTTATGCATACAGTATGAGTGGAGATACAGATATGCTTTCATGGCCAAATAACAAAATAAGAAATGTATTTGGACTTAATAGATATGGCAGAGCACAGGGCATAGAACTTGGATTACTTATTTCTAAACTACCAAGTTCATTAAAGTGGAAAACATGCGATAAGGATGCAAAGAATTGTCTTGATGAGATGAAGGTACAAGTGGACATTGCAAACCCTACGCCTAATGCTTCACTTTGTGGTGATCTGGGAATCGTAAGCGGAAGTCTTGTTCCATGGGCATGGAGCCAATATAAGGTCGTTCCAACTTCTAAGGTTATGAGGGTGAATGTAAAATGTTCGAAACGTTAAACATTAAAATTTATAAGTGGGCAAATGATAACGTACCTTGGACCAATGTCTATGGTTTGGCAAGAAGTATTATGGCTTTATCTACAGCTTTAACACTTGCTTTAAATGATTCTAGCATTTTCTTTAGACCGGGTGCAGGACAAGAAACACCGTATTGTAATGGAACATATAGCATTTTTTGTACAGTGCCTAATAACCATATATACCTTAATTTAATACGATGGATTTGTGTCATCTTATTACTGGTTGTTGTGTCAGGCTGGAGGCCCAGATTGACTGGAATTATACATTGGTGGATATCTTATAGTTTACAAGTATCCGCTATGACTATTGATGGGGGAGAGCAAGTGAGTGCAGTTTTTACGTTACTACTCCTGCCTATAACTTTGACCGATTCAAGAAAATGGCATTGGGAAAATATAAAGACTGGTACAGATCTAATCAACAAGAAAGATTTATATTTTCGCGTCATAGCACTTACAACTTTTGTATTTATTAGAATCCAAATTGCAATTTTATATTTTAATTCAGCTACGGCAAAATTAGCTGATCAAGATTGGTTAAATGGAACGGCTGTTTATTATTATGCTCAAGATCCAATGTTAGGTTTTCCGCCTTTATTACATACCTTATTTAATGACTTTTTGTCATCACCTTTAGTTGTAATTCCAACTTGGGGAACTTTAATTATTCAATTGTTATTATTTGCATTTTTATTTTCACCTAAATCATATCGAAAATATATGTTTATTATTGCAATACTTATGCATGAAATTTTTGCAGTAATGTTTGGTCTTATAAGTTTTTCAATGATTATGCTAGGTATTTTAATTCTCTATTTAAGGCCCTTAGAAAAACAATTTCATTTTTCATTAGGAAAACGGTTTTACATTAGCCATTTATTTATGAAAAGGGGTGATGCAGGAAAGTCATTATAGATATTGTTTTTGTTGTCACTAGTCGTAGCCATAGGAATAAAAATCGGGAGGAGAAATGGATATGCGTTTAGCGGCTCAAGATTTAAAACTTAAATTGGTCTATTTAATGCTCATTGTGTTGGTTGTATCTATATTTTCTGGTGCAACACCTATTACTCAAGCAAAGAATCTACATAAATACTCAGGTGAAGAAATTTTTGCTGGAATTGTTTTTGGTCAAGGTGAAATCTCGAAAAAATTTCCTGAAATTTGGAACACCAACGATTATAATGTTAGAAATTCAGATAAATCTAAAGAACTTACTCAATTGTTAATAAGTGAAATGAAAAAAATCGATCCTCAATATTTTAACGATTTGAAAAAATCGGTTTATGAAAAGGATCTTAAATTAATTGATGAGGAATTCAGCAAGGGTGGAGATCTTTTAAAAGAAGCTGCTGAGAAGGTTAACATGGGCAGTTCTGAACATGCGGATTTAGTCTCAGGTAAATGTGTTGAAACTCTGGGTGCTGCTATTTTTGTTTTGGTACTAGCAGCAGGTGGCGCTGTAGACTATCTGTACGTTTACAATGCAACTAAATTTTGGGGAATAACTTCTAATGATAAAGAGTCTAAACTTGCGACAGAGATGTTTGTTAAGGATGTTGCAGATAAACTGAACTAAGAACTATAGGTAAAAGGCGTAATCATAATTTAGATTACGCCTTTTTATAGTGGAAATATTTCTTATAAATGTCATTCTTATTTTAATTTTTTAATTAAAAGGATCTTTTTATCTGGCTTGTGAATACCTTCTTTGTTGATATATTCATTTGAACTGCAAAATAATTTTGCCCTTACTGAAGTCTTTTTGCTCGAAATATCAGAATGTTTTTGCACCTTGTCCTCGAAAATTGTAGAAAACACACGAATTCTTGATTTGGCACAGAACTTGCATTTATATAAAGGGAAAGCAGGATAACATGTTGAAACAGAAAACAAGGGGGAATTCAAATATGTCAGCTTTATCTAAATCCAAAGAAATTATTGATCAGACGTCTCATTACGGAGCCAACAATTATCATCCGCTCCCGATTGTTATTTCTGAAGCGCTGGGTTCTTGGGTAAAGGACCCGGAAGGCAATGAATATATGGATATGCTGAGTGCTTATTCTGCGGTAAACCAGGGGCACAGACACCCGAAAATCATTCAGGCATTAAAGGATCAGGCTGATAAAATCACCCTCACGTCACGCGCGTTTCATAACGATCAGCTTGGGCCGTTTTACGAAAAAACAGCTAAACTGACAGGCAAAGAGATGATTCTGCCGATGAATACAGGAGCCGAAGCGGTTGAATCCGCGGTGAAAGCGGCGAGACGCTGGGCGTATGAAGTGAAGGGCGTAGCTGACAATCAAGCGGAAATTATCGCATGTGTCGGGAACTTCCACGGCCGCACGATGCTGGCGGTATCTCTTTCTTCTGAAGAGGAATATAAACGAGGATTCGGCCCGATGCTTCCGGGAATCAAACTCATTCCTTACGGCGATGTGGAAGCGCTTCGACAGGCCATTACGCCGAATACAGCGGCATTCTTGTTTGAACCGATTCAAGGCGAAGCGGGCATTGTGATTCCGCCTGAAGGATTTTTACAGGAAGCGGCGGCGATTTGTAAGGAAGAGAATGTCTTGTTTATTGCGGATGAAATTCAAACGGGTCTCGGACGTACAGGCAAGACGTTTGCCTGTGACTGGGACGGCATTGTCCCTGATATGTATATTTTGGGCAAAGCGCTTGGCGGCGGTGTGTTCCCGATCTCATGCATTGCGGCGGACCGCGAGATCCTAGGCGTGTTTAACCCTGGCTCACACGGCTCAACATTTGGCGGAAACCCGCTTGCATGTGCAGTGTCTATCGCTTCATTAGAAGTGCTGGAGGATGAAAAGCTGGCGGATCGTTCTCTTGAGCTTGGAGAATACTTTAAAAGCGAGCTTGAGAGCATTGACAACCCGGTTATTAAAGAAGTCCGCGGCAGAGGGCTGTTTATCGGTGTGGAATTGACTGAAGCGGCACGTCCGTATTGTGAGCGTTTGAAGGAAGAAGGGCTTTTATGCAAGGAAACGCATGATACTGTTATTCGTTTTGCACCGCCATTAATCATTTCCAAAAAGGATTTGGATTGGGCGATAGAGAAAATCAAGCACGTGCTGCAAAACGCATAAATCCGCACCATGGCGGGATATTCACTTCGTTTGTATAAATTTACAACAGAAAAATCAGCACTCCCTATTTGCTCAGCTACAGTATTTTAGTATAATGTATCTTTATGAGAAGAAGTGAATTTTATATTAAATAGATAGAGACTCTTTGGACAGCAAACTGGGATAGCACCATGCAGATGTTCCAGCTTAGATCCAATACAAGTTGCTGAAGGGGTGCAGAATGTGAATACAAACCAAGATAACGGAAATCAGCTCCAGCGGACAATGAAATCACGCCATTTGTTTATGATTTCATTGGGCGGAGTGATCGGAACCGGTTTCTTCCTTGGAACCGGGTTTACCATTAACCAAGCGGGACCGCTCGGCGCGGTTCTGTCCTATTTAGTGGGCGGCTTTATCATGTTTTTGACCATGCTCTGCTTAGGAGAGCTGGCAGTCGCCTTTCCCGTATCGGGGTCCTTCCAGACCTATGCGACAAAATTTATCAGCCCGGCCTTCGGGTTTGCGTTCGGCTGGCTGTACTGGCTCGGCTGGGCGGTTACATGCGCCATTGAATTCTTATCAGCGGGGCAGCTGATGCAACGCTGGTTTCCGCATATAGACGTGTGGATCTGGTGTCTGGTCTTTGCGGCACTGATGTTTATTCTAAATGCGATCACCACAAAAGCCTTTGCAGAATCTGAATTCTGGTTCTCAGGCATTAAAATTTTGATTATCCTTTTATTTATTATTCTCGGCGGAGCTGCCATGTTTGGCCTGATTGATCTGAAGGGTGGAGAGCAGGCGCCGTTTTTGACACATTTTTATGAAGACGGGTTATTTCCGAACGGCATAAAGGCAATGCTGATTACGATGATTACTGTGAACTTTGCGTTTCAGGGGACTGAGCTGATCGGGGTTGCAGCCGGAGAAAGTGAAGACCCTGAAAAAACGATTCCGCGGTCCATCAAACAGACAGTATGGAGAACGCTTGTGTTCTTTGTGCTTTCAATCATTGTCATTGCCGGCATGATTCCGTGGAAACAGGCGGGTGTCGTGGAAAGTCCATTTGTTGCCGTATTTGAGCAAATCGGAATCCCATATGCAGCTGATATCATGAACTTTGTTATTTTAATCGCACTGTTATCTGTTGCGAATTCAGGTTTATACGCATCGACACGTATTCTGTACGCAATGGCGAATGAAGGACAGGCCTTCAAAGCGCTCGGAAAAACAAATCAGCGCGGTGTACCGATGTACTCGTTAATCGTAACGATGGCTGTGGCCTGCCTATCACTTCTGACAAAGTTTGCGCAGGCTGAAACTGTATATATGGTACTGTTATCTTTGGCGGGTATGAGCGCGCAGGTCGGCTGGATTACGATCTCGCTTTCCCAAATCATGTTCAGACGCAAATATATCCGTGAGGGCGGGAAGATAGAAGATCTGAAATTTAAAACACCGCTGTACCCGGTGCTTCCGCTGATCGGCCTAACATTAAATACGGTCGTGCTCATCAGTCTTGCATTTGATCCGGAGCAGCGTATCGCGCTGTATTGCGGCGTACCGTTTATGGTCATTTGCTACATCATTTATCATGTTGTCATTAAAAAACGCCAGCAGGCGAATCGTCAGCTAGAGCTTTAAAACGTTGTCCGTAAGTCATCTTTGTTAGAACCCGCATAGGACATTATCTTAAATGTTGAGGTGGAATCACAGATGGATAAAACGATTTCGGTTATTGGAATGCCAATGGATTTAGGACAAGCACGACGCGGAGTAGATATGGGCCCGAGTGCCATCCGGTACGCTCATCTGATCGAGCGGCTGTCAGACATGGGGTATACGGTTGAAGATCTCGGTGACATTCCGATCAACCGCGAAAAAATCAAAAATGACGAGGAACTGAAAAACCTGAATTCCGTTTTGGCGGGAAATGAAAAACTCGCGCAAAAGGTCAACAAAGTCATTGAAGAGAAAAAATTCCCGCTTGTCCTGGGCGGTGACCACAGTATTGCGATCGGCACGCTTGCAGGCACAGCTAAGCATTATGATAATCTCGGCGTCATCTGGTATGACGCGCACGGCGATTTAAATACACTTGAAACTTCACCATCGGGCAATATTCACGGCATGCCGCTCGCGGTCAGCCTCGGCATTGGCCACGAGTCACTGGTTAACCTTGAAGGCTACGCGCCTAAAATCAAACCGGAAAACGTCGTCATCATTGGCGCCCGGTCACTTGATGAAGGGGAGCGCAAGTACATTAAGGAAAGCGGCATGAAGGTGTACACAATGCACGAAATCGACCGTCTTGGCATGACAAAGGTCATTGAAGAAACCCTTGATTATTTATCAGCATGTGATGGCGTCCATCTGAGCCTTGATCTGGACGGACTTGATCCGAACGACGCACCGGGTGTCGGAACCCCTGTCGTCGGCGGCATCAGCTACCGGGAGAGCCATTTGGCTATGGAAATGCTGTATGACGCAGGCATCATTACCTCAGCCGAATTCGTTGAGGTTAACCCGATCCTTGATCACAAAAACAAAACGGGTAAAACAGCAGTAGAGCTCGTAGAATCTCTGCTAGGGAAGAAGCTGCTGTAATAAGAAAACCCCCGCACCCGCGGGGGTTTTTCATTTATCCAATCATTTTCTCAGCGACTTTCATTTCCTGCGAATGGGTTTGATGGTCTGCAATAAACCAACCTGATAAAATCACCGCTGCGACGCCTGCGCCAATCAGAAATCTTTTCATTTATATAACCTCCGTTCGTTTAATCAGTTCTTCAATCTGTAATGCTTCATAAAAAAAGTGGGCAGCTTCTTTGTAAAGCTCAAGTTCCCTATACCGTTCGCCAGCCAAAATGGAAAGTTCTCTTACACTGTCATACTCTTTCTCGGACAACAAGTCATCCATATGTTGTTTGCATAAGTGAAACGTTTCCGCATGACCCCCTTCTGCATAAATGGCATATAAAATGTCTATTTTTGCCTCACATATTCTATTCGGCTCAGCAGCCAATTTTTCCTTCACTTCTTGGTAATAAGATAAGGCCTGTTCTTTCTTTTTGATCTTAAACAGCTCTCGTATCAGCAGGTAGGCAGAATGATAATAATAGGCGGAGCGGGCATACTCATCGTTCCGTAGAGCCTCCTCTAATTTCGAAACCGCTTCTTCTGATTTGCCGCTTTGCGCATGAAGAAGGCCGAAGTTATGCAAAAGCTGGGCTTCAAAAAAATGATCCTCTAATTCACTCGTGATCCGAATTGCTTCGTCCAAGTAAGCCTCAGCTTCTTCAAACTGGCTCATCTCTGTAAAATTGCCTGACATGGTAATCAGGGCTGAAGCCAGCTTCTTTTTATAATCAGTTTCTTCCCTGAACGTTTTGACCGCTTGCCGTGTATGATTGAGGGACACAATATTTTGTCCCAGCTTATAATAGAGCTTTCCGACCTTCAGGTGAAATTCAGCTTTCTCAATCGGATCGGGAATGTTGTCGAGATACTGCTCTGCATCTTTATACAGCCCAATGGCAATATCATAATTATTTTTATAGGCCTCATACATGCCTTCAAACAGAAAAAAGTAATATTTTAGCATGTCAGACGTAGCATTCATATGAGAAGGCTCCTCATGCTGAAAGCCCTGTCCTCTCGCCTCGTGAAGCAAAACCTTGTGGCGCAGTTCCAATAAGGAGAAGTAGGCCAGCACCTCCTGATCCTCTTCCATGTCATCCAATAAAGGCTTCACTTCTTCAAATAAACGGGAAGATTCTTCAACTTCATGTTTCTTGATGGCAAGGTACCAATCGTTGAGCATGCTAGCGATTTCTGCGGGTGCAATCTTATTCATGTGAAACTCCTTTCCTAGTGACTTATCAATCTCAGTTGCTTATTCTGATAGTAACACCTCTTTCTATTTTATGTAAAATCCTCTAGTCAATATATGAAGGAGAGATGATATGACAATCATGCTGACCCCTATGCAGACAGAAGAATTTCGGTCTTATCTCACGTACACAACAAAGCATTACGCGGAAGAAAAGGTAAAAGCGGGAACATGGCTGCCTGAAGATGCACAGCTTTTGTCTAAGCAGGCATTTACTGATCTACTTCCGAGAGGGCTGGAAACACCCCATCACCATTTGTGGAGCCTCAAGCTGAATGAAAAGGATGTCGTTGGCTGGCTCTGGATACATGCTGAACCGGAGCATCCGCAGCAGGAAGCGTTTATTTATGATTTCGGGTTATATGAACCGTATCGGGGAAAGGGCTACGCAAAGCAAGCATTGGCGGCATTAGATCAAACGGCACGCAGTATGGGAATCCGCAAGCTGTCCCTTCATGTCTTTGCTCATAATCAGACGGCGCGAAAGCTATATGAGCAAACCGGATTTCAAGAAACAGACGTAGTGATGAGCAAGAAGCTTTAACGAAAAGGGCCGATAAAGGCCTTTTTCTGTAAATGATATCTAAAAATTCTGTAAATAACCTAGTTACTTTCCTTATTTTCCTAATATAATGTGGGTGAGGAAATTACCTTTCCTACACTCACAAGAAAAGAGGAGATGTAATGAAGTTGAAGAAACGAGTGTCGATGTTTTTGGTATCGCTTACAATGTGCGGCGGCCTGTTTGTTTCTCCCGCCAAAGCCGTAAAGACCACAAATTATGCTGAAGAAATCGCCGCACTGCAGCCAGGCACGACACCGGAAGAAATCATGAAATCTGCCAGCCAGATTGCCAAACAGCAGCACGTAAAGCAGGACGTTATCCTAAAACAGTTCTATAAGGAAATCACGGCTGATAAAGCAGAGGGGGACCGGCTCGCGAAGGAAAGCGGCATGTCTATCATGGGCGGGTCGTCCGGCACGAAAAAACTCCCGACAAGCGCGAAAGGCAATATCTATTACACGAACTCCTACACAGCCTACTACAATCACGGCCACGTCGGCATGTACTCCGCTGCTGACAAAATTGTTGAATCTGTCCCGAGCGACGGCGTCAGGCAGATCGCTTATAATGCCAGAGACGTGGAAGACAACTCCATTGTGCAAACCGTCAGCGTATCCTCATCTCAAAAAACAGCTGCTGCCGACTGGGCGGTATCAAAAGTGGGCGACCCATACTCATTTAACTTCGTCAATAACAGAAATACCGGCCATGACGGCGCCAAAAACTGTTCAAAGCTCCTATGGTCTGCCTTTTTGCTGAAAGCAGGGATTGATATAGACAGCAACGGAGGCTTAGGCGTGTATCCGCGCGACATCACAAGTTCTTCGTATACGACAACTATCATGACCATTTACTAAGGAGAAGGCTATGAAAAAGTGGATGATTACCATCGCCATGCTGATTCTCGCAGGAATCGCACTATTTGTCTTCATTTCTCCTCTCAAAAGCCATAAAACCGTAAGTCAGCAGGATCTCAGAAACCCCGATTTCCTGGATGACAAAGAAGTCCTGCTGTATTTTTCATCCTCTGCAGATCAAGATGCATTTGGCGGCGGGAAAAGCTACGCCCTGTTTATCAGCCAGGACGGGACGCTGTCTTCCTTTCAGATGAAGGGCCTTGAGCTGGGCTCAGCCGAGGTTCACGGCGACAGTGTGATGCTGGAGGACAAAAACAAAATTTATACGATCAAAAACGGTCTGCGCTCCCATAAAAGAACCTATCAGCACACAGGCGACAGCGCAGGCTTTCTGCAAAACACGGACGGCTTTTACACCTTATACAACTCCGGCTACGACAAAAAGAAAGAAGGATACCGCTCAGAGCTGTACCGCCAAATGGACGGAGAGTGGAAAAAAGACGTCATCCCCTACTACATCCGAGCCTCCGGTTTTCATGACGGCGCCATTTACGCACTCGTCCCGACAGCTGACGAAAAAGGCTATGAGCTCCTTCAGATTCAAGCGGATCAGAAGAAGCTCACTTATCACACGATAACGGAATGGCAGTACCGGGAAGGAGCCTCAGTCGAATCCCAGCTTGCCGTGGACGACCAAGCTGTGTATGTCATGGTTCGCGGCCAAAAAGCCCACAATCTCTATCAAATGGTCAAGATTAACAAAAAAAGCGGCAAAGTAGAGCTGCATGACATCGCCGAATACAAAAACGACGAACAAACGATATATAGCTCCATGCCCTTCAGCTTTAAAAACAGCTTTTTCCCTTATGACGGGAACCTGTATTTCATTGACGGCTTCGGAAAGGTACACAAAATTGATGCCAAGACAGGAAAAACAAGCATCGCCTTCACCTTTTCCCAGGACAAAATGAAAGCCGATTTCAAAGAAATCACCCAAAAAGGCAGCAGCCTCTATTTCTTCACATACACGTATCACAAGCCTGCCTACATTGAACAGTACAATCTGAAAACCGGAAAGAAAATGAAAGAAAAAGTGATTGGGAAGGTAAAGGATGTCGTGACGCCGAAGAGTCATTTGAAGCTGTATGATGTTGAGGTGATGAAGAGGTTTTAAGTGATTATTATTGTCACATTATTTCTCAGGAAATACGAAAAAGAGACTTGCAGGAAGTCTCTTTTTTTGTTGCTTAATTTGATACATATCCATAGTAGAACGCTGTCCAGCCCCCATCATAGCGCGGTTCAAGATGAGAGAGTTTTAATGTTCCTGTATAGCCGTCTAGTGAGTAATTGTAATACTTGGGAATATCATCAACATCAGAGTAGCCCCAGTAAGTTACTTTATAATTGGAGATATATTTGGTGGCCTGTGCTTTGACGTCCTGTACAGAGAATTCAGCGGCAGAAGCCGGACTAGCAAAAGTGCCCCCAACACCAAGTGAAATTCCCAAAGCCAAAGTTCCAATCACAATTTTTTTAAACATCTTTTTCCCTCCCATTTTTTTGAAATCAAATAAAAAATTCAACGATTTTCATGTGATTCCTATCTATTTAAAATTAATTTTGTGTTAAATTTGTGAATTACTGTAAAAGTGTATATCCATCAAATAATGGATAAAGGAGGAATCATATGCACACCAAACGGGTCATTCTTCTGGCCGTTATCATCAGTCTGATTTCGGCGGCTACGATGTTCCTGTTAAACGGAGGTAAAGCAGATTGGTTAGACATAGCCGGAACCATTATTGGCTGCTTTCTTGGCATATTTGTTGTTGTAAGAATACAGAAAAAACAGTCGTGAAAAAGGGAAAGAGTCATGCCGAACCGAAGTCATGTTCTAGGACCAAGAGTCCAAACACATGAATGGGAGGAATGGCGTTGACTGGAAACAAAGCGGTTGTGTACAAAGGCAAAGGGACTGTAGCGGTGGAGGATATCGGTTATCCGGAGTTAATCCTAAGGGACGGGCCCGGCGTTCCGAAGGCGAATGTGAATCGGAAATGTGAGCATGGGGTCATTCTCAAAGTCATTACAACCAACATTTGCGGAAGCGATCAGCATATGGTCAGAGGCCGCACAACAGCGCCTGAAGGCTTGGTGCTCGGGCATGAAATTACTGGTGAGGTCATTGAAACGGGGCGTGATGTTGAATTTATCAAAAAAGGAGATATCGTATCCGTTCCTTTCAATATTGCCTGCGGACGCTGTGTGATGTGCAAAACGCAGAAAACGCATGTGTGCCTGAATGTCAATCCGGACCGTCCGGGATCGGCTTACGGCTACGTCGATATGGGCGGCTGGGTCGGCGGCCAGTCTGAATATGTCATGGTGCCATACGCTGATTTTCAGCTTTTGGTATTCCCTGATAAAGAACAGGCGTTAGAAAAGATTCTCGATTTGACCATGCTGTCCGACATTTTCCCGACCGGCTTCCATGGAGCTTACACAGCGGGCGTGCAAACAGGTTCAACCGTCTATATCGCGGGAGCGGGGCCTGTTGGCTTGGCAGCTGCACACTCCGCTCAGCTCCTAGGCGCCTCCACCGTGATTGTCGGCGATCTGAACGAAGACAGACTGGCACAGGCAAGAAGCTTTGGCTGTGAAACGGTCAACGTGCAAAAACACGACCGCCTCGGCGAGCAAATTGAACAAATACTAGGTGAACCGACAGTTGATGCCGCAGTGGACTGTGTCGGCTTTGAAGCATCCGGACACGGCAATCAAGGAGAAGCGCCTGCCGCCGTGCTGAACTCGATCATGGACGTCACCCAGGTCGGAGGCAGCCTTGGCATTCCAGGCTTATACGTGACCGAAGATCCCGGCGCAAAGGATGCGGACGCCAAAACAGGCTCATTAAAAATCCGCTTCGGACTCGGCTGGGCCAAAGCCCACACCTTCGTCACCGGACAAACGCCCGCCATGACATACAACCGCAATTTGATGAAAGCGATCCTGAGCGGCAGAGCGCAGATCGCAAAAGCCGTCAACGCCACCGTCATTTCTCTGGACGACGCGCCAAAAGGCTACAGCGACTTCGACAAAGGCGCAGCCAAAAAATTCGTCATCGACCCGCATGGAACACTGAAGTAAAAGAAAAAGCCGGACGTTCTCAGAACGCCGGCTTTATTGCTGGTAATCCGTTTCTTCAAATCTACTTCCCGTTTCATCCTGTACGATGAAATCCCCTGCGATTTTGTCCAGTCCAATCAAAATATAAGGGTTTTTCTCATTTGCCGTAGGAGCAGGTTTTCGCTTCACAGTTACAATCGTTTCTTTAGATGAGAATTTGACGTCCGACACTTCAAGCTTCTTATCTTTCTCGTTGCTTCCGAGAGACACAATAACCATTTTTCTCCCTTCTAAAATGGTGAAGACTTGATATCCTTTTACATCATCATGTATTTGAAGGTAATTAGCGTATATTTCTAAGTCTGGACTGCCTTCACCGATTCGATCCTTCTCCAACACCCAATAAGACGGCTGACACCCAGCAAGCAGCAACATGATCACAAAAAGCCAAACCCATCTAAAGCGCAAATGCAGACCTCCCCACACATCGGTTACATCCAAACTAACATACGAGCGAAATAGAGTCATCAACAGCTTGTTTGTCGAATTGTGGATAAAACTCAGCCCGAAGCACTACTAACATGTGAATAAATAGGTTATATTGAGAAGAGAACATTTGTAAAAATGGAAGAAAACATCGGAGGATTTGAACATGAAACAAGCGTATTATTCCTGTGAAGAACACATCGAAACGGTGCTGGATATGTACATAGACGACCACGAGCTGCCGCCCGAAATCAGAAAAATCGAACATACTAACAGTTTATCCACAGCCTGTGAATTATGTGGAGACCCCGCAGTATATATAGTGGGGAACGAATGATCTTACACAAAATACAGAAAAGATATCCACAATTGTGGACAACATATATGAATAACTTGTTTTTAAAGTGGGGATGACCTGTGAATATCAATATTGTGACAATCGGAAAACTAAAAGAAAAATACCTCAAGCAAGGCATTGAAGAATACACCAAACGACTTTCGGCCTACGCAAAAATCGACATCATCGAACTCCCGGACGAAAAAGCGCCGGAAAACCTAAGCGACCAGGACATGAAAATCATAAAAGACAAAGAAGGCGACCGCATCCTATCAAAAATCAGCCCCGACGCCCACGTCATCGCCCTCGCCATCGAAGGAAAAATGAAAACATCCGAAGAACTAGCCGATACAATAGATAAGCTGGCTACATATGGAAAAAGAAAAGTCACCTTCGTCATCGGCGGATCACTCGGATTGAGTGACGCAGTGATGAAGCGAGCGGACGAAAAGCTGTCGTTCTCGAAAATGACGTTTCCTCATCAGTTGATGCGGTTGATTTTAGTGGAGCAAATTTATCGGGCTTTTCGGATTAATCGTGGGGAGCCTTATCATAAGTAACAATTGCTCATATTTATTTGGACTATTTTTTGTTATATAATAGAATTTATTGTAGGAGTAAATCTCCTTTGATTTAAATATTAATATTAATATTTGTATTAAGTACAGAAATATAAATTGAGGACGATATAATGAGTGATCTAATTAATAGAATAAATAGTTATGAAAAAGATTTTTGGGATTTTAAACAATATTATGGAAATGGTATAGAGAAAATTTGTAGATATCCAGCAGTAATGGTATCTCCTATGCAATATCAACTTTTAAGTGATATCGTAGACACACAAAGTGAAATAAAAACTGTCTTAGATCCGTTTCACGGGTCTGCAACTGTACTGTACGAAGCTAAGAAATTGGGTTTAAAAACCTATGGTATTGATATTAATCCATTAGCAAATCTTATTGCACATGTAAAAGTTGATGGGGTCAATAAGAAATATGCACTAAAAGTAATTGATTCCATAGAATTATCGCTTCTAGGTGACTCATTTAATTATGATGTACATGATTTTATCAATATTGACAAATGGTTTAGAAAAGATATAAAGGAAAGTTTAAGTAAATTAAGACACTTAATTCTTAGGGTGGATGATTTACACACTCGACGTTATTTATGGGTATGTTTTGCTGATATAGTAAGAAGATTTAGTAATACAAGATCCTCGACATTTAAATTACATGTTAAAGAACCGGAAACAATTAATAAAATGAAAAATGATGTAGAAAAGCAATTTATAAAGAAAATAAAAAGTAACTTGGCTTACCTACATGATTTTAATAATAAAAACCGTACTTCCTTATATTTAGGTGATTCGAAAGAGGTTTTAAAAGATAAATTTAAAGATTCATCAATTAATTTAATATGTACTTCTCCGCCATATGGAGATAACCAAACAACAGTGACTTATGGTCAATTTTCAATGCTTCAGTTGTACTGGATTGATACAATGGATTGCGATGATTTTCCGCTAGATTTAATATCTAACTATTCCAGTTTGGACCGAGAAAGTCTGGGAGGGAGACGAAAAGAAGGAAGCTATTTTAATTGTAAGGCTTTGTCTGATTCTTTAAAACAAATATCAGTAGATAAACATAAAAAAATAATAAGCTTTATTGATGATTATTATTGGGTTTTTAAAGAGATGCATAGAATTCTGTCTAAGAATGGATTATTAGTAATTACAGTAGGTAATAGAACAGTAGATAGAGTTAAAATTCCTTTCGATACAATAAATATTGATATTGCCAAAAGCTTTGGTATGAATTTGGAAACTACAATTGAAAGGAACATACACAATAAATCAATCCCAAAAAATGTATCTAGGGTGAAGAAACTTGGTAGTGTTAAATCAATGACAAAAGAAAAGACACTTATATTTAGGAAGGGGTAATTTTATGGCTGTAGAGTTGGAATTTAATATATCGAAAGAAAAACAGATGGAAGTTTTAAGTGAAGTTGCAAGTCCTCTCGTAGTAATTTCAGAATTAGTTAAAAATGCATTTGATGAAAACGCTAAAAATATTTGTATTTCAATTGATACAAAAAGGAGAACCATAGAATTAACAGATGATGGAAGGGGATTTACTGAACAATCAATAGTTTCTTTATCATCTCCAGGTGAATCATACAAAAAAAAACGTAATCTATTAAATCCTCATGGAAAGTTTTATTCAGGTAGTATGGGCATCGGGCTATTATCAGTCTTCTCTATATGTAAAAATTTCCGAATAATCACGAAAGGCTCCGATGGTGAATTCCTTATAAATGGTGACTATGTTAGGTTATCTTATGAAAAAATATCTAATGATGTCGATGAAAACGGTACAAAGATTTTATTAAATGATGTAAATGAACGAGATATAAAAGTACTAGTAGAAGATATTAATGAGGATAAGTTAAAGCATATATCGGTTAAAAACTATTTAGAGGATTATAACTTATTTAATTTATCAGTTGTCATTGATGGAGTAACAAAGAACATAGAAACTCCTTATATTGAAGAGTTATATAAATTAGAAAGTGTAAATTTTACATCTAAAGTGGATTTCTCTTATAATAAAAAGAAAAAAGAACTTTTATATAAAATAGAAAGAAACGATAGCACGATAATTAACTCTAAACAAATAGCGATTAAGTTTGATAGAGAGATTGATATAGAAAAAATATTAGAAGAAAATTATCATATTATAAATACACGAAAAAAAGAAGACTTTATATTTCTTCCTCATGGTGCAAATCAAGTTTGTGATTTTCAGGGCACTTTTTATATAAAAGAGGGCAACAAAGGTTATAAAGAAGTTGAGAAATTTGGAGCGGCAGTAAGATTGTATGTTAATGGCTTTGCTATGTATAATTATATAGATAGAGAGAATGATTGGCTAAAGTTATCTTATCTCTCTCAGAATGTTCAAAACAGTGGCATTAAACCGAATAATACAATTGGTTATATTTCTTTTGATCGGTTTAATGAATATGAAGAAGAGTTACAAATATCGAAAGAGAGATCACATTTTTATGATAAGAGCCCATATAGAGCTTTTTATGAAATGCTATATAATATAGTAGTATTATTGACCTTTAATATCGATGTAGCAACTAGAAACAAAAAAAACTGGTCTACTTACTTTGATAAAGACTATTTAATTGATTTCAATAAGAAACTTAATGACTCAAATGATAATAAGACAAATATAAACTCGAAAAAAGTTAATAAAGATGAAGATGTATTAAATGAAAAAAAACAGCTAAATAACAATAATACACAACAACATAGAACAAACGAAAGTGAGAAAACACAAACACAAACACAAACACAAACACAAACAAATCCAAACATTATTTTAAAGTCCATGTACACAGAACCAGTTAACTTAAATATTGGAACTTACTTTGATCCTGAACAATACGTAACCGCTTTTGACTCAAATGGAGAAATACTCAAATGTACCCCAATATATGAAGAAGACTTTAATATCAATAAGATAGGTGAATATCAGATTAAGTATGTTACAACTGATAAAAATAATAATACATCACATTTAGTCGTTAGTTTTAAAGTAGTAGATCCTAATAAAAACACAAACAAAAAGCCTAGAAAAGGAAAAATTACTGTTGATCCAGCGTTAGCATTTTATTTCACTGATGACGAGATTCTAACATTTAGTTATACGAGCGGCAGTGATCTAACTAGAAAATTACAGCAAACTATTAAAGAAATGCATTTGTTAGAATTCGATAAACAGCCTATTGCTATTACAGCCTTGTTTAGAATCCTTATTGAATTGTGTTGTCGCAAAGCATGTGATGCTTTTAATATGGAATTTAAGGAAAAAAACTTAGGTACGGTAGTGAAAGAAGTTTTAACCAGATTGAACAATAAACTTCCAGAAGATAAAATTATAAATTCTAAAGGCCTTAAAACAAGTAAAATACTTCTAGATGGTAAAAAAACAGCAGAAATACGGAACTTTTTAAAAAGTCTAGACGAAGAGGAACTTAAAAATGTAAGTAAAGATGTAGGAGAAAAATCAATTATTGATATTCTAAATTTATATATACATAGGGAAAATGAAGTTACTCAAGATATAATAAGATACTGGCACAGAATGAAACCATTTCTTTTAGCTTGTCTCCAAATACCAAAGTAAAAAGAAAATATTTCATATAGTGAAGGTTTTGGAAATATTTTTCAAAAGGTAGGGCTGTCTATTTTTATCGACAGCCTTAATTCCAATTGTTAAATAAAAAAATTAAACATTATATTTTAGGTTTTAATGAATTTTATTTGTCACTATCTTAGAGTTTTATATATTTATATTGCCTGATATATTAATAAATCTTCACGGCAGCGTGTTTCAGCTCCGCAGAGTAGAACTTATAGTATTTAGAAAAACGTTCCGAGTTCTCAACGCCAGCTATGCCGTGCAATATTCTCCATCCATGAAATTGTCCAGTTATAAATTCCGTATTTTTCTAAAACCTTTTCAACGAAACATTTCCCTGGTCACATTCTGAAAGTATGCTTAGTTCTTCTTATTTTGAGTACCATTTTCCAGTCATGAATGAACTCCCTTAAAGGCAAATGGATTTTTTATTTCATCTATCTACCTTTAGGTGAGCATATCCTAATCTCTGAACCCTATCTCTCACTTCATATACCGATACTCCCGCAAACTCTCCAAAATAGCCACTTCCTGTAACAGCTCCTCACCCACATTCGTTTCCTTCACTTTCTTCCGCTCAAGCTCTTTGTCCACTAATCGTTTCACTGTTAAGACATCGGTTCCGGTGCTTAGGACTTCTGCCTTGGAGTTGAAGTGTTTATGGGCGACGAGCTGCATGCCGTAGGAGTTGTATAGCAGCGTGTAGCCGGCGATGCCTGTTGTGGATTGGTAGGCTTTGGAGAAGCCGCCGTCGATGACGATCATTTTTCCGTTTGCTTTGATTGGGTCTTCTCCTTCGATTTCTTTTACAGGTGTATGGCCGTTGATGATATGGCCATGATCTGGATTGAGGCCGAATTCTGCCAGGATGTTTCGGCAGGTTTCCTCGTCTTCGCGTAAATAATAATACGGGTTTTTCTTTTCTTTATGCGTTTCCTTCTCTTTAATGAAATAGCGCTCAAATGTTGTCATGGCGCGTTTTCCAAAGAGGGAGGAATACTCTCCTGTCCATAAATACCAGGCCATATCTGTCGCCAGGTCATCGGTTTCTTCCGGGTGGGCAAACGCTTCCCGCAAGAATCGTTCAAATACATCAAGCAGCTCACGGCCCGCATACGGTTTATCCTCAATCATCATCGTTTCCATATTGCCGTTTTCATCAACTGGAATACAGCCGTGAATCAACAGGTTGCCGTTATATTTTAAATAAAGGCTGCCTTTTTTCATCATAAAATTCATATGGCGGCCCAGCTTTTCGGAATGCTGGACAGAGAATAGCAGCTTGTCTATGACTTCTGCTTCTTCTTCTAATAGCTGATCTGGCTGTTCCGGATTAATCGTCGCAAAGCAGGTGTTTTCCAGTTGATATGTTTTTCCGTTTAGCGTGATTTCGTTTTTGTCATAATCTATTTTTTCTAATAACAGCCGCTCTTCCATATTAAAGTTCGGCCGTCTCTTGATAATCGGGCTCTCGAGCTTGAATTGGATCATCGCAATGGCTTGATGGATTTTTGTGATTTGCTTAATCTCATCCTCTGGTCTGTTGTCGTCAGCTTTTGGACGGAATGCTGGATTATCATCATAATATTTCTCGGCCAGGTTCAGCAGCGGCCTCAGGTTGATGCCGTACACGTCCTCAATAATATCCAGGTTGTCGTAGCGGGCACAGATGCGGATAATATTAGCCAGGCACACTTTGGAACCGGAATAGGCGCCGATCCAAAGGACATCGTGATTTCCCCACTGAATATCGACAGAATGATAGTTGATTAGTTCTTCCATAATCCTATCCGGCTGGGGTCCGCGGTCGTAAATATCGCCGACCACATGCAGATGGTCGACCACCAGCCGCTGAACGCTGTAAGCAAGGCCGGTGATCAGCTTATCGGCTTGGCCAAGCTCAATGATCTGATCAATGATTTCGGAGTAATATTGCTCCTTGTTGCCAGCTTGTTCTGTTTTGTATAACAGCTCCTCCGTAATATAAGCAAATTGGGCAGGCAGTGCTTTGCGTAATTTGGAGCGGGTATACTTGGAGGAGCAATATGAAACGAGCTTAATCATTCGATGAATCGTTTCTTTATACCACTCGTTTAACGCTGCTTTCGCATCAAAGTCATGTTTGATTAACTTCAGTTTGTCTTCCGGATAATAGACCAATGCCGCTAATTCATCGATTTCTCTATCGTAAATGACACCGCTGAAGATGTCGCGTATCTTCTCTTTGACTCGTCCTGAACCATTGCGCAGCACGTGCTGGAATGCCTGATACTCCCCGTGCAAATCACTGACAAAATGCTCGGTGCCTTTTGGCAGGTTCAATATCGCTTTCAAATTAATGATTTCTGTTACCACTTTTTCTTCACAATCGTATTTTTGCGCGAGTAGATCTAGGTACTTGCTTTCCAAAACCGTCCATCCCCTTTTTAGAATAAACCCCTATTTATGAGCATGTGCATGATAAGGTGAATTTAAAAGTATGTCATTGTTTTTCATTATTGGACCTTTATATGATAGTACCGCATAACTGCTTTTATAGACAATTGAAACGAGTGAAAGATTAAGGCAGCTAGAGCTGAAAAAACTTTCAGTAGAATCTACGGAGAAGGTTATTTAGTCAAGGGCTTAGGCTAAAAGGTTCAGTACCTCCTTATTGTTGTTATCAATATGCATTGATATGGTATTGACGATCCATTTATTTAGCTTGTTTGTCAGTTATCTTGTAAGGAATTGCCTTGAGGAAACTGCCGTTGTTGTACATTGAGTGTTATATATTGTAAACTAGAGTAAAAGATATCCAGATTGATCATCAAAAAACATTTCTTACAGTTCCAAACCGGAAACGAAAGAGGTACCGCGAAAATACAAATATTTCCTAGGAGTATGTATATGAATATAGCGAATTACACTTTAAAAGTGAAAGGCAAAACGTTACTTCAGGACACCGACTTGCATTTTTCGAGCGGGAAAATTAATCACGTTGTCGGAAAAAATGGAGTCGGTAAATCACAGCTTGCTAAAGACTTTTTGTTGAATAATAGCAAAAGAATCGGCAGAGATATTCGTCAAAATGTTTCTTTAATATCCAGCTCGTCGAATATACCTAATGATGTTTCTAAGGACTTTTTATTACACTTTATGAGTAAAAAATTTGATGCAGAAATGATAGATAAAATCGCACATTTACTTAATCTGGATAATATTGATGGAAAAGTTCTGATCAAAAATTTGAGTGATGGACAAAAGCAAAAATTAAAATTGCTCAGTTTCTTATTAGAGGATAAAAATATTATTGTTTTAGATGAAATAACGAATTCATTAGACAAAAAAACGGTTATAGAGATTCATGGCTTCTTAAACAAGTATATTCAGGAGAACCCCGAGAAGATTATCATCAACATTACACATGATTTGTCTGATTTAAAGGCGATAGAAGGGGATTATTATATATTTAATCACCAAGAAATTCAACAATATCATTCAGTGGATAAATTAATTGAAGTGTATATAAATGAGTAATAAAACAGTGGGGGCTTGAGATGAAATTAGAGTTTAAAAAGAGTATTAGCAACAAAGTTATCATTATTTTAGGAGCAATGTTTGTATTTTTATTTTTGCTGGGTTATTTTTTACTTGTTGGAATCGATAAAGTCAGTAATGTTACACCTGAAATGTTTTTCTTTAGCTCCTATACTGTTGCGACCCAGTTTGGTTTGATGTTATTTTCATTTGTTATAGCTTTCTTTATTAATAGAGAGTATTCAAACAAAAATATTCTCTTTTACAAGTTAATTGGAGAGAATATCTATACTTTCTTTTATAAAAAGATAGCTGTTTTATTTTTAGAATGTTTTGCATTTATAACGCTAGGCCTGCTAATCATATCGTTGATGTACCATGATTTTTCGCATTTTGCATTATTACTTTTTTTATTTTCTGCAGTTATACTGCAGTATATTCTAATTATCGGAACTATAAGCGTGTTATGTCCTAATATATTAATTAGTATAGGTGTCAGTATCGTTTATTGGATGACTTCTGTTATCTTAGTAGCTATAAGCAATAAAACGTTTGGTTTCATTGCTCCTTTTGAGGCAGGTAACACTATGTATCCCCGAATAGAAAGAGTGCTGCAATCTGATAACATGACACTTGGGAGTAATGATGTTTTATTTATTATTTTGTATTTAGTTTCAATTATTATCATAAATGCGATTGTCCTTCGCTTTTCTAAAACTAGATGGATCAAAATGGGCCTTTAATAAAGGGAGCTACTTCACAATGAAGTAGCTTTTTATGTGCACCTATATATCATTAACATCAAGATTAATGCATGTGACTGGCTGAGTTTGTTAAGGGAAGGATGTTTTTCTGTTTGCATCGCCCAAACTATTATTGTTTTTCTTTCACCATCTTTACAAAGAGGAAAAAGATAATGAATACGATAAAGTAGTTCATTGGATTCTTAACGATACTCATCTCTAGTGAAATTTGTAAGAGTATCCAGAGCGCAAAGATGGCTAGTATGGCAGTAATGATGATTTTGTTCATGTCGACCACCTTCCATAGTGAAGCAGCTCTACAGCAAAAAACTATTAGCCTGTACGACAAACTGCGTCTGCTTATAATTATACGAAATCTTCGAGTAATCAAACGGCTGCCCATTTGTCAGGTGAAAAATACTTTCTATATACAGCTTCGGCAGTCCAGCCTCTAATCCCAAATATTCCGCTTCTTCCTCATTAAGCTGGCCCACGTGCAGAAACAAATCAGAAAAACCAATCTTCAACCCCAGTCCTTCCCGGATGTAATGGAAGATGGAGTGGGAAACGATTTCGTTGTTTAAATACGTCACGATCGATTTGTTGTAGTAAGACTCTTCGTAGCAAAGGGTCTGGCCGTTGATGTAGCGGACCCTTTTGACATAGTAGATGTCCTCGTCCATTCCGATGTTCAGGTTTTCCGCCGCTTCCGGTGTTGGCTTTCTCACGTCCAGTTCGATGACTTTTGAGGTGACGTTGAAATCCTCGAGGTCTTTTTTAAATCCCTGATTCGACAGAAGGCTGATATAGCCTTTTCGTTTATGTTTTCTGACGAAAATGCCGCTTCCTCTGACTTGAAAGATCGCGCCTTTTTGCTCTAATAGCTCGAGGGACTTTGTGATGGTGCTTTTGCTGACTTCAAACTGGGCCATGAGGGTTTCCAGGACTGGCAGTTTGTCTCCCTGCTGAAGCTGGTGTTCTTCTATATATGTTTCAATTTCCGCTGCGATTTGCTGGTATTTTAACATACGCATTCCTCATTTATTCGTTTAGTTTCACTTGTCAAAATTATAGCATAAACCGCTTACAATGATAGTTAGTGCGTAAATATTTTGTTTCGGCATTGATAAATTATACCGGTACAATTATAATGAAAGCGTAACCAAAACGAAGGGGTGGGTGAAATGTCGGGGAAAGTGAGAGATTATACGAGACTAGCAAAAGACATTTTAGAGGCCGTAGGCGGGGAAGAGAATGTGATTGGGGCTTCTCGCTGCGCTACCAGACTTCGATTGGTGCTGAAGCGGTCTACCCCTAAAGCGAAGGATATCGTGAAATCGATGCTACCATCCCGGCGTCATTACGGTTGTCATGGTTACGCCTACAAAGCATGCGATTGGCCTGCGTTCAGCGTCGAATTGCTTGCGCACATCGGGCTGGATAGAGTGACATTAGGCGACACGTCTTTTTCTTGAAGGTAAAAGAAGGCGATACCGTCAAAAAAGGCGAAGTGCTTGTTGAGTTTGATAAAGCTTTCATTGAAGAGATTGAGGAAAGTGCATTACATCAAAAAATATTTACAGTCGTAAGCTGAGGAGGAATTAAACATGGGAAACATGCCAAAGGATTTTTTATGGGGCGGTGCTTTAGCTGCCCACCAATTTGAAGGCGGATGGAATCAAGGCGGTAAAGGGCCGAGTGTCGTCGATGTGATGACAGCGGGTGCGCACGGCGTGCCGAGAAAAATCACTGACACGATTGAAGAAAACGAATTTTATCCGAACCATGAAGCCATTGATTTCTATCACCGATACAAGGAAGATATCGCTTTGTTTGCAGAAATGGGATTAAAATGCCTGCGGACGTCCATCGGCTGGAGCCGGATTTTTCCGAAAGGCGATGAGGCTGAACCGAACGAAGCTGGTTTGCAGTTTTATGATGATGTGTTTGATGAATTGCTGAAGCATGGGATCGAGCCGGTCATTACCCTGTCTCACTTTGAAATGCCGCTGCACCTGGCAAGAGAATATGGCGGCTTCAGAAACCGGAAAGTCGTGGACTTCTTCGTCAACTTCGCAGAGGCTTGCTTTACCCGTTACAAAGATAAAGTGAAGTACTGGATGACATTTAACGAGATTAACAACCAAATGGATGTGAACAATCCGTTGTTCCTATGGACGAATTCAGGTGTTGTGGTTGGCGAAAACGAAAACGCCAAGGAGGTCATGTATCAAACGGCACACCACGAACTAGTGGCGAGCGCATTAGCAGTGGCAAAAGGAAAAGACATCAATCCAGAGTTCCAGATTGGGGCCATGGTATCACACGTGCCGATTTATCCTTTCTCCTCCAATCCTAAAGATGTGATGCTGGCTGAAGAAGAAATGAGGCAGCGCTATTTCTTCCCTGATGTGCAGGTGCGCGGTTATTATCCAAGCTACGCGTTGAAGGAATTTGAACGCGAAGGCTACAACATCACATTCGAAGACGGCGATGATGAGATTTTAAGAAACGGAACCGTCGATTACTTAGGCTTCAGCTATTACATGTCAACAACTGTGAAAAGCGATGTGAAAAATGATAACACTGGCGATATTGTCAATGGCGGCTTGCCGAATGGTGTCGAAAATCCTTACATCACTTCGAGTGACTGGGGATGGGCGATTGATCCAACCGGGCTGAGATATACGTTAAATCGTTTTTATGACCGATACCAAATCCCGTTATTCATCGTTGAAAATGGCTTTGGCGCAGTGGATACGCTGGAGGAGGACGGCAAGGTTCATGATCCGGAACGCATTCAATATTTAAAATCGCATATTGAAGCATTGAAAAAAGCGGTCACGTACGATGGTGTTGATTTAATTGGCTACACGCCGTGGGGCATTATTGATATTGTCTCCTTCACAACTGGCGAAATGAAAAAACGCTACGGCATGATCTATGTTGATCGTGACAATGAAGGAAACGGATCCATGAAGCGGTATAAGAAAGATTCCTTTGAGTGGTACAAAAATGTCATTCAAACGAACGGCGAGGAACTATAAGAAGCTGGCCCGAATCGAGCACTTTTACCGTAGTGCCTGGTTCGGGTTTTTCTGTAGAAAAAGAAAAATCCGCTATCCTGCCAATCTGGCAATATAGCGGATTTTTTTATCAGTTACGGATTAGGTAATCAAACGCGCCGAGGGCGGCAGTTGCACCTGATCCCATAGAAATAATAATTTGGTTGTACGCACTGTCTGTGCAGTCGCCGGCAGCAAATAAGCCTGGTACGCTTGTTGCGCCGTGTTTGTCGACAATAATTTCGCCCATGCGGTTGCGTTCAACCGTTCCTTCTAACCATTCTGTGTTTGGCACGAGACCGATTTGGACGAATACACCTTGAAGTTCAACGTGTTTTTCTTCGCCTGTTTCGCGGTCTACGTATGTGATGCCGTTAACACTCTGATCACCTGTGATTTCTTTTGTTTGTGCGTTTTTCACGACAGTAACGTTAGGCAGGCTGTAGAGACGTTTTTGCAGGACTTCGTCTGCTTTCAGTTCCGGCGCGAACTCTAGCACAGTAACGTGATTGACAATACCTGCAAGATCAATCGCTGCTTCGATACCAGAGTTTCCGCCGCCAATTACCGCAACGTCTTTGCCTTCAAACAATGGCCCATCACAGTGCGGGCAGTATGCGACACCTTTGTTTTTGAACTCTTGTTCACCGGGTACGTTGACATTGCGCCAGCGTGCACCTGTTGAAAGGATCACTGTTTTACTTTTCAGAACAGCGCCGTTTTCGAGTTCAAGTTCGAACAGATCTTTCTTCTCAAGGCGTTTCGCACGCTGAAGGTTCATGACATCAATATCATATTCCTTCACATGCTCTTCAAGACTTGCCGCAAGCTTCGGTCCTTCCGTCGCTTTGACGCTGATGAAGTTTTCGATGCTCATGGTGTCGAGTACCTGTCCGCCGAAGCGTTCAGCGACAACACCAGTGCGGATGCCTTTACGTGCAGTGTAGATCGCTGCACTTGCACCAGCAGGTCCGCCTCCGACAACAAGAACGTCAAACGGCTCTTTGTCAGCAAATTCAGATGCATCTGTGCCGCTGCCCATTTTCGCAAGAATTTCTTCAAGCGTCATACGGCCGCTTCCGAAGGACTCGCCATTCAGGTAAACGGTCGGCACTGCCATGATGTTTTTGCTTTCAACTTCTGATTTGTATGCTGCACCGTCAATCATCGTGTGCGTAATGTTCGGGTTCAGCACGCTCATCATGTTTAAAGCTTGTACAACATCAGGACAGTTGTGGCATGTCAGGCTGATATAAGATTCGAAGTGGTATTCACCGCTGATCTTCTTCACCTGATCAATGACTTTTTGGTCCACCTTAGGCGGTCTGCCGCTCACTTGGAGCAGCGCCAACACTAATGATGTAAATTCGTGGCCCAGAGGGATACCGGCGAAAGTCACGCCAGTGTCTTCTCCGACGCGATTGACACTGAAGCTTGGCGTTCTGTTTAATTCAGCTTTTTCAACTGAAATTTTCGATGACATGGAAGCCAGCTCATCAACGAGAGCCAGCATGTCCTTAGAAGTGTCATCTTCGCCTGCGCTAACTTTGAGAACAATGTCATTCTCAATTAGCTGCATATATTGATTTAATTGTGCTTTGATGTTTGCATCAAGTACCAATTGAATGCACTCCTTAGATTTTACCTACTAGATCAAGGCTAGGTGTAAGAGTTTCGCCGCCTTCTTCCCATTTAGCCGGGCAAACTTCACCTGGGTTTTGACGAACGTATTGAGCTGCTTTTACTTTGTTTACAAGGTTGCTTGCGTCACGGCCGATACCGCCTGCATTGATTTCAACAGTTTGGATAACGCCATCTGGATCGATGATGAATGTTCCGCGGTCAGCAAGACCAGTTTCTTCGTCAAGAACATCGAAGTTGCGAGAGATTGTTTGAGATGGGTCGCCGATCATTGCGTAAGTGATTTTGCTGATTTTTTCAGAGCTGTCATGCCAGCCTTTGTGTACGAAGTGAGTATCTGTAGAAACAGAGTATACTTCAACACCTAATTCTTTAAGAGCAGCATATTGTTCTTGAAGATCTTCAAGCTCAGTTGGGCATACGAAAGAGAAATCTGCTGGGTAGAAGCAGAATACGCTCCATTGGCCTTTCAAATCTTCGTTTGTTACATCGATGAATTCACCGTTTTTGAATGCTTTTGCTTCGAATGGAAGTACTTCTTTACCGATTAAAGACATAATGTATATTCCTCCTAAAAATGTATTAGAAAGCATAATCGCTTTCAATAATAATTCTAATTATATATGAATTATTAATTAATATATATTTTTTGTCAAGCCATAACCTACTTTTTTTCATCTTACTAAAGGTGTGACAGGTAGGATTTAGGCATTTCTTTTATAACAAATGAGAGGCTGATTCTCAATTAGACAAGGTTTTCAGGGACTTTTGTAAATCAGAATGACAGGCCGTTTTGGCATTTGAACATTTTATGACACCATGGACAAGGGGCAAAGGACAATGGCCAAAAGCAGAATAGAACGGAACAGCAAGCTGCTGTCACATGATGATCTTGGGGGTTGTTTCTAGCTATTATTGTATCACTGTTTATGATATTTAAAACATAACTTATGTCTTCTGTTGTTTGAGATAGAAGAAATCATAGAAGAAAAAAACACGGTTCAGTTGAAAACTGACCGTGTTTTTGATGACAGGTTATTCAGACCAATTCGTATGGAAAACGCCGTCCATATCAGTCCGTTCGTACGTGTGAGCGCCAAAGTAATCGCGCTGCGCCTGCAAGAGGTTCGCATTGGAACGCCCTGTGCGGTAGCCGTCGTAATAAGAGAGCGCGGTAGTTAAGCATGGGAAAGAGATTCCGGTGCTGATACCCTCGCAAACGACTTTTCGCAGGCCTGTTTGATAGGCATGGAGCTTATCTGTGAAATAAGGCGCGATCAGCAGGTTAGCCAGATTTGGCTGCTCACTGAATGCTTCGCTGATCACGTTTAGGAAATCAGCGCGGATGATGCAGCCGCCTCGGAAAATCAAGGCGATGTCTTTGAGCGGCAGATTCCAGCCGTAAAGCTCAGATGACATCTTATATTGGGCAAAGCCTTGTGCATAGGCGCATACTTTCCCCATGTAAAGAGCCTGTCTGACGTATTCAATCCAGGTGTCTTTATCCAAGTGTTTTTCTTCGGATTCCGGGCCTGCTAATACGTCTTGAGCTGCCATCCGTTCTTCTTTTAAGGATGACAAGTAGCGGGCGAACAAGGACTCTGTGATGATCGTGGACGGGATGCCGTTATCAATCGCCTGCATGCTCGTCCATTTCCCAGTGCCTTTTTGTCCGGTTTTATCAAGGATGACATCGATCAGAGGCTGTCCTGTTTTTTCGTCTTTTTTGCGTAAAATCTCAGCTGTAATCTCTATTAAATAGCTTTTCAGCTCACCTTGATTCCATGTTTCAAAAATAGATGCAATTTCATCTAGCGGCAGACGAAGCGTTTCTCTTAGAAACGTATACGCTTCTGCAATCAGCTGCATGTCTGCATATTCAATGCCGTTGTGCACCATCTTTGTAAAGTGCCCTGCCCCTTTTGGTCCGATATAGACACAACAAGGGTCATCTCCGACTTGAGCTGCGATTTTCGTCAGGATAGGAGCGGCTTTCTCATAGACGTCGCGATCTCCGCCCGGCATGATGGAAGGCCCTGTTAATGCACCGACTTCACCGCCGGAAATGCCGACTCCCAGGTAGCCGATCCCTTTTTCCTTCAGCTCGTCATATCTTCTTTCTGTGTCTTCATAGTGGGAGTTTCCCCCGTCCATGATGACGTCGCCTTCTTCAAGCAAAGGCTTTAATGATTGGATGACGGAATCTACGGGTTTTCCCGCTGTGACCATCAAAAAGATTTTTCTTGGTTTTTCTAACGATTGAACAAAGTCCTCAAGCTCGTAATACGGGCTGAGAGATTGTCCATCCAGCTTTTGGATAAGCTGGTCCGTTAAATCTCTGGTGTAATTATAGACAGCGACGTTTTCGCCTTTATTTGCTATGTTTAAGGCGATGTTGCTTCCCATTACGCCTAAGCCTATGACACCAATCGTATTGAACATGTGTTACAGCTCCTTCTTAATTTCATACAACTAAACTTAACAATAAAATGAATCCCAGTCCAGCAACGGAAATAATGGTTTCCAGCAATGTCCATGTGGCAAATGTTTCTTTCATGCTTAATCCGAAGTATTCCTTGAACATCCAGAAGCCGGCGTCATTGACGTGTGAAGCGATGACACTTCCGGCGCCTGTTGCGAGCACGACTAACGCCAGGTTAACATCAGAATGACCCAATAACGGAATGACCAGACCTGTTGTGCTTAGTGCGGCAACAGTCGCTGATCCTAGAGAAATGCGCAGGATCGCCGCGATGAGCCATGCCAGAATGATTGGCGATAATGCCGTTTCTTTGAATAAGTCTGCTACGTAATCGCCGACACCGCCGTTGATCAACACTTGTTTGAAGGCGCCGCCTCCTCCGATGATCAAAAGCATCATGCCGATTTGTGAAATGGCAGTTGAACAAGAATCCATCACGGTTTTGACTGGAATGTTGCGCTTGATGCCCATTGTATAGACTGCGACCAATAACGAAATAATCATAGCAGTCGATGCGTTTCCAATCAATCTGATAAAAGCTAAAACTCCGTTATCTGCAAACCCAATTGTTTCTTGAAGCAGGTCGATAATGGTCGCGACCGACATGATGATAATCGGGAGCATTGCAGTAAAGACACTGATTCCAAAGCCGGGTGTTTCTTCAAGGTTAAACGTTTTTTGTGTGCCGAGTGATGCAATATTGCCGTTTTTCGCAAATGATGCAGGAACGATTTTTTTCGCGAACTTTGTAAATAACGGCCCTGCGATGAGCACTGTCGGAACAGCAACAATAAAGCCGTACAGCAGCACTTCTCCAATGTTTGCGCCATACTCACCGGCGATCGCCGTAGGTCCCGGGTGCGGCGGCAGGAAACCGTGTGTGACGGATAGTGCCGCGACCATCGGGATTCCGAGAAATAAAATAGAAATCTTCAATTCTCTTGAAATCGCAAAGACAATCGGAATTAATAGAACCAGTCCTACTTCAAAAAATAACGCAATCCCAATAATGAATGAGGCAATGACAACGGCCCATTGAATATTTTTCTCACCGAATTTGTTGACGAGCGTCATCGCAATGCGCTGTGCGCCTCCTGAATCCGCGATCAGCTTGCCCAGCATCGCACCGAGTCCAAAGATGAGCGCGATGTGGCCAAGAGTTCCCCCTATTCCTGCTTCGATGGAGCTGACAACTTTATCGAACGGCATCCCGAGTGCCAGTGCCACGCCGAACGATACGACCAGCAGGGAAATAAATGTGTTTAATTTTAAGCCCATAATCAGAAATAGTAATGCTAAGATCCCAAGTGCAACGATGATTAACGGCATGGTAATGCCCTCCCCTTCATGTCATGTACTATTTGTGTGTGATTAAGCCCCTCTGATAATCTGCAATTTGTGTATATTGATTCTCTAATAATCTTGATAGATTGATGAAAATCGGCATTAATGTTCTGTATTCCTTGGCTGAGTCTTCAATCGGCGTATGTCTGTATGTGCTGCCGATCATGTCGGACACGGCGTCGAAAGAGTCAATTTTTCCTGTTGCATACAGGCCTAAAATGCAGGCGCCGAGACATGAGCTTTCGTAGCTTTCCGGAACGACAACCTCTGATTCGAAGATATCCGACATCATTTGGCGCCAAACCTCTGACCTTGCAAAACCCCCTGTCGCTTGGATGCGGGTTACCGGGCCATCCATGCATTCAGTTAACGCCAAGAACACCGTGTACAGGTTGTAAATGACGCCTTCCAATGCCGCGCGTATCATATGCTCTTTCTTATGCGACATGGTCAGGCCGAAAAATGAGCCGCGTACATCCGGATTCCATAACGGAGCGCGTTCTCCGGCGAGATATGGGTGGAACAGCAGACCGTCAGAACCGGGTCTGACGCGTTGGGCAATTTTCGTCAGCACGTCATATGGATCAATGCCCAGCCGTGTCGCTGTTTCGATTTCGGAGGAGGCAAACTCGTCTCTGATCCAGCGAAGGACGATGCCCCCATTGTTCACAGGTCCCCCAATAACCCAATGCTTGTCCGTCAAGGCATAGCAAAAAATTCTCCCTTTTTCATCGGTTTGCGGCTTGTCAATAATCGTTCGGATGGCACCGCTTGTACCGATGGTGACGGCGATTTCGCCCTTTTTAATGGCGTTGACGCCGAGGTTGGACAGTACGCCGTCGCTGGCGCCGATGACAAAAGGCGTTTCCGGATCGATTCCCATTTGGATCGCTATTTCCGGGCTGCAGTGCTGAAAGATCTCGGTTGTCGGCACGAGTTTGGATAAGTGATCCGGCGTGATGCCTGCGATGCGCAGTGCCTCTTCGTCCCAATCCAAGCCTTTCAGGTTCATCATGCCTGTCGCTGATGCCAATGAGTAATCGATGACATACTCATTGAACAGCTGTTTAAAAATGTATTCTTTGATGCCGATATATTTTTTTGCCTTGGAAGCGATTTCTTTCCTTTCATTCGTGATCCAGGCAATTTTACTTAACGGTGCCATCGGATGAATCGGTGTTCCCGTCCGTTTGTACACCTCATGTCCATTCAACTCCTCTTTGATCTTATGCGCCCAGCCTTCACTTCTGTTGTCGGCCCATGTGATGCATGGCGTCAGCGGCTTGTCATTTTCGTCGATTGCAATGACGCTGTGCATGGCGCTGCTGAACGAAATGAAAGAGATCCGTTTTTCGGGATGCTGTTTTGTAATTCTCGCTGTTGTATGGATGACTGCCTGAAAAATCTCTTCCGGATTTTGTTCTGCTGTTGAGATGTCCGGTGTATAGAGCGGGTAGCCGATGCTTTCTTTCTGTACCACATCTCCGTTTTCACTGAACAGCACAGCTTTTGTGCTTGTCGTGCCGATATCGATTCCTAACATATAACTAGTCATTGTTGTATTCAGCTCCTTTTGCCAGCATTTGTTGTGAGAGCCATAGGTCTTCTACCTTATCCTGCACATCATCAAAGTTTTGGTGAAGAGACTGAATCATCAGCGCCCTATCCTTTGTTTTGATGGCTTGAATATAAAGCTCGTGGTTATCTAAGATCCTTGTGAAGTCTTCATACTTTTCCTTTAACCGTACCCGCATCGATAAAAGAATAAAGCTTTCCATGACGGGTTTTAGATTGTTCCAGATCATCTGAATGTATGAATGATCAATCGCTCGGATAATGGTTTCATGGAACAGCACATCTTGAAATGAAAATTCGTCAGCGTCCTCATATTTGATTGAGACTTTCATCATTTCAAGAATTTTGCTGAGATCCTTAACTAAAGGCTCAATGTCTATTTTGACAAGCCGTTCAAAGACAAATGTTTCTAATAGTAACCGCACATCATAAATTTCCGCGATTTTCTTCTCAGTTAAACCAATTACGACCGCTCCCATTCGTTCTAAGCGGATGATTTTTTCGGATGCGAGAATTTTTAGCGCTTCGCGAACCGGCGAACGGCTTACTGAAAACTCGGCGGCGATTGTATTTTCTGATAAAATGGTACCGCTTTCAATCAGGCCTGAAACGATCCGCATTCTCAGCTCGTATGCGACACGAACTCCGGTTGACGCTTTTGAGAGCCATTTTGCGGGATACAACAGGTCTTTGGAGTCTAGCATACACTCACCTTCCTCACTCAAGAAGTATACTTGTATACAAGTATGATAACGTGAATATTTCTTTTATGCAAACACTTTCATTTCTAATTTTTAATAAAATTTTTCCCAATCATTATGGTATTTATTTCTAAATGGAATATGGTACATTGGAGATAACTAGCATAAGTGAATCATGTTTTGAAAGAGGCGATTTGGATGAAAATCATCATTGCACCTGATTCTTTTAAGGAAAGCTTATCAGCTCTGGAGGCAGCCGAAGCGATAGAAAGAGGTTTCAAATCGGTCTTTCCGAGTGCTGATTACAGGAAATTGCCGGTGGCGGATGGCGGCGAGGGAACCGTTCAATCTCTAGTCGATGCGACCAACGGAAGGATCATAGAGCAAGTTGTCACAGGGCCGCTGGGGGAACCGGTGAGAGCTTTCTTTGGCATGATGGGAGATGGGAGAACAGCTGTGATTGAAATGGCTGCTGCTTCAGGGCTGCATCTGGTGCCTGTAGATAAGCGAAATCCGCTCATCACTACAACAAGGGGAACGGGAGAATTAATCGGGGCAGCTCTTGATGCAGGAGCGGAGCGTTTGATCATCGGAATCGGCGGAAGCGCCACGAACGACGGGGGAGCCGGGATGATTCAGGCATTGGGCGGAAGGCTTCTTGATAACTCAGGCAGCGAGATTGGCCCGGGGGGCGGCGCGTTATCTCAGCTTGCATCAATAGATGTGAGCGGGCTTGATTCCAGATTGCGGAATGTCAAACTGGAAGTTGCCTGTGACGTGGACAATCCGTTAACAGGACCAAAGGGTGCTACGGCTGTTTTCGGACCGCAAAAAGGCGCGACGGCCGACATGCTGGATGTACTAGAACAGAACGTAAGCCATTTCGCTGATATGGCAGAAAAAGAGCTCGGATCAACCTTCCGAGATACAGAGGGCGCCGGTGCAGCGGGCGGTCTTGGATGGAGCCTGCTGACTTATCTTCAGGCTGACCTGAAAAGAGGCATTGATATTGTCCTTGAAGCGGTTGATTTTGAAAATATCGTTCAGGATGCAGATCTTGTGATTACCGGCGAGGGAAGGATCGACAGCCAAACGGTTCATGGAAAAACGCCGATCGGCGTAGCCAAGGCGGCTAAATCATATGATGTGCCCGTCATCGGTATTGCGGGATCAGTATCACGAGACAGTGATGCCGTCTATCAACACGGAATCGATGCGCTTTTCAGCATTGTCCCCGGAGCCGTGCCGCTAGAAGATGCGTTTGAACATGCCGCGGAATATATGGAAAGAACGGCGCGGGACATTGCAGCGTCTATCAAATTGGCGAAAACGATGTTTCTGATATAGCCGATGCACATGCCAATGCATAGCCATCCTTCTTTTTGGGTAGAGACAGTTAACACACAATGAGGAATTCATCCCAGAAGGAGGACGCAGATATGACTGTACAAGAAATCAAAGGCAAAAAACTAGTAAAAGGCATTGCGCCAAATGTGGAGCCGGAAGCTCTGTTAAATGATAAACGAAAAGTATTTTTGTTTGGTTCCCCTAGTTACACAAATATTGGCGACCAAGCGATTGCGTATGCGGAAGAGAAATTTGTCAAAAATCATTTTCCGTATTATGAATACATTGAGATTATGGATTATGCGACGGATGAGGGCATTGAACTGGTGAAGGAGATCATTCGTGAAGACGATATTGTCTGCTTTACAGGCGGAGGGAACTTAGGAAACCTTTATCTCGATATTGAGGAAGACAGAAGAAAGGTCTTTTCGGCGTTTAAAGACTACAAATCAATTTCTCTGCCACAATCCGTTTATTTTGAGGATACAGAGGAAGGACAGAAGGAAAAGAAAAAAACACAGGATGCGTACCATCAAAATACAAACTTAACGATTGCTGCGCGTGAGACGCAAACACTGGATGTTGTGAAAGAGACCTTCAACTCCAATGTGATCTTTACACCGGACATGGTGCTTTCCTTGGATATTGTGCCGCGAGAGCTCGAGCGGGACGGCGTTCTCTTTATTTTAAGAGCGGATAAGGAGAAAGTGACTGACGAAGATTTTATTTCACAGATGAAGAAATGGGCAGAAAAAACAACTTACACAGAGCGTACCGATACGGTGCTGGATACGGTAGACACCATCGATTACGCTGATCGTGAAAAGCATTTTATGGAGATGCTGGACCGCATCGGCTCCAGTAAATTGGTGATTACCGACCGCCTTCACGCGATGATTTTCTCGATTATCACCAAAACACCTTGCCTTGTCTTTGGAAACAGCTATGGCAAAGCCAAACATTCATATCGGGATTGGCTTGAAAGCTTAAACTTCATTGAATATACGGATAAGAATGATGTTGAGGAGCTGGAGCGTATGATTGACCGCCTGCTTCAAGCAGAACCGAATGACGTTGATTTATCTAAGGACTTTCAGCCGCTGATTGATTTTTTTGCTTCTTAAACGAAAAAGACTGCCCTCCCCCGGGGCAGTCTTTCTTTGTTAAATATGAAACAGCCAGACGACGAGCGGGCCGAAGAATGAGCCGAGCACCGCACAAAGCGTCATGGAGACGGAACTCATGGATACGGCCAGTTCCCCATATTCCAATGCTTTGGAGGTACCCAGTGCGTGGGAGGCGCTGCCTAATGCAATGCCTTGTCCAAGGGAGCTGCGTATGCGAAGCCATTTTAGGAAAAGCGGCCCGAGGATGACGCCTGAAAAGCCCGCAATCATGACAAATACGACTGTCATGGAAGGGACGCCGCCAAGACCGGCGGCGATCTGAATAGCGACAGGGGTTGTGATCGACTTTGGCAGAATGGATAATAAGAGATCATGATCAATCCCGAATGCTTCTGCGAAGATCAGCCCGCTGATCATTCCCATGCATAATCCGACCAGGACGCCGCCTAGAATTGGAACACAATGTTTGACAATAATATGCCATTGTTTATAAAGCGGATAGGCCAGTGCCACGACAGCCGGCCCAAGCAAAGAATTGATCCATTTCCCCCCGATCATATAGCCTTCATAGGAAACATGGAACATCATCAAAACCGCTACAATCAAAATGGTCGTTGTCAGAACGGGGATCAGAAATGGAAGCGGGAATCGCTTATAGAGTTTGACCATCGCTAAATAAGCGGCAACTGTTAAAAGAATTATAATGATCGCGATACATGCTTGCTGCATTTCTCTTTCTCCTCCCGTTTTTTTGTTTTTTTCTCTAATAGCTGGCTGGCGAATCCAGCCGCAATGATCGTGACGATGGTGCTCAGAATGACTGTAATCAGCAGCATCAGGCCATTGAATGAAATGAGAGACGGATAGTTTATCACTCCTGTCATTGCCGGGATGAACAACAATGGAAGGAAGGATAATAAAAACCCTGCTCCGTCTTCAATGATGGAGACGGGAACAATACGGAGGCCCAAGCAGATCAGAAGCAATACCAATCCAACGATGCTTCCTGACACGGGTAAATGAAACAGATGCTGAATGGCTTCCCCGATCATAAAAAATACATATAATATCAACACTTGCAAGATAATTCGTATGACTTTCACATCAAGTGCTGCTCTCCAATCAGAACAGCTTCCTCCTTTCTGGTGCTTGCTTCTAGGATGGTTCTGAGGAATCGCTTTACTTTCTTTTTATATGATTGTACTATACAAGTATAATGATTGATTTAGTCATATAACGACTTGTATTTATTCAGTTAATGTACATTTGTATTATACAAGTATATATGATGTTGTCAATGCCGGAGATTGGAATAGGGAGCGAGAGCGATTGCAAAATCAAAATCCAGTTGAATTAATTGAATATGAGCTCACGACTTTTATCAGGAGAGCTGTTTATCTGGATCAATCAGAGAAAAGAACAGGGAATTTGGAGAGATCTTCGTACTTATTACTGAGACAATTGGATGAGTTTGGGCCTGCTCGTGTTAAGGAATTGGCAGAATCGTTTAAGCTTGATATTTCTACTCTTTCAAGACAAGCAGCTGCATTAGAGGCAAAGGAGCTCATCTATCGTTTCTCAGACCCATCTGATGGGAGAGTCAGCCTGTTTACTATTACAAAACTCGGCAAACAACTATTAAAAGCCGATCAGCAAAAGCGCCTTGAACGTTATGAACAGATGCTGAAAGAATGGTCAACACAGGAAAAAGAGATGTTTGGCAAGCTGCTGCAGCGTATGAACAAGGCTTTTATCGATTAACAGCTAAAAAACCCATGGTTCGCTGGAACAGCATGGGTTTTTCTATCATGGTCAGAGATTATCTGCATCGTTTGGCGGCAGCCCAAGCCACTAGTCCGGCAACAACAGCCGCAGATACAATGGGGCGCTTCGTCGCTTTCGTGTAGTAGCTTCTTGACCTCATCCATCCTTTATTTGTGCCTCTGTCATGCATACCGCAGCCCGCATCATAAAGAGCGCTTTCTTCTCGCGGTTTGGACGGTCTTTCGGCATGCTGGCTGTGATACATGATTTTTTCCATCAGTCTGTCGGTCAGACGAGGGAAAAGCGCGCCCAGCATGGCGATGGCTTTGGCCTGTGAGCCGATGTACATGTCGCGCTTAGGGTGTTCGGCGGCAAACAGGATAGCTTCGGCGACTGCTTCCGGCGGATAGATCATGGAGCGGTAATGAGCCGGCTGTTTGTCGAGGTAGCTGTGCGCATGCTCGTTATAAGGCGTGTCAATTCTGCCCGGGTGGATGAGCGTTACCGAGACGGGCGCCTGTTCCTTTTCGAGCTCCATTCGGATGCTTTCCGTCCAGCCGTGAAGCGCAAATTTGGCAGATGCATATGTGGATTGAATGACCGTTCCCCTGTCTCCGAACAGGCTTCCTACATTAATGAGTGCGCCCGGCACACCTCTGCCGGTGTAGTGTTTGACAGCCGCTCTTGTTCCGTAAACAGGTCCCCAGAAATTTGTGTCGAACATGCGCTTCATGTCTTCAACGGTGACGTCCATAGCATGTCCGAAAGTCGAGACGGCCGCATTGTTGACCCATGTGTCAAAGCGGCCGAATGTGCTGATCGCGGTTTCTGCGATGCGGTTGACGTCCTCTTCTTTTCCGACATCCGCCTTTACCCATATGGCGTCGTGCCCTTTTTCCTTAAGTTCATCCGTGAGCTCCTTCAGCGCGTCTTCATTTCGCGCTGCTGCCACGACCTTTGCGCCTTTTTCAGCTGCCATTCTCGCCGTGACAAGTCCGATACCGCTTGAAGCGCCGGTAATGACGATCACCTGATCCTTAAGCTTTTTCAGTTTGAGCTTTGTTTTTATGGCGGGGTTTTGTCGTTCAAGCTGTTCTGTATTCGTGACTGAATGATCGATTGTCATTGAGAGATCCCTCCTAGACGCTGTTTTTGTACATTACCCCATCCGGAAGGGTCTTACCCCTTTTGACATTCACGGGGTTCTTTTTTATATTATATAAGTCGCTCTACCATACCTAGGAGGGAATGTTTTAATGACTAGCAGAGGAGATTCACGTGAAAAAATCCTTCACACGGCGTCACGTCTGTTCCAGCTGCAAGGATATCACGCGACAGGTTTGAACCAGATTGTAAAAGAAAGCGGTGCTCCTAAGGGATCGCTTTATCACTTTTTTCCGAAGGGCAAAGAAGAATTAGCAATTGAAGCGGTTACATATACAGGGAAATTGATTGAACATCTGATACAGCAAAGCATGGATGAGTCCTCTGATCCTGTTGAAGCGATTCAGCTTTTTATCAAAAAAACAGCCAGCCAATTTGATAACACAGAAAGCATTAAAGGTATTCCAGTCGGTTTGCTGGCGAGTGAGACAGCGTTAATCAGTGAACCGCTGCGGACGGTTTGCATGAAGGTGTTTAAAAGCTGGGAAGCGGTTTTTGCCAGAAAATTAATGGAAAACGGATTTGCAGAAGAAGAAGCAAATCAGCTTGGAACGCTGATTAATTCGATGATTGAGGGCGGCATCATGCTTTCGTTAACGAATAAAGACAAAACGCCTCTTCTTCTCATTGCCGAACAAATACCAGTGCTGGTGAGAAAAAAAGGGTAGCATTTTGTTATCCTTTCTCCTACGATTATATAGAACGGTCTAGTCAAAAAGTTATAGTATATAGACTGGTCTAAATTGGAGGAAATGATTTATGAAAACATTATGGAAACATTCGTTGCCTAAAGAAAAAATGCCTTATTTGCTCCGGAGCGGAGAAGGCGAGCGCTATCTGTTCGGCAGACAGGTTGCCACGGTGATGGCGAATGGGAGGAGCACAGGTGATTTGTTTGAGATCGTGCTTCTTTCCGGGGGAAAAGGAGATGCCTTTCCGCTTCACGTCCACAAGGACACACATGAAGGAATTCTCGTTTTGGACGGGAAACTGGAACTGACACTTGATGGTGAACGCTATTTATTAATATCAGGTGATTATGCCAACATTCCGGCGGGAACACCGCACAGCTACCGGATGCAGAGCCACAGAACAAGACTGGTATCTTACACGATGAAAGGAAACGTAGCGCACTTGTATTCCGTTATTGGGAATCCGTATGATCACGCTGAACATCCGCCGTACGCAAGCGAAGAAGTCTCAAACGAGCGATTTGCAGAAGCAGCCGCTGTAGCGGACATTGTATTTCTAGATGAAGAAAAGCCTGCATGTTCGGCCAAATTAGCGGAACTTACAGAGCTGCCAGATGGAGCCGTTCCATACGTTCTTGAATCAGGAGAAGGAGATCGCCTGTTGACTGGAGATCAGCTTCACCGCATTGTGGCTGCACAAAAAAATACAGATGGCCAGTTTATCGTCGTATCCTCTGAAGGCCCTAAAGGTGACCGAATCGTTGATCACTACCATGAGCATCATACAGAAACATTTTATTGCCTTGAAGGCCAGATGACGATGTGGGCAGATGGCCAGGAAATTCAGCTGAATCCGGGAGATTTCCTGCATGTCCCTGCAAATACCGTTCACTCCTATCGCCTTGATTCTCACTATACTAAGATGGTGGGCGTATTGGTTCCTGGTTTATTTGAACCGTTTTTCCGGACGTTGGGCGACCCGTATGAAGGCCACATCTTCCCATGTGAGCCTCAGGCTTTGCGTTTTGATCGCGTTTTGCAGAATATCGAAGCATTAGATTTAAAGGTGATGAAACCATAAAGATGACAAGATTGTAAGGTTTTCATGCCGGCCTGACACCTAAATCGATGTTTCCGCGCTTCATTTTTTCATACCCTTAAGGTACAGAAAAAAGGAGCGTGATGGCTATGTCTTCATTACAGCCGACTTTAACAAATGAGCGGATCGGTGTGCTTGATGTGCTGAGAGGAATGGCGATTTTCGGCATCTTATTTGTCAATCTGGCACATTTCAGTTATCCGGATATGTATTTGTCTATGCTTGGAAAAGAGAATTTTTTCATGGATAAGTGGTCTGAAGCTGATTTTGCCGCCGCAGATATACTGAAATTCTTCATTCAAACAAAATGTATTTTATTGTTTTCCTTTTTATTTGGATTTGGCATGGTTGTCATGATGGAGAGAGCAGAAAACAAAGGGAAACGGTTTGTTCCGTTATATGTGAGAAGGTTAATGGCGCTTCTCTTGTTTGGAACGATTCATGCCTTTTTGATATGGGACGGGGATATTTTAACAGAATATGCCTTGCTCGGTTTTGTCCTGCTCTTGTTTCGAAAAGCAAAGCCGAAAACACTGCTGATATGGGCGGTCTCTTTGTATCTTCTGTTTTCCATTCCGTTCATGTTGACAAGTTTTGATCAATCAAACGGACAGGAATGGGTACAAGCGGTAACACAGCAGGCAACACAATCGATTCATGTTTATGGAAGCGGCAGCCTGAAGGACATTGCAGAACAGCGGATCCATGACCGTCTTGTTTATATGTCTTCGAATGGCATGCTTACGTATAATCCGCTCAACTTCTTCTTTGCATCCATTCCTTATTTCAGCATGTTTTTGCTGGGAGCTGCGGCAGCAAAATCACGGTATTTGCATGAACCGGAAAAGCATCGCAAAGGATTAAAACGATTATGGATGGCTGGGCTTGTCATCGGCATCGGCGCCCAGGTGCTGTACAATGTAACGGATAAAGAAATATGTTTGCTGATTGGCGCGCCTTTCCTCATGTTTTTCTATGTTACAACGGTTGTCTATCTTTATCATAAAACAAGAGTGAGAACAGTGCTGCAATCATTCTCCGCTGTTGGGAGGATGGCATTTACCAATTATCTGATGCAGTCTATTGTATGTACTTGGATTTTTTATCATTACGGCTTGGACCTGTATGGAAAAGTGTACCCTGCTGCCGGTGTGCTCATTACAATTACGGTTTGTGCCGTTCAAATGGTCTTCAGCCACCTTTGGCTTCGTGTCTTTCGGATGGGGCCGTTTGAGTGGCTGTGGAGAAGCGCTACGTATCTGTCGTGGCAGCCTATTGTAAAGAAAACAAAAGTCTAGATGCCTATTGGCGTCTAGACTTTTTTCTATTATTTATACACGACACGTGTTTTGCAAATGATGTCATGCAGGCCTTTTTTCTCTCCAAAGGCGATCATGATAAACCCGATATAAAAGATGATACCAGATAAGATATAGGCAAAGTAACGGCCAATTCCCTGTCCGACAGAAACCCGTTCACCCTGTTCATTGACCACTTTCAGGCCAAGAATTTTTTTGCCAAGTGTGCCTTGCATTTTAGAAGCTGTGAGCAGCCCGTAATATAACACACTGATGACGATCATGATCAGCATAGTAGGCAAAAATGCAAGCGTCATGTATTTTACTAAATACTCTTCTTCCGTCATGTAAGGGTTTGTTGCCACAGCCCCAGCTACAAAAACAGAATTGATCACAAATAGAATAATATAACTAGGAACAGATACAATAATGCCATCAATAAAATAAGCTAAAAAACGAATCCAAAATCCTGCTGGTTTTTCCATGTATTTTTCTCTCTCCTCTGAATTAATCTGGAATAGTATACTTTGAAAAACAAGTACATGCAATATGGTATGGTGATAAAATCCTGATATTACAGAAAAATGAGTCTTTTATCCTTTGTTTTTTACTATATAAATATACCAGAAAGAATCATATCATTTTTGTATGTTCTGGATTTTTTAAAAAAATATAATGAATATAACATTCAACTTACTTATAATGAAAAAGGTTAATATTTCTATTAAAGGAGGAGTTTGATGTCTAAAAAAAATAGCGTGGCGATCATGACAACCATTTCTGCGTTTCTTTTTTGCGCCGTGATTGTGGCGGCTTCACTTTCGCCGCTGGCCGGAACGGGAGCGGCGGCCAATCAGTTTAATTCAGTTGGCATGTGGTCAGCTGTCGGTATGATCCTTGTATTGTATTTCATTCCATTTCTCGTTTATATGCTCGGAGTTGATGCAATGAGGTATGTCATGGCGGTGCTTTGCGGCTTCGGGCTTTTGATTCATTTGTCTTCGGCCGGTTTTATCTTGATGTTTAGTTTCTTTAGTGACCATCTGCTTTCTGAGGTGATCTTTGTTTTCGGAATTAGTCTCGCTGCGGCTGCTGTCAACGTCATTTGGTTTGTGGCTGCATTTCGGCCGGGTGCTGAAAAAACGTCCGTGAATACTCTTACATAGTTTTCTAGTTTGTGATGTTTTTGTGAAATAGATTTATAAAATGGATGAATATGTTATGATGGTCACAAATTAGAAGTTACATATAATGGGGGTCTCAATGATGGTCAAGTCATTTCGTATGAAAGCTTTGATTGCGGGAGCTGCGGTGGCGGCGGCTGTTTCGGCCGGCGCTGTTTCTGATGTGCCCGCTGCCAAAGTGCTTCAGCCGACAGCTGCTTATGCGGCGGAAACGGTGTTTTCTCAAAATAATGGAGCATCTGGCTTTTTGCCAGGAAGATATGATGTACAAGCGATGGCGCCTGCCATGTTTAACTGGTCACGCGAAAGCCGGTTCGACGGAAATACAGACGGGACGCTGAAATGGCAAAACGACATCAGAACGACTCCGCAAAATGGAGCGGGGGCTGTGATTGACGGAGACGGCACAGTATATCTTCATTCCAGAGACGGGGAAATGAAAGCCTTTAATCCAGACGGCTCAGTCAAATGGGTGACGGGCAATCTTGGAAAAACATATACGCAATCTCCTGTACTTGGGACCAACGGCGTTATCTATTTGGCATCCTATGACAAAAAGATTTATTTTATTGACAAAGAAACGGGAGAAATTTTAACAACGGTTCCGTTAAGCGGCGGGCCAAGCTCTGAAACGGTGATCGGTTCAGACGGGACGTTGTATTTCTCAACACTTGATAATTATGTTCACGCGATCAAACCGACGTCAAAATCAACCTGGACAGAGCGCTGGAAGTTGAAAACAAATGGTGTCGTCAGCTCTGTGCCGGTGCTTGCCAAAAACGGCACCGTGTATGTCGGCACATATAATTACGTGTTTTATGCGATCAACTCCGGAACCGGACAGGTGAAATGGTCCAGAACGACGTCAAATGCGTTTAAAGGATATCCGGTGATTGATAAGGACGGAAACATTTATGCCGGCAACCAAGATGGACAGCTGTATGCTTATACATCAACAGGCAGTTTGAAATGGACATTCCCGCTAAACGGGTTCTCCAGCTCATCTCCTGCGATTGATCATAATGGCAATATCTACATCGGCTCAGGAAGCGGCGAGCTGTTTTCCATCAGCAAAAACGGGGATATGAACTGGTCATTCTATACAGACGGCCCTGTCAGAACGGCGCCGCTGATTGACGCGAAGGGAACGGTGTATTTCGGGTCAGATGATATGAAGGTTTATGCGGCAGACGCAAACGGCAATGAATTATGGAGCTATCAAACTGACAGTAACGTCGTGTCTTCTCCTCAGCTCGCTGAGGACGGAACACTTTATATTGGAAGTTATACGAAGCTGATGGCTTTTGGGAAATAGTAAAACAGGCTGGCGAGGTTAACTCGGCAGCCTGTTTTTTTGATCAATCAAGATATTTATTTTTATAGACAACCTTTGTCCCGCAAATATAATCATGTAATGCCAGTTTAGAGGGAAAGGCCGCCATGATAAAACCGATATATAAGATCTTAGATAATGTGTAAGCGAAGAAACGGCCGAAGCTGTGCCAAAAAGAAATACGCTCGCCATACTGATTGACAACGATGATGCCCATGAGTTTTTTTCCCAATGTTGCTTGCATGTTTGAGGAAGTCAGCAAGCTATAGTAAAGAATAGCGAAAATAAATATGATGGCCAAAACAGGGATTGTGCCAATGATCAACATGAAAAACTCATATTGGGCTTCTGACATGTGTGTACCTGCTGCATCAATGAGTGGCAACACAATGAAGGTGTTAATGAAAATCATAATGAAAGAGAATATAGCTATAATAAATACATCAATAATCGAGGCGGCTGCCCGAATCCAAAATCCTGCTGGTTTTTCCATGTATCATTTTACTCCTTTAAAGTTTTCTGGGTATTATACGTTAGGGGCTGCAGGGTTTCAATGAGATAGACTAGAGGAATTTTGTCTCGTGATGAAAATGGTATTTTTATCACTTTTAATCCTTTTATTAAAAAAAGAACCTGCAGATGATGCAGATTCTCTTCATTACGATTATTTAGAGGCCTGAATAAATACACCCTTCTCATGAGAAAACTCTTTGAATCCGTATACCCCATGATAGGAGCCGATTCCGCTTGTGTTGACGCCGCCGAATGGCAGGTTGACGTCACTGAAATGGACGACGACATCATTGATGGCAGCATTTCCTGATGTCGTGTGCTGAAGGACGTTGTCAATCAGGTCTTGGTTTTGGCTGAACACATAAAGTGCAAGCGGTTTATCGCGGTCATTTACGTAATCGATGACCTCGTCGATGTCTTCATAGTTCATCATTGGCAGGATCGGTGCGAAGATTTCCTCCTGCATGATTTTCATGTCAGGCGTGACGTTTTTCAAAACGGTTGGCGAGATCGTGCGGTCGCTGGCATCAAATACGCCGCCGAACACCACTTCCGCCCCTTTTTTGATGGCATCGTCGAACAGATCTTTGACGCGGTTGAAGTTGCGGTCATTGACGATCTGCGTAAATTTGCTGCGGTCTGGGTTGTGATCATCCTCCATAAATCCAGCGTTGACGACTGTTTGTAAAATCCCCGCGAACCTGTCCTGAACGTCTTTTTTAATGAACAGGTAATCAGGTGCGATGCAGGTTTGGCCGGCGTTTACGAATTTCCCGACGGCGATCTTTTTCGCTGCGTCCATCAGATCGTATTCACTGTCAATGATCGTCGGGCTCTTGCCGCCAAGCTCAAGTGTGACAGATGCCAAGTGTTTGGCAGCCGCTGTCATGACAATTTTCCCGACATTTGTGCTTCCAGTGAAGAAAATATGGTCGAACGGCTGATCAAGTAGTTCGGTTGCCACCTCAACCTCTCCTTTAAAAATCGCGACTTCTTTTTCATCAAAAGCGTCTCTTATTACTTTAGCGGCAATGTTGCTCGTGTTCATCGTGAAATCGGACAGCTTCACAATCGCGCTGTTTCCGGCTGCGAGAGAAGCGGCAAGCGGCGCCATCGTCAGCATAAACGGATAGTTCCACGGGCCGAGGATGAGTGTGACGCCTTTAGGCTCGTACATAAGAATTCCGTTTGCGTCAGGGCTTAACGATGAACCGACTTCTTTAGGCGCCATCCATTGTTCCAGGTTATTCATATTATCTCTAATCGCTTTTTTTGTTCCTTCGATTTCCGCTTTTTTGACTTCGTGATATGGTTTGCGGACGTCTTTGCGGATCGCTTCGATGATTTCTTCTTCATGGGCGATGACGGAATCTAAAAAGCGCTGAAGCTTTTCTCTCCGCTGTTCCGCTGTTGAAGCGCGCAAGGCTTTTTGCTGTTTTTTCTGAAGCTGAAAGACACGCTGGATGTCGTCCTTTACTTGCTGTTCCATTGTAAAATCCCCCTCATTTGCTTTCTTCTTTTCTCGGACCTATTATAAGGTGGTACCTTTTCTGTAAGAAAGACAACGGTGAACCATCTATACGTTACCGTACATATATCGAACATTTGTCTAATGATTGGGGGTGTCTTTTGTGCCGGAATCTGCCGAAGCTCAAGTGAAAGAGGCGTTGCTGGCCTTATTGAAAGCAAGAGATATTCAACACATCACAATGAAAGAAATCGCTGAGAAGGCCAAAGTGAGCCGCGGATCGCTCTACCTTTATTATGAGGATAAGTTTTCAATCATTGAGGATTTAATCGAAGACATGAAGGAAGGGCTGGGCAAAGCGCTTTTTGACGCCTTCAGTCATATGGATACCCTCCATTTGAACAAAAAACGGCAAACGGTGCATCCGACGCTGTCCTTTGTTCACGAGCATCGATCCTTTTTTTCTGTGATGATGAACAGAGGGCATTTCCATCGTTTTTTTAAGGATGTGTTTCAGCATGATGTGCTGCTGGCTCCGATCCATGTGAATTTGACGCCGATCGAACGGGAAATTTACGGACATTACCGGGCCTTGTACACGTACGCGATTATCCTGTATTGGCTGAATGAGGATGCGGCCGCGACTCCGGAAGCTATCAGCCAAAAGGTATGGGAGCTTGTTTCTCAAAAGAGATTTTATTGGCTGTTTGGACAAGCTGTGCCAGGAGAGCGAGAGAAGGAGAAGCAAATCGACAGGCGGGTGGTTCGAACGAGAGAGGCGCTGCAGAAGGCTTTGCTGGACGTGTTGGAGGAGAAAAAAGACTACACGGCCATCACGATTTCTGACATTACCCGGAAAAGCAATATCCGCCGTGCAACCTTTTATGATCACTATGCCAGTAAAGAGGAACTGCTGCAAACCATGATTCAGCAGTCGTGTACAGAGATCATTGAACACCTGACGATTGCATCCAATCCGAATGAGCTTTCCTTAGAGGAAGCAGAGACAGCGCTCACCAGTCTGCTTTCTGCTTTATCGGAACGCATGCCCATTGTCCATTTTCTCAATCGGGAGTGGGGTGTTCCTCATGTGATACCCGGGATGATCAAAGCGCTGGAATCCTTTTATCTGGAACAGCAGACTGATATTCCAGCGGAGAAAAAGCTTTATGCCTACTATGTATCCGCAATGATTATCGGTCTGATATTGTTTCGGCTGGATGAAGGAAAGACACATGAGCCAGAAGTGCTGGCGAGGGAGTTTTTGCAGTTTTTGGATGTGAAGAAATATAAGGTTGTATTGCTTTAAAAGACAAAAAGAGAGGGGGCTCCCTCTCTTATTTCGTTTCTTCCTTCCATTTCTCATCAATCAGCATCTTCCCAGGCCATGTGTACGCCATGATGCCGCCGTCTGCGGTGATGTCCTCTCCTGTGACGTATGAGCTGTCGTCTGACGCGAGGAACAGGGCCACTGTCGCCATTTCCTTCGGCTGGCCGAGACGGCCGAGCGGCGTGACCCATTTGTTGGCTTCGCGGAATTTTTCACCCATTTTCTGTTCTTTGGTGCCTGCTAATTTGTCAATCAGCGGGGTTTCGATCGTACCCGGTGAAATGGAATTGACGCGGATGCCGTTTCGTGCGTAGTCGATTGCCATTGCCTTTGTCAGGTTGGTGATGCCGCCTTTTGCGGCGTTGTAGCCGGAGCGGTCAAGGTCCGCGGCACGGCCTGACATGGAGGAGGTATTGATGATGGAGCCTCCTTTTTCGAGCATGAGCGGAATCAGATATTTGCTGCAAAGGAACGTGCCGCGCAGGTCGACGGCGATAATGCGGTCAAACAGGTCAACCGGATATTCGTGCACCTTTCCGCCTTCCTGATCAACGCCGGCATTATTAAACAGAATATCAATCGTTCCGCATGCATCCTTGATTTGATCAGCAAATGCTTTCACACTGTTTTCATCTGACACATCGAGGTGAAAGGATTCGGCCTGTCCTCCGTTTTTTCTGATTGCGTCAACTGTTTCTTCCATTTGATCTTTATTGATATCTCCGATGATCACACGCGCGCCTTCATTGGCAAAAACCTCTGCCGTCGCTTGCCCAATGCCTGTCGCGGCGCCTGTGATCACTGCTGTTTTGTTTTCAAGTCTTCCCATGATACGAGACCTCCTTTTTCTATTTGTCTTCCCGCTATGTGCAGTGATAAACATGCGAGAAAAGAAAGGCCAGCATATGTTAAGATGAATTAGAAATTGTTGGGAGGTTTGTATGTTTGAAGGTACAGCATAAGAAGGAGCTCAAGTTTTATTGCTTCATTACCATTCCATCTGCATTTGTTGTGCTGACTGTCATCTCTTTTTTATTGCAAGAGATTACGTTTCCGGTGACTGCAAGCGCATTTCTGAATGCTTCATGGCATAATCTTTTGTTTTTGATACCGTTCGGTTTGTTTTTCTACCCGGTGCATATATGGATGAAGCGGGAGTTTGGCCGCTGGAATGACACAGAAAAAAAGAGAGGATGATGAAGCCTCTCTTTTTTATGAGAATGAGTGAGAAAAAGAGTGAAAACAAATCCAACTAATGTTAAATTTACATATATATGCATCTATCAATCTAATTGACAATTGTCATCTTATGTGATAAATAGATGCTGAAAAGGGTTTACATAATGGTAAAGGAGCGATCAAGAGTGGCGAAAAAAGAGTTTAAAGCAGAGTCTAAACGCTTGTTGGATATGATGATTAACTCCATTTATACCCAAAAAGAAATTTTCCTGCGCGAGTTAATCTCCAATTCGAGTGATGCGATTGACAAAATCTATTACAAAGCGCTTACGGACGATGCGCTTACGTTTGATAAAGACAGTTACTACATAAAGGTCGCAGCTGACAAAGATGCGAGAACATTAACCATCTCTGATACGGGGATCGGAATGACAAAGGATGAGCTTGAACAGCATCTTGGAACAATTGCAAAAAGCGGTTCCCTCGCGTTTAAAAAGGAAAACGAGCTGAAAGACGGACATGACATTATCGGGCAGTTCGGTGTCGGTTTTTACGCGGCATTTATGGTTGCCGATGTCGTGACAGTCATCAGTAAAGCGCTTGGCAGCGAAGAGGCTTATAAATGGGAGTCTGCGGGTGCAGACGGCTATACAATTGAACCGTGTGAAAAGGATTCTGTCGGTACAGACATTATCCTGAAAATCAAAGAGAACACAGAAGATGACAGCTATGACGAGTTTTTAGAGGAATATCGTTTAAAAGCGATCATCAAGAAGTACTCCGACTTCATTCGCTACCCGATCAAAATGGATACAACCATTAATAAGCCGAAGGAAGGCAGCGAAAATGAATTTGAAGAGGTGCAGGAAGAGCAGACAGTCAACAGCATGGTGCCGATCTGGAGAAAAAACAAAAGCGAGCTGACAGATGAGGATTATGAAAAATTCTATGCTGAAAAGCATTACGGGTTTGATAAACCGCTCACACACGTTCATATCAGTGTGGATGGAGCCGTTCGCTACAACGCGATTCTATTCGTCCCTGAAAACATGCCGTTTGACTACTATTCCAAGGAATATGAGAAAGGCTTGGAGCTGTATTCCAATGGCGTGCTGATCATGAATAAGTGCGCAGACCTGCTACCGGACCACTTCAGCTTTGTGAAGGGCATGGTCGATTCTGAGGATCTGTCGCTGAATATTTCCAGAGAAATGCTGCAGCATGACCGCCAGCTGAAGCTGATCGCGAAAAACATCAGCAAGAAAATCAAAAGCGAGCTGCAAAGCCTGTTGAAAAAAGACCGCGAGAAATACGAGACGTTCTACAAGTCGTTCGGCAGACAGCTGAAATTCGGCGTGTACAATGATTTTGGCGCGAATAAGGATCAATTGAAGGATCTCCTCTTATTCTACTCTTCAAAAGAGAAAAAACTGGTCAGCTTAGACGAGTATGTTTCCAGAATGCCAGAGGAGCAGAAATTCATTTATTACGCGACCGGTGATTCTTACGACCGCATTGAGAAACTGCCGCAAACGGAAATGGTGGCGGACAAAGGCTATGAAATCCTCTACTTTACTGAGGACATCGATGAGTTTGCAATTAAAATGCTGGCTTCTTATCAGGAAAAAGAATTCAAGTCCGTATCAAGCGGAGACCTTGGCATAGACACGGATGAGGATCAAAAGCAGTCCGAGGAAGAGGAAAGCAAGTATAAGGATCTGTTTGAGGAAATGAAAAACATTCTGTCAGACAAAGTGAAAAACGTCAGAATCTCAAAACGGCTTAAATCACATCCAGTCTGCCTTGCTGCTGACGGCGAAGTGACAATTGAGATGGAAAAAATCTTAAATGCGATGCCTGACAGCCAAAATGTGAAGGCGGAAAAAGTGCTGGAAATCAACCCAAATCACGAGGTATTCCAAACGCTGCAGGACGCGTTTGAACAAGATAAAGAGAAGCTGAGCCTGTACACAAACCTTCTGTACAATCAGGCGCTCCTCATCGAAGGCCTGCCGATTCAGGACCCTGTGGAATTTACGAACAATATTTGCAAGGTCATGGTGTAAACAGAAAAAGGAATCGTCTCATAAGGAGACGATTCCTTTTTTTTATAATGTACGCTCATTCAGCACTTGGTTTTGGGTGCTTTTCTTCTTTTTAAACCGTTTTTTCAGGCTTGCTTCAATTTCCTCCAAGCTTTTCCCTTTGGTTTCCGGTACCATGTAGAACGCGAAGAAAAATGAGAGAAGACAAATGACTGAGAAAACCATAAAGACCCATGCGATGCCCATCGCGCTTAGCATCAGCGGGAAGACAAGCGACACGATCAGGTTAGCTGCCGATAACACCAAAGTCGTGAACCCTGTCGCGGCTCCGCGTGCTTTGGACGGGAAGAGCTCAGGCATGAGCACCCACACTACCGGACCCCATGTCGCCTGGTAAAAGACGATATAGACACCGAGAAAGACTACTGTCATCCACGCTGTTGATGCGGAAAGCCCCAGTGTCAGGAGCACGCCTGATAAAGCAGCAAGGCTCAGTGTGATGCCGACACTTCCCCAGATCAGAAGTTTTTTGCGTCCGACACGGTCAATTAAAATCATGGCAGTGATACACATGATGACGTTAAGGACGCCGATTCCCATTGTGCCGAGTGCGGAAGCTGACGTGCCAAGACCGGCCTTCGTAAAAATGGTCGGCGCGTAGTAGATGACCGTGTTAATGCCGACAGCCTGCTGAAAAATGGCAAGACCGACGCCAATCAGAAGCATAGGGCGAATCCATTTGGCTTTTAGGACGCTGAGTGTTGTTTCTTTTTTCTCTGCTTCTCCTTGCTTCATCTCTGCCAATTCCATTTCGATGTCTTTGGGATCATGAGTGATGTTCATGATTCGTCTCGCTTCTTCTTCACGGCCGCGCTTCACGAGCCATCTTGGCGATTCCGGCATGAATGCGATGCCGATTAATAAAAGCACGGCAGGCACCGCGGCCAGACCGACCATCCAGCGCCACGCTTCAAACGGTGTGAACAGGTAGTTCACGATATAGGCGAGCAAAATTCCTGTGACGATCATTAAGTTGTTCATTGTGCCGAGTGTACCGCGAATTTTTGTCGGTGCCATTTCTGAAAGATATACGGGCACAAGCGCCGTTGAACCGCCGACGGCCAATCCGAGAATCACCCTAGATGCAATCAGCATGCCGATTGTTTGAGAAAATGCGCAAGCGAGCGCTCCGATAATGAAAATGATGGAAAGGACAAATACAACCTTTCTCCTGCCCCAGCGGTCTGAGCATGTACCGCTCAAGGCCGAACCGAAAATCGCGCCAAGGAGCAACATGCTGACAACCAATCCTTCTGTCAATGTCGTTAAAGGAATATCGTTATTGATAAACAGGAGTGCCCCGGAGATAACGCCTGTATCGTAACCGTAAAGCAATCCCCCTAAAGCGCCGAAAAAGTAGATCATATATTTCCTTGTGTCTTTCTTCACAAATGTCTCCTCCTCAGTTGTTGAGCCAATGAGTATCTAAAATGTATAACAAAGTTAATAGATTAGTACCCATTTCCTATCTCATTTGAAACATTTGTTTTGAACAAACGGAAACGTTAAAGCCAAAAGAGATGATCACAGATCCGCTGAGTTTAGGAAAAACGAAATAACTTTATGCTCAGAGAAACCATTAAAAAAACCTTACCCGCGCGGAGTAAGGTTTTGATTAAGACATTTTTATTCTTCTGCTTCGTTGACGAAAACCAAGGCGGAGAAGCCTTTTTTCTTATCAAATTGCAATTCAACGACGGTAACGTCCGGATTGAAGTTGTGGTATTCCTCTAAGAACTGAATAATGCCTTCTGAAATGTCATCTGACATAAGCTGCTTGTGGTGCAGGCCAAATGTAGCTTCAGCGAAGAACCCTGTACGCTTGTTATAAGATAGCTCCTTTACTTCAACGTCTTCAGGGTAGATATCTTCTTCATTGGAAATATACACGCAAATTCCGTCTACAATTTCTTGCTCATTTAATATTAATCTCATCGCCTAAAATCTCCTTCTGTACGTCTTCGGTGCTTTAAATGCGCGAATCAATGCGATGACAATGATTAAAATAATGATCAAAGCAATGATATCAACGATCCAGGCAATGGGTGAAGCGCCATAAGAAACATAGCCTGGTCCTCCGACTGGATGATAGGTGTAACCCCATGGGTGCATCATGCTGATCATGAACATACCCATTGTAAATCCGCTATAATATCCAAACCATCCTGATGGTGCGAAACCTGCGTGATAGTAATGATTCACTGAAACATAACGTCCGCCAACATAAGCTTTAGACGTTTTTCCGCTGTATGTCTTTCCGCTTACTTTTGATGTAGCGCCGGAAAAGGTCCCTGACGATTTTTTAGAGCTTGATGAGCTTGCCTTTTCCGAAGGCTTCTTTTTAAGCGAAATCGATGATGATGAATCGTCAGGCGTCTTGGATTTTTTGCTAGAAGAGCCTGATCCTGAGCTGTAGCTTGATTTCGGGCTTGATTTATAGCTTCCGCTGTATGACGAGCTTGAACTCCGGCTGCTATAACTAGATGATGAGCGGCCGCTAAAGCTCTTTGCATGAGAAATCGTTGATGGCAGCAGTACACCTAAAGCAACGGTTACTGCAACTAAGGCTTTTACATATTTAAGTTTCATTCTGTTTCCTCCATAGACCGCCGAAACGGTCCGCTATTCTGACCAGCAAATAAAAGAAGCTGGGTCAGCTTTATTTCATATGAGCTAGATGATATGAACGTTTCATACTTTTGCTTTCTCAATCACTTTCTTTCTGAGATAAACTACCTTTATTTTATCGGATTTATGGCTCATTTTGTAAGGTTTTGCTTCAAAATCAGTTATTTAGGAATTTATCGCACAAAAAAACAGCCTTCTCCATTGGAGAAGGCTGTTTTCTTCTTATGCGAACAGCTTATCAATAAATGAAATATCCTCTTGAGAAAGCGTCACGTCGGCTGTTTTGATGTTATCAATCAGCTGATCGGCACGTTTTGCTCCCGGGATTAAAATATCAATTTCCGGTCTTGCTAAATACCAGGCCAATACGATGTGAGGGATATCCACGTTGTGTTTTTCGGCAATCGGCGCAAGCTTGTTGACCTTTCTGATATTTTCTTTGAAACGCTCGCCCTTGAAGTGTTCCTGTTCGTTTCGCAGGTCGCCTTCTGGGAACGTTGTATCTTCTGTATACTTTCCTGCCAATAAACCTGATACGAGAGGGAAGTAAGGGATAAATGAAATATTATGCTCCTTCGTATACGGGAAGAATGTTTTTTCTGCTTCACGGTTTAACAGGTTGTATTCGCCTTGCAATACATCTACCAAACCGTCTTTGTTTGCTTCTTTCAATTGCTCTAAAGAGAAGTTGGATACACCGATGGAACGGATTTTTCCGGCTTTCTTCATCTCATTCAGCGCGTTAACGGCTTCATCCTTAGGCGTATGTTCGTCAGGGAAGTGAATGTAGAACAAATCGATATAATCGGTATTCAAGCGCTTCAGGCTTTCATCAACTGATTTTTTAAGAAATTCTGGTGAATTATCAAAGACAAAGTCATTGCCTTGTTTTCTGTGAGCGGCTTTTGTCGCGATGACAACATCTTCACGGTTGAATTCACGCAGCACTTCACCAATTAATTCTTCGGAACGGCCGATCCCGTAAATATAAGCGGTGTCTAACATTGTCACGCCATTACGGATCGCCTCGCGCACCAATTCTTTTCCGGTTTCTTCATTTAGGTTCGGATAGAGGTTATGTCCTCCGACAGCATTTGTTCCTAATCCGATAGGGAATACCTGCAAGTCTGATTTTCCGAGCTTCGCTTTTTTCATGATCTGCCTCCTAGAATAAAATGGATGATAGACTCTCAACACTATTGTAAACGTTAGGCCAGATGAATGCCGATTTGATGCTCATTGCAGTACTGCGTGTACTCGTCGTCTAATGGCTGAGAGGTCACAATGCAATGCAGCCTGTCAAACGGCGCATATGTCAGAAGCGTTGATTTTCCGAATTTAGAATGGTCAGCCAATAGATACACTTCTTTTGCTTTTTCCGAAATCCTCTTTTTAATTTCATACTCTAGCAGATCCGAGTTGGTCAATCCGTGTGTCAGCGTTGTTCCGGTAGCGGACATAAAGGCTTTGTTGATATTGTACTTATCAAGCATAGCCGGGTCGTCCATGCCGACAAAGGAGCGGGTTTTTCTCTTATAGTTGTTTCCGATAATGATTAAGTTGATATTCTTCAAAGCTGACGCCGCGTTGATAATGTCTAAACTGTTGGTTAAGATGGTGACATTTTTGGCTGGATCAAGCGTATCAAGAATAGACTTTGTCGTCGTTCCTGAATCAATGAAGACCAAATCGTGATCTTCAATAAATCGGGAAGCATAATGGGCGATTTTTGTTTTTTCATCCTGGTGCTGAATGGTGCGATTTTCAAAAGGAACTAATGCGGTTTTTTCAATAGATGTTACGCCGCCGTATACTTTTTCAATCGCACCCTTTTCTGTAAGCTTGTTGATATCACGTCTGACTGTGTTTTTGGAGACATTGAACACCTGGCACAGCTCATCTAAGGAAACAGTGCCATGCGATAAAATGTACTCCTCCATTTCCTGAATCCGCATCAGTTTCATATAAAAAACTCCTTCTTGAATCTTTACGTAACATAAATATATAATAAAAACCAAAAGTTAATCAATAGTTGCTTAAAAAATGATAACATCGGTGTATATCTTTTGCAAGATTGGACGGCTTTCTCTTACCTCTCTTAGTTGATTAAAAGATTAATATAATAAAAATAATGAAAAAATGTAGTGTTTATGATTGACTTATGGGTATTGGGCGATTAGAATATAACCAAGAAATGACCAAAAAGTAACCTGTTGTGCATGAAATGGTTGCTTGTATGTAAATATGCATCCGCCATTTATTTTTTTGGTTTTTTTGAAAGCGTTTAATTCTTGGCTTGCTGAAAAGTGGATATTGATATGAATCTATCCTGAACCATCCATACAAGTGTATGTGTTTACTAATGAAGGAGGCAATAAGAATGGCAGAAATCAGAAAATTAAAAAACTACATCAACGGTGAATGGGTTGAAAGCAAAACAGATCAATATGAAGATGTCGTCAATCCGGCGACGAAAGAAGTGCTATGCCAAGTGCCGATTTCTACAAAAGAGGACATTGATTACGCAGCGCAAACAGCGGCTGAAGCATTTAAAACATGGTCAAAGGTGGCGGTTCCTCGCCGCGCCAGAATTCTATTTAACTTCCAGCAGCTGCTGTCCCAGCATAAAGAAGAACTGGCTCATCTGATTACCATTGAAAACGGAAAAAACACAAAAGAAGCTTTAGGTGAAGTGGGACGCGGGATTGAAAACGTAGAGTTCGCCGCTGGAGCACCTTCCCTAATGATGGGTGACTCGCTTGCTTCCATCGCAACGGACGTTGAAGCGGCCAACTACCGCTACCCAATCGGAGTTGTCGGCGGAATCGCGCCATTCAACTTCCCGATGATGGTTCCTTGCTGGATGTTCCCGATGGCGATCGCGCTCGGCAACACATTTATTTTAAAGCCGTCTGAGCGGACTCCGCTATTAACAGAGAAATTGGTTGAGCTTTTTGAAAAAGCGGGCCTTCCGAAAGGGGTATTCAACGTCGTATACGGTGCGCATGACGTTGTAAACGGCATCCTCGAGCATCCCGAAATTAAAGCGATTTCATTTGTAGGCTCCAAGCCAGTCGGCGAATACGTCTACAAAAAAGGAAGCGAAAACTTAAAACGCGTTCAATCTCTGACTGGTGCGAAAAACCATACGATTGTCTTGAACGATGCGAATCTTGAAGACACGGTCACAAACATCGTCGGAGCTGCCTTCGGTTCTGCCGGTGAACGCTGCATGGCTTGTGCGGTTGTGACGGTTGAAGAAGGAATCGCCGATGAATTTATGGCGAAGCTGCAGGAAAAAGTGGCGGACATTAAAATCGGTAACGGCCTTGATGACGGCGTGTTCTTAGGACCGGTGATTCGCGAAGACAACAAGAAGCGCACGCTCAGCTATATCGAAAAAGGTCTTGAAGAAGGTGCCAGACTCGTATGTGACGGACGTGAAAATGTGTCTGACGACGGCTACTTTGTCGGCCCGACGATCTTTGACAATGTCACAACAGAAATGACGATCTGGAAAGATGAAATTTTCGCTCCGGTCTTATCTGTCATCCGTGTGAAAAACCTGAAAGAAGCGATTGAAATCGCCAATAAGTCTGAGTTTGCGAACGGCGCCTGCTTGTTCACATCCAACTCAAACGCAATCCGCTACTTCCGTGAAAACATTGATGCGGGAATGCTAGGCATCAACCTTGGTGTGCCGGCTCCAATGGCGTTCTTCCCATTCTCAGGCTGGAAATCTTCATTCTTTGGAACGCTGCATGCGAACGGAAAAGACAGCGTCGACTTCTATACACGTAAAAAAGTGGTGACGGCAAGATATCCGGCACCTGATTTCAACTAAACGACGAACAGCCGAACGGCGTCCATGTGCGCTGTTCGGACTCATTCTGCCAATAGAAAGAGGAGGGCTTCTCTATGAGTTATTTGTTGCGTAAGCCGCAGTCGCATGAAGTGTCTAATGGGGTCAAACTCGTGCACGAAGTAACGACATCCAACTCTGATCTCACTTATGTAGAGTTTAAAGTGTTAGATCTTGCATCAGGTTCAAGCTATACAGAAGAATTGAAAAAACAAGAAATCTGTATTGTGGCGGTAACGGGAAAAATTACAGTGACAGATCATGAGTCGACTTTTGAGAATATCGGCACGCGCGAAAGCGTATTTGAACGAAAACCGACAGACAGCGTCTATATTTCAAATGACCGTGCATTTGAGATCACAGCGGTCAGCGACGCAAGAGTGGCGCTTTGCTATTCTCCATCGGAAAAGCAGCTTCCGACAAAGCTGATCAAAGCGGAAGACAACGGAATTGAGCATCGCGGGCAATTTTCAAACAAACGTACTGTTCATAACATTCTTCCGGATTCAGACCCTTCAGCTAACAGTCTATTAGTAGTTGAAGTCTATACAGACAGCGGCAACTGGTCCAGCTACCCGCCTCACAAACATGATCAAGACAACTTGCCGGAAGAATCTTTCTTAGAAGAAACGTACTACCATGAGTTAGACCCGGGACAGGGCTTTGTATTTCAGCGCGTATACACAGATGACCGTTCTATTGACGAGACAATGACTGTGGAAAATGAAAACGTTGTCATCGTTCCTGCGGGATACCACCCGGTAGGCGTTCCGGACGGATACACATCCTACTATTTAAATGTCATGGCAGGGCCGACGCGAAAATGGAAGTTTCATAACGACTCGGCGCATGAATGGATTTTAGAACGCTAACAAGTGAGGAGTGGCTGTTTACGATGAAGTATATATTCAATGAAGAGAAGGCTTTTGACATTATTGCCATCGGCCGGGCATGTATTGACCTGAACGCAGTCGAATACAACCGCCCAATGGAAGAGACGATGACATTTTCCAAATACGTCGGCGGTTCACCTGCGAATATCGCGATCGGCAGCGCGAAGCTTGGCTTAAAAGCGGGCTTCATCGGCAAAATTCCAGATGACCAGCATGGAAGATTCATAGAGTCCTATATGAGAAAGACCGGCGTTGATACAACACAGATGGTTGTTGATCAAGATGGACACAAAGCAGGACTTGCATTTACAGAAATCCTCAGCCCTGAAGAATGCAGCATTTTAATGTATCGCGATGATGTGGCGGATCTTTATCTTGAGCCTTCAGAGGTAAGCGAGGACTATATCGCAAATGCGAAAATGCTGCTTGTTTCCGGGACAGCGCTCGCCAAAAGCCCGTCACGGGAAGCGGTATTAAAAGCTGTTCAATACGCGAAGAAGCATCAGGTTAAAGTGGTGTTCGAACTGGATTACCGCCCGTATACGTGGCAGTCATCAGATGAAACAGCCGTTTATTATTCTTTGGTTGCCGAGCAGTCTGATATCGTCATCGGCACACGCGATGAATTTGATGTGATGGAAAACCGCACAGGCGGAAGCAATGAAGAATCCGTCAATCATTTATTTGGCCATTCAGCCGACCTCGTTGTCATCAAACACGGCGTCGAAGGCTCTTACGCATACAGCAAATCCGGAGAGGTATTCCGCGCCCAAGCGTACAAGACAAAAGTGCTGAAAACTTTTGGAGCTGGTGACTCCTATGCGTCAGCCTTTATCTATGGCCTTGTCAGCGGAAAAGACATTGAAACGGCATTGAAATACGGCAGTGCTTCAGCTTCCATTGTGGTGAGCAAGCACAGTTCGTCAGAAGCGATGCCGACTGCGGAAGAAATCGTACAGCTTATTGAAGCACAGTCATAATTGAAAAAGATCGAGTAAAGGTGGGATCGTTTGTGGGCAAGAAAATTCGCTTAACAACAGCGCAGGCGCTGATTAAATTCTTAAACCAGCAGTACATCCATGTTGATGGAAAGGAAGAGCCTTTTGTCGAAGGGATTTTCACAATTTTCGGCCATGGAAACGTATTAGGGATCGGGCAAGCGCTTGAGCAGGATGCAGGCCATTTGAAAGTCTATCAAGGGAAAAATGAACAAGGAATGGCGCATGCGGCCATGGCGTACAGCAAGCAAATGCTGAGAAGAAAAATATATGCGGTGTCTACATCCGTCGGACCGGGAGCGGCTAACTTGGTGGCGGCAGCCGGCACTGCATTGGCAAACAATATCCCAGTTCTCTTGATTCCGGCAGACACATTTGCGACAAGACAGCCAGACCCTGTACTGCAGCAAATGGAGCAAGAATACAGCGCGGCGATTACGACAAACGATGCATTGAAACCTGTATCGAGATACTGGGACCGCATTACGCGCCCTGAGCAGCTGATGAGCAGTTTGCTGCGCGCGTTTGAAGTCATGACTGATCCGGCAAAAGCAGGTCCGGCAACGATTTGTATTTCTCAGGATGTTGAAGGGGAAGCATACGATTTTGATGAAAGTTTCTTCGTCAAACGGGTTCACTATATTGATCGCATGCAGCCGAGCGAGCGCGAGCTTCAAGGAGCGGCGGAGCTGATTAAATCCAGCAAAAAACCTGTGATTCTCGTCGGCGGAGGCGCAAAATATTCCGGTGCGCGCGATGAATTGGTTGCCATTTCTGAAGCCTATAACATTCCGTTAGTTGAAACGCAGGCAGGAAAGTCTACTGTTGAGGCAGATTTTGCGAACAACCTTGGCGGAATGGGCATCACAGGTACACTTGCGGCAAACAAAGCGGCCCGCCAAGCTGATTTGATTATCGGCATTGGCACAAGGTATACAGATTTTGCGACATCCTCTAAGACCGCTTTTGATTTTGATAAAGCGAAGTTTTTGAACATTAACGTCAGCCGAATGCAGGCGTATAAACTTGATGCATTCCAAGTGGTAGCGGATGCGAAAGTGACGCTTGGCAAACTGCATGGCTTGCTTGAAGGCTATGAGAGCGAGTTCGGCACAACGATTCGGGAGCTGAAGGACGAATGGCTAGCTGAACGCGAGCGTCTCAGCAAAGTGACGTTTAAGCGGGAAGCATTTGATCCGGAAATCAAACATCATTTTTCTCAAGAGGTCCTGAATGAATATGCTGACGCGTTGAATACGGAGCTTCCGCAAACAACAGCATTGCTGACAATCAACGAGACGATTCCTGAAGACAGCGTCATCATCTGTTCAGCAGGCTCACTCCCAGGAGATTTGCAGCGTCTGTGGCATTCTAATGTTCCGAATACGTATCACCTGGAGTATGGATATTCTTGCATGGGCTATGAAGTGTCCGGGACACTCGGTCTTAAACTGGCCCACCCTGACAGAGAAGTGTATTCCATTGTCGGAGACGGCAGCTTCCTGATGCTTCATTCTGAACTGATCACGGCGATTCAGTACAACAAGAAAATCAATGTGCTGCTCTTTGACAACTCAGGATTCGGATGCATCAACAACCTGCAAATGGATCACGGCAGCGGCAGCTACTATTGCGAGTTCCGCACAGATGACAACCAAATCCTGAATGTCGATTACGCGAAAGTCGCTGAGGGGTACGGCGCGAAAACCTACCGTGCAAACACAGTAGAAGAATTAAAAGCTGCGTTAGAGGATGCGAAGAAACAGGATGTATCAACATTAATTGAAATGAAGGTGCTGCCTAAAACAATGACGGACGGCTATGACAGCTGGTGGCATGTCGGGGTGGCAGAGGTATCTGAACAAGAAAGCGTTCAGAAGGCATACGAAGCAAAAGAGAAAAAGCTGGAATCTGCGAAGCAGTATTAGAGGGGAGGCACCATAGATGGGCAAAAATGAAATCCTGTGGGGAATCGCTCCCATTGGGTGGCGGAATGATGACATGCCTGAAATTGGAGCGGGAAATACACTTCAGCATTTGTTAAGTGATATCGTTGTCGCACGTTTTCAAGGCACGGAGGTCGGGGGCTTTTTCCCCGAACCTGCCATCCTGAACAAAGAGCTGAAGCTTCGGAACTTACGCATTGCAGGAAAATGGTTCAGCAGTTTTATTTTGCGTGACGGACTTGGTGAAGCGGCAAAGGCATTTACCCTGCATTGTGAGTATTTGCAGCAAGTAAACGCGGATGTCGCAGTTGTCTCTGAACAAACGTACAGCGTGCAAAGCTTGGAGAAAAACGTGTTCACAGAGAAGCCGCACTTTACGGATGATGAATGGGAGCGGCTTTGCGAAGGGCTGAATCACCTTGGCGAAATTGCCGCTCAGCATGGCTTGAAGCTTGTCTATCATCATCATCTCGGCACTGGTGTCCAAACAGCGGAAGAAGTGGACCGCCTGATGGCAGGAACTGACCCTTCGCATGTACACCTCCTCTATGATACAGGCCATGCGTATATTTCTGACGGCGATTACATGGGGATGCTTGAGAAGCATATCGGCCGCATTAAGCATGTGCACTTTAAGGATGCCCGTTTGAATGTCATGGAACAATGCAGGCTCGAAGGACAATCGTTCCGGCAATCATTTTTAAAAGGCATGTTTACGGTTCCCGGTGACGGCTGCATTGACTTTAGAGAAGTATATCAGCTGCTGTTGAAGCACAGTTATTCCGGATGGATTGTCATTGAAGCTGAACAAGACCCCGATGTTGCAAACCCGCTGGAGTATGCATTGATTGCGAGAAACTATATTGATCAGCAGTTGTTGGATCTGGCTTAATGGGGAATGAACATATGGGCAATACCAATGGAGATTCAGCCTTCAATAAACGGACAATCGCGGCAGCATTGGCCAACTATATTGATGCCGGTTCAATTGTGGCAGGCTCCGCCGGTTTATCATTATGGGTCAGTTACCTTAAGCTATCCGATACACAAATCGGGCTGCTCGGCGCGCTGAGCGCGAATGCGATTTCTGCCGCTGTAGGCGCGCTGCTTGGCGGGTTTCTGGCTGATAAAGTCGGACGGAAGGCTGTTTATACCAATAGTATGCTGGTTTATGCACTAGGGATTTGTTTGGTTTTGTTCGGGGTTAATTTCCCCATGTTGTTAAGCGGTTACATCATTATCGGTTTATCAGTAGGGGCTGACATAACCGCGTCATGGACCATTATTGCGGAAAATGCGCCAAAGAAGAATCGGGCCAGGCATTGCGGCGTAGCACAAGTCGCTTGGGCCGCGGGCGCTGTCGTTGTACTGCTCCTCTCCGTACTGGCCGGTGACTTGGGACTCTTGGGGAATAAAATCGTATTTGCCCATCTGCTTGTGATTGCGCTGATTACGTACATCCTGAGAATCAGGCTTCCGGAATCAGACGCCTGGCAGACAAAAAATCAGCCGGAGGAAGCTCAGGCAGAGAAGCCGGCTGTATTGAATAAGACATCGTATTTTGATTTGCTCAAGCCTATGTATCTAAAAAGCATACTGTTTTTGATGGGTGTGTACTTGGTTTGGAACCTAGCCGCCGGGGTCATGGGCTTCTTTATGCCATACATTTATCAGCAGGTCGGCGGTGTATCTGCCAACATGGCCAACCTTTTGCAAATGGGGCTGTTTATCTTCACAGGATTGGGGGTCGCCTTGATCTTCATGCCCTTTGCCGACAAATATAGAAAAACCGTATTTGGAATCGCCGCTTTCATGGCGGTGATCGGGTGGACACTGTTTCTGCTGCCAGTTGAAGGCCTGCCGATTCTGCTCCTGTTTATTGTCGTGATCGGCATCAATAACGGAGCCGGGCAGCAAGCGAACTATCAGTTATGGGCCAGCGAAATCTTTCCTACGCAATATCGTGCTTCCGCACAAGGACTGATGTTTTTCCTTGTCCGTATTTCAATAGGGATTTGGAGTCTGTTTGTCCCAATAATTATCACCAATTTCGGCATTGGAACGATGGCTGCAATTCTTCTCGGATGTGTGACGGCCAGTATGATCATCGGGCTGCTCTTTGCGCCGAATACGTCTGGCAAGTCGCTTGAACAAATTCAAGAGGAACTCTACGGGTCTCCTCAGAGCCAAGTAAAGAAAGGAACAGAAAGCAAAATCATGTAACCAACAGAAGGAGTGGCTGTCAATGAGTTTACGTATTGGCGTAATTGGAACTGGAGCAATCGGAAAAGAACATATTAACCGTATCACGAACAAGCTGTCAGGCGCGGAAATTGTAGCTGTAACGGATGTTAATCAAGAAGCTGCACAAAAGGTCGTTGAGCAATACCAATTAAACGCGACGGTTTATCCGAATGATGACAGCTTGCTTGCAGACGAAAATGTAGATGCTGTCTTAGTGACAAGCTGGGGGCCTGCGCATGAGTCAAGCGTGCTGAAAGCGATTAAAGCCCAGAAATATGTGTTCTGTGAAAAACCGCTCGCGACAACGGCTGAAGGATGCATGCGCATCGTCGAAGAAGAAATCAAAGTGGGCAAACGCCTTGTTCAAGTCGGCTTCATGCGCCGTTATGATAGCGGTTACGTACAGCTGAAGGAAGCACTTGATAACCATGTGATTGGCGAACCGCTTATGATTCACTGCGCGCACCGCAACCCGACTGTAGGAGATAACTACACAACCGATATGGCCGTAGTCGACACGCTTGTTCATGAAATTGATGTGCTGCACTGGCTCGTCAACGATGACTACGAGTCCGTTCAAGTCATCTACCCGAAAAAATCGAAAAACGCGCTGCCGCATTTAAAAGATCCGCAAATCGTTGTGATTGAAACAAAAGGCGGTATCGTCATCAATGCTGAAATCTATGTGAACTGTAAATACGGCTATGACATTCAATGCGAAATCGTCGGAGAAGACGGCATCATCAAGCTTCCCGAGCCATCAAGCATCAGCTTGAGAAAAGAAGGCAAATTTAGCACTGATATTTTGATGGATTGGCAGAGACGCTTTGTCGCTGCGTACGATGTGGAAATCCAAGACTTTATTGATTCGATTCAAAAGAAAGGCGAGGTCAGCGGACCGACGGCATGGGACGGCTATATTGCTGCTGTCACGACTGACGCGTGTGTAAAAGCCCAGGAATCTGGACAAAAAGAAAAGGTTGAATTGAAGGAAAAACCGGAATTCTATCAATCTTTTACAACAGTTCAAAACTAAAAAACAGAGGAGTGAAAATATGAAGTTAGCATTGGATCCATCCATGTATCGTGATGATTTAACTTTAGAGGAAACGGTCTATAAAACGGCGGAGCTTGGCTATGAATATATCGAATTGTCTCCGCGCGAGGATTTTTGCCCGTTTTATAAATATCCGAAAGTCGATTCAGCAAAGATCAAACAATTAAAGCGCCTTTTAAGAGATACAGGTGTTAAGCTTTCATCGCTTCTTCCTCTTTACCACTGGGCGGGTCCTGATGAAGACCGCCGCCAGGCAGCAGTGCGCAATTGGAAACGGGCAATCGAAATTGCGGTTGAACTTGAAGTGGATTTGATGAACAGCGAATTCAGCGGTTCAAAATATGATCCTTTAACAAGTGAAGAAAAATTTATCAAATCCATGGATGAGCTTCTGCCAGTCTTTGAAAAAGAAGGTATTAAACTTAATCTTCAAGCCCACCCATACGATTTTATCGAAACGCACAAAGGTGCGATGGATATGATCCGCGCGCTTGACAAGGATTGGATCAATCTTGTCTACTCGACTGCGCATACGTTCTTCTATGATGACGGCAAAGGCGACATCGAGACCATGTTTGACGAAGCCGGCGACCGCCTCACACATGTTTTATTTGCAGATACCTATAATCATAAAGCGGCTCATGGCCTTCGCTATATCGTCAATCCGCCTGACGCGAAAGTAACGGTTCACCAGCATTTGGACATTGGTCAAGGCGAGGTTGATTTTGATACGATTTTCAGAAAACTGAGAGAGATGAAGTTCGACGGAATTGCGACGAATGCCGTATTTGCTTGGGTCGATGAAAGAGCGGATGAATCAAGCCGATTTATGCTTAAGAAAATGAAAGAAGAATTAGGTCTGGCATAAGCTGAGCATGGAGTTCGGCGGGATATGGCGACAGCCTTCCTGCCGAACTCCCTTCATATCTAAAACGCAGATGGGGGAGTCTGGCATGAAACTTTGTTTTAATGAAGCGACAACATTGGAAAACTCAAACCTTAAACAGGATTTAGAACTATGCGAAAAGCACGGCTATGATTATATTGAAATCCGCACAATGGATAAGCTGCCGGAGTACTTAAAAGATCATTCATTGGATGACCTTGCGGAATATTTTCAAACCCACCACATCAAACCGCTTGCCTTAAACGCACTCGTTTTCTTCAACAACCGTGATGAAAAGGGCCACAACGAGATCATCACTGAATTTAAAGGCATGATGGAAACATGCAAAACCCTCGGTGTGAAATATGTGGTGGCCGTTCCGCTTGTGACAGAGCAGAAGATTGTAAAAGAAGAGATCAAAAAGAGCAGTGTAGACGTGCTGACTGAGCTGTCAGATATCGCGGAGCCGTACGGCGTAAAAATCGCGCTTGAGTTTGTCGGCCATCCGCAATGTACGGTCAATACGTTTGAACAGGCGTATGAGATTGTAAACACAGTTAACCGTGACAATGTCGGGCTTGTCCTTGACAGTTTTCACTTCCATGCAATGGGTTCAAATATTGAGAGCTTAAAGCAGGCGGACGGAAAGAAAATCTTCATCTATCATATTGATGATACAGAAGATTTCCCAATCGGCTTTTTAACAGATGAGGATCGTGTATGGCCGGGACAAGGGGCAATTGACTTAGATGCCCACTTATCAGCACTGAAGGAAATCGGCTTCTCTGATGTTGTTTCGGTTGAGCTCTTCCGGCCTGAATACTATAAGCTGACTGCTGAGGAAGCCATTCAAACAGCGAAAAAAACAACAGTGGATGTCGTATCAAAATACTTCAGCATGTAATGGATAAAGGAGGGGTGAATATGGCTTTTGTATCGATGAAAGAGCTTCTTGAAGATGCAAAGCGGGAGCAATATGCAATTGGCCAGTTTAATATCAACGGCCTGCAATGGACGAAGGCGATTTTGCAGGCGGCGCAAAAGGAGCAATCACCGGTCATCGCCGCGGCTTCCGATCGCCTGGTCGACTATTTAGGCGGATTTAAAACGATTGCCGCCATGGTCGGCGCGTTAATAGAGGACATGGCGATTACCGTTCCGGTCGTGCTTCATCTCGATCACGGCAGCAGTGCGGAACGCTGCAGACAGGCCATTGATGCCGGATTCAGCTCAGTGATGATTGACGGCTCCCATCAGCCGATTGACGAGAATATCGCGATGACAAAAGAAGTCACCGATTATGCCGCAAAACACGGCGTGTCAGTAGAAGCCGAAGTCGGCACGGTCGGCGGAATGGAAGACGGACTGGTCGGCGGGGTCCGCTATGCGGATATCACGGAATGTGAGCGGATCGTTAAAGAAACCAATATCGACGCGCTGGCCGCCGCCCTCGGCTCTGTACACGGCAAATATCAGGGTGAGCCGAATCTCGGATTTAAGGAAATGGAGGCTATCTCCCGCATGACTGATATTCCCCTCGTTCTTCACGGGGCATCCGGGATTCCGCAGGATCAGATCAAAAAAGCCATCACGCTCGGCCACGCGAAGATCAATATCAATACGGAATGTATGGTAGCGTGGACAGACGAAACACGCCGCATGTTTCAGGAAAACAGCGATCTGTACGAACCGCGCGGCTATTTGACACCCGGCATTGAAGCCGTGGAAGAGACAGTGCGAAGCAAAATGAGAGAGTTCGGATCAGCCGGTAAAGCAGCTAAGCAGCAGGTCGGCTAAAGAGACCAGAAACCGCCGAGATGGCGGTTTTTTTGTGCGGTGTTGCGTCCATACGCCCAAAACGATTATGATGATGGCAGCAGTGTAAGAAACGGGAGTGGTTCAGTTTGAATAAAATCATGATTGTGGAAGACAGTGAAGACATTCGCGGACTATTGCAGAATTACCTTGAAAAATACGGATATCAAACAGTGGTCGCCGCGGATTTTACAGCTGTTCTTGATGTCTTTTTGCGGGAAAAGCCCGATGTGGTGCTGCTTGATATCAATTTGCCGGCATATGACGGATATTATTGGTGCCGGCAGATCCGCCAGCACTCCACAAGCCCGATCATCTTTATTTCTGCCAGAAGCGGGGAAATGGATCAGGTGATGGCGATTGAAAATGGGGGAGACGATTATATCGAAAAACCGTTTTCTTATGATATTGTGCTTGCGAAAATCAAAAGCCAGATCCGGAGGGCGTACGGGGAGTACGCCGCAAAGCAGGGAGAGAAAGTGGTTGAATATGCCGGCGTTCAGCTCTTTGTGGAACGGTTTGAACTGCGTTTTCAGGATGAAAAAAGTGAGCTTTCTAAAAAAGAAAGCAAGCTTTTGGAAGTGCTGCTTGAGCGGGGAGAAAAGGTGACGAGTCGGGACCGTCTCATGGAAAAGACGTGGGACACCGACATATTCATCGATGATAATACACTTAACGTGTATATCACGCGGCTCAGAAAAAAACTGCGGGAGCTGAATGCGCCTGTTTCTATTGAAGCGGTGCGGGGCGAAGGCTACCAGCTGAGGGCGCAGTCATGAAGCTGTTTCTCCGGTCTCATGCAGTGCTGATTCTGCTTTTTTTCCTTCAAGGGCTGTTTGTCTTCTTTTATTACTGGTTTGCGGGTCTGCATTCTTTTTCTCACTTGTTTTACATATTGGGTGTGCAGCTTCTTATTTTGGCGGGTTATCTTGCCTATCGCTGGTACAAAGACCGCGGCGTGTATCATTGGCTCAGCTCGGGGCAGGAAGGGACGGATATCCCGTATCTCGGTTCTTCAGTGTTCTGTTCAGAGCTGTATGAAAAGCAGATGGAGCTGATCCGGCTGCAGCACCAGAAGCTCCATGAGACCGAAGCCAAGCTTGACGCGCGGGTGACGTATATGAATCAATGGGTGCACCAAGTGAAGACGCCGCTGTCGGTCATTAATTTAATCATTCAAGAAGAGGATGAGCCCGTTTTTGAACAAATCAAAAAAGAAGTCCGGCAGATTGAATTCGGGCTGGAGACGCTTCTTTATTCTTCAAGGCTCGACCTGTTTGAACGGGATTTTAAAATCGAAGCGGTTTCCCTGTCCGAGCTTCTCCAATCAGTCATTCAAAGCTATAAACGATTTTTTATTCAATATCGCGTTTATCCGAAAATGAACGTTTGCGATGATCATCAGATTTACACCGATGCCAAATGGCTCAAATTTGCGATTGGCCAAGTGGTCACAAATGCGGTCAAGTATTCAGCGGGCAAGAGTGACAGACTTGAGCTGAATGTCTTTCGCGATGAAGACAGGACGGTGCTTGAAGTCAAAGATTACGGTGTCGGGATTCCCTCACAAGACATCAAGCGGGTGTTTGACCCTTATTACACGGGTGAAAACGGGCGGCGTTTCCAAGAATCTACGGGAATCGGCCTCCATCTCGTCAAAGAAATTACAGATAAGCTCAATCATACGGTGGACATCAGCTCGTCTCCCGGTGAAGGGACATCAGTTCGATTTTCATTTCTTACAAAAATGTAAGGCTGCGTTAAGAAAACAACATAGCCCGCTTTGTTTCCCCTTGATAACATGGATTTATGTCAAGGGGATTTTTATGTTGAACGTCCCGGCACTACATGAAAGCAGCACAGATCAACAAGAATAAAACCATAAGGAGGATTTTCATGGCGAATATGCTTGAAGTCAAACATATAAATAAAACCTATAAAGGACAAGTGTCCTATCAAGCCTTAAAGCAAATTTCATTTTCAATAGAAGAAGGCGAGTTCACGGCGGTGATGGGGCCGTCCGGGTCCGGAAAAACAACGCTTTTGAATATCATTTCAACGATTGACCGTCCAGATTCAGGCGATATCCTGATTAACGGAGAAAACCCGCATCGCCTGAAGCGGACAAAGCTCGCTCATTTCCGCCGCAAGCAGCTCGGATTTGTGTTTCAGGATTTCAACCTTCTGGACACGCTGACGATCGGTGAAAATATCATGCTGCCGTTAACGCTTGAAAAAGAAGCGCCGTCTGTAATAGAAGAAAAACTGCACGGCATCGCGGCAAAGCTCGGTATCGAAAACCTGCTTAACAAGCGGACGTTTGAAGTATCCGGAGGCCAGCGCCAGCGGGCCGCCATCGCAAGAGCGGTCATTCATAAGCCGTCACTCATTCTGGCCGATGAACCAACTGGAAACCTTGATTCCAAAGCGACAAAAGACGTCATGGAAACGTTGCAGAGCCTGAATAGGGATGATCATGTCACGGCTTTGATGGTGACCCACGATCCGGTTTCGGCAAGCTACTGCCGCCGCGTCATCTTTATAAAAGACGGCGAATTGTTTAATGAGATTTACCGCGGGGAAAACCGCCAAGTCTTTTATGAACAAATTCTTGATGTGCTGTCTATGCTGGGGGGAAACGCAAATGACCTTTCTTCAGTTCGCTTATAAAAACGTCACGAGAAACAAAAGGGCCTATCTTGCATTCTTTTTAAGCAGCGCCTTTTCCGTTTTGATTTTCTTTACCTTTGCGATGTTCCTGTTTCATCCGGCATTAAAGGAAGGCTACCTGAATAACATCGCCAAAAAAGGCTTAACCGCCGCGGAATGGATGATCTTTGTTTTTTCTTTCTTATTTGTTCTGTATTCGGTTAATGCATTTTTGAAATCGAGAAATAAAGAATTCGGCATTCTGCTCATGCAGGGCATCACGCCGGGGCAGCTGAGAAAGCTCATTACTGCGGAAAATATGATCATCGGTGTCATGTCAATTGCAGCCGGTATTATCGGAGGATTCATTTTTTCAAAGACGTTCTTTACGGTCGGCGCTTATATTTTAGAAATGGACGCGCTGCCTTTGTATATGCCTTGGAAAGCGCTCGGTATTACGGCCTGCGGATTTCTGCTCTTATTTTTCTTTTTATCGCAGTTTACGATCCTTTTTGTCAGATCAAATACGGTTATCAAATTAATAAAGGGCACTGGCAAGGTTAAACCGGAGCCTAAGCCGTCCGTGCTTCTGTCCTTATTCGGCATCGCCTGTCTGTGCGGCGGGTACGGCATGGTTCTGAAAGGCAATGTCCACGGGGCCGAACCGTTTATCATTTTACTGCTCACCGTCATCGGAACATATTTCTTTTTCAGCCAAAGCAGCATATGGATTCTGCGCGCGCTGAAGAAGTGGAAAACCTTTTATCTGCGCGGGAAAAACATCATTTGGGTTTCTGACCTTGTCTATCGTCTAAAAGACAACGCCCGCCTGTTCTTTATTGTCAGCATTATTTCTGCGGTTGCGTTTACTGCGACAGGCGTGCTCGCAATGTACAAATCGACCGTCGGAGCGGAAGAGTCCGCTTATGAAATGGAGTATTTATCTTACAGCAACAATCCAAAAGAACAGACTCATTTGAAAGATATTGACCATGAACTGAAAACACACGGTTTTACGTATACGAAAGACAAAATAGATGTTTCCTATGTTCGCTATCAGGAAGGAGAAACTGTTCCCCCTGTTTACATGATCAGTGAATCGGATGCGGCAAAATACTTCCATGTCAAAGTGAACGGCCTGAAAGAAGACGAGGCTGTCTATTTCCCGGGAACGTATGACCGCAATTTCAAAAACGAAGCGCCGGATCAGCTGAAGCTGCTGAACCAAAAAGGGGAGCTGTCTGATCAAAAACTGTCGGTAAAAGAAGTCAAAAAACCGCTGATCTCATTGAATGCTATCATCGCGGTGAATGATCAAACCTTTGATCAGCTGAAATCACTCGGTGATAAAGCGTCATTATACGGCTACAGCTATGATCATTGGAAAGACAGTCTTGAGATCAGCCAATCCTTGCAAAATGAGATTTACGGCAATTATATCGACGTGCATTCTGATTTTGCTTCAAAAGCGGGGACTTACTATGATACGGTGCAGCTGCCGAGCCTGAGTTTATTTATCGGCCTGTTTATCGCAATTGTATTCTTTGTCGCGGCAGCAAGTTTCTTATATTTCAGGCTGTTCACTGATTTAGATGAAGATCGGGAGCGCTACCGTTCACTGGCCAAAATCGGCCTGAGTGAGCGTGAAATGGCACAAAGCGTGACAATACAATTGGCCATTCTTTTCTTCTTTCCATTTGTCATTGCTGTCATGCATACACTGTTTGCCTTGAGAACATTGGCTGTGGAAGGCTATTCCGATGTAGCGGGGCCGCTCAGTCTCACCATCGGAGGGTTTTTCATTTTTCAGCTTCTATTCTTCCTCGCGGTGCGGTCAAGCTATTTGAAAAAAATGAACAAGTAAGGGGAGTGCAAAGATGAAAAAAGCAATGGCAATCCTGGCCGTCTTGGCGGCTGCTGCCGTAATATGCGGGCTTCTCTTTTTTCATAACGATGTTACAGACAGATTTAATCCGTTTATTCACCAGCAAGATGTCTATGTGCAGATTGATCGAGATGGCAAACATCTTAGCCCAGGCGGTACTGAGTATACATTAGACGGATACAATGCATCCGGAAAAAAAGAAGAAGTGACCTTTTTCGCCGGCAAAGAGCTTCGGAAGAACGCGTATTTGAAGGTGAAGGCGAAAGGAAAGTATGTCGAGACTTGGGAAGAAGTCAAGTTTGAAGATATGCCGGACTCCGTACAGTCAAAATTAAAGTGAACCATAAAAAACGGCACAGCGTCATGACTGTGCCGTTTTTTTATTTTTTATTTTCTTCGGCCCGTTTGATCAGCATGTCGGTGATGATATCCACCTGTTTGCTGACAGAAATCGGGTCGTACGGGTAGAACGTGTCAAAGTCATTGATAAACACGCGATTATGTTTAACAGCGTCAAGGTTTTTCCAAATAGAGGAATTCTCCAGCTTGTCGAGTGTTTTGCTTTCGCCTTTCGGGTTGTAATCCGTAATGAACATATAATCTGCGGCATACTCAGGAATAACCTCTTGAGAGAGCTGTTTCATCTCTCCTTTTTTGATGACATCTTGCTCAATTTTTTCAGGTGCTTTTAACCCAAGTGCATTGTATACAGCTTGGCCGCCGCGTCCTCCATTGTCATTGAACACCCAGAATTCGCCCTTGTCTGTGTTTTCATAAATGCCGAAGGTCGCATCTTTGTCGATGACGCCGGCAATTTTCTTTTTAGCTGCTTCCGCTTTTTTGTTAAAATCAGCCATAAATGATTTTGCTTTGTCTTTCGCTCCGGCGATATCTCCGAACATGCTGACTGTGTCTTCTACGTTTTTCGCTGTGTTATAAGGTATGACAACAGTCGGAGCGATTTTCTTTAATTTATCAACATTCTCTTCATTCATGACAACAATTAAGTCAGGCTGAAGCTCCATCACTTTTTCAACGCTGATTGGATCACCAACATCCTTCACATTTTTCAGCTTTGATTTTAAAAACGGATTATCAAATGACCATGAGCCTGAGCCGACCACATTGGCCCCGACAGACAGCAATTCACCGGCATAAAAATCAGTAACGATGCGTTTCGGATGTGCAGGAATGTTGACGTTCCCTTTTGGTGATTTGTATGTTCTCATTTCTGTTTTTTCGGAAGCAGAATCGCTTGAGCTCCCTTTAGAAGCCGTACCGCTGCAAGCGCTGACAAACATGAGAAGCAGCACAAGCATGCCCACGAGCAATATGTTCTTTTTCATCAAGAACCCTCCCACTATGTATCCCAATAGATTAGTAATGATTATCATTATCAATTAATAATATAGCAAGAAACCTGTTCTCCGTCTATCACTATTTTTAAAGGAGAAAGTTTTTCCCGTTTATGGGTGACGCGGTATGCCTAATCGATTATTATAGGTAAATAGGAGGAGAAAAATATGGGAATTACAAAAAGAGGTTCCGCTTGGGAATGGTTGCATAGCTGGTGGATGCTGTTTATTTTCATGCCTTTTGCCATTACCAGTTTTTTTGCCTTTTTATTTATTGGCATCAAGGTTAGAAATAGAAAGTGGATCATGTACGGCATCATTTATTTTTTCATTTTTGCGTTTGGTTTTGTTTTGCCCGATCTGCCCGGTGTTTTTATTGTGGTTCCGTTATGGGCGGTGACCATTATTCATGGCTTTAAAGTGCGCCCGCTGTATTTGATTCAGCTGGATGTCTACAAAGATCATGTGGAGGCGCGGGCTTTTGCCGAGGCAAGAAGTGAAGCCGAGAGCAGATTTCATGCACCGAAACAGTCTATTCAGGATATACATATTCGCAAAGAACAGTAAGAAAAAAAGCTCAACACTCGCATTGTGTTGAGCTTTTTATATGTTACTGCTGGTAGGATTGCTGCTGAAATGGCGTGTTTTGGCCGAATGGAAGTGTAGATACATTCGTATTCATGACGCTGGATTGTCCAGTAAGTTCCTGTTGCATTTGGTTGCACATGTTGACAACCTGTTGGCACTTTTGAATCGCCATGTCATGCCCGTGCAGTGCTTGCTGAATGGTATGTGCAGCTTGTTGTTCGTGGTTTAGAATCTGCTGCAGCATTTGGATGTTTTGCTGTTCCTGATGAAGCATTTGGCGATATTGCTGGCTGCTTTGCTGTGTTTGCTGAATGAGCTGCTGAGCAGTTTGGCGGCATTGGTTCAGCTGCTGCAAGCCGTGTTGTGTATTATGCATGAATGATCCCTCCATGTATCGATTGACGTGAGTCGGTATTATCATGCAACCTGAATGAAAAGAAATTCTGCAAATGAGGAACTACAATTATTTTCCTCAGCCCCTCTACCTTTGAATGAAAACGGTAAAGATTGTATACTGGGTACAAACCCTTTTTATGTAAATGTTCCGTTTTAACATATAAGAATGGCGGAAAACGAAACCCTGAGATGGGAGAATCGTATTCCGCTTTTTTTCTTTGTTTCGCTCAGAAACCGCCTTCCCCTGCAGTAAATGGGATATTCAGCCTGTTTTCTACTGTGCGGAGGCGCTGATTGAGCCGATTTAGGCGGCGTGTATGGCGTTCAACAGCCTGGCTTAGCTGATTGACCTGTTCGGCAATCCGTGCAATTTCCCGATTTTGACGGCGGTCTTCGTTTGTCAGACGGGTTAATTCTCTTGACTGCTGTTCATTTTGCCGTTCAAGTGCTGCGATTCTTCTTTCCAATGCCGGCTGTCTATCCATTTGGTATGGATCGTATACATCCTGCTGCGGATAAGGATTGTACTCATAGTGGCTATAGTAAGGTTCCTGCTGAGGCAGCTGAGAGCTGTAATATTGATAAGGGTTCATTATGATCAATCTCCTTGTGGGTGAATTCCTTATAACTTATGTAGTCCTTGGCACAGTGGCACGGCATTCGCCCAAAAAAAGGAGGAAAGGATGGTGATCCCCTTGAGAAACAAATATGGCATTTTGTTTTTAATTGCTGTATGCATCATGGTATCGGGCTGCCAGCAGCAAAAAGAAGAGACGCCGTTTTATTACGGAACGTGGGATGAGGGGCTTGCCCCCGGGCCAACGGACGGCGTGAAATCAGCAACAGTCACATTTACCGAAGACGAGGTTGTGGAAACGGAAGTGAGGGAAGGAAGAGGAGAGGTACAGCTGCCTTTTATGGCATACAAGGTGATTTCCCAAAGCACTGACGGGTCTATCGAGATTCAGTACCTCGGCCCCTATTATCCGCTCAAAAGCACGCTGAAAAGAGGAGAAAACGGGACATTGATATGGGAGCAAAATGGCCAGACAAAAACGATGACAAGAATCGAATCAAAGACCGGCAGGGAGGAGAAAGATGAGAAATCAAAAAGCTGAAAGACTGGTGGCAGTGGGGCTTGTTTTACATATTATTCAGTGGATATTTATATTATGGGCTTTTCTCAAAGTCAAACATTTATTTAGTGACTATACGATCTATAACCCTAATGTCATCAGCGGCTCCATGCAGTCCTTATCGTTTATACAAATGATGCGCGCTATGATGTACTCAGGGGCAATCGTGAATTATGTATTGTTTTTTGCCCTTGTATTGCTGATTTATGGCATAGTGCTTCATGCCATCCTGATTGTTCTGGAAATGGCGGCTTACGTCATGATCAGACGGAATCCATCATCTTCATGGGGGTTCTTTTTCATCGCGGCGGGTGTGAAGCTTGCCATCTTGAATATAACCGGCATTCCTTTTCTAGCTGCCGGCTTTCTGCTGATGAAACAGAAAAAAGCAGAAAACGGCGTCAAGGCAGAAAGAAAGCGGAAACCGCGCTTGCGTATCCGAAGACAAGGGCGGCGTCTAAACAGAATCCGGAGAAAACCATCTCTTCCGGTTGAATATCAAAAAGAAAAAACGATATGATGGGACTATAGCCTGAAAACGACATGAAGGAGATGCAGGATGTACAAACTAATTGCAATTGATATGGATGGAACACTTTTAAATGATCATCATGAAGTAACAGAGGAGGTCCGCGACGCCCTTCACGCGGCAAAAGCGGAAGGTGTCAAAATTGTGCTTTGCACCGGCCGGCCTATCGGGGGTGTGCAGAGATATTTAGATGAACTGAATTTAATTGAAGAAGGCGACTATGTTATTGCGTATAATGGAGCACTTGTTCAAAATACGCATACAAATGAAGTGGTCTCGGAGCTGTCTCTCGGTTATGATGATTTGACTTCATTATATGACCTGAGCTTAGAGCTGAAGACGCCGATGCATTTCTTTGACTCATCTAATTTGTATACGCCTAACCGGGATATTAGCGAATTTACCGTATACGAATCCTATGTGACACAGGTGCCGCTTCATTTCCGCAAGATTGACGAGGTGCCAAAAGATATCCTCATCCCGAAAGTGATGTTTATTGATAAACCGGAGAACTTAAGCCGCGTCATTACATCGATTCCAAAAGACGTGAGAGAAAAATATACAATGGTCAGAAGTGCGCCTTTCTTTTATGAAATTCTGCACCCGGAAGCCAGCAAAGGAAATGCTGTACGCCAGCTGGCTCAGCTGCTTGGAATTGAACAGGCGGAAGTCATGTGCATAGGCGACAATGGGAACGACCTGACAATGATCGAATGGGCGGGCTGCGGGGTTGCCATGGCAAACGCCATCCCAGAAGTATTGGAAGCAGCAAACTTTCAAACACGCTCCAATAATGAACATGGTGTTGCGCATGCGATTCACGAGCTTGTTTTGGCTAAATAATAAAAAATCCAGCCTTCTAAAGGCTGGATTTTTTCGTTTTATTTGATGTAATGTCAATTCTTTGACGAACCGATTTGACTTTCGTTATGCTGATAAAACCAATTCGTTCACAATATGTATGATATTAATCTGAATTGAAAAGGGGACTGATCAAATGTGCACAAGTCTTACATTGGAAACTGCTGACCGTAAACATGTATTAGCGAGAACAATGGATTTTGCATTTCAGCTGGGGACAGAGGTGATTCTCTATCCGCGCCGTTACAGTTGGAATAGCGAAGCTGACGGAAAGGCCCATCAGACACAGTACGCATTTATCGGTATGGGAAGAAAACTTGGTAATATTTTATTTGCAGACGGCGTTAATGAAAACGGTTTATCGTGTGCTGCACTTTATTTTCCGGGCTATGCGGAGTACGAAAAAACGATACGGGAAGATACCGTTCACATTGCCCCGCATGAGTTTGTGACATGGGTGCTGTCAGTCTGTAAGTCTTTGGAAGACGTAAAAGAAAAGATTCGATCTTTAACGATTGTAGAGAAAAAATTAGATCTATTGGATACAGTTTTACCGCTTCACTGGATATTGTCAGACCGGACGGGCCGAAGCCTGACGATAGAACCAAGAGCAGACGGCCTCAAAGTCTATGATAATCAACCTGGTGTCATGACGAACAGCCCCGACTTTATATGGCATGTAACCAATCTGCAGCAATATACAGGAATCAGACCGAAGCAATTAGAGAGCAAAGAGATGGGCGGATTAGCCCTTTCCGCTTTTGGCCAAGGCTTAGGAACTGTTGGTCTGCCGGGGGATTACACACCGCCTTCCCGGTTTGTCAGAGCTGTTTATTTGAAAGAACACCTAGAGCCGGCGGCCGATGAAACGAAAGGTGTAACAGCCGCTTTTCACATTTTGGCAAATATGACGATACCAAAGGGCGCAGTGATAACGGAAGAAGACGAAACTCATTATACGCAATATACTTCCGTGATGTGCAACGAAACTGGAAACTACTATTTCCACCACTATGACAATCGGCAAATCCAAAAAGTGAGTTTATTTCATGAAGACCTAGACCGCCTTGAGCCTAAAGAGTTTTCTGCTAAAGCAGAAGAAAGTATTCTAGAACTTAATTAAGATTCCATTAGCTGATTTCGGTATGAATCCGGGATCAGCTTATTTTTTATGTGATGTCTCAGCTTCTGAATGAGTGGGAAAATGGACCGTTCTACGACGGCGACCACGCGCGTTTATTAGCAAAGAGCAAAAGTGGCGGCAAAATGCGTATGGTCGGAAGTAGAGATAAGGTGCAAGCTACATTTATATAAAACTTTGGATCAAAACGAGTCTCAGCATCAGACTGGTTTTGCCAGTATACAGGTTGCACAAATGCCGCCCCATGATCCCGCGAGTTTTCAGCTTAAAAAGAAAAATTTAATCTTAACTCATTGACAAACGTCCAAGACAAAGGTACATTTTGATTTATTCATATTAAACGACTAGGAATATAGGAGTTTATTTTTCGGATTATTCAGCCTAAAAACATGATAAAAGGAGTATCGTCATGACAAGCAAAAAGAAACAAATCAAATTAGGGGTATTTTTAGCAGGTACAGGCCATCACGTCGCGTCTTGGCGGCACCCGGACGCGCCGTCAGATGCGAGCATGAATTTGGATTATTTTAAAGAGCTTGCGAAAACAGCGGAGCGAGGCAAGCTTGATATGCTGTTTTTAGCGGACAGCCTTTCGATTGACAGCAAATCACACCCAAATGTATTAACAAGGTTTGAGCCATTCACCCTGCTCTCTGCTTTGGCGCAGGTCACATCAAAAATCGGACTGACAGCAACAGCCTCCACTACATACAGCGAGCCATTCCATATTGCCAGACAGTTTGCGTCATTGGATCATTTGTCCAACGGCCGTGCCGGATGGAACGTCGTCACTTCATCTATTGAATCAACAGCGCTGAATTTCAGCGGTGAAAAGCACCTTGAACACCATTTGCGCTATCAGCGGGCAGAGGAATTTGTCGAAGTTGTAAAGGGGCTTTGGGATTCATGGGAAGAGGACGCCTTTATCCGTAATAAAGAAACGGGTGAATTCTTTGACAAAGAAAAAATGCACGAGCTGAACCACAAAGGAGAATATTTCTCGGTTCGCGGACCTCTAAACGTTTCAAGAACGCCGCAGGGCCAGCCGGTCATTATCCAGGCAGGATCATCAGGAGACGGAAAAGCGTTGGCTGCCAGAACAGCAGAAGTGATCTTCACAGCACAAAACCACCTGGAATCAGCTCAGGAATTTTATCAATCCATTAAAGAACAGGCAGCGGAATTCGGACGTGATCCAGAAAAAATTGCCATCATGCCGGGTATTTTCCCAATCATTGCCGATACAGAAGAAGCAGCGCAAGCCAAATACAAGGAGCTTCAAGATCTGATTATCCCATCTGTCGGTCTGCAAATTCTCCAAAATTACTTAGGCGGAATTGATTTGTCGGCATATTCGCTTGATGGGCCGCTGCCGAAGCTTGACGCAGAAGCTTCCAATGCGGTGAAGAGCCGCTTCAAGCTTGTTCAGGAGATGGCTGAACGGGACAATATGACGATACGAGAGCTTTACAAATACGTTGCAGGCTCCAGAGGCCACCATATCTTCGTCGGCACGCCGGAGCAGCTCGCCGACAAGATGCAGGAATGGGTGGATAAGAAAGCGTGTGACGGGTTTAACATCATGCCTCCGCTTCTTCCAGAAGGAATTGAAGTGTTTGTTGATCAAGTGGTTCCGATTTTACAGGAGCGCGGCGTGTTCAGAAAAGAATATGAAGGCACAACATTACGAGAGCACTTCGGTTTGGAAAAGCCGGTAAACCGCTATGCAAAGTAAGGAGGAACGCTAGATGAAGCCACAATATCGCCTTGCAGTTGAACGTGATGCCGAACAGCTTCTCGCGCTGACATTGCGGGCTTATGAACCGATTCGAAAGCTCGGCATTCGTTTTGCTGCCGCTCATGCGGATTTAGATTTGGTGCTGCAAAATATTCGGAAAAACGCTTGCTACGTCATGGAAGAAGACGGGCGGATCATCGCGACCATCACCTTGAGAATGCCTTGGGGAAAACAGCCGGGACCGTATGGTGTTCCGCATATCTGGTGGTTCGCTGTGGACCCCGGCACCGGTAAAAAAGGAATCGGAACAAAGCTGCTTCAATGGCTGGAGGAAACAATCCTTCGCGATACGTTAAAGGTTCCGTTTGTCTCACTCGGAACAGCGGATAAGCATCCGTGGCTGATAGAGATGTACGAACGAAAAGGGTATGTCCGCTCAGGTGAACAAGACCTTGGAAAAGGGCATATCACAGTCTATATGAAAAAACAATTGCGACATGATCTATAAAAAAAGAAAAGGCGGGAAAATCAAATGAAAATGAAAAAATGGACTGTGCTGGTCGTTGCTGCATTATTAGCGGTGCTCTCAGCTTGCGGCAATGGAAACAGCAGCAGTAAAGAGGATGACAATGTGCTTCATGTCGGTGCGACAGGACAAAGTTACCCATTTGCTTATAAAGAAAACGGAAAGCTGACAGGTTTTGACGTGGAAGTGATGGAAGCGGTCGCTAAGAAAATTGACATGAAACTGGACTGGAAGCTGCTTGAATTCAGCGGGCTGATGGGAGAGCTTCAAACAGGCAAGCTTGATACCATTTCCAACCAGGTAGCTGTGACAGACGAACGTAAGGAAACGTATAACTTTACGAAACCATACGCTTATGCCGGAACACAGATTGTCGTCAAAAAAGACAATACTGATATCAAATCAGTAGACGATTTAAAAGGCAAGACAGTCGCAGCCGTTCTCGGTTCAAACCACGCGAAAAACCTTGAAAGCAAAGATCCTGATAAAAAAATCAATATCAAAACGTACGAAACACAAGAGGGTACGCTGAAGGATGTTGCGTACGGCCGTGTAGACGCTTATGTCAACAGCCGAACTGTATTGATCGCGCAAATCAAGAAGACCGGTTTGCCATTAAAGCTTGCAGGAGATCCGATTGTTTACGAACAGGTTGCATTCCCATTTGCCAAGGACGATGCGCACGACAAGCTCCGCAAAAAAGTCAATAAGGCGCTAGATGAATTGCGTAAAGACGGAACACTGAAAAAACTCTCTGAAAAATACTTTAATGAAGATATCACAGTAGAACAGAAGCATTAAGAAACGGCGGTGACTCACCAGAATGAACACGATTGATTGGGAATTCATGATATCAGCGTTCCCGACTTTAATTCAGGCCCTTCCGATCACGTTGTTTATGGCTATAGCGGCTATGATTTTTGCCATTATCGGAGGACTTATTCTCGCACTCATTACAAAGAACAAAATTCCAGTGCTTCATCAGCTGTCAAAGCTGTATATATCCTTTTTCCGAGGCGTGCCGACACTGGTGCAGCTGTTCTTAATCTATTACGGGCTGCCGCAGCTGTTTCCAGAGATGAGCAAAATGACAGCTCTCACAGCTGCCATCATCGGGTTAAGCTTAAAAAATGCAGCATATTTGGCAGAAATCTTCCGGGCCGCCCTCAATTCTGTTGATGACGGGCAGCTGGAGGCGTGCCTGTCTGTCGGTATGACAAAATTTCAGGCATACAGACGGATTATTTTGCCGCAAGCGATCCGAAATGCGATTCCGGCAACGGGCAATACATTTATCGGGCTCCTGAAAGAAACGTCACTGGCCTTTACATTAGGGGTCATGGAGATGTTCGCCCAAGGGAAGATGTACGCTTCAGGAAACCTCAAATATTTTGAGACGTACTTGGCGGTTGCGATCGTCTATTGGGTTCTTACCATGATCTACAGCATTTTGCAGGACTTGTTTGAACGTGCCATGAGCAAGCCATACCGGACTTAGAGGTGAAATCAGTTGATAACAGTAAAAAATATTCGCAAAGCGTTTAAAGATCTCGTCGTGCTCGACGGAATCGATCTTGAAGTGAAACGCGGAGAAGTGGTGGCAATCATCGGTCCGTCCGGTTCCGGAAAATCAACGCTTCTCCGGTGCTTAAATCTATTAGAGCGTCCGGATCAAGGACTTATTGAAATCGGAGAAGCCAAACTGAACGCGGAAAAGTTTACACGCAAGGAAGCATATCGGCTTCGCCAGCAAACGGCCATGGTCTTTCAAAACTACAATCTGTTTAAAAATAAAACGGCTCTGCAAAACATTACAGAAGCTTTAATCGTGGCTCAACATAAACCACGCGACGAAGCGAAACGTATTGGAATGGAGATTCTGAAACAAGTCGGTCTGGAGCATAAGGCTGACAGCTATCCGATCACAATGTCCGGCGGCCAGCAGCAGCGAATCGGCATCGCCCGGGCGCTTGCGGTCAATCCGCATGCGATTTTGCTGGATGAACCAACTTCAGCGCTTGACCCTGAGCTCGTCACAGGGGTGCTTCAGGTCATCAAATCCATTGCGGAAAAGCAAACAACGATGATCATTGTTACACACGAAATGGCGTTTGCAAAAGAGGTCGCTGATCAAGTGATTTTTATGGCAGACGGCCATATTATCGAGCAGGGAACGCCAAAAGAACTGTTTGACCATCCGAAAAACGAACGGACGAAACGATTTATCAAGCAGGTGGGAGAGCCTGCAGAGCTTATATAAGAAGGGGAGAAGAACAATGGCCGACAAAGCGTTTCATACCCGTTTAATCAATATGCGGCGTGATCTTCATGAACATCCTGAGCTGTCATTTCAAGAGATTGAAACGACGAAAAAAATCCGCCGCTGGCTTGAGGAGGAGCAAATCGAAATACTTGATGTTCCTCAATTGGAGACTGGCGTGATTGCAGAAATTAAAGGACGGGAAGACGGCCCCGTGATAGCAATACGAGCGGACATTGACGCGCTCCCGATCCAAGAACAGACGAATCTCCCATTTGCATCTAAGGTTGATGGCACAATGCATGCGTGCGGACACGATTTTCATACTGCTTCTATTATTGGCACAGCGATTTTGCTGAATCAAAGAAAGGCCGAGCTGAAAGGTACAGTCCGCTTTATCTTTCAGCCGGCCGAAGAAATTGCAGCAGGAGCAAGAAAGGTCATAGAAGCTGGCGTACTTGATGACGTTTCCGCAATTTTCGGCATGCACAATAAGCCGGATCTGCCTGTCGGAACCATTGGTATAAAGGAAGGTCCGCTTATGGCAAGTGTTGACCGGTTTGAGATCGTCATCAAAGGGAAAGGCGGACACGCCGGCATCCCGAATAACAGTATTGATCCAATCGCTGCAGCCGGACAAATCATCAGCGGGCTGCAATCTGTGGTCAGCCGCAATATCAGCTCACTGCAAAACGCAGTCGTCAGTATCACAAGAGTACAGGCGGGCACGTCGTGGAACGTGATTCCAGACCAAGCTGAAATGGAGGGGACGGTTCGAACCTTTCAAAAAGAAGCGAGGCAGGCTGTTCCGGAGCATATGAGACGGGTGGCTGAAGGAATTGCAGCGGGCTATGGGGCACAAGCAGAATTCAAGTGGTTTCCTTATTTGCCTTCCGTTCAGAATGACGGCACATTTTTGAATGCGGCATCCGAAGCTGCGGCACGGCTTGGCTATCAAACCGTTCACGCTGAGCAGTCTCCGGGCGGAGAAGACTTCGCTCTGTATCAAGAGAAGATTCCGGGATTTTTTGTCTGGATGGGAACGAACGGGACGGAGGAGTGGCATCATCCGGCCTTTACACTGGATGAAGAAGCCCTTACGGTTGCCTCTCAATACTTTGCGGAGCTGGCGGTTATTGTATTGGAGACCATCAAATGAGCAAACAAGGGCTGACAGCAGGTCTTGCAGCGGCTGTGAGAACATCACAACCTGAGCATTCAGTTGACGCGATTCGCGAAGCAAAAAAAGGATTACTTGATTTTACTGCCGCTTCATTCGCAGGAAGAGAAGATAAAGGAATTCAAAAGCTCCTCCGTCTGATAGAGGATGAAGGAGGCCGGCCCCTTGTTCCTGTTATCGGACAGGGCAAAAAGGCCGCGCCATTACAATCCGCGATGCTCAATGGATTTATCGCCCATGCATTGGATTTTGATGATGTCCACTCCGATGTAAGAGGACACCCCAGTGCAGTCATCGTGCCTTCTCTTATTGCTTCTGCCGCTCGCGGACATGACGAGCGGCTTCTTGGCGCTTATGTTGTTGGTGTGGAAGTGATGGCACGGCTGGGAGAATCAATTGGCAGCCGCCACTATGAAAAGGGCTGGCATAATACAGGAACGCTTGGTGCTATCGCTGCTGCCTGCGCCGTAGGTTATGCTGAGGAGCTGACTCAGGAAGAGCTGGAAAAAGCAATTGGTTTTGCGGCTACGCAATCTGCTGGGATGAGGGTGCAATTTGGAACAGAAATGAAACCGCTGCACGCCGGTTTGGCGGCTCAGGCTGGCTTGCTGGCCGTTAAGCTGGCCCAATCAGAATTTGGCGGGTCCCGCACGGCACTTGAAGGAGAAACTGGTTTCTTCAGTCTGTACGGTGACGTTGAAAAAGCACAACATACTTTGCTAAACGATTGGGGGGCACCGTGGAGAATTGTGCAGCCGGGTCTATGGTTTAAAATCTATCCATTTTGTTCCGCGGCACACCATGCTGCAGATGCGGTACGACAGCTTATCTCCGAAGAAACCATTTCTACTGCCAATACCGAACGTATTGAAGTGATTTTTCCGCCAGGCGGAGATGCTGCATTGACGGAAAGATCTCCGAAAACTGGAGAGGAAGGCCGTTTCAGCGTTGAATATGTGATTGCTCTTGCTTTGCACGGACACGACCTGACCGTTGAACATTTCAACAGCCAGCCGATCCCAAACGGCATTCAAACGACAATAGGGCATATTCAGCGCGTATATGACAATGCTACTCAGCCGGCTCCCCATGCCGTTCCAAAAGGCCGTTTCACGATTGTCCGGGCCTATTTATCAGACGGCCGGATTTGCGAAGCGCGTGTGGACTGCCCAAAAGGGGCGCCAGGAAATGAGCTGTCTGAAGAAGACATAATAGAAAAATTGACATTAACGGTCCCGCAAGAAAAAGCGCGGAGCATCATAACAGCCGTTGAAAAAGCCGATATAAAAGAATTTTTAGCTCATATTGAATAAGATCAACTCTATTCGGTGATTTCAGATGATATGATAAAACCAATCATACGTTTGAAAAAGGAGAAACTATGACGGTGAATGACGCGGTTGTATTCATTTTGGCTGCCTTTTTACTATGGGGAGCGGCGGATTATTGTTTGGGAAACAGATGGGGGCTAGGCGAGCGGTTTGCGGACGGCTTTAAGGCTATGGGGCCGCTGGCGCTGTCCATGATCGGAATTGTGTCGCTGGCGCCCGTGCTGGCAGCAATCCTGATTCCCATTGTTGCTCCGTTTTACACAGCGATTGGCGCGGACCCTTCTTCCTTTGCGAACACCATTTTGGCGATTGATATGGGAGGATATGCGCTGGCTGGAGAAATGGCGAAAGATCCGCAGGCCGGGCTGTTTTCATGGGTGTTTTTAGGAACAATGATGGGACCGGCAATCGTCTTCACGATTCCCGTCGCTCTTGGCATCATCGAAATAGAGGATCATCCGTATTTTGCGAAAGGCATATTAATCGGGCTGTGCACAGTGCCGATCGGTTGTTTCATCGGCGGATTATGCGCGGGCTTTGACATCGGCATGATAGGTAAAAACCTTCTGATCCCGAGTCTGTTATCTGCTGTGATCGCTTTTGGATTATGGCGTTATACCGACAGTATGATTCGGTTGTTTCATCTCTTCGGGAAAGCGGTCAGTGTGGTTGCGATTATCGGGCTTGCAGCTGTCTCCGTTGAAACGATGACCGGTATTGTGCTGATTCCGGGAATGGAGAATGTCGAGACAGGGATACAAACGACAGGGACCATCGCCATTGCCTTGGCAGGGGCGTTTCCAATGACGGCTTTTATTACAAAAACCTTTAAAAAACCGCTTCAGGCCCTGGGGAAACACCTTCATTTAGATGAGACAGCAACAGCAGGATTAGTGACCTCTTTGGCGCATCATATCCCGATGCTGGCTTCATTAAAGAATATGACGCCGAGAGGAAAGGTCATCAATGTCGCGTTTGCGGTCAGCGGCGCCTTTGTACTCGGCAGCCATCTCGGTTTTGTAGCTGGAATGAAAAAAGAAATGGCGGCGGCCATGATCATTGGGAAATTAGCAGGCGGAGTCACAGCTGCCGCAGCGGCTGCTTGGATGACACCTGCACAATCAGCTAGACAGCAAAAACGTATCTCAGCCAGCCATAGCTGAGGCAGAAGCTGTTTCAACTTTGTCCAATCGGGAATGTTACAGTAAAGATTTCTGTGAAAGAGGGTTGGACACATGGCGGTGAAAGACCGGTACATGTCAAAAATAAAACAGGAAACCAAGCCTTGGATCAAACGATTCGGGAGGCTTGGTTATTTTGCATTCGGCGGCGTTTTTATTCTGCTTGGGGTTTTGGCCTTTATGACGGCTGCCGGGGCAGGCCGCGCCAAAGATTCGAGCGGAGCGCTCCAAACGCTATCACGCATGCCGTATGGGTCATTATTGCTTTTTTTAATAGGCATCGGCCTTATCGGCTATGTGATCTGGATGGTGTTAAGCGCGATCAAGGACACGGAGGGACACGGAAACAGCAGGCGAGGCCTGTCACGTAGAATAGGAAACTTTTTCAGTGCCGCCGTTTACACATCCATCGCTTGGAATGCCTTGCGATTTGTGTTTGGCCAAGGGGACGGCGGCACTTCAGAACAGACGTGGTCCGCTTATGTATTGGCGCAGCCGTTCGGCCAATGGCTCACAGGGCTTACGGGTGCGGGTTTTATCGTATTTGCGATTGTTCAATTTATGAAAGGCGTTCGGGCTGCTTTTATGAAAGAATTTGATACGTCAAAAATGAACAAACAAATGATATGCATCACGAAAAACACCGGACGCGCAGGCAATATCGCCCGGGCCATTATTTTCTCTGCTATCGGCTATTTTCTCATCAAGACAGCCATGACCGCTGATCCCGACGACACAAGAGGCTTTGACGGTGCGCTCGCCGAACTCGCGCAGCAGCCGCATGGCAAATTGATTCTGTCTATATTGGCATTAGGCCTGATCCTATATGGAATGTACGCCATTATGAAAGGCATTTATCAGCATATGACCTGGGAGAAATAAGCTCTGGGCAGGTTGCGCCCAGAGCGTTTTTCAGTTTCTTAGAAATCAGGTGGATGAAAGCCGGCGCCAGCCTGTATAATAAAAGCAAATCAAAAGCAGTTTTATCAGGACTGATCCACAGGGAGGTGCAGAATGGATCGGGAAAAACAACAATTAAGCATAGAAGCGGCAAGGCTTTACTATCAGTCTGACTACAGTCAGCAGCAAATTGCTGAGCAGCTCAACATTTCAAGGCCAACCGTTTCCCGGCTGCTGCAATATGCGAAAGAAAAAGGGTATGTCCAGATTCGCGTCATGGACCCATTTGAGGATTTGGATGCGCTCGGTTCCATACTTGAAGAGAAATACGGTCTCCTCGAGGCGCATGTTGTGTTTTCCCCGACACCCGATTATGCAGGAATTACACATGACCTAAGCCGCTATGGTGCAGAATATATGCATGAAACGGTAAAAGACGGCGACATTGTCGGCGTCAGCTGGGGAACCACCATGTATCAAATCGCGCAAAACATGCAGCCGAAGCAGGTAAAAGGCGTCGAGGTCGTCCAGCTGAAAGGCGGCATCAGCCATTCCCGGGTAAACACGTATTCGGCTGAAACGATTCAGCTGTTTGCAGAGGCTTTTCAAACGATGCCGCGCTATCTCCCGCTTCCCGTCGTGTTTGATAATGCGGATGTGAAGCGAATGGTGGAGAAAGACCGTCATATTGAGCGGATCATCGAGATGGGAAAGCAGGCGAATATTGCTCTCTTCACGGTGGGGACTGTCCGTGATGAAGCGCTGTTGTTCCGGCTCGGATATTTTAACGAAGAAGAGAAAGCCCTGCTGAAAAAACAGGCCGTGGGGGATATTTGTTCACGCTTTTTTGATGCGAAAGGGAATATTTGCAGCAGCGCCATCAATGACCGGACCATCGGTGTTGAGCTTGAAGACCTCAGGCTGAAGGAACGCTCCATTTTAGTTGCCGGCGGAAGCAGAAAAGTATCTTCCATTCACGGAGCATTAACCGGAAAATATGCCAACGTTTTAATCATTGACCAGCATACCGCGAGGGCGCTTGTTAATGATTTGTGACACGTTCAAACCTTTCGTTGAACAAAATTTCAATTACCAATTTACATATGTTCAAAAGTCGGTTATGCTAAAAAATATCTTAACAAAAAAGGAAGTGTGCGAAGGATGTCATTAGCCAACATAATTGATCATACAGCTTTGAAACCGCATACACAAAAAGCGGACATTCTAAAACTAATTGAAGAAGCGAAAACATACAAATTTGCTTCAGTATGTGTCAATCCGACATGGGTGGAGCTTGCTGCAAAAGAGCTTAAGGGAACTGGAGTCGACGTTTGTACGGTCATCGGCTTCCCGCTCGGTGCCAATACAACTGAAACAAAAGCGTTCGAGACAAAAGACGCCATTTCAAAAGGCGCCACTGAAGTGGATATGGTCATTAATATTGCCGCTTTAAAAGACAAGGAAGACGATGTGGTGGAAGCTGATATTCGCGGTGTAGTGGAAGCTGCAGCCGGAAAAGCGCTTGTCAAAGTCATTATCGAAACGTGCCTTCTGACTGATGAAGAAAAAGAACGTGCATGCCGTTTAGCGGTGTCTGCGGGAGCGGACTTCGTAAAAACATCAACAGGCTTTTCTACAGGCGGCGCAACGAAGGAAGATATCGCCTTAATGCGCAAAACAGTAGGGCCTGATATCGGCGTGAAAGCATCTGGCGGAATCAGAACGAAAGAAGATGTAGACACAATGGTTGAGGCTGGAGCAAGCCGAATTGGCGCCAGCGCAGGCGTTTCTATCGTAAAAGGAGAAAATGCATCAGGCGGAGACAACTATTAAGAGTTGACGGAAGGCAGACTGCTTTCCGTTTTCTGAGGAAACAGTGATTGTAAGCGAATACAAACAAAGGAGAAACACATATGAAGTATTTGATTGGGATTATCGGTTTAATCGTGTTTTTAGGCCTCGCGTGGATCGCGAGCAGCGGCAAAAAAAGAATTAAGATCCGCCCAATTGTTGTTATGCTCATTTTGCAATTTATTCTTGGCTACATTCTCCTCAATACCGGGATAGGGAATTTCCTCGTAGGAGGATTTGCAAAAGGTTTCGGATACCTGCTTGAGTACGCGGCAGAGGGAATTAACTTTGTGTTTGGCGGCTTGGTGAATGCGGACCAAACGACATTCTTTATGAATGTTCTCTTGCCAATCGTGTTTATTTCCGCTCTGATCGGGATTCTGCAAAAGTGGAAAGTCCTCCCGTTTATTATTAGATATATCGGCCTTGCCCTCAGCAAGGTAAACGGTATGGGAAGATTGGAATCGTATAACGCAGTGGCTTCTGCGATTTTAGGGCAGTCAGAAGTATTTATCTCCTTGAAGAAAGAACTCGGTCTTTTAAATCAGCAGCGCTTGTACACGCTTTGTGCATCTGCGATGTCAACTGTATCAATGTCGATTGTCGGCGCGTATATGACAATGCTGAAACCGGAATATGTTGTAACAGCACTGGTCTTGAACTTATTTGGCGGTTTCATAATTGCTTCTATTATTAATCCGTACGAGGTTGCAAAAGAAGAGGATATGCTTCGTGTTGAGGAAGAGGAAAAACAATCCTTCTTCGAAGTGCTCGGAGAATACATCCTTGACGGTTTCAAAGTAGCGGTTGTCGTCGCTGCGATGCTGATTGGATTTGTCGCGATTATCGCCTTGATAAATGGCATTTTTAATGCAGTATTCGGTATTTCGTTCCAAGGCATTCTTGGATATGTGTTTGCTCCATTCGCTTTTCTTGTGGGTATCCCATGGAATGAAGCTGTTAATGCGGGAAGCATTATGGCAACAAAAATGGTATCGAATGAATTTGTCGCCATGACGTCGCTCACGCAAAACGGTTTCCATTTCAGCGGCCGTACAACAGCGATCGTATCGGTATTCCTTGTGTCATTTGCGAACTTCTCCTCAATCGGAATCATTGCCGGTGCCGTAAAAGGACTGAATGAAAAGCAAGGAAATGTCGTCGCTCGTTTCGGCTTGAAATTATTATACGGTGCTACGCTTGTCAGCTTTTTATCAGCAGCAATTGTGGGCTTGATTTACTGAACTTAATCGAAAAGGATCGGTGACCAAACATGAGAATGGTAGATATCATCATCAAAAAACAAAACGGAAAAGAACTCACCACTGAAGAAATTCAATTTTTCGTGAACGGCTATACAGACGGAAGCATTCCTGATTATCAGGCAAGCGCGCTTGCTATGGCGATTTTCTTCCAGGATATGAGTGACCGTGAACGCGCGGACTTGACGATGGCTATGGTGAACTCCGGTGAAACGATTGATCTTTCTGCCATTGAAGGAATTAAAGTGGATAAACACTCCACTGGCGGCGTCGGCGACACGACAACACTCGTTCTCGCTCCGCTTGTTGCGGCTCTTGACGTGCCGGTTGCCAAAATGTCCGGCCGCGGCCTCGGCCATACGGGCGGCACGATTGATAAGTTAGAGGCAATCGACGGCTTCCACGTGGAACTGACGAAGGATGAATTTATTAAACTTGTGAACCGCGACAAGGTTGCGGTCATCGGCCAAAGCGGCAATTTAACGCCGGCTGATAAAAAACTGTACGCGCTTCGTGATGTAACGGGAACGGTCAATTCTATTCCGCTCATTGCAAGCTCGATTATGAGCAAAAAAATCGCTGCCGGGGCGGACGCCATCGTGCTTGACGTAAAAACGGGAGCGGGCGCCTTCATGAAAACAGAAGAAGACGCAGCTGAACTTGCCAAAGCGATGGTACGCATCGGAAACAACGTCGGCCGTCAAACAATGGCTGTCATTTCAGACATGTCCCAGCCGCTCGGCTTTGCGATCGGAAATGCGCTTGAGGTCAAAGAAGCGATCGACACACTCAAAGGCGAGGGGCCTGAGGATCTTCATGAGCTTGTCTTAACGCTCGGCAGCCAGATGGTTGTGCTTGCGAAAAAAGCCGATACATTGGACGAAGCGAGAGCGAAGCTGGAAGAAGTCATGAAAAACGGCAAAGCACTTGAGAAATTCAAGGATTTCTTGAAAAACCAAGGCGGCGACAGCTCAATTGTTGACGATCCGTCTAAGCTTCCGCAAGCCGCATATCAAATTGATGTGCCTGCCAAAGAAGCGGGTGTCGTCTCTGAAATCGTTGCGGACGAAATCGGTGTCGCAGCGATGCTGTTAGGTGCCGGACGCGCCACAAAAGAAGACGAAATCGATTTAGCCGTCGGCATCATGCTCCGCAAGAAGGTCGGCGACAAAGTAGAAAAAGGCGAACCGCTCGTGACGCTTTACGCCAACCGCGAAAACGTTGATGAAGTCATCGCAAAAGTCTATGACAACATCCGCATCGCCGCGGAAGCGAAGGCGCCGAAGCTGATTCATACGTTAATTACAGAATAAAAAATAAAGCACATCCCATGCTGAGCGGGGTGTGCTTTTTTAATTATAGGATGTGATCGGCCGGATATTCCTCTTGGCTGATTTTTTTCGCTTTTGTAACATTTCTTTTGAAATGGGAGATCAGATAGCAAAGGATGATACAAGGAACTCCGCAGAAAAGTGCGATTCTTTGATTGGGATCAAAAGCAAGACCGATACAAGAAGCAGAACATAATAAGAGAGCGGCTATAGGCATAAGAGGATAAAGCGGCGTGCGAAATGTCAGATCTTTTACATTCCCCCCTTTTTTCAAAAATCTCTTTCGAAACAAGAGGTGGGACAAGGCAATGCTCATCCAGACCACGACTCCTGCAAATCCAGCAATTGCTACCATCACCACATAGACAGTTCCAGGGGCCACGATACTGGAAACGAGAGATAAACAAGATACAGCCATACTGATCATTAAGGCATTTAAAGGAATGCCTTTAGATGTCACTTTCTTAAAACGGGAGCTGATCATGTTTTCATTTGCTAAAGACCACATCATACGGGTCGAAGCATATAAGCCTGAGTTGGCGACAGACAGCAAGGCTGTTAATATCACGAAATTCATAATATCAGCAGCGTAAGGGATTCCGATCTCCGCAAATACGGCTACAAACGGGCTTTCAATCACGCCTGCGTCCTTCCATGAAATCAACCCGGATAATATGAAGACAGCGCCAATGAAAAAAATCACGGTTCTCCATGCGACATTACGGATGGATCGCGGAATATCCTTTTGAGGATTTGCTGATTCTCCTGCTGTAACGCCGATTAACTCTGTACCAGAAAAGGCAAAACTCACAGATATCATCGCGATAAAAACGGCGAGAAAGCCATTCGGAAACAACCCGCCATGGTCCGTGAAGTTTGACAACATAGGAGCATCCGCCGTTCCGTTTAAAGAGATCAGGCCAAACATGGCGGCTCCTCCTAAAATGATAAATAAAATAATGGTGACAATCTTTACGCTGGAAAACCAAAATTCAGTTTCCGCAAATAACTTAACTGAAAATGCGTTGCATATAAAAAGAAGGGCTGCAAAAATCGCACTCCACATCCATACACTGCTGTCAGGGAACCAGCGCTGCATGAGAATACCGGATGCGGTAAACTCAGAGCCTACCGTCACCACCCAATTGATCCAGTACATGATGCCGACCATAAAACCGGTAGATGGACCAATAAATGTTGTAGCATATTTTTGAAAAGAGCCGGTCACCGGCATGGCAACCGACAATTCGCCGAGACATTGCATGACGAGGTACATCATCAACCCGCCGATTACATAAGCGAGTATCGTACCGCCGGGTCCGGCTTGATGTAGCGTATAGCCCGTACTGAGGAAAAGTCCTGTGCCTATGACGCCTCCCAATGAGATCATAAATAGGTGCCTGCTTTTCATTGTGCGTTTTAGCTGTTGGCTGCTGTTCTCCTGAAGATTCACTGTCTCGCCCTCCTTTTAGCTGCCATTCATTAGGCAGATGAGTTTCTTATACCCAAAATACAACCTGCCAGAAGATCACTTGAATGGGGAGAGTTTCATTCCTTTTAATGCGTGTAACAGAACATGAGCTGCAGCTCTGCTTGTCATATCTCGAAAATCGAGGGTAGGATCGACTTCAACAATTTCAATCCCGGCAATATTGGGCTGTTGTGCGATGTACTTGACTGCTTCAAGCAATTCGTCTGTATAGAGGCCGCCCGGGCCAATCGCTGGACAGCCGGGTGCATGGGACTGGTCTAAGACATCCATGTCAACAGATATAAAAATGAAATCTGTTCTATTTTGAACGGCTGGCAAAACCTCTTTTATCGTGGAGATGAGTCCTTTTTCCCGGATCATGTCCATCGTGTGAATGTTCACGCTATGTTTTTTTGCATATGCTTCATAGGCCTGGCTGTTGCTGAATTCTCTGATACCCAGCTGGATCAAATGTTGACCTTTAATAATCTCTTCATCCAAAAGGCGGCGGAAGGGGGTGCCGTTTGTCGGCCCCCCGTCCTCCGTATTGCGAACATCGTGATGGGCATCAAATTGAATCACCGCTGTCGTTCCTTTTGTTTGTGCTATCGCTTTTATTGTGGAGTAGCTGATAGAGTTATCTCCCCCAAGTATGAGCGGCACCCAATCCGGATGGTCCGAAAGCAGAGCGTGCATGGTTTGGAAAATGTGATGATGTGACTTTACGATATCAGTGACATGAATATCGATATCCCCCAGATCATATAGAAGCTCTGATACGACGTGCTCTCCAAGCTCAGCAGAATAGGCTGATGAATGTTTCAGAGCCTGGCGTATTGTTCCGGGTGCAAAGGAAGCGCCTGAATGACTGATGGAGGATTTTGATAGGGGGACACCTATCAACGCCGGTCCCTTAATGTCCTGGCCGTCCCATGTTGCGATCAGGTCGCTCATTTTTGTGACATCCCGGTCTTTAAACGAAGATCCGGCCTCTCTGAGAAAAGGGTACTTATCCAAGAATGGCTCCCTCCCTGTTGACAACAATTGTTCCATTTTTCATGACTTGATGTACATGATTGACCCCGTAGTGATACGGAATATACATATAGTTCGAGGCTTGCCAAATGACTAGATCAGCTGAGCGGTCGACTTTGAGCTGACCGGCTTCCTCTCCTTTCCCTATGGCGTATGCGGCATTGACTGTGACCGCATGCCAAATTTCTTCTGCAGTCATTTTCAGATGAAGCGCGGCAATGGACATAATCAGCTGGATATTTTCAGTCGGCGAGCTGCCAGGATTAAAATCCGTTGCCAAGCTGACACATACCCCTTCATCAATCATAGCTCTAGCCCTGGCGTATGTGCTTTTGCCAAGATAAAATGTCGTGCCCGGCAAGAGGACGGCGATCGTTCCTGCCTCAGCCAATTTCTTTATGCCTTCGTCCGATGCACCTACCAAATGGTCGGCTGAGACGGCCTTTAGCTCACCTGCTAATTCAGCTCCTCCAAGCGGATCGATTTCATCTGCGTGTATTTTCAATCCGAAGCCTGCCTCAGCTGCTTTTTGTAAATAACGGCGGGATTGGCTGACTGTAAAAACGCCTGTTTCTGTAAAAATATCAGCAAAGCTGGCGAGCTCCAGCTCTTTAATTTCCGGCAAAAGGGAAAGCATTTGATCCAGAAATTCATCTGGATCGTTTTGATATTCGGGAGGAACCGCATGGGCTCCCATAAATGTGGAAACAAGGTCAACAGGCTGGCTTTCATGCAGTTTTTTTGCGACACGCAATTGTTTGAGCTCTGTCTCTTTTTCCAAGCCGTAGCCGCTTTTCACTTCTGCTGTGGTTGTGCCGTAGGACAGCATTCTTTGCAGATGAAAATGGGCTTTTTGCAGCAGCTCTTCTTCTGAAGCCGCCCTGGTATCCTTGACTGTAGACAGAATCCCGCCGCCCTGCGCCAGAATATCCAAATATGAAATGCCCTGAAGCTTAAGGTTCATCTCCTTTTCACGAGATCCGCCAAATACAAGATGGGTGTGCGGATCAACGAGGCCAGGCGTTACAAGGCGTCCCGAACAGTCAATGATTTCGTCTGCCTCGTAACCGGCTTCAGCCCCTTTTTGTCCGGCGAACACAATTTTCTGTTCATGGATGCCGACAACAGCGTCTTCGATCACATGAAGATCCTGCATGCTTTTGCCTGCCCGCGGGCCGCTGCTTTCCATCGTCAAAAGCTGACCGATGTTGATGAGAATCGTATCAATTTGCTTTGGCATGTCATCACTCCTTTATTTTTGCATCGGCACGATAATGTCCTGTTCCTTCGCTACTTCAACGGCACGTTCATAACCCGCATCCGCATGACGGATAATGCCCATTCCTGGGTCGCTCGTTAAGACCCGCGCGAGCCGCTCGTCAGCCAGCTCACTTCCATCGGCCACTGCAACCATGCCGGCATGCAGGGAATAGCCCATTCCGACGCCGCCGCCATGGTGGAAAGAAACCCAGCTTGCACCCGCCGCCGTGTTGACAAGCGCATTTAGCACAGCCCAGTCACCAACAGCGTCACTTCCGTCCTTCATCGCTTCTGTCTCCCGGTTTGGAGAGGCGACAGAACCGCAGTCCAAATGATCTCTCCCAATAACGACAGGCGCTTTTAGCTCCCCGCTTCTAACCAGCTCGTTAATGGCGAGGCCCATCTTTTTTCGTTCTCCATATCCAAGCCAGCAAATACGGGACGGCAAGCCTTGGAAGGTGACTTTTTCCTGTGCCATATCAATCCAGCGGTGAAGGGCTTTATTTGTCGGGAACAGCTCTTTTAATAACGCATCCGTACGGTAAATATCTGCCGGATCTCCGGAAAGCGCCGCCCAGCGGAACGGCCCTTTTCCTTCACAGAATAAGGGGCGGATGTAGGCAGGGACAAAACCCGGAAAATCGAAGGCATTCTCCAGCCCTTCATCCTTTGCGACTTGCCGGATATTGTTGCCGTAGTCAAATACAATAGAGCCCTTTTTCTGAAAGGCCAGCATGGCTTCGACATGTTTTTTCATGCTTTGCTTCGCAAGGCGCACGTAAAGCTCTGGATTGTCTTGACGCAAACGGTCAGCTTCATCAAGTGAATAGCCCTCGGGAACATAACCGATTAAAGGGTCATGGGCAGATGTCTGATCTGTCACAATATCAATTTTGACGCCTCGGTTCAAAAGTGTGTGATGCACCTCAGCTGCGTTTCCGAGAAGTGCAATGGACAAAGGTTTTCCTGCCAGCTTTGCCTCTTCAGCCCAAGCTAAGGCTTCCTCAATCGATGCTGTTTTTCGATCGCAGTATTTTGTTTCGATCCGCTTGTCGATGCGTTTCTCGTCAACCTCGACAGCAATGACGACGCCTTCATTCATCGTGACAGACAGCGGCTGTGCGCCTCCCATTCCGCCGAGACCCGCTGTCAGCGTCAACGTTCCTTTTAAGCTGCCCCCGAAGTGCTGTCGCGCCAGCTCAGCGAAGGTTTCATAGGTTCCTTGCAATATGCCTTGTGAGCCAATGTAAATCCAGCTGCCAGCCGTCATCTGTCCGTACATCATTAACCCTTTTTTCTCAAGTTCGTGGAAATGCTCCCAGTCTGCCCACTTCGGAACAAGAACAGAATTAGCCAGGAGCACGCGCGGGGCCTGCGGGTGTGTACGGAACATGCCAACGGGCTTTCCGGATTGCACGAGCAATGTTTCATCATTTTTTAATGTGTTCAAGGAATGCTCAATGGCGTGAAATGCGTCCCAATCCCGTGCGGCTTTGCCAATCCCGCCATATACGATGAGGTCCTCCGGCTTCTCGGCGACTTCTGGATCAAGGTTGTTTCGAAGCATCCGAAGCACTGCCTCTTGCTCCCACCCTAAGCATTCAAGCTCTGTTCCTCTGTTGGCACGGATTGATTTTTTTACATCAGTCATATGTTCATCCCCCTTAGTTCTTTATTCTGATGATCAGGTATTAAAGATTCCTTCTTCAGCCAGTCAGTCAAGCGTTCAATGTCATAGGAAAAAACACGGTCCTGCTGAATGGACGGCACGACTTTTCTCATTTCCTGAAAAAGCTGTTTCGTATAGGACGCTGCATGTTCTATGCCTCTGTATTCAACCGCCTGTAATGCGCAAATCGCTTCGATCGCAATGACTCTCCTTGTATTTGCGATCACCTGATAAGCATGCCGAGCGGCGATGGTTCCCATGCTGACATGGTCCTCTTGGTTGGCGGATGACGGAATGGAATCCACACTTGCAGGATGGGCCAGTGTTTTATTTTCAGAAACGAGTGAGGCCGCGGCGTACTGCATGATCATTGCACCGGATTGCAGACCGGGATGAGGGCTCAGGAACGGCGGCAGGTCATTCAGCTGCGGATTCACAAGTCGTTCGATCCTGCGCTCTGCGATATTCGCAAGCTCTGATATTGCGATTTTCAGAAAATCCATGGCAAAGGCGATCGGCTGTCCGTGAAAGTTTCCGCCGGAAATCACTTTGTCACCGTCATTGAAAATGAGAGGATTGTCTGTAGCTGCGTTCATTTCAATCTCTAATTTTTCTTTGACATAGCCTAGTGTCTGCCAAGTCGCACCGTGTACTTGCGGAATACAGCGCAATGAATAGGCATCCTGAACCCGCAGTTCTCCCTGGGAGGTTGTCAGGCCGCTGTCAGATAGATAAAAGCGAATTCGTTCTGCGACATCGATCTGCTCCTGATAGCCGCGGGCTGAGTGAATATCCTCGTCAAATGCATCGATAATTCCCCGCAATCCCTCAATCGTTAAGCTGGCAATGCGTTCTGTTTGATAGGCTAGTTTCTCAGCTTCAATGTAGGCGACCACCCCCATTGCAGTCATGGCCTGAGTCCCGTTAATCAAGGCAAGCCCTTCCTTGGATGTCAGCGTTACCGGTTGAATACCTGCTTTTTTCAAGCCTGTCATTGCCGGCATTCTTTCCCCCTCAAAAAAGACCTCTCCTTGTCCGATCAGCGCAAGCGCCAGGTGGGAAAGCGGCGCCAGATCTCCGCTTGCGCCAAGTGATCCCTGCTGGGGGATGACAGGATGGACGCGTTTATTTAAAAAAGCAAGCAACTGTTCGATCAGCTCAGCGCGGACACCGGAAAAGCCTTTTAACAGCGCATTGGCGCGCAAAAGCAGCATTGCCCTGGACACACACTCAGGAAAAGGGTCGCCGACTCCGCAGGCATGAGAAAGGATTAAATTCAGCTGCAGCGCCGCCGAGTCTTCTTTCTGAATCAGGACATCGCTGAATTTGCCAAATCCGGTGTTGATGCCGTAGATTGTCTTTTCGTCGCGTACAATCCGTTCCACTGCTGCTCTGCTTTTTTTCACGCGCTCCATACTTTCCTCGGAAGCCGCTGCCTCCTCAAAATCAAACAGCACACGAGCGACGTCGGCTGTTGTCAATGAAGAACCGTCTAAAGTCACCATAAGCCCAACTCCTTTTTCTTTACTTTGGTAAAGCGCCCATACAAAAAGGAGCTATGCTGTGAACATCTGTTTTCACGCATAGCCCCCTATCGTCTAAGATCTATGGGCTGTTTCATATGTGATTAATTCCAACACCGAATGTCTCGTGCTCAAGACCTTTAATCGGCGCCCCGATTGTTCCGTAAAGCGAGACAGCAATCCAATCGCCTTCCGCTTCACTTTCATAAGGATTTCCCCTCAAAACGGCAAACCTCAAGCCCACCGTCCGAAGCAGCGATCCTAGCAGCATTTCACCTCTGGTCACGCCATGCAAAGCCTCCATCGTCGCATGATAAAGCGCATGTGACTCCCGATAACCCTCAGATTGAATGACACCGCTCTTTTTGGAAGCGGTTTCAATTGCAGCTACTACTTTATGCGCGTCCATTGATCCTACCTTGCCAAGACAGACCTTCCATCCGTCTCGCTCCAGCTCCTCAACCTGCGTACTCTCTTCCGTCTCATTCAGCAGCAGGAGAACAGACAGCCGTCCGATCCGACGCTCTTTATGCAGTGTCATATGAATCACTCAATTCCTAAAAATTCTGATAACTATTAACTGAGTATTATATTAATTGGTTCAGCAGCAGAAGTCAAAAGGTTTTTTACAGTCTTTAACAAGTTAGATTGCTATTGTAATAGTGTGACAGAGAATGCGGGACGGGTTTTCTTTCAGCACATTGCACATGATGGCCAGACAGGAGTGGAAGCGGCCGCTGTCATATTGCTGACAATGAGGGTAAAGTGCCCAAAAGAGGCGTAGTTACCGGAGAAAAGTCGACGACTTCACAAGGCTGGACAAGATATTCATTACGTACGCAAATGTAGAAACAGAAGTAATTGAAGAAGGAGAAACAGCAAAAGAGTTGAACTATGAAGGAGAGGATATGCAAGCAGCAAGTTCTACGCAAAACAGACAGACATCAGTCTGACTATGTAAGAGAAGTGAGAAATCACCTATCTGTTTGAATATGAAAACATTCGGCTGTTTTAATAGGCCGGGGTATCTTCATAGAGAAATGTAAGCGTTTAAAATTTAATAAAAAAGAGAGGCGAATTGTTTAGATGTTCAACCGATTGTTCCGTGTATGTTTTCTTGCAGCTCTTATCATGGCCTTCACCCTCCCAAACTCCGCCAATGCACAAAAACCTATATTTAAAGAAGTCAGCGTCCATGACCCTTCCATCATTGAAACAAGCGGCACCTTTTATGTTTTTGGATCTCATCTCGCTTCAGCAAAAACAAATGACCTCATGCAATGGCAGCAGCTGACCACCAGCGTAAGCAACGACAACCCACTTATCCCGAATGTCTATAAAGAATTAAAAGATACCTTCGAATGGGCGCAATCCGATACCCTTTGGGCGGCTGACGTCACGCAGCTGGCGGACGGCAAATACTACATGTACTACAACGCCTGCCGCGGCGACTTGCCTAGGTCCGCCATGGGTGTTGCCGTCGCTGACAACATCGAAGGGCCATACAAAAACAAAGGCATCTTTTTGAAATCAGGAATGGAAGGCACAAGCAGCGATGGAACACCGTATGACGCAACCAAACATCCGAATGTCGTCGACCCGCATACCTTCTTTGATAAAGACGGCAAGCTGTGGATGGTGTACGGATCATACTCAGGCGGCATTTTCATACTTGAAATGAATCCGAAAACGGGCTTCCCGCTTCCTGGGCAGGGATATGGGAAAAAACTGCTCGGCGGCAACCACAGCAGAATCGAAGGCCCGTATGTTCTCTACAATCCAGACACCCAATACTACTACTTATACCTATCATATGGCGGTCTTGATGCAACAGGCGGCTATAACATCCGTGTGGCCCGCTCCAAGAAACCAGACGGCCCTTACTATGATGCAGAAGGCAATCCAATGCTCGACGTCCGCGGCAAAGAAGGCACATTCTTTGACGACCGTTCCATCGAACCATACGGCGTCAAACTCATGGGCAGCTACACTTTTGAAACAGAAAATGAAAAAGGCACCGGGTACGTCTCACCAGGCCACAACTCCGCATACTATGACCAGAAAACCGGGCGTTCCTATTTAATCTTACACACCCGCTTCCCGGGCAGGGGTGAAGAACACGAAGTCAGAGTCCACCAATTGTTCATGAACAAAGACGGCTGGCCGGTAGCAGCACCATATCGTTATGCGGGCGAAACATTGAAAGAAGTAAAACAAAAAGACATCACAGGAACATACAAGCTTATCCAGCACGGAAAAGACATCTCAGCCGACATCAAACAAACCATCATTATCCAGCTCAACAAAAACCACACCATTTCCGGGGAAATGACTGGAACATGGCAGAAAACCGGAAAAAACACAGCCGACATCACGTTAGCTGGCAAGAAGTATAACGGGGTATTTTTACGCCAGTGGGATTCGGTGAGAGAGAAGAACGTCATGACGTTTAGTGTGTTGAATGGCAGCGGTGAGGCTGTATGGGGATCTAAATAAGATGGAGAAGCGCCTTCGAGGGAAGGCGTTTTTTCATTGCTTCTTTACTTTAGAATCCATAGTATTAATATGAGGCGAGAAAAATATTTATCAGAAAGGGAGAAATCTATTGAAAAAAACAATCAAAGTTGCTGCAGCAGTAATTCAAAACGATAAGAATATGATATTATGTGCACTTCGTTCGCCAACCATGTCTTTGGCTAATCTATGGGAGTTCCCAGGAGGGAAACTTGAAGAGGGAGAGAATGCACAAGAAGCTCTTGTGAGGGAAATTCATGAGGAGCTTGGTTGTAAAATTGAAGTCGGTGAAATTATCGCTGACATTCATCACGAATATGAGAAAATCATTATAAATTTGATTTCTATTCAAGCGAAAATTATTGAGGGTGAACCTTTTGCCAAAGAACATTCGGAACTCAGATGGGTGCCCGTGAGTGAACTTGAGTCACTTGAATGGGCACCTGCTGATATTCCAACTGTTAATTTATTGAAAAATGAAACAAAGGGGACCTGTTAATTGTCAATGATTATAACTTTCTTCATAGTAATTTTGGTCATTGCTCTAATAATTTTACTTTCTAAGTATATTATAAATAAAACATTCTTTTTCATTGAGCTTATTAGTAACTATTTGTTTAGGAAATATAAATTAATTGTTTCTACAGGTTATAATCCAATTAAGAAATATATTAGATTTTTGAAGGTTAGTGAGATTATTTTTATAATACTTACATTCATTTTCTTAATAACAACTCTTATGTGGATTATAAAATTCAACACTTCTAAATATTTATATATTTTTTTAATATCAGCTGCTATTGTTATCTTTTATACAATTTTTATTGGTAACTTCAATTTAAATATAAAGAAACAGTTAGATAAAAGCAGCTATAAATATGTTAGCCCAATAGAAACTTTAATAAAGAAAATAGATAAAGAAAGTTATATCTACACGCGAATGAAAGTATTAGTTGAAAGTTTGTTAAGTTTTTATATACATCTACTTATTGTATTTATTTTATATAGTTTCTCATCTTTATTTACGGATATACCTAATACCATTCGCTATGTTTTTTGGATGTCCTTACCATTTGGTTTAGCTAGTTGGGTATATTTTTCTACTTTCAACAGTGCTAAACAAGATGTGCGAAGAATTATGATTTATATTATATTATTAATTATAACTATTAATAAAAGTTACGAAGATTTTAAAATTCTACTGAATTTAGAAGGCCAAAACAAATCTATTGATTACTTTAGTTTCTTAATATTAACTGTTTTTACGGCATTAGATAGACTTCTTAAAAGCGTGAAAGATGATTATAAAAACTTTAAAGATCCAAAAAAGAGTTGTAAATGTAACAAAGCTACTTAAATAAGCATCTTGCCAACAATTGCTTCTTTAATTTATTAAATCAACATACAAGTTTTCTGGGACAGGCTGATGGAGCTTCCATATTACATTCATAGGTTTGTCCCCATTGCTTGATACGTAATCAACTTTACCTAGATAAATAAAAGGTAAGGTGATGTCATGCATTTCGCTAAATTTACGCACGAAAAGATGTATTTTATATTCTTTTTGTCTATGGTTAATAAAATTCTGACCTACAGGAGAATCATGTGATGTTTGATTTTGGCTTTGCCAGTGAAAATGATGGGGATCTATAAAGTAATCTTTATATAACAAATGGTCCTCAACTTTTTTAGATTTATTTAATGTAATAAAAATTAAGTAGTTATTGTTAACTCTCCTTACACCTTCTCGCCACGTTCCCTCTTGATCAGTTGATTGAAATAAATGTATGAGTTCATTTCTAGTATATGTTTGATACAAGGTGAGTTGTAGTTCACTAGATAAAAGTGCTTCTAAATTATTCATGCGTCTAAATTCGGTTAAACCATACTGGATACGCTCCTTAATATAAGGACCAAACCGAGGATGGCATAAACGTTCAAAAATATTTAATTGTAGTATGAACGTATTTTCCTCCACTGTACCAAAACTCCATTGTTGTTTCTTATGTGGTGTGGATAAACGCTCCATAGATCGTTTAATCAAGTTGTCGTGTATATTAGTATTTTTGATTTTTAAATGAAATGTATCTTCTAAAGACTTTTTAACATCCTCTACAGTGATTCTCTGTATATTAAATCCACATTGTAACAATAATAAATCATAGGGCCACTTAATCGGAAACTGTTGCTCTAACCAGGATACCATTCTTAAAACTAGCGAATCATTTAATACTTCTTTATCTAAAGAATGAAGGTCATCCATTTTTCTTTTCGTTTCGACCCAAGACTTATATTTTTTTATAAAAAAGGTAAGACCTGGAGCTTGATCTGAATAAAGAAAATCAAGTAGCTCTGGAGAACGCCCAATATCTCGTTTAAATTGATAATATAATGTTTTTAGCATGGCAGCTGAATTTAATTTAATACTATCAATTTTGTGTAAAATCTCTTTCTTCGTTACAGATGCAAGATCTACATAAGATCCACCTGGTAAGTCTGCAAACTCATGGGTAACCGCAACTCGTAATGAATCTTTATCAAAGGATTTTTGGCTAGTTTGTCCGGAAAGGGCTAGCGGTATAACAAACGATTTTTGATAGTTTCCTATAAAATCAAGTACCGTTACAAACTCTTTATCATCAGTCTTTCTTAATCCTCTTCCTAACTGTTGAATAAATATGGTTGGTGATTCAGTCGGTCTCAAAAAAAGCAGTAAGTTTAATTTTGGTATATCAATGCCTTCATTAAAAATATCTACTGTAAAAATCAGTTCTAAACTATGATGCGGATCTTCAAGTTCTCTAATCACTTTCTGACGTTGTGCTGAGGAATCTTGCCCTGTTAAATAAGTTGTATGTAATCCTAATTGATTAAATTCTTGGCTCATATATTGGGCATGTTCAACGTTAGTACAGAAGCCCAACCCACACATTCTTTCTCCGTCGAAACCGTACATATTTATCATCTTTATTACATAATCGACTCGCTCATGATTTTTCAAATGATTAACCAATGAACGTTCATCGTAGACCCCGTTTGTTATTTTCACTTTATCGTAATCAACAGTATGATCCGGAATACCAAAATAATGAAATGGGGCAAGCAATTCAGCTTCTAACGCATCTCGAAGGCGGATTTCATAGACAACATTATGATTGCAGATTTCAAGTACATCTTTACCGTCTAAACGTTCTGGAGTTGCAGTTAAACCTAATAAGAATCCAGGCTTAAAGTAATTCAACACTGATTGATAGGTAGAGGCTTCTGCATGATGAAATTCATCAATGACAATGTAATCAAATTCATCTGGTGCAAACCGTTTTAATGTTTCTTCTTTATACAAGGTTTGAACTGTGCTAAATAAAAACCTTTTATTCCATTCTTTTTTCGATCCAGTTAACAATCCAAAGTTATCATGGTCATTTGTGACTTTTTCAAATGTTTCAATGGCTTTAGTTAGTAACTCCTCACGATGAGCAATAAAAAGATATTTTTTTGGTTGATATTCGGAAAAATCAAATGCTGCAAGATATGTTTTCCCTGTACCAGTTGCAGCGATAATAACAGCCCTTTCCTCACCTTGTTCTCTCGTTTTCTTGAGGTTTTTAAGCGCTATTTCTTGCATGGCATTAGGTTGTATTTTTGTTTGGTAAAGAGAGTTTTGAGAGACGAGAGACGCGCTCATTTTGTGATTAGCTGCTTGAAATTCTTCATAAGCTTTTAAGAACTGGTCATCGACCGGTTGTGTTTTTTCGACCCATACTTTATTAAAGACATCTTTTGTTTGTTGAAAAATTGGAAGATATTTTGTATCTGGTATTCTTGCATTTAGCTCATACCCAGTGGTCAGAGCGGATTGCGAGAGATTTGATGATCCAATAATGACACTATGTTGCCCTGAAAGACGTTCAAATAAGTAAGCTTTTGTATGAAACGATTGACTGTAATCATTTACAATTCTCAAGTCGACATTTTGAAATTGCATGAGCTGTTTAAGGGCTTTAGGTTCAGTAATTCCCATATATGTTGATGTGATAATACGTACTGGCACATTACGCTTATTAAGCTCTTGTAATGGTGGAATAAGAAGTTGGACGCCAGACCATCTTGTAAAACTGACCATAAAATCCACACGATCAGCAGTTAACATTTCATTCTTTAATGCTTTAAAAAAATTATCATCCGCTCTATAGTTTCCGAGTAGGTTCAACCGTGATAACGAAAAGTGCTCTGACACAGGCAGATCCAGGTCACCTACATGATAAAGAACTGAAGAAAGTGGTATTGTAAAGGCAGTATCATTACCAAGATCAGAAGATATTTTTTGGGTTAATTCAACCGCCTGATTATATTGTCCGTGATGAACAAGCGTTTTGATTTTTTCGCCAAATTGTTTTGCTATATGTAAAGTTAAAATTTCTGGATATTCTTTCGGTAAAACAGGCTGAAAACGATGTTCAACCGGATAAAGCTGGTGCTTTTCTTGCAATTCTTCATGAAAACCACTGTTTTTTTTCATTTTTCTCTCTCCATATTTAGATAGATATCCTAATTTTATCATTATTATTGACTATAGGTAACAGATATTTGTAAATGGCATCGCGAATCAAATGAGGACGATTGTACCCGATCTTAAAGTCCTGTGTAAGCAGGATTTTATTCGCAAGAAAGTCGAATGAAAAGGATAATAGATAAATATACTTATTTATATTCTGTGTAAGACAAATCCTTTTACCTATTTATCCAATATGACCCATCATGTAATATGAAAATAGTCTGTATTGTAAAGAATTGACACAGTTTGATAGAAACACGAGGTGTTGCGGCATGCATAGTGAAATGTTGTTACATTCGGTAAAAGCCGACTTACATGAAAAGCAGGAACAGATCCATCAATTAAAACGAGTGCTGCACGAAATTAGGCAAATCAAACACGATTTCTCTGAGGCCCAGCATCTCATTCACCGGCCTCATCTTAACCGGGAGGCATGGAGAGGAACACATGCTCAGCGGTTTGAAGATATTCGTGAAGGAATGAACAAAGCATATCAGCAAATCAAAAGCGATCAAGTCAGCGGAATCATCGAAAGCATAGAAGGAAAAATCCACTCATTAGAGGGCGATGTGTATTCTATAAGACGCCAAATCACGAGGATAGAGCATGAAATAGAGAAGGAAAAACATAAAAAGTGAGGTGAGCACAAATGGCACAGGAAATTAAAATGGTGTATGGCACAGTGAAGCAAGGGCTTTCTCAGCTCAAGAATTCAGCTGAACTCAAGTCCTCCTTGCCCGGCCATCTCTCAGGCAGAAACCATTTGAATGTTGTGAAGTCCATCGAGCAATTAAATAAGGACATCAAAGAGCTCACTGAAGCATATGCGTCTGTTCTGGCCAAGCATATCGCACAAACGGAAAGCGCGGTAAACGCCATGAAGGAAACGGACGAAAACATATCATCTTCCATGAAATAAAGCGCGGGAGGACAAGGGATTGAAAACATTAGATGTCCACGCTCTTCACGAGGGCATTCAGCATACGATTGAGAAACTGGACAAGCAAAAGCAACAGCTGGAGAAGCTGGAAAAAAGCGTTGAGCATCTGGCAGGCATGAAGGATGCGCTGAAAGGAAAAGGCGGAGATGCCATCCGGACCTTTTACGAGGAGTGCCACAAGCCTTTTCTCCTTTTCTTTGGCATGTTTATCGACGAATACAAAAAAGTGCTGAAACAAACACAGCATGCGATTTCCTCTGTAGAATCTGACTCCCATGGCATGATTGCAGAGGCTTTTCTCTCACACGATGCAAGACACGGGGTCAAGCATGCACGAGAAGTGACAGAACAGCTCACAGACGCAGTGAATCGCCAGACATCAGCCATTGATCACATCGTCAGCCTGCCGACAGTCAATGATTCCTTTTTTCGGATGGAAACAGAACAGGCTGAGCGACTGATTTCGGACACCCTGAATAAGCTCTTTCAATTTGACGGCCAGCAAACCCAAGCACTAGAAACCGCAAAATCAGATTTTCAAACGATGAAAAAATATATAGACCAGCTTGAAACCATGTACACCGGTCCGAAAATTGAAATCACAGGCTACAAAAGCGGCTCCATCTTGAAATCGCAGGAGGAAGAAAACATCAACCAAACCTTCGGCGCGATTAACCCGCAAATGAAGCAGGCGGATGATTCACCGATGGAGATGATGCTGAAGAAAATAGGAGAGAAAGAAGGTACTGAAGTTGATTCGCTGACTGCCCATAATCGCCTAGAACAAATGATAAAGAATCAAAAAGTCACCAAGAAAGTATATAGTGAAGAGGATATAAAAAAACTACAGAAAATTTATAAAACTATTGATGGAATAACTTACTGTGCCTACATAGATGGAAATATAATTGTCAAGATAGAGTGTGTTGATGAATCTCTAGAACCAGATGACAATGAAAGTGATATAGAGAGATACTTAGAAATGGGTTTGGAGTTATTTAGTGCAGACGATTGGGAACGAGCAGCATTAGGATTTGACCCTCATACACATGAAAAACTCTCACTTCTAGATCGATTCAAAGCTGGTGTTAATATAACGCCGCCTGCTAAAGTGATCAAATGGATTCGACGGGGAAATAAACTAGCTAAAGTGTCTAAGAAAGCAGAAAAAGCCACTGATGAAGTTTCGAAAGTTGAGAAAAAGGAGAGAACGGCAGAGAAAGTTGCTAAAGCAGAGAAGAAAAACTCTAAATCAGCAAGTAAAGTTAAATTTTCAGAAATGACAGCTGATGAACAAATAAAAATAGCTAAAGAATATTCCAAGAGGGCTCCAATTAGAATCCCTGATGCAGCAAAAGTAAAAGCTCAATCGAAAACTGATTATGAACAAATAACTTATAAATGGAACGATGGAACATACAAATATGAGGTCAGATGGCACACAAGTACGCCTGGGGCGCCCAAAAACCAAGGGAATACGTGGGTTGTACAAAAAACTGTTCCGGGAAATGGTGGACAACAACCACAAAGGTTCTTTAAAATCGGAGAAAACGAGTGGATTGAAGGACATAAATGGTTTGAAGCTATTAGGGAAAGAAAAGCTGGGACAGCTACTAAAGACCAATTAAGAATTTTAGAAAAAGGTCATTGGAAGGATTGATCGAGTTGTTAAATACAAAGTTTTATGATGGATTTGAAGGTGAACCTGAACTTGCCTTATCTGATGGAGAAAACAAGCTCATCATGTGGAATGGATACTTTGAAACTTTATTAAAAGCTTTATTAGATAACAATCTAGAGAAAGAGGGAATTATTAAAGAATACTTTTATCAAGAAGGCTGGTATGATGACTCACCTTGGGTAATAGAAGACGTACAATTAGCAATAAACCAAATGAAAAGTTTTGATGTAAGCAAACTAGTTGTTTCAGACGGTTTTAAAAAAGAATTAGTAGAATTAGTTCAAGAGATTATACAATTTCTTGAAAATGCAAAAAACAAAACTGTTGTTATTGAATACGATTAAATCTAGAAGCTGGGAAGCCAGCTTCTTTTTGAAGTTTGATATAATTTGATTTGAGAAAACGGAAAACTATAATATTTCCAAGCCTAAAGGTTTATGTTAAATCTATTTGTTATTATTCTCAAAATAATGGTTGGAAGTTCTCATTCTTGAAAAATAAATTTATCGACATATTGTAATGGAGGAAAATGAAAGCGTTGACATCCTCTGAATCTAGTGCTAAAGTATACCTACAAACAAATAAAACGACCCGTCAGGATTGTTACTGTGAAAGCAGGCAAAACCTAAATGGTGCAGGTGCAGGAGGAGACTCTCGCAATCTGTGTCATTTAGGTTTTTTTTATTCTCTTTTAGGAGGTGATGCAGCATTTGATAGAAAAAAAGCTGGTGAAAGGCGGCCACCTTTCTTCCAGCAGTCCCCCCATAAAAAGGAGGTATACACATGGATTATGATAAATTATCGAAGGACATATTACAACTCGTAGGCGGTGAAGACAACGTTCAGCGCGTGATCCACTGCATGACGAGGCTGCGTTTTAATCTTCATGACAATTCGAAGGCGGATCGCAGTCAGTTGGAGCAGCTGCCTGGAGTGATGGGCACCAATATCAGCGGCGAGCAGTTTCAAATCATTATCGGAAACGATGTGCCGAAGGTGTATCAGGCGATTGTGCGGCACAGCAATCTCAGTGATGAAAAGAGCGCTGGTTCATCCTCTCAGAAAAAGAATGTGCTGAGTGCGGTCTTTGATGTGATTTCTGGTGTGTTTACCCCGATTCTGCCTGCGATTGCGGGAGCGGGGATGATCAAAGGGCTTGTTGCGCTGGCAGTTACGTTTGGCTGGATGGCGGAGAAGAGCCAGGTTCATGTCATTTTGACGGCTGTCGGTGACGGTGCGTTCTACTTCCTGCCGCTCCTGCTAGCGATGAGTGCGGCGAGAAAATTCGGAAGCAATCCGTACGTAGCGGCAGCCATTGCGGCGGCGATCCTGCATCCGGATTTGACAGCCCTGCTCGGTGCGGGGAAACCGATTTCCTTTATCGGGCTTCCTGTAACCGCTGCCACTTATTCGTCAACGGTCATCCCGATTTTGCTCGCGATTTGGATTGCTTCATACGTGGAAAAATGGATTGACCGTTTTACACACTCGTCTCTCAAATTGATTGTGGTTCCGACGTTGACATTATTGATTGTCGTGCCGCTGACATTGATTACAGTCGGTCCGCTTGGCGCTATTTTAGGAGAATACTTGTCTTCTGGGGTCAATTATTTGTTTGATCATGCAGGGCTTGTGGCAATGATTTTACTGGCTGGTACATTCTCTTTAATCATTATGACGGGCATGCACTATGCCTTTGTGCCGATCATGATCAACAACATCGCTCAAAACGGCCACGATTATTTACTGCCGGCTATGTTTTTGGCGAATATGGGGCAGGCGGGAGCATCATTTGCCGTCTTCCTTCGCTCCAGAAACAAAAAATTTAAATCACTTGCGCTTACCACAAGCATCACGGCGCTGATGGGGATTACAGAACCTGCGATGTACGGCGTGAATATGCGATTGAAAAAGCCGTTTGCGGCCGCTTTGATTGGCGGTGCAGCCGGTGGCGCGTTTTACGGCATGACGGGTGTTGCTTCCTATATCGTCGGGGGGAATGCAGGTCTCCCGAGCATCCCTGTCTTTATCGGCCCAACGTTTATTTATGCGATGATCGGCCTTGTGATTGCGTTTGCGGCGGGAACAGCAGCTGCGTATTTGCTTGGATTCGAGGATGTGCCTTCTGACGGCAGCCAGCAGTCGGCAGTGCATGAAGGCAGCAGAGAGATCATTCACAGCCCGATTAAGGGAGAAGTGAAAGCCTTAAGTGAAGTCAATGATGGAGTGTTTTCTGCCGGGATCATGGGAAAAGGATTTGCCATAGAGCCTGAAGAAGGAGAAGTTGTGTCGCCTGTTCGTGGAAGCGTTACCACCATTTTTAAAACAAAACACGCAATTGGCATTACGAGTGATCAGGGAGCTGAAATACTCATACACATTGGATTGGACACGGTGAAGCTGGAGGGACAATGGTTCACGGCTCACGTCAAAGAAGGCGACAAGGTCGCACCGGGAGATCCGCTCGTGTCCTTTGATCTGGAGCAAATCAAAGCCGCGGGATATGACGTCATTACCCCGGTGATCGTGACCAACACAGACCAATATTCATTTTCGCCGGTAAAAGAGATCGGTAAAGTGCAGACAAAAGAAGCGCTGCTTGCTTTATCTTGAAAAAACTAATGGGGTGATCAATATGAGTTCAAACGCAAAACGATTTCCAGAAGGATTTTTATGGGGCGGCGCAGTTGCTGCCAACCAAGTGGAGGGTGCTTATAACGAGGGTGGTAAGGGGCTTTCGACAGCTGACGTATCGCCGAACGGGATCATGTCTCCATTTGATGAATCAATGACTTCCTTGAATCTGTATCACAACGGGATTGACTTTTATCATCGTTATAAAGAGGATATCGCCTTATTTGCAGAAATGGGATTTAAGGCGTTCCGCACATCGATTGCGTGGACGAGAATTTTTCCGAATGGCGATGAAGAGGAGCCCAATGAAGAAGGCCTCAGCTTTTATGATGATCTGTTTGATGAGCTGTTAAAGCATCATATTGAGCCTGTCGTAACCATCTCTCATTATGAAATGCCGCTCGGTTTAGTGAAAAATTATGGCGGCTGGAAGAATCGCAAAGTCATAGAGTTTTATGAACGCTATGCCAAAACGGTTTTCAAACGCTATCAACACAAAGTGAAGTATTGGATGACGTTTAATGAAATTAACGTGGTGCTCCATGCGCCATTTACCGGGGGCGGTCTTGTCTTTGAAGAAGGAGAAAACAAATTAAACGCGATGTACCAGGCGGCACACCACCAATTTGTGGCCAGTGCTCTTGCTGTCAAAGCGGGCCACGACATCATTCCTGATTCGAAAATCGGCTGTATGATAGCGGCAACGACAACCTATCCGATGACTTCTAAGCCGGAGGATGTCTTCGCGGCAATGGAGAATGAGCGCAAAACACTTTTCTTCTCAGATGTTCAGGCAAGAGGCGCATACCCGGGATATATGAAACGCTATCTGGCAGAAAACAATATTGAAATTGAAATGGCTGAAGGCGATGAAGAGCTCTTGAAAGAACATACGGTGGATTATATTGGATTTAGCTACTACATGTCGATGGCGGCAAGCACAGATCCGGAAGAGCTTGCAAAATCAGGGGGCAACCTGCTGGGCGGAGTCAAAAACCCTTACCTCAAATCATCAGAATGGGGCTGGCAGATTGATCCGAAAGGCTTGCGCATCACGCTCAACACCTTATACGACCGTTACCAGAAGCCGCTGTTCATCGTTGAAAACGGCCTTGGCGCTGTAGACAAGGTTGAAGAGGACGGCACGATTCAGGACGATTACAGAATCAACTATCTGCGTGATCATTTAATTGAAGCGCGCGAAGCCATTGCGGACGGCGTTGAATTAATCGGATACACATCATGGGGGCCAATTGACCTTGTCAGCGCATCTACTGCGGAAATGAAAAAGCGCTACGGCTTCATTTATGTAGACCGGGACAATGAAGGAAATGGAACATTTAACCGCATCAAGAAAAAAAGCTTCAACTGGTATCAGCAAGTTATCGCCACAAACGGAGAGAGTCTCTGACAATTTTTTGAAAACTCATGCGCTTCAATTGACAATAACGAAATGCAGGCGGACAATAAAAGAGAAAGATGAACCACCCACAGTCCGAAAGGCGGGAAGAGCATGTTTAACAAAATGTTAGTAGCGATTGACGGATCAGACATGAGTGCAAAAGCGCTTGATGCCGCAGTGCATTTGGCAAAAGAGCAGCAAGCGGAACTAAGCATTCTTCATGTGGGGAGAGAAGCCGTCGTCACGACTTCTTCTCTGACGGGAATTGTCTATGTGCCTGAACACTTTATTGATGAAATCAGGAACGAGGTTAAAAAAGAGGGCCTGAAAATCCTTGAAAATGCAAAAGAAAAAGCAGCCGAAAAAGGCGTTCAAGCTGAAACCATTTACGCGAATGGCGAGCCGGCGCATGAGATACTAAATCACGCAAAAGAGAAAGGCGTCAGCCTGATCGTAGTCGGCAGCCGTGGCATCAGCGGCCTGAAAGAAATGATGCTTGGAAGCGTCAGCCATAAAGTGTCTCAATTATCAACATGCCCGGTTTTGATTGTTCGATAGATTTGTAAAAAAAGCGCCCAAGGGCGCTTTTTTTTATTTAGAATAGAAGTGTTATAATATCTACATGTAAAAAAGAGGAATTCTATGTGTAGATTTCTGAATTCATAAAAAACAGTTTATGCTATGCAGTACTGGAGGTAGAATACGTTTGATGCAACAGGATCTTTCCATATCGTCAAAACAAAAATCAACAGCCGTAATCAAAATGGTCATCTCTATGGTGATTTTCGGCTCCATCGGCTTTTTCTCAGAGCATACCAATCTGCCGTCATTTGAATTGGTCTTTGTCCGCTGCCTTTGCGCGACGCTGTTTTTAGGCCTTTGCTGGCTGGCGTCCGGCCAGTATAAAACTGAAAAATGGAGCAAGAGAGACGTGCTGCAAACATTGGTGTGCGGTTTCTTTCTTGTATTCAACTGGGTGTTCTTATTTAAGTCTTTTGAAGAAACGTCCGTTACAATTGCCATCTCCGTTTATCATCTAGCGCCGGTGCTTGTTCTTCTTCTGGGTAGCTTCCTCTACAGAGAGAAATTAAATGTGATCTCCGTCAGCTCCATTATCATCTGCTTTCTGGGAACTGCGCTGATTTCCGGGATTAACGGCAGCACTTCATTGACACAGCTGATGGGATCAGGGATCATATGGGCCGTTCTCGCCGCGCTGTTTTATGCGTTCACTACTTTATTGGGAAAAGGCATTCAAAACCTCAGTCCTTATACGACCACCTTCCTGCAAACGGGTTTAGGGGTTATCATCCTGATTCCATTTATTCACTTTGGCGCTTTTGCTGACCTGTCTCAGGGAAACTGGATTATGGTGGTATCTACCGGCATTATCCATACGGGTATTGTATATTTGTTGTTTTTTGACAGCTTGCGATTTTTATCAACGAAATTTATTTCAATCATTGTATTTCTTGACCCCGCTGTCGCGATCGTGCTCGATACCGTCTTCACAGGTTTCCGCCCTGACCTCTATCAAACGCTCGGCATCGTGCTGATCTTTGCGGGCATGGCCTTGACGCTTGTCAGGAGGAAGGGGAAGGAGAATGTGGCAGCTGAAGGTACGGATATTGAACAAATCCAATAATGAAAAAATGTAAAAAGGCCTATGCGGCCTTTTTTTATTTTAGGTCAATAGACTCTCGCTAATCCTTAAAATAAGATAAATTTTCTAGAAAAATATTGTAATAATATTTCAGTCTAGTTAAGATTATTGAGTAAATATTACTTTTATTACAGAAGGAGAGAGAAAATGAAAAAAAGAAAGAGGCGAAACTGTAAAAGGTTCATAGCAGCATTTTTAGTGTTGGCTTTAATGATTTCATTACTGCCAGCAGATGTACTGGCAAAAACCACAGAAGAAGAGAATGGAAATCGTATTGTTGCCGATGATCCAGAAGAAACTTCTCGGAAAGAACAGACTGAGGAAGCCATACCTTTTGATCCAAAAAATATAAACAAAGAGGGAGAGATCACCTCAGAAAGAACAGAAAATACAAAGCTCTATTATGAAGGTGACGGTGTCTATAAACAGGAAGTATACCTTGACCCTATTCATATAAAGGAAACACCGGATGCTGACTGGGAAGACATTTCTCCTGAGTTAAAAGAGTCGACAAGCAAACAAGTCGAAACAGAGAACGCCATTTTGAATTCAGATTTTCAAAAGCAAATGAAGAACGGGCTTTATGCGACTTTTGAGCATAATGACCATAAGGTTACATATTCACTTGTAGAAGCGAAAGGCCCGAATAAAACTTCACTTACTCCGAAAGATACCTCAGCAGATTATAAGACTGACAGTAATGAGATTGTATATCCGGATGTTTTTCCGAATATTGATCTTCAGACTTTCACATTCAATGAAAACATAAAAGAAGATTTAGTCCTTCATCAGTATAATGGATACAACACATTTACATTTCAGTTAAAAACCGATTTGCAGGCTAAAGAGCAAGAGGATGGATCCATTGATTTTTCTGATGAAAAAGGCAAAGTTGTTTTTTCTGTGCCTAAGCCTTTTATGACGGATTCAAAACTAGATGAGCTTTCCGGCGAGGTTGAACGGTCAGACAAAGTCAGCTATAAGCTGGAAAAGAATGAAGAAGGGTATTTGCTTCATCTTACGGCAGACGAGAACTGGCTGAAAGACCCGGAACGCGTATATCCAGTTTCTATTGACCCGTCAACTTCTTTATCTGTTTCATCGGACACGTTTGTCATGAGTGCCTACCCGACGACGAACTATTCGGCCTCCTCACAAAAATGGGATGCTAATTTAAAGGCCTATGTACTGAAAACGGGCTATTATGACAAAACAACAGGCACAAACTATGCGTTCATGAAATTTAACAACCTAAAGCCAATTCAAAATATGACTGTCACTAAAGCTACATTAAAAACATACGTAGCCCATTCCTATTATGGAACAAAGGCAACCGGTCTTTGGCTGGATACGGTAAACAGCAATTATGATAATGCAAAAGTGACATGGAACACCAAACCGGCATCTAAAAATATCGGAAAAGCTGACGTCCATAAAGGACAATGGGCGAGTTATGACGTGACTGCTGCTGTAAAGTCATGGAACTCTGGCGGGGCCAACTATGGATTTAAGCTTCATACAAACGGAAACGGCAAGGAGTATTGGAAAAAACTAATTTCTTCAGCGAACTCCGCCAATAAACCGTATATTGAAGTGACGTATACCATACCAAAGGGAAACACCCCTACAATTAAAGCTTATCACAACGGCGATTCCACAGGTTATTTCGATATCAGTTGGAAAAAGGTTGAAGGCGCAAAAGGATATAAGGTATGGATCTACAATGGTAAGGAATATCAAGCGATTTCTGCAGGCAACGTCACGTCGTGGAGCACAAAAGGGAAAAAAATCTGGCCTACGAGCGCAGAAATTGCCTCCAAGCGATATAAACTGCATCTGGACGGCAAGGATGGAGCTGAATTGGCATTAGACCCATCCCCGGTCTATAAGAACTCCGGCGGAAGCTATGCCACAAGCAAAAACTATTGGATTGGCGTCAGTGCGATATTTGACCAAGGTGAAGGAGCGATGTCCGCACCGGCAAAGCCCGTTATCCCTAATGTAGGAAAAGCACAAGCACCATCAGCAAAGGGCTACAATAATGGGAATGCCACAGGATACTTCGACCTTTCTTGGAAAGCTGTATCCGGTGCAACCGGCTATAAGGTTCAGGTGTTCAATGGGAAAGGCTTTGAGACACTTGATCTCGGAAATCAGACGTCTTGGACCACAAAAGGGAAAAAGATCTGGCCGACAAGTGCAGAAATCAAGGCGGGAAAATATGCTCTTCACCTAAAGGACGGAAGCGGAGCAGAGCTGCCGATCAATCCCGGACCAACCTATAAAAACGCCGGGGGAGATGGAGCCAAAAGAAATTACTCGTTTAAAATTATCGCATACAACAAAGACGGCGAAGCCATTGCATCCCCGGCTGCTAACCCGGCACTTCCTGATATCGCTAGGCCAAAGAATGTAACTGGCTATTTGTATACAAATACAAAATCGAGTCAAACGGGTTATGTGAATTTGATATGGGAAAAGGTTCAAAATGCGAAAGGCTATAAAGTTAACATTTACAACGGTAAGGAATATCAGTCCTTTGATGTGGGTGACGCGGATCATTGGACAACCCAAAATAAAAACATTTGGCCGACTTCTGAGGAAATCAAAGCCGGAAGCTATAAGCTTCATACAGATGGAAAAGGCGGGGAATTAGCCCTCGATCCGTCACCTGTCTATAACAATGCAAATGGAAATTACAAAGGGAAGAAGAATTATTCTTTCACGCTTGTCGCTTATGATGCGAATGGTGAAACGATTCCGACAGCGCCCTTTAACCCAACGTTCCATGAAGGAGCAGAATTCCTTGGGACAGAAGAATACTGGTCTATCATTGATATCCCAAGCGGCCAGTTAAATGGTGCGACAGGCAATGTCATTGTGAATGAAGAAGATTTGTCAATTGACGGACGTGGTCCGGGACTTGGCTTATCGAGAACCTACAACAGTCTTGACAGCTCTGATCATTTATTTGGGCAAGGCTGGTATGCTGATGCAGAAACATCTGTCATCTCAACGGATGGCGGGGCAATGTATATCGATGAAGACGCTACGACACATCGATTCACGAAAAAAGCCGATGGCACCTATCAGCCGCCGACCGGTGTATATCTTGAATTAACAGAAACAACTGATCAGTTCATATTAAAAACAAAGGATCAAACCAACGCTTATTTCAATAAAAAAGGCGGCAAACTCCAAAAGGTAGTGGATGGCCACAACAATGCAACTGTCTATACTTACAATGACAAAAATCAACTGACCGCCATTACAGATGCATCAGGCCGCAAGCTTACATTTACCTATGATGAAAACGGCCATGTGACGTCCATCACCGGACCTAAGAATAAGAAAGTCACCTACTCATATGAGAATGATTTGCTGAAGAAGGTTACAGATACAGACGGGACTGTCACAAGCTATGACTACGATAGCGAAGGGCGCCTTGTCAAACAGTATTCAGCCAACAGTACCGAAGCAAAGCCTGTCTTTACCGAATATCAGTATAATGGACACCGTCTTGATAAAGCGATTAACGCTAAGAAAGAAACATATGTCTATAGCTATGATGCTGATAAAAAGACGCTTCTCATGACACAGCCGAATGGCCGGAAAGTACAGTACGGCTATAATGAAGCGGGAAATCCGATTCAGGTCATTGATGATGCGGAAGGGTTAAAAATTACAACGAATACAAAGTATGAAGGCAACAATGTTGTAGAAGATGTCGATCCAAACGACGTCGGCACCGGAAAAGCAACGGAAAGCTATCAATATGACAAAGATGGCAACGTTACGTCTGTTAAAGACGCATATGGAACTGAGACATACGAATACAACAAAAACAACGATGTCACAAAAATGAAGGATACCGAGGGCAATGTCACGGATATTGCTTATGACGGACTGGATGCTGTATCCGAAACCGATCAGAGTGGAAAATCATCGTCAGCAGCCGTTTATGATAAATACGGAAATCAGATTCAATCCAGCAAAGATTTATCAGCTTCAACTAATATTTTGAAAGATGGAAGCTTTGAAGCGCAAAAATCCGGCTGGAATCTGACTGCTTCTAAAGACAGCGGCAAAATCTCAATTATCACCGATAAAAGCGGGGTTCTTTCCGGATCAAAGGCATTGGAAGTCTTGAGCCAATCAACGTCTGCCGGAACAGATCATGGGTATTCGTCAGCAACACAAACAGTTGAGCTGGAGCCGAATACAACCTATACATTAAGCGGGAAAATCAAAACAGATCTTGCGAAATCAAGAGCCTACTTTAACATTGATTTGCGAGACAAAGATCAAAAACGAATTCAATGGATTCACAATGAATACAGTGCATTAGCCGGAAAAAACGACTGGACAAAACGGCAAATCACTTTTACGACTCCAGCGAATGCAGGAAAAGCCGTTGTGTATATGGAAGTCGATCATAAAGATAAAGATGGCAAAGGAAAAGCATGGTTTGATGAAGTCCAGCTGGAAAAAGGCGAAGTATCGTCAAGCTATAACCCAGTTCAAAACAGCAGTTTCACCTCAGCAACGGAAAGCTGGAATGTAAGCGGAGCATCCGTTGATTCTGAAGAAGGCTTTAATGATGATGTATCATTAAAAGCTGCCCGGACCAGTGCGTCCCAAGCCGGATCAGTAACAAAACAAACCGTTGTCTTAGGGCAAAGCGCAAATGACAAATCGGTTTATCTCACACTGACAGGAATGTCGAAAGCAAGCAGCGTCAAATTTACAGATGAAAAAGACTATTCTCTGCAGGCGAATGTCACTTACGCTGACGGCAGCACAGGCGTCTACAATGCGAAATTCCCTTCTGGAACACAGGAATGGAACCGGGCAGCTGTCGTCATCCCTAAAACAAAGCCGATCAATAAAGTAGATATTAGTATTCTGTTCCAAAAGAGTGCGACAGGCACAGTCTGGTTTGATGATATCCGTTTGATTGAAGGAAGCCTTCTGACTAAAAGCACGTATGACAGTAATGGCAACTATGTGACCAAGGAAGAGGACGAACTAGGTTACGCCACTTCAACTGATTACGATGAAACTGGTAAGAAAACGTCTGAAACAGATGCAAAAGGTGAAAAAACAACCTATACGTATGATCAGGCAGACCAATTGACAAACATGACGCTCTCTAACGGCACGTCTATCCTTCACAGCTATGATAAGGAAGGCAATGAGGTAAGCAAAACCATCCGGGCGGGAGCAGATCAAACCTATAAATACGAATATGATGTGATGGGCAAGCTTGTCAAAACAACTGATCCTCTGGGCAATGTGTTAGCAAGCGAATATGATGCCAACAGCAACCTGACCAAAACCATTTCACCAAATGGCAACGAAGTGTCTCTTTCTTATGATGGAACAGACCGGGTGAAATCAAAGTCGTATAACGGTACAGAAAAGTACAATTTCACGTATGACAAAAATGGAAATGAAACGTCGGTCGTCAATAAAGAGCAGAACACCACAAAAAAACGGACATTTGACAACAAAAACCGTTTAACCGAATTGACTGACCGCGGCGGCAGCCAAACTTGGACATATCCTAGTGACTCCGATAAGCTGAAAACCTTCTCGTGGAGCCATGGAGATCAAAAAGGAACGAATCAATTTACGTATAACAAACTTGATCAAATGATTGAGATGAAAGACAGTACATCTTCCTATTCATTTGATTATGATGAAAATGGAAACGTCCAAACCTTTATTACGGGCAACGGCGGCGGAACAAGTTTTTCATATGACGAAAGAAACCTTGTAAGCTCGCTGCATATCGGCGACAAAAATGGCGGAAGCATTCTGACAGAAAGCTATGAATACGACGCCAACGGCAACCGCACAACGATAAACAGCTCAGCAAGCGGCAAGGTGCAATATGAGTATGGGAAGCTGAATCAGCTTGTCAAAGAAACCCATGAAGACGGTACTGTTATTGAATACACATATGATGGATTCGGAAACCGGAAAACCGTTACAACTATAAAAGACGGCTCAAGCAAAACGGTGAACGCTTCCTTCAACATCATGAACCAGCTGACAAAAGTCAATGATGAAAGCATCTCTTACGATAAAAACGGCAACCGCACATCCGACGGCAAATTCACATATACGTGGGATGCAGAAGATAACCTGACCGCCGTTACCAAAAAAGGCGAAGACAAGCCATTCACAACATATAAGTATGACGAAAAAGGAAACAGAATCCAAAAAACCGTCAACGGAAAAGTCACGAACTACTTCTACGACGGAGACAGCTTGAACGTCTTGTATGAAACAGACGCGGACAACAACGTCACAAAATCATACACGTACGGAGACAGCGGCCAGCTGTTATCCTACACAGAAAATGGTAAGAAATATTTCTATCACTACAACGCACACGGCGACATCATCGCGATCTCAGACAGCACTGGAAAAACCGTTGCCAAATATCAGTACGACGCATGGGGAAATCCAACAAAAACCGAAGCAAGCGACGAAGTAAAAGACAACCGCTACCGCTACGCAGGCTACCAATACGACGAAGAAACCGGCCTGTACTACCTCATGGCCCGCTACTACGAGCCAAGAAACGGCGTGTTCCTATCGCTCGACCCAGACCCGGGCAGCGACGGCGACTCATTGGATCAGAATGGGTATGCTTATGGAAATAATAACCCGGTGATGAATGTTGATCCGGACGGGCATTGGGTGTGGCTAGCCATTAATGCTGGATTTGCGGCTTATGATGCTTATAAAGCATATAAATCTGGTAAGGGCTGGCGAGGAGTTGCTAAAGCTGCAGCATTTGGTTTTATTGGTGGGGGAAGGTTAAAAATTGCTAGTAGGATAGGAAAATGGGCTACTACGACTAGATATTGGAGTAAAGGCACTTTTAAGAATGCAAAGGCTTCTTTAAATTATCATCATAAAAAACATGTCGTTTGGAAAGGGAGATCTTACGGTAAAAAAAGATACACTAATGCAGCTAGGGCTTTTTATAGATCTAATAAACATTTAAGACAAAAACATGTTCTTTCTAACGGGAAAAAAGGCTATAAAATTAAGAATGGCAAAAGAGGAGGGTATTATACGAGAAGTGGTAAAATTATTACATTTTGGCATAACGGTTGGAAAAAAAGAAGATAGTGTTTTGTAAGACACAAATTATTTGGGGAGGGATAATAATTAAAAAGTATAAGCGTTACAATTTAGATAATGAGTTAATTTCCACCCTTGAGAGAATTAAAAGAGATTTAGAAGGTCCATTTCCTTCTGATATTGAGAAATTAGAGGAAGATTATAATGAATTTTGTTCAGCGGAAGATTTTTATGAATTTTTTATGCTCATCGTTGGAAGTCTAAGTTATGTTTTAGCAGATAAAAAACTGCCCAAACGCCAACTTGATTCATTATCAAAATCTTTTTTTGAACTATACCCAAGGTACTCTCAAATGAATGGAATTTTAGAAAACTATCCTGCACTAAAGCGAGAACTAGAACTACACGAGCGAGCAAGGAGATTATTAATTAAAATAATTTCTAATTAGCTAGCACTTTAAGAAATAGGTACGTACTACTTTCAATTTGAAATGATAGTATAAGCTTAGAAAATGTATTTAGAACTGGCACGGAAAGTTATTAAAAAGCAAAACCCCAGCCTTCACTCAAGGTTGGGGTTTCTGCATATGACGCGCCAAATTCTGAAGACAGTGGCTGCGTAAGTGAGGATAGCCGGAATAGTGATGGCAATGAGAAAAATAGAAAGGATGTTTATGGTGCTATGAAGTATGGAAGCTTCAGCAGAAATAAACATTGAAAGCCGCAGTAAGACAGAGCATGAACAATATGATATAGCGGAGGGTATATTCACTTTGTTTGTATTTATCAATCATGGTTGAACGGTCGGAGTAAATCGGCTTCGTTCCGGGTGCGGCGGCAAAGATATGTGTGGTGTATTCAGAATAAACATGCTCCCATCCGGCATTTTCGAATATTTCAAGGTACTCATCTATGTTGTCATTATCGACGGCACGATAGTCTAAGCTGTAGATCAATTTCCGCGGCTCAGCTTTTCTAAGCTTATACCCCATAAACGCAAAAGAATCGAGTACCCAGCCTTTGCTGGCCATATCACTTAGTCTCTTCATATCCTTTTCTTCTGAAAAGGCCAATCCTTCAGACATCATAAATTTTTTCTGTTTCATGATGAATCCCCTTTCAATTGTTGAAAAGCACGTTGACCGTGTTCAGCCATCACTTTTCTGCGCTGAATTTCTTTTTTGAGTAGTTCTAGGCCGTGCAAGGTGGTTTGGTACACTTTGCGCCGTGGGTTGTCATTGTTGACAAGCTTAATGATTTCTTCTTGCAGTAATTTCTTTAACAATGTATATAAGGTAGCCGGACCGATCGTAAAGGAGTCATCGGTCATGTCCTCAATCTCCTGCATGATCGAATATCCGTGTTTTGGCTCCAGCAAGGTTAACACAATATAATAGGCTGGATCGGTAAGCTGATCCATTTCCTGCGGACGCTGCTTTGGCAAGCGGTCACCTCATTTCTTATATCAACTAATGATATATCACTTATTGATATAATAAAATCTTCCTTTTTGTTTGTCAACGCAATTTTTTTCTTCCTTCAGTCATCATAAAGAAACAATCACCGAGTATGGATTAATGTATTCGTTTTCATAGAGGGGGAGTCTTGATGAAAAAATGGATGGCAGCGGTTTTTGTGATGATGCTGATGCTGGGTTTTGGAGGGATTGAGAAAGTGAAGGCGGCGGAGCCGAAGGTGTATCAATTTGACTTTGGAAGCGGTTCGGTGGAGCCTGGTTATATTGGTGTCAGGGCGTCTGATCAGCATGACCGGTCAAAGGGCTACGGTTTTCAAACACCGGAGAATATGAGGGATGTGGCGGCATCTGGGACTGGTGTGAAGAGGGATGCGGTTCAGTTTTTAGCGTATGGGACGAAAAGCAATAACACGTTTAATGTGGATCTCCCGAATGGGCTTTATGAGGTGAAGGTGACGCTTGGTAATACGGCAAGGGCCAGTGTGGCGGCGGAGGGCGTGTTTCAGGTTATTAATATGACAGGGGATGGCGCGGAGGATACGTTCCAAATTCCTGTCACCGACGGGCAGCTGAATCTGCTGGTGACAGAGGGGAAAGCTGGCACCGCTTTTACGCTTAGCGCCTTGAAAATAAAGAAATTGTCTGATCAGCCGGTGACGAACCGAACCATTTATATCGGCGGCGACTCGACGGTGTGCAATTATTATCCGCTCAACAGCAGCAAGCAGGCGGGCTGGGGGCAGATGCTACCTCACTATATCGATAAGCATATCTTTCAAGTGAGAAACATGGCGTCTGGCGGGCAGATCGCGAGAGGATTCAGAAATGATGGACAGCTTGAGGCGATCCTGAAGTATATTAAACCGGGAGATTATTTTATGTTGCAGCTTGGCATTAATGACACAAATCCGAAGCATAATGAATCTGAAGCAGAGTTTAAAGAGGTGATGCGTGATATGATTCGTCAGGTGAAAGCGAAAGGAGCGGACGTCATCCTATCAACGCCCCAGGGCCGGGCGACCGATTTTACTTCTGAAGGCATCCATTCGTCTGTAAACAGATGGTACAGGGCCTCTATTTTGGCTTTGGCCGAAGAGGAAAAAACACACCTCATTGACTTAAATGTCCTCAGCTCGGCATACTTTACATCGATCGGTCCGGAAAGAACACTTGGGCTTTATATGGATGGAGATACGCTGCATCCGAACCGCGCTGGGGCCGACGCATTGGCGCGATTGGCTGTTCAGGAGCTAAAACGCCAGGGAATCGATGGCTTTTAATACATCATTTTTCGACAAAACACATATGCCTTCGTCAATTAGAGTATAATGAGAACATCTGCAAGAGACAGGAGTTTATACATGAGTCATTTTAAAAACTATCAAATCAGTCATGACATTTTACGAGCATTGGAAGGACTGGGATATACAGAACCGACCAAGGTGCAGCAGAGTGTGATCCCCGCTGCCCTTGAACGAAAGGATCTTGTCGTCAAATCACAGACGGGAAGCGGGAAAACGGCTTCGTTCGGGATTCCTCTCTGTGAGCTGGCGGATTGGGATGAAAACAAGCCGCAGGCGCTTATTTTAACTCCAACCCGTGAGCTCGCGGTGCAAGTAAAGGAAGATATCACGAACATCGGACGATTTAAACGAATCAAAGCGACAGCCGTATTTGGAAAATCCTCCTTTGATAAACAAAAAGCTGAGCTTAAGCAAAAAAGCCACATTGTTGTCGGCACGCCGGGACGTGTTCTGGATCATATCGAAAAAGGCACGCTTCCGTTAGACCGTCTCTCCTATTTGGTCATTGATGAAGCGGATGAGATGCTGAATATGGGCTTCATTGAGCAGGTGGAGGCGATTATCAAGCATCTGCCGACTGAGCGTACGACGATGCTGTTTTCGGCGACGCTTCCGCAGGATATCGAGAAGCTGAGCCGTCAATATATGCAAAACCCCGAGCATATCGAAATCAAAGCGGCCGGGCTTACCACAAGAAATATTGAACATGCGGTGATTCAAGTAAGAGAAGAGCATAAATTTTCATTGCTGAAAGATGTGCTGATGACGGAGAATCCCGACAGCTGCATCATTTTCTGCCGAACGAAGGAGCACGTCAATCAGCTGACCGATGAATTGGATGACTTAGGATATCCATGCGATAAAATTCACGGCGGAATGATTCAGGAAGACCGATTCGACGTCATGAATGAATTTAAACGTGGCGAGTACCGTTACTTAGTGGCGACGGATGTCGCCGCGCGCGGGATTGATATTGAAAATATCTCCCTTGTTATCAACTATGATCTGCCGGTTGAAAAGGAAAGCTATGTCCACCGCACGGGCCGAACGGGACGCGCAGGGAACAAAGGAAAGGCCATTTCGTTTGTCACGGCCTTCGAAAAACGGTTTTTAGCCGACATTGAAGAATATATCGGATTTGAGATTCAAAAAATAGAAGCCCCTTCTCAAGAGGAAGTGGCAAGGAAGAAACCAGAATTTCTAGCTAAAATGAATGACCGTCCGGAAAGCAAAAAAGACAAAAGCGAAGAGCTGAATAAAGACATTATGAAGCTGTATTTTAACGGCGGAAAGAAAAAGAAAATCAGAGCCGTTGATTTTGTAGGAACGATTGCCAAAATTGACGGTGTGTCAGCTGACGACATCGGCATCATCACGATCATGGATAACGCCTCATACGTTGAGATTTTAAATGGTAAAGGCCCTCATGTTCTCAAAGTGATGAAGAACACAACCGTCAAAGGGAAAAAGCTGAAGGTGAATAAAGCGAATAAATGATGAATGACCTGCTCCCAGTTAAAGGGGCAGGTCATTTTGCTGCTGGCTGACATCGGCGCTGGTCTCCTCCGGAACAAAGGCAAGAATCACAATACCAATTACAAACAAAATGATCAGACTGAACACCGCAGTCGAGGATTTCCCGGTCAGCTGGGCGGTCACGGCAATGAGCAGCGGCCCCATAATTGAGGCGAATTTTCCGAAAATGTTGTAAAAACCGAAGAATTCATTGGCGTGGCGCTTTGGCACAAGCTTGGCGAAATAGGAACGGCTTAGGGCTTGAATACCGCCTTGCGAGGTGGCGACAAGCATAGCCAGTATCCAGAAATCAAGCGTTGTCTCCATAAAATAGGCATACACGCAGACGATCATATAAATGACGATCCCGACGTACAGCATGGTCTTCCCCGTGAAGCGTTCTGCCAGTTTTCCGTATACAATCGAAAACGGCGCGGCGACTACCTGGGTGACAAATAGGATGATCAGAAGGCTTGAGGAGCCGATCCCTAAATCTGATCCATAGGATGTCGACATCGTAATAATCGTGCCGACTCCGTCGATATAAAAGAAATAAGCGAGCAAGAAGAGGAAAAGTGCCCGGTATTGTCTGATCCGTTTCATCGTTTGGCCGAGCCGCTTAAAGCTGTTGATGACAATATGAGGTTCTTTTTTGATGTAATAGCGTTGATGGACATGTTTAATCATTGGGATAGTGAACAGCCCCCACCAGGCAGCCGTTATGAAAAAGGACAGCTGGCTTGCGGCCGATACAGACACTGGAATCGTCTCTGCTTGTGCGAGCAGGATGACAGCAATACTGATGATAAATGGAATCGTGCTGCCAATGTATCCTAAGCCAAAACCCCGTGCCGAGACGAGATTCATCCGCTTCTCAGGCGTGACGTCCACGAGAAAGGCATCATAAAACACATTGGCGCCGGAAAAACCGATAGCCGATATCGTATAAAACAGCAGCAGTAGCAGCCAATGCTCACTTGGGATAAAGGCGAGCATCGCGGTGCTGGCGACACCGGCTGACACAAAGAAACCGAAGAACTTTTTCTTGCACCCTTCATAGTCGGCTATTGTGCCTAAAATAGGGCCGAGCATCGCAAGAATAAACGTTGAAATCGCAATGGTATAGCCCAGATAGGCAGTCGATTGAGCGGCGCTGACACCGCTTTCCGCAGCAGCTGATTTATAAAATAACGGAAATACCGCGGTGGTCACGACAATTGAGTAAGCAGAATTTGCCCAGTCATATAATACCCAGCTGTTTTCTTGTTTCGTAAAACGTTTCATCATCAGAGCCCCCTCTCCGGTAACGATACTTCTATTGTACGAGAATTGGGCCTGAAAAGAATGGAATGCACGTCAATTTTTACAAAATATTTATGCTTTTGCGCTTCAAATCATACTTTTGATTTATTGCTGGGGTTAGGTGAATCTGGTACCATTTAACTATATTTTATGGTATTTTCCAGAAGGGATTCAGCAGAGAGGAGACAGAGCATGAGGCGAATAGGCTTGTGTATAAGCCTGCTGGTCACAGTTCTTGTGATGAGCGCATGCGAAAGTGAAGGTGAGGCTCAGATGTTCGCAGACTGTGATCAAAAGACAGTAAAACAAACCGAAGCCAAACCGATGAGCAGTAAGAAAAAGCAGGATTTCCAAGCCCTCGCAAGCGACAGGCAGCTGGCCATTGTGTTCAGTTCCATGATACAAGTGAGCGAAGCATTTGATTATGGAATCGGCAATCCAGAATACTTCGTGCGAAGCAGCATGACTGAAGAAGAAGCAGACATTGCGAAGGAGAATCTCGAATCGATTAAGCTTGAGAACAAATCGCTCAAAAAACAAAACAGCGAGGCGGTCGCCTTGCTACAAAAAACGCGTAATCAAGACATGAGCCGGATCGAAATTCAGCAGCTGACAGAAAATAGAGCCGCTTTTTTTGAGACCGCAGACAGTATGATCAAACTCATCGGCCAAGTCACACCGAAAAACGCGAAGAAGACAAGACAGCAGCTGGATCAGCTGAAAAAACAATATACACAATACAGCGCCGAAAGCGTCAAAATCATGAACAGCATTGTCAGAAAGCAGAAAGCTGACAAGGCATCATTTGAACGCCATCTGGAGGCGCTGCTTCAAAAACAGCCCGGACAGCAGGTACGGAGTGAATTGTACTGATCAGCTTCCGTCTTTCCCTGATGATATTGACCTAGTACAAAAAGAATGTACAATCAAGATATAGTCTGTTCTTAGTTGATTGGAGGGACATGTCATGAAAATTGCGAAGGTGATCAACAATAATGTGATCAGCGTGGTCAATGAACAGGGGAAAGAATTGGTCGTCATGGGCAGGGGGCTCGCGTTTCAGAAAAAGTCCGGCGATGATGTCGATGAAGCCCGCATTGAGAAAGTGTTCACGCTCGATAACAAGGATGTATCAGAAAAGTTCAAAACCCTTTTGTATGATATACCGATCGAGTGTATGGAAGTATCCGAAGAGATTATCAGCTACGCAAAATTACAGCTCGGCAAAAAGCTCAACGACAGCATCTATGTGTCGCTGACCGACCATATTAACTTTGCCATCCAGCGCAACCGAAAAGGGCTTGATATCAAAAACGCCTTGCTGTGGGAAACAAAACGGCTGTACAAAGACGAATTTGCGATCGGCAAAGAAGCGTTGGTTATGGTAAAAAACAAGACAGGTGTGTCTCTTCCAGAGGATGAAGCAGGCTTTATTGCTCTGCATATTGTAAATGCCGAGCTGAATGAAGAGATGCCCAATATCATCAACATTACAAAAGTCATGCAAGAGATTTTGAGTATTGTAAAATATCATTTTAAGATTGAATTCAACGAAGAATCGCTTCACTATTATCGGTTCGTCACCCACTTAAAATTTTTCGCGCAGCGTCTTTTTAACGGCACTCACATGGAAAGCCAGGACGATTTTTTGCTGGATACAGTGAAAGAAAAGTATCATCGCGCGTATGAATGCACGAAGAAAATCCAAACCTACATTGAGCGGGAGTATGAGCACAAGCTCACAAGTGACGAGCTGCTGTATTTAACCATTCACATAGAAAGGGTAGTTAAACAAGTATAATGAGAGCGCTGACATTTTTATTTTCGTGTGTTCGTTTTTTTCTTACATTTCCATATGATAATGTTAGGATTGTTACTGATAAAGCAGGCAAAACCTAAATTACAATGAGTGCGGATCATCTCTGTCTGTGCTGATGGTAATTTAGGTTTTTATTTTTTTCAGAGGGAAGATGATGATAGTTACAGGATTCAAGTAAGTAAGATTCGGTATTATCATTATTTTGACCGATGTTCCCTTTTAAAAGAATCATGTAAGATCAACATAGAAAACGCTTTCAATGAAAGGGGAATGCCAATATGCCTTATCTGAAACGAGTGTTGCTGCTTCTTGTCACTGGATTGTTTATGAGTTTGTTTGCAGTCACTTCTACTGCCTCGGCTCAAACAGGTGGATCGTTTTTTGACCCTTTTAACGGCTATAACTCCGGTTTTTGGCAAAAAGCAGATGGTTATTCGAATGGAAATATGTTCAACTGCACGTGGCGGGCTAATAACGTATCAATGACGTCATTGGGTGAAATGCGTTTAGCGCTAACAAGCCCATCTTATAACAAGTTTGACTGCGGGGAAAACCGTTCTGTTCAAACATATGGCTATGGACTTTATGAAGTCAGAATGAAACCAGCTAAAAACACAGGGATCGTTTCATCGTTCTTCACTTACACAGGTCCAACAGATGGAACTCCTTGGGATGAGATTGATATCGAATTTTTAGGAAAAGACACAACGAAGGTTCAATTTAACTATTATACAAATGGTGCAGGAAACCATGAGAAGATTGTTGATCTCGGGTTTGATGCAGCCAATGCCTATCATACGTATGCATTCGATTGGCAGCCAAACTCTATTAAATGGTATGTCGACGGGCAATTAAAACATACTGCAACAAACCAAATTCCGACAACACCTGGAAAGATCATGATGAACTTGTGGAATGGCACGGGTGTCGATGAATGGCTTGGCTCCTACAATGGTGTAAATCCGCTATACGCTCATTATGACTGGGTGCGCTATACAAAAAAATAATGCCAAATGTGAAAGAGCCTGCTGCAATATAGCAGGCTCTTATGATTGTAATGAGGAGTTGTTGGCATGAATCTTCTATTCACTCATAATATCCTATTTGATCTTCTCCCCTCTGTACTCAATGCTACGATCAAGCTCATACATTTAGAAAGAAATAATCCCAATCAAAAGCGCCGCAATGGTCATCACAATCGTTGTTCCCACGGCCCATTTAATAGTGAATTTTTGATGGTCGCCAAAGCTGACGCCTGCCATTCCTACCAATAGATAGGTGGAAGGCACAAGCGGGCTGAGCAGATGCACAGGCTGCCCCAGCAAGGAGGCCCTCCCGATTTCAGCGGCGTCTATTCCGTAAGCGGAAGCGGCTTCGGCGATGATGGGAAGGACACCGAAGTAAAAGGCGTCATTCGACATGAAAAAGGTGAAGGGCATGCTGACGATCGCAGTGATCAACGGCAGGTGCGGGCCCATGGCATCAGGGATGAGTGAAACGAGAGAATGCGCCATGGCATCCACCATTTTTGTGCCGGAGAGAATGCCTGTGAATATGCCCGCAGCAAACACCATTGAGACAACGTTTAACGCATTACCCGCATGCGCCGAGATTCGTTTCTGCTGCTCTTTGACATTTGGATAGTTGACCATCAAGGCGACGGCGAACGCAGTCATAAAAAGAACAGGGAGCGGCAGCAGGCTGGTGATCAGTGCGGCCATCAGAGCGACAGTCAGCAGCAGGTTAAACCATTGAAGAGCGGGACGCTTGAGCGGTGCGGCCTCCGGATCGGAAGACGGTGCGTGATCAATCGAAATGACGCCGAGCCGCTTCCGCTCTTTCTTTCCGAGGATATAAGCAACGGCGATCACCCAGAGAATGCCGGCGATCATAGCGGGAATCAGCGGCGTGAAAACCTCTGACGTGTCCAATTTTAAGGAGGCCAAAACCCTCGCAGTCGGCCCGCCCCACGGGATAATATTCATAACCCCCGAACCGAGCATCGCTATTCCCGCTAACACCAAACGGTTCATGCCGAGCCGTTTGTAAAGAGGCAGCATTGCTGCAATGGTAATCATATAGGTTGTTGTCCCATCTCCGTCCAGCGAAATGGTCATGGTCAGAACCGCTGTGCCTACGGCGATTTTTAACGGATCTCCTTTGACAAACGATAAGATTTTGGCAATGAGAGGATCAAACAGACCTGAGTCAATCATAATGCCGAAATACAGGATGGCGAATAACAGCATGATACCGGTAGGGGCGAGGTCTGTAACGCCCTGAATCATCATCTCGCCGAGATCTTTGCCAAATCCGCTGATCAGGGCAAACACAATAGGAACGACAATCAAAGCAATAAGAGCGGAAAGCCGGTTAGACATAATAAGGTACATAAAGACAATCATCATCACAAAACCGAGTATGGCAAGCATGATATGACCTCCCCTATTCAACAGCTTTTTTAGTAAGCGCTTCCATCCTTTCTTTCTGTGAAGAAGGCTTATTTCAAATGTGTATGACCGCATATTTATATGTAGACCAAAAATCCTAATGAGCGGATTAGCAGTTTATATGAAGAACGCCACGGGTAAATGTGCTGTAGAATGTTTCGTTTTAAAAAGGGGGAGCAGACATGAGTGATGACCAAAACAAACGTGTAAATGAACACTCAAAGGACGAGCAGCTTGAGCAGTACAGGACCGATAACAGCGGGAAGAAAATGACGACAAACCAAGGCTTGCGAGTGTCAGAGGATGAGCATTCGTTAAAAGCCGGGGTTCGCGGTCCGACGCTGATGGAGGATTTTCACTTTCGGGAGAAAATGACGCACTTTGACCATGAGAGGATTCCGGAGCGCGTTGTGCATGCACGCGGGTATGGCGTGCATGGCTTTTTTCAGGTTTACGAACCAATGACAGAATATACACGGGCCAAATTTCTTCAGGACCCTTCGGTGAAGACACCGGTATTTGTCCGTTTCTCTACGGTTGCGGGTTCTAAAGGCTCCGCAGACACGGTGCGGGATGCCAGAGGCTTTGCGACAAAATTTTATACTGAAGAAGGAAACTATGACCTTGTGGGAAATAACATTCCGGTGTTTTTCATTCAAGACGCAATCAAATTTCCGGATTTGGTTCATGCGTTTAAGCCTGAGCCACATAATGAAATGCCTCAGGCCGCGACTGCCCACGATACGTTTTGGGATTTTGTCGCCAATAACCCTGAGTCGGCTCACATGGTGATGTGGACGATGTCAGACAGAGGCATCCCGCGCAGCTACAGAATGATGGAAGGCTTCGGCGTTCACACGTTCCGTTTTGTCAATGAACAAGGAAAGGCACGTTTCGTGAAATTTCACTGGAAGCCGGTGCTCGGCGTGCATTCTCTCGTATGGGATGAAGCACAGAAAATTGCCGGGAAAGATCCGGATTTCCATCGCCGTGACCTGTGGGAAACAATTGAAAACGGCGGCAAGGTTGAATACGAGCTCGGCGTGCAGATGATTGATGAGGAAGATGAATTCAAGTTTGATTTTGATATTCTTGATCCGACTAAGCTGTGGCCGGAAGAGCTTGTGCCGGTGAAGATCATTGGGAAAATGACGCTGAACCGCAACCAGGATAATGTGTTTGCGGAAACAGAACAAGTCGCATTCCACCCGGGAAATGTCGTGCCGGGAATCGATTTTACAAATGACCCGCTCCTGCAGGGACGGCTTTTCTCTTATACAGACACACAGCTCATCCGTCTTGGCGGCCCGAACTTCCATGAGATTCCGATTAACCGGCCGGTATGTCCATTCCATAACAATCAATACGACGGCTATCACCGGATGACGATCAATAAGGGGCCTGTCGCTTATCATAAAAACTCACTGCAAAACAATGATCCGTCGCCTGCGACAGCTGAAGAAGGCGGCTACGTCCACTATCAGGAAAAAGTCGAGGGCAAAAAAATCCGCCAGCGAAGCGACAGCTTCAACGATTATTACTCACAGGCGAAGCTTTTCTGGAACAGCATGTCTCCTGTGGAGAAACAGCATATCATTTCTGCTTTCTGCTTCGAGGTCGGGAAGGTCAAAAGCAAAGACGTACAGCGGCAGGTCGTTGATGTCTTCAGCAATGTCGATACAGATTTAGCAGAAGAAATCGCCAAAGGAGTAGGAGTGGCGGCGCCCGCGAAGCGTAAAGCATCTAAAGAAATTCTTACTTCGCCTGCGTTAAGCCAAGCCCGTACAGTGAAAACCGCGTCAACAAGAAAAGTCGCTGTACTCGCCGGAAACGGATTTCATGAAAAAGAGCTGCAAACAGTGCTGGAAGCCTTAAAGCAAGAAGGAATCACAGTAGATATCATCAGTCAAAATCTGGGGTATATGACAAGCGGCAGCGGACAGCAGCTTGAGGCCAACGGCACGTTCCTGACGGTTGATTCTGTTCTGTATGATGCCGTCTATGCCGCAGGAGGACTGGAGTTAAAAGACAACAAACAAGCGATGGCGTTTATCAGAGAAGCTTACAATCACTACAAGGCGATCGGTGCGGCAAATGAAGGAATTGACCTTCTTCAATCCTCTGTCGGGACAACAGAGGGGCCAGGCATCGTAACGGCTAAAGAAGAACCTGACTACACCGCATTCAGCAAGGCATTTATCGATGCGGTTGCCGCTCATCGCCATTGGGATAGACGAATTTGATCGGCTCCTGTATCTTTAAGGAAGATACTTTTCATAAGGAGCATGGCAAATGAACGAAAAACAGCTAGTTGAAGCTTACGAACGCGATGAAAATATGATGATTTTGGTGTTTGCCCAATGGTGTGTAAACCATGATCTTGATCCGATGGAGCTGTACGCCAAAGCGTATCCGCAGCAAAAGCTGAATGAAAGCTTGAAAAAAACCATGGACGATCTGGTCGTGCCAAAACACGAAGCAGAGCACATTCCGGACCAGACTGTCATTGCGGTATTAGAGATATTCGGAAATACAGATTTGGCACAAGCCGTTCATGAAGCGATTTCTGGGCGCAAACAGTAAAAAAAGAGACATCCTGTGTCTCTTTTTTTATTGGGAAAATCATGCTGTTAGACCTAGAAACTTCTTTCGATTTAATCAGTCTATAAAAGTGTGTATTGCTTAAATAAGGGAATGATAAACAACGACATCAAAGGAGGAGATTGTATGAAATGGAATAAAATGCTGAAAGCCGCGGGGATTGCAGTCTTGCTTTTTTCCGTATTTGCATATGCGGCCCCATCTTTAAACGCAGTTCAAACGAAAAAACCGACTGTCAGCACCCATACGTACAAAAAAATCAAGGAGTTAACGTATCCACAAGTGCACCTCATCGGGAATGCCGCTTTTGAAAAGAAAATCAATCAAGAGCTGAAAGCCTACATTGAACAATCGTATCAGGAATATCTGAAAAACAAAAAAGCAGGCGAACAGCAGGGCTTTAAAACCGAATATCAAACATCCTTCAGCGTCAAATACAATGCGGCAGGCAAGCTCAGCATTCAAACACTCAATTATATCTATTCAGGGGGCGCCCACGGTCTAACGTCTGTCCAGTCCTTCAACTATGACTTGAAAGCACAAAAGCGGGTGACGCTGGATCAGATTCTGAACACCAAAACAAAAGTCAGCAAAACGAGAGATTATCTATATAGCTATATCAAAAAACACGATGAGCTGTTTTTCCCTGATGTTAAGAAAGAGGATATAACCCTAAACAAAGACACAATGTTTTACTTTACGGCAAACGGGATCGCCATCGTCTTTGGCCAGTATGACTTGGGGCCTTATGCAGCGGGAATCCGGAATGTGCAGGTGCCAGCCTCTATTTATCAATAATGAAAAGAGCCATATCCGAAAAGGGATATGGCTCAATGTTTCTACCACACAAACAGGCCGACAATCGCAGCACTTAATAAAGATACCGCAATTCCGCTGACGAGCAGCTTCCACACGTTTTTCCCGATGACCGTTGACTTTTCTCCGTCAAGGATCGAATTGTACGTGCCGTAAATCATGCCGACAGTACTGAAGTTTGCAAAGGACGTCAGGAATGTCGTCGCCACCGCAACGGTGTGAGGCGGAAGGGATTTGAGATTGTTTTTCAAGTCAAGCATCGCAACAAACTCGTTCGTTGCTAATTTCATGCCCATCAGCTGAGCAACATACATCGCATCGTGCACTGGCAATCCAAGCAGGAATGCGAACGGACTGAACAGGTAAGCAAAAATCGTCTGGATGGTCAGGCCGTGTACGAAAACGCCAAGAATGCCATTAACTGCTGACGTTAATGCGACATATCCGATCACCATTGCCAAAATAACGATAACCATGTTCATGCCGACAAGCATACTGTTAGAAATCGTAGAGAAAAAGTCTTTCTTCTCTTCTTTAGGCGGTGTATAGATGATATCTTCATCCTCCGGCACGTGAACAGGATTCAGCAGGTTTGCGATAATCAGCGCGTTTAAGCAGTTCAAAGGAATCGCTGTAAACACGTATGTCGCAGGCACCATTGACAGATAAGATCCGATAATGGAGCCGCTGATGCTGCTCATGCTCATTAAGCCGAATGTGAGCAGGCGGTTGTTGCTTAAAACCGTTAGCTGCTGGCGGATGACCGCAAGTGCTTCGGTATTTCCCAAGAACATCATTTGAATAGAGAAAAAGCTTTCTAATTTCGGCAAGCGGGAAGCCTTTGAAATCACCCATCCGATTTTATCAATCAGCCAAGGCAAAATGCCGAAATACGTTAAAATATCAAAGAATGTGACGATAAAGATAATTGGAAGAAGCGCACTAAAGAAAAAGTCTACTGTTTCATTCGCCATCACTGACGGAAAGGCAAACGCGATACCGTCACTGGCGCAAGCAATCAGCCAAGTGAAGAAATCACCGATTTTACCGATAGCCCAGCTTCCGACTTTTGTTCCCAGCATAAACCAAGTAATCAGCAATTCCAGAACAATTAACGTCATGATCGGGCGCCACTTGATTTTCTTTTTCTGCGGAGAACATAGGAATACAACTGCCATAATCACAATGAGACCGACAAGGTTTAGTAAAAAGTACATGATAGCAACTCCTATGAGGGTTATTATGGAAACAAAAAAAGCTCTTATCCTTCACAAATTCTGGAAGTGCAGAAAGTGTGAAAAATAAGAGCAAACAGAAAAGAACTTGTCCTTTTCAACTCGTTCAAATTTATTCAAACTTTCTTGTAGTCTAGTTTTTTACGGTTACTAGGTAGAAACAATCAGACCATATTACTGATCATATACAAGAATGTCTTTTTCTAAGATGATAGCAGTATTTTATCCTTTCACTTTTTGAAAATCAACCTTTTTAACTATTTTCACAATAATAAAATTTATATTCTGAAATGAGGAAATAAAGGAAAAACATGCTGGATTGCTATGCTGATATGATGTTGGCGGGATACCAGCATGTCAGTACTGATTTTTCTTCACTATAAGGTTCCAGCTCCTGGAGATTTGTTGTATGATGGAAATGGGGAAACCCATACAGCAGAAAGGGAGTTTTTTTCATGATTATCCAATTCATTCGTTATAGATAATGACAGGTGTAGACAAACTGCCAGACCTGGCCAATTTTTGAGATAGGCCTAGGTTTATTTGTCTATGCCTTTTTCATTTATCTAAAAATGAATGAATGGGGTGTTTTTTATCATGAAGCGAACAGTTGATTTCAGCATGTTTCGATGCCCGCTCTGCGATTCTTCTATGGATGCGGCATCAGGGAAAAGCTTGATTTGTACAGAACGAGGACATACATTTGATCTATCTCGGCACGGCTACGTGAACTTTCTGACGAAGCTGGTCAAAACCAGTTACGGTGCCGAGCTTTTTGAAGCGAGGAGCAGGCTGATTGGAGAATGTGGTTTTTTTGACCCGCTCCATGATGCGATTGCAGAACTCATCAGTCATCCCAAATCTGGTCATGAGGCATTCACCATCCTGGACAGCGGTTGCGGTGAGGGTTCTCATTTGAATGCGCTTTGCGGGTTTGATTATGCAGGGAAAGCAGCGATAGGAACCGGCATAGATCTTTCGAAGGATGGGATCTTAAAAGCTTCTAAGGCATTCAAAGATCAGATGTGGGCGGTTGCCGATGTGGCGCGTGCTCCTTTTCATGATCGCCAATTTGATGTTGTTCTGTCTATTTTTTCGCCGTCCAATTATGCAGAGTTTCATAGACTGCTGAAGAATGATGGCATGCTCGTAAAAGTAGTGCCGCGAAGCGACTATTTAATAGAATTAAGGCAATTTTTATATACTGATTCACCAAGGCGCACGTATTCCAATGCGGCAGCTGTTGAGCGTTTTGCAGCAAATGCAGCACACAGCCGTCCTGTCAGGCTGCGCTATGTTAAAACGCTTGACCAGCAGGCGATCCACTGGCTTCTCAAGATGACGCCGCTTGCCTGGTCGGCGCCGAAAGATCGAGTCAGCCTCCTGAAAGAGATGAAATCAGCCGATATTACGGTTGATGTTGATATCCTAATAGGAATGAAATGAATGGCAGAGGAAAGCTCCGAAAAAAGGAGCTTTCCTTTTTTAATCGGAATAGTTGGCCCACGCTTCTCGTACATATGGAAAGGGGACGGAAACAGCCGATGCGGACAGGTTTATGTAAACGCTTTCTATTTCGCGGAAACGGGGGATGTGTGTGTGGAACTGATCATCATTCTATTGGCGTTAGGTTTGCTGATGTTTACGGCGTATCGGGGATTTTCTGTCATATTGTTTGCGCCGGTTTGCGCGTTATTCGCGGTGCTGCTGACAGATCCAAGCCATGTGCTTCCTTTTTTTTCATCAATTTTTATGGAGAAGATGGCGGGTTTTATTAAGCTGTATTTCCCAGTGTTTTTGCTCGGTGCCATTTTTGGAAAGGTCGTTGAAATGGCCGGGCTTGCGGCATCAATCGCGAAAACAATTGTCCGGCTTGTCGGGGCAAAAAGAGCGATACTTGCCATTGTGCTGATGGGTGCTGTCTTGACGTACAGCGGTGTCAGCCTGTTTGTTGTCGTATTTGCCGTATATCCTTTTGCGAAAAACATGTTCCAAGAAGCAAACATACCAAAACGCCTCATCCCGGGAACGATTGCTTTAGGTGCTTTTACGTTTACGATGGACGCACTTCCGGGGACGCCGCAAATCCAAAATGTCATCCCGACGTCGTTTTTCAAAACAGACATTTATGCCGCCCCTTGGCTGGGTTTGATGGGCGCAGTGATTGTGCTGGCAGCTGGGATGCTCTATTTGGAATCAAGGCGGAAAAAAGCGCAGGCATCTGGCGAAGGCTATGGCGGTTTTGATTCGCAGAATGCTCCTGCTCCTGAATCGATTGAGTCCGCGGCTGAACCGGACAAAAGCCCGATTCGGCACGCGCTTGCCTTTGTCCCGCTTATTCTCGTCGGTGCAGTGAATAAATATTTTACCATTTACCTGCCAAAGTGGTATCCGAATGGATTTGATTTTTCTTCCATAGGATTAAAGGAGTTCGGCAGGCTTGATATTTCTTCAGCAGCTGCTATTTGGTCGGTGGAGATTGCTTTAGTGATTGGCATCATCACAACGATTTTATTTGATTGGAGAAGTGTGTTTGCCCAATTGAAGGAAGGGCTGAATGAAGGAATTGGCGGCGCCTTGCTGGCATCTATGAATACGGGTGCCGAGTACGGGTTCGGCGGCATTATCGCCGCGCTGCCGGGGTTTCATAAGCTGAGCAGCGGAATTTCACATACTTTTACCGATCCGCTTGTAAATGGCGCCGTTACGACAACTGCGCTGGCGGGAATCACCGGCTCGGCTTCAGGAGGAATGGGCATTGCGTTAAGCGCGATGTCAGAACAATACTTACAGGCGATTCAGGCTTACAATATTCCGCCAGAGGTGATGCATCGGGTCATTTCAATGGCATCAGGCGGGATGGATACACTGCCGCATAATGGCGCCGTTATTACGCTTCTGGCCGTGACGGGTTTGACCCATCGGCAATCCTATCGCGATATTTTTGCGATCACGCTCATTAAAACGGCTGCCGTATTTGCTGTGATCGCGATTTACAGCCTGACTGGTCTAGTGTAGAAGAAAACGAAAGGGGCATCAATATGGGAAAAGTGCTGTCATCAAGCAAGGAAGCTGCGAAACTGATTCATGATGGGGATACGCTGATCACGGGAGGGTTTGGGCTGTGCGGCATCCCTGAACAGCTCATTTTGTCTATAAGAGATCAGGGAGTAAAGGATTTAACCGTTGTCAGCAATAACTGCGGAGTCGATGACTGGGGGCTTGGTTTGCTTCTGGCTAACAAGCAAATCAAGAAAATGATCGCATCCTATGTCGGTGAAAATAAAATTTTTGAGCGGCAGTTTTTAAGCGGAGAGCTTGAGGTCGAGCTTGTTCCCCAAGGAACGCTCGCTGAGAGAATTCGTGCAGGTGGTGCAGGCATACCGGGATTTTATACGGCGACAGGCGTCGGCACCTCCATAGCCGAGGGAAAAGAACATAAAACATTCGGCGGCCGGACTTATGTGCTGGAGCGAGGCATTACCGGCGATGTGGCGATCGTCAAAGCGTGGAAAGCGGACACCATGGGCAATTTGGTTTTTAGGAAAACGGCGAGAAATTTCAATCCCATTGCTGCCATGGCTGGCAAGATCACGATTGCCGAGGCGGAAGAAATCGTGGAAGCAGGAGAGCTCGATCCAGATCACATCCATACGCCGGGAATTTACGTACAGCATGTCGTGCTTGGCGCGAGCCAAGAAAAACGGATTGAAAAACGAACAGTTCAGCAAGCATCGGGAAAGGGTGAGGCCAAGTGAAGGAAGCGAGAAAACGAATGGTCAAACGGGCTGTACAAGAAATCAAGGACGGCATGAATGTGAATCTCGGGATTGGAATGCCGACGCTTGTCGCAAATGAGATACCCGACGGCGTTCACGTCATGCTTCAGTCGGAAAACGGCTTGCTCGGAATTGGCCCCTATCCTCTGGAAGGAACGGAAGACGCGGATTTGATCAATGCGGGAAAGGAAACGATCACTGAAGTGACCGGCGCCTCTTATTTTGACAGCGCTGAGTCATTCGCGATGATAAGAGGCGGGCATATCGATTTGGCTATTCTCGGCGGAATGGAGGTTTCGGAGCAGGGGGATTTGGCCAATTGGATGATCCCGGGCAAAATGGTAAAAGGGATGGGCGGCGCCATGGATCTCGTCAACGGGGCGAAACGAATCGTTGTCATCATGGAGCATGTCAATAAGCATGGTGAATCAAAGGTGAAAAAAACATGCTCCCTTCCGCTGACAGGCCAGAAAGTCGTACACAGGCTGATTACGGATTTGGCTGTATTTGATTTTGTGAACGGCCGCATGACACTGACGGAGCTTCAGGATGGTGTCACAATTGAAGAGGTTTATGAAAAAACAGAAGCTGATTTCGCTGTAAGCCAGTCTGTACTCAATTCTTAATGGGAAGGTGTTTGACATGAGAAAACAAGTCGCTTTGGTGACAGGGGCTGCCGGCGGAATCGGATTCGAAATGGCAAGAGAATTCGCCCGTGAAGGCGCTAGCGTCATCGTTTCAGACCTCCGTCCGGAAGCATGTGAACAAGCAGCCTCCAAGCTTGCAGAAGAAGGCTTTGACGCGGCGGCCATTCCGTATGATGTGACAAAGGAAGCGCAAGTTGCTGATACGGTGAACGTCATTCAAAAACAATACGGCCGCTTGGATATTCTGGTGAACAATGCCGGTATTCAGCACGTCGCTCCGATTGAAGAGTTTCCGACAGACACCTTTGAACAGCTGATCAAGGTCATGCTGACGGCCCCCTTTATTGCAATGAAGCATGTTTTTCCGATCATGAAAAAACAGCAGTTTGGCAGAATCATTAATATCGCGTCTGTTAATGGATTAGTCGGCTTTGCAGGGAAATCCGCTTATAATAGCGCCAAGCACGGCGTCATTGGACTCACAAAAGTAGGGGCGCTGGAAGGCGCGCCCCACGGCATAACAGTCAATGCGCTCTGTCCGGGTTATGTCGATACCCAGCTTGTACGCAATCAGCTTAGCGATCTATCGAAAACTAGAAATGTCCCTTACGACTCTGTACTTGAACAAGTCATTTTTCCGCTTGTGCCGCAAAAGCGACTGCTTTCCGTCAAGGAAATTGCGGATTATGCCGTGTTTTTGGCAAGCGAGAAGGCGAAGGGCGTCACTGGGCAGGCTGTCGTCCTTGATGGGGGCTACACCGCACAATGACATAAAAAACACACTTGCTCCGCTAGGGAATCAAGTGTGTTTTTTTCTTTGCTTATTTCCAAACATCATTAGCGATCTCAACCACATGGCGGAGCTTCGCCCATTGCTGTTCTTCAGTCAGCTTGTTGCCTTCCTCAGTTGAAGCAAATCCGCATTGAGGGCTGAGGCAAAGCTGGTCTAAGCTTACATAACGGGATGCTTCTTCGATACGGCGTTTCACGTCATCCGGATTTTCAAGCTCACCGAATTTAGATGTCACTAAGCCAAGAACAAGCTGAAGATCAGACCGTTTTACATAACGGAGCGGCTCAAATCCGCCTGAGCGTGAATCATCATACTCTAAGAAAAGTCCGTCAAGATTCAAGCCGTCAAAAATGGTTTCGGCTGCTGCGTCATAGCCGCCTTCCGCTGTCCAAGTGGACTGGAAGTTGCCGCGGCAAATATGCATGGTTACCGTCAAGTCATCAGGGCGGTCTGCAATCGCGTCGTTAATGGATTTCGCAAACAGCTGGCGAAGCTCGTCAGGCGTTGTTCCGAACGCTTCGATTTGTTTTAAGCCTTTTTCAGATAAGAAAACGGCCCACGCTGTATCATCAAGCTGGAGGTAGCGGCAGCCTCTGTCATAAAACGCTTGAATCGCTTTTTTATATGCTTTGGATACATCATGCTGGAAAGGGTGATAATCTTTTTTATACGCATCCTTTTCCAGTTTTCCGCGGAAAAACAGCATATTCGGGCTTGGAATGGTCATCTTTGGCGTCGCGTCACCGGCAATGCTATGGAGAAATGAGTAATCTTCAAGCATTGGGTGAGTTGAAAAGTCGATATCGCCTGTGACTTTAATGCCGCGTGCTTTTGTCTGTACGTTATGGAATTGAATGCCTTGCTCAGGAGTAAACGGCTCAACGCCATCTAAGTTTTCCAGGAAATCAAAGTGCCACCATGCTCTGCGGAATTCACCGTCTGTCACGACGTTCAGGCCGGTTTCCTTCTGTTTTTCCACAATGCGGATGATTTCATCGTTTTCGATTTGGCGAAGCTGCGCAGCCGTAATTTCGCCGGCCGCTTTTTGCAGCCGCGCTTTTTTGACGGGCTCAGATCTCAGCAAGCTTCCGACTTGATCCGCGCGAAACGGCGGTTTTTTTCTTTGAAGTGATTTTTGTTCTGCGGGTGTTGTTTGTTGTGACATGTTGTCCATTCCTTCTTTCCATTCAAATATAAAAAAGCTCTTCCTTTGGATAAGGAAGAGCTTGCGTGACAATCTCAACCTTATCTTCAAGAGCAATCATTGCTCTAAAGGATTTAGCACCATTCTGTTAAACAGCGGTTGCCGGGTATCGCAGGGCCAGTCCCTCCACCTCTCTTGATAAGGAAAACCTTTTTATGAAATTTTCTGATAGTATCTATTATTCACACATTTTCTATTTCTGTCAATGATAGATTATCTCCACACATCGTTGGCAATGTCGATGACATGGCGAAGCTTTGCCCATTGCTGCTCCTCTGTCAGAAGGTTGCCTTCTTCTGTAGAGGCGAAACCGCACTGCGGGCTCAGGCATAGCTGGTCCAAGCTGACAAAACGCGCGGCTTCATTGATACGGCGTTTCACATCCTCAGGATTTTCAAGCTCGCCGTATTTCGATGTGATCAAGCCGAGCACAATTTGCAGATCCTTGCGCTTCACAAAACGGAGCGGATCAAAGTTTCCGGAGCGGTCATCATCGTACTCCAAGAAAAGGCCGTCAAGGTTTAAGCCGTCCAAAATCGTTTCCGCTACAGCGTCGTACCCTCCTGATGCCGCCCAGGTTGAGCGGAAGTTGCCGCGGCAAATGTGCATTGTGATCGTTAAATCGTCAGGCCGGTCTGCGACGGCATCGTTAATTGTTTTGGCAAATATGGCTGGCAATGTTTCTGGATCACCGCCGAGCGCCCGGACAACCTCTCTGCCTTTGTCCTCAAAGAAGAGAGACCATGACGTATCATCAAGCTGGAGATAACGGCAGCCAGCATCATAGAAGGCTTTGATTGCTTTTTTGTACGCTTGGGCCAGATCATGAAAGTATTCCTCTTGATCGTCATAAATCCCTTTATCCGCCTTTTCGCCAAAAAACAGCATATTTGGGCTGGGAATGGTCAATTTTGGCGTCGCGTTACCGGCAATCTCATGTAAAAATTGATAATCAGCAAGCGCTGGGTGGCTCGTAAAATCGAGTTTTCCCGTCACTTTGATGCTGCGCGCTTTCGTTTTTGTGTTATGGAACTGAATCCCCTCAGTCGGAATGAACGGTTCCACACCGTCAAGCCCTTCCAGGAAGTCATAATGCCACCAGGAACGCCGGAATTCCCCGTCTGTTACCACATCGAGACCGATTTCTTTTTGTTTTTCCACGATGCGGGTGATCTCTTGATTTTCGATATCACGAAGCTGTTCCGCTGTCATCTCACCTGCCGCTTTTTTTTGCCGGGATTCCTTTACCGGAACGGAACGAAGCAAACTGCCGACATGATCGGCGCGGAAAGGTGCTTTGCGTTGTTTTTCTGTTTTTTGTCCTGCAACATTCGTTTGTTGAGCCATGTTATTCGCCTCTTTTCTGATATATTGAGCATGTAAAAAGCTCTTCCTTTGTGAAGGAAGAGCTTGAATGATCAAATCTCCGCCTCATCTGCAAGAACGCAATGTTCTTAAGGATTTAGCACCATTCTGTTTGAAACAGCGGTTGCCGGGTATCATAGGGCCAGTCCCTCCACCTCTCTTGATAAGGTACAACTTCATATTCAGATTTCAATTATCTTAATATTATTACTTTTGGATCAATTGTCAATGCTTTTTAGAAAATACTTTCATCTTCATCGTTATATAAAACCATATCAAGCACGATAGCGATGGCAGTGCAAATCAGAACATCTTCCTCGTTTGCAATCTGCAAGTGATAGGAATCACCCCAGCTGAGCCACTTTTTGCTCACTGACATCCGGACATTTTCCCCGTCCGTCAGTTGGAATTCATCCCTCCATAAATCACCATCGATTTCCCAGTTAAGCCCGGAAATCACAAATTTCGGTTTGAAAAACGTTACTTTCTTCGTTACCTCACAAACTGTTTTCCCGCCAATTGAAATCTCATAGCGCGGCAATAAAGACATTAGTTTTTGTTCTATGGAAACGAGCGTTTTCCCGGATGAGTCTGTCATTTGTAATGAGTCTCCTAACGAGAAAAAACGCCCCTCCACCTTGAATGTTTCTTGTTCATCCCGGTCATAAATGTGAAATGCATCTTTAAATGAGAACATTTTTTGTTTCATAAATAACTCGATCATTGCTGAAGTCTCCTTTGGGTTTGCCTTGTATGAAATTACGGATATGTGGCGAAAAGGTTTCAGGCTCTAAATCAAAACAATTTTAAAAGGCTGCGTGATTCAGCAGCCTTTTCGTTTGAAATATAGAATTAGGAAAGATGCATCCGGCGTTTTTGGCGGATGGCGTCAAGGTCGATTAGGTTGTTGTGATGAGGTGCGGCTGCTGGCAGAGGGCTTGTCTTTTGCGGTTTGCGGCGATTGTCCTTGCTGAAAGAAAAAAGAAGATAGCCGCATAATGCGATGATAATAAATAGGATCATATTACATACCTCCCAAAAAAAGTTTTGGTACTCTCTATTGTACGGATAAAATGTCAAAAAGTATTCAAAAAATTCTAAATCAATAAATAACAAGAAACTGTCCCTCTAAAACAGTATTACCTGATGACCTGAAAATAGTCTTGAATCACGCTGTTTGCTCTTGTTGATGATTGGTTCTATAGTTACTATCGACGATAAAATAAATTCCTTTATATAACTTTTAACCTAAGTTTCCGTAATTCAAATTACCTGTTTTCGGGTGCTGTTTTCTTGCTTGTTTGGTTTATACCCTATTTTGCGGAATTGAACACAAAAAACCCAAATTTCGGAGCATTTGGGCGGTACGGGTGAATACGGATTGTATCTTGGGGATTTGAATGTTTTATTTGAAGAAGCGTTTGAACATTTTTCTGATTTTTTGAAATGGGCTGGATTTCTTTTGCATGTTAAGCGGCCTGGAAATGATCCATTTTTTCAAGAGACCCTTTGCAGCGATTGCATGTTTTGTCATTGTTTTTCCTCCTCATTTGTTGATACTTGTTTTACGGAGGACGTGTTTAAAATGTTTCATTTTCACACAAAAAAGCCAGTCCTTTTTTGGACTGGCTTTTGGCATTAGGCTTGCGCTTCAAACTGCTTTGCAATCTCAACGATGACATTTACGGCTTTGACCATATTATCAACTGAGATGTATTCAAATTTGCCGTGGAAGTTTTCCCCGCCTGTAAAGATGTTTGGCGTCGGAAGCCCCATGTAGGACAGCTGCGATCCGTCGGTGCCGCCGCGGATGGGGGAAATCTTCGGTTCGATGCCGAGGTTTTCCATCGCTTGCTTGGCAATGTTGACGATTTCGATGACAGGTTCAATTTTCTCTCTCATGTTGTAGTATTGGTCGTTCATATCCAGCAGAATCCGGTCTTGCCCGTATTCGTTTTGAAGTTCTTCAACGGCACGCTTCATTGTTTCTTTTCTGTTTTGGAAATTCTCTTTGTCAAAGTCTCTAATAATGTAGTGGAGCTTTGTTTCCTCTACGTCTCCTTGAATCGACAGCAGGTGATAGAAGCCTTCATAGCCTTCCGTATATTCAGGCGCTTCGTCTGTCGGCAGCAGGCTGTTCAGCTTCATCGCGATTTTCGCAGAGTTGATCATTTTCCCTTTAGCTGTTCCGGGATGTACGTTGTTGCCTTTAATCGTAATTTTTGCGGCAGCGGCATTGAAGCTTTCGTATTCAAGCTCGCCGAGCGGCCCGCCGTCAACCGTGTAGGCAAAGGATGCATTGAACCGTTTCACATCAAATTTGTGCGGCCCTCTTCCGATTTCTTCATCAGGCGTAAAGGCGACTCTGATTGTGCCGTGCTTGATTTCAGGGTGTTTGATGAGGTAATCCATGGCTGTCATGATTTCAGCGATACCGGCCTTATTGTCTGCGCCGAGAAGGGTGGTGCCGTCTGTGGTGATGAGTGTATGGCCCTTATAGCCGGACAGCTCAGGGAATTGATCAGGTGACAGGGTGACCTGCAGCTGTTTGTTGAGAACGATGTCTTTTCCATCATAGCTTTCGATGATTTGCGGATTCACGTTTTTGCCGGTAAAGTCTGTAGCGGTGTCGACGTGAGCGAGAAAGCCGATTGTCGGCACGTCTTTTTCAGTATTGGAGGGAAGAGTTGCCATGACATAGCCGTTTTCATCAATGGCTGCATCCTGCATGCCGATGGACTTCAATTCATCAACGAGCATGTTTCCTAATGTCAATTGGCCGGGTGTGGAAGGACAAGTGTCAACGGATTCATCGGACTGTGTGTCGACTTTTACATATGTAGTAAACCGTTCAATGATTTCTTCTTTCATTTCCAATCATCTCCTTTGTCTTATTTTAGCATGGCGGGATGAGAGATTTCTATTGCACAATACCGTTTCGAATGGCAAATACGACTGCCTGTGTCCGGTCTTGGGCATTGCATTTTTGCAGGATGCGGTGCACGTGGGTTTTCACAGTGCTTTCACTGACGAAAAGCTTTTCAGCAATATCCTCATTTCTCAATCCGTAGGCCATTTGCTGAAGAACCTCAAGCTCTCTTTTGGTGAACGGCTCTGCCAGTTCTTCGGCATGGGGCTGTTGCTTCGCTCGAAATGTCTCACTGATAATTTTAGCAGCTGTGACTGTACGGAAAATCGCCTCGCCTCTCGCCGCAGCGCGAATCGCATCTATCAACTCCTCAGGAAGTGTATCCTTCAGCAGATAGCCGACTGCGCCCGCACGGATGCCTTCAAATACGTATTCTTCCGTGTCAAAGGTGGTTAAAATGACTATCTTTGTATTTGGAAGTGCGGACATAATGTCTTTCGCCGCTTCGATGCCTGAGCAACGCGGCATCTGGACATCCATGAGGATGACATCGGGTTTTGTTTGTTTTGCGAGTGCTATAATATCGTGACCGTCGCCGGCCTCGCCAGAAACCGTCATATCCGTCTGTGCGTTGATGACGTAGCGGAAGCCTTCACGCACAAGCGGCTGATCATCGGCAAGCGCGACGCGTATTTTATCTTTGTTCATCTTTTTGCTCCTTATTCGTTGTCATGAGCGGCAATGACAGCTCAATTTTCAGGCCGCTCGGCTGTACGGCACTGAAAGTAAGGGAACCGCCTGCTTTTTCTGCGCGCTCTTTCATTCCTGTCAGGCCAAATCCATAAGTAAGGATGCCGGTGAATAATCCGTCGTCGGTGATTGTGACATAGAGATGGGACTTGTCGTTAGAAATGACGGCCGCCGCATGGGAAGCGTCAGCGTGACGAATGATATTGGTCAGCGCTTCCTGCAAGATGCGGTAGATCGTTTCGCTCACGTTTGGAGGCCAAGACTCTTCTGACAGTCCGGCAGTATCTAAAGAAACGTGCAAGCCGCTCCGTTCCTCCACTTGATGAATGAGCCCCCGCAAAGCGGTAAGCCCCACCATCGATTCACTACGGCCCATTTGGTGAACGACAGACCGTACTTCTTGAAGACATTCCCTGGCGACACTCAGTACATTTTGAATGACTTTTTCTGAATCCTCCTTGCTGCTTTTAAGGATATAGGGAAGGGATTGAAGCTGAACAATCACAGAAGTCAGCTCGTGACCGATGCTGTCATGAATGTCGCGGGCAATTCTTGTACGCTCCTCAAGGACCGCATACCTTAATGAAAGAACAGAAGCCTCCTGCAGCTCTGCATGCGCTTTCTGGAGTTCTTTATGAGCATGCTCCAGCTGCACATGCATTTTCGCCAATTCAGCATGATTCCGTTCAGCCTCCCTTCTCGCTTCTCGTCTGAAACGCATGGAGGAGAAGAAGACGTAGAGTCCGATCATGATCGAGATGTTGCTGATGATGGTATTCAAGCTTCCTCCATGTGAGGATAGGAGTAATATGTTGCCTCCAATTAAACATGCTGTGAAGATCAAGGATAGCCGTGAAGGGAGTCTAAAGGCGGCATATATCATTAAAAATACAATCAAAAAATAGGCGGCACCCTGCTCTTGGCCGGAAACAGCCCAAAAGAAATCGGTCAGGAGCCAGAGTCCGATGAATATGCTCAATCTAACAGCAGTGGATACCACATAGGGAATGATCCAAATGAATGCTAAGTATACCGCAAATACAAATGCTAACAAAATGGGATCAGCCTTAGTTGGATGAGATAAAAATTGTATGCAATTCAAAATGAGAATAAGGCTCGGCACAAGCTTCTTGTAGTGCCGAGCCGGAGATTGTCCGTTCATGCTGGTCCTTCTTTCAGTTATTGAATGGATACTTTGCCAGCGGTCAGCCGTCTGTAAGCTTTATAAAGCATGATGTTACGGGCTGTGATGGTGCCGAGGGGAACGAAGAACATAGAATGAATAATGGCAATAAACATCTCGTTGCTATCAGGCAGCCATGTTCTCGCGGCCATACGCAAAGAAAGTATCACTAGAATGAGAATAACACTTCCAAGGGAGCCGCGTGAAGTGACCTTTCCGGTTTCCGGGTGAATCCGCACGTTTACCATCTTTCCAATGCCAAACCCGCAGACCAGCCCGATCAGTAATAAAATGCCGCTGATCGCCACATGTAATACGGAATGAAAATACGCCGGCTGAAACGATGCTGATACGCCCCATAAGAGCAGCAGCGGAATGATCAGCAACTTCCCGGGTCTGACAGCTCTCTCTCGATACATCGATAAAATAATAAGAATCAATACAATAAAAATATAAGGGCTCATCGCCATGTCATCAAATCCTTTCTGCATTAAGCATAGCGAAAATAGGAAAGAAAAACGTCAACCGGCAGATTGATTTTTCAGCTGCTATACTTGCTCGCTGCATAAAGGTATGAAAATGCTAATAATATATGAAGAAACTATTAATAAACGATTAAACTTCTTAAAAATGGATGTGGACCGGTTTTAAACACTATATAATGAAAACAGGTCATTTTTTAGGAGGGTTTACATCATGGCAATACTTGTTACTGGCGGTGCCGGGTACATTGGCAGCCACACATGTGTTGAACTATTGAACAGCGGCTACGAGATTGTTGTTCTTGATAATCTGTCTAACAGTTCGGCTGAAGCGCTGAACCGTGTCAAGGAGATTACGGGAAAAGATTTAACGTTCTACGAAGCGGATTTATTGGACCGGGAAGCGGTAGATGCGGTTTTTGCTGAAAATGAAATCGAAGCTGTGATTCATTTTGCTGGGTTAAAAGCAGTCGGTGAATCTGTGGCGATTCCGCTCAAATATTATCATAACAATCTGACAGGAACGTTTATTTTATGCGAGGCCATGGAGAAATTCGGCGTCAAGAAAATCGTATTCAGTTCATCTGCGACAGTGTACGGCGTTCCGGAAACATCGCCGATTACGGAGGACTTTCCATTAGGCGCGACAAACCCTTATGGGCAGACGAAGCTCATGCTTGAACAAATATTGCGTGATTTGCATACAGCCGACAATGAGTGGAGCGTTGCGCTGCTTCGTTACTTTAACCCGTTCGGCGCGCATCCAAGCGGACGGATCGGTGAAGACCCGAACGGAATCCCAAATAACCTTATGCCGTATGTGGCACAGGTAGCAGTCGGGAAGCTCGAGCAATTAAACGTATTCGGAAATGACTATCCGACAAAAGACGGGACAGGCGTACGCGATTATATTCACGTCGTTGATCTCGCAGAAGGCCACGTCAAGGCGCTGGAAAAAGTATTGAACTCTACAGGAGCCGATGCATACAACCTTGGAACAGGCACAGGCTACAGCGTGCTTGAAATGGTCAAAGCCTTTGAAAAAGTGTCAGGGAAAGAGGTTCCGTACCGTTTTGCGGACCGCCGTCCGGGAGACATCGCTACATGCTTTGCAGATCCTGCGAAAGCCAAGCGGGATCTGGGCTGGGAAGCGAAACGCGGCCTTGAGGAAATGTGTGCTGATTCCTGGAGATGGCAGTCTTCTAATGTGAATGGGTATAAGAGTGCGGAATAAGAATGGAGGCCTTCTCAATAGAGAAGGCCTTTTTTAAAGAACAAGGGTGCCTGAACAGGCACCCTTGTTAGCTGTTATTTGATTTTCACAATAACATCATTACTGAATTTTAGTTTCCAAGTGCCTTTTGCATAAGCTTCCTTGTCCACCTCAAATGCTTTTACATCTGTTACTTTAATATTAGGATTTAGATCACTTAATATTTTAGAGTTGTCAACTTTTGTCTCAGTTGCATAGGTTGAAGAAGCATCGATATCTGCATCATAAGAAGTGCCATCAGCATCAACTAATTTAACAGTTGGAATTGAAAAAGAGCTAATCGGCTTTTTAGATACGTTTTTAATTGTATATTGAACTGCTACAATTGTACCACCATCAGATGCTTTCTTTTCAACATATTGAGTACCGACAGTATCTCTGTCCTCTACCTTCGTAACTGTTACTTCAGTTTTTTCAGTTTTTACGGTATCACCGATATTGTATGTTTTTTCAGTTTCTGCTTTGCTGCTGCTTGATGTTTTGGAAGTGGCTTCTGAGCCGCCTCCGCCGCCAATCATATTACCGATAATAATGATGACAACAACTGCGAGAATAAACGTAATGATTTTATGTCGCATAAAAAAGTTACGTTGATCCTTACCGCAGTTCGGACATTTTTTTACACCCTTTGCAATTTCTTGACCGCAAGCTTTACAGGGTACTAGTTTTCCTGCCATTATATTTCCTCCTATGTAATAAAATGTACGAAACATATGTACTATAATGCCTATATTATTTCACTTAGTCAATATAAAATTATGAATTTCTCATAATTATTATCATTTATAGTTAAATTTACTTGTAAAATATATGCTTTTTTTCTTATCGGTTATATCTGTTCTTTTTTAATAGATAAATCGTTTTTTCTTCCAGCTTATCTGATGAAAACTCCGCAAATACCCCTTGAACCAATTCGAACCGTCCCTTATAATGCTAATATTGGAAAGTGAAAAGGATATGATAAAAACAGTGGTTTTCTAGGGTTCCGCAATGCAAATTGGACTGTGACCGAGAGAAAACACATAGCAGCTTGGCTGTTATGACACGGTGGGATAAAAGCCCAGGAGTTTCTGCTCTTTTTCGAGAGCGTTCTCCTGGGTTTTTTTATTTGCTAGAACAGAACAATGAGAAGGAGTGTTTTCGTGATGAGAAAGAGAATGTTGGATGTACTTATGCTTGTGATTGGCGCTTTTTTCTTCGCGCTTGCGGTTAATTTATTTGCGATTCCCAATGACCTTGGGGAAGGCGGAGTCACTGGGATTACGCTGATATTGTATTATCTGTTTCAATGGTCTCCTGGTGTCACGAACTTTATCTTAAATGCGTTTTTGCTTTTAATCGGCTACAAGTTTCTTGATGGAAAAACAACGTTTTATACGATCATTGCGGTTGCGGCAAATTCGCTTTTTCTTCATCTGACACATGGGTGGAGCATTCCGTCTGATGAATTGATCATTAATACGATTTTCGCAGGTGTATTTGCCGGAGTCGGGATCGGCATGATTATCCGGGTCGGCGGGACGACGGCTGGTTCCGCGATTCTGGCCAGAATTGCCAATAAATATTTAGACTGGAATATCAGCTATGCACTCTTGTTTTTTGATTTAATCGTAGTATTTAGCTCTTATTTTATTATTGGTGCAGAAAAAATGATGTTTACGATCGTGATGCTGTATATCGGTACCAAGGTGATGGACTTCATTATTGAAGGTTTGAATACGAAAAAAGCCATTACGGTCATTTCAGAAAATAAGAGTGAGATTGCAGAGCAGGTAAATACCTTGATGGATCGGGGCGTGACGATTTTATCAGGGAAGGGAAATTATACGGGCCAATCAAAAGAGATTTTGTATATCGTCATTAACAAACAGGAGCTGTCTATGCTGAAAAAAATCATTAGAAGCTGCGACAAAAAAGCGTTTGTGATCGTACATGACGTACGCGATGTGTTTGGCGAAGGGTTTGTGGATATATCTAAATAAAGAAAAATCCCTCTGTACTTGAAACAGAGGGATTTTTTCATTTAGAACGGATATTTGCGGTATTGCTTCTGTATCGAAATCCATTTCGTCACGGTAAATTCCTCGACGACCCACGGATTGCCGAAACGGCCGACACCGCTTGCTTTGTTTCCGCCAAAGGCAATATTCGGCGAATCATTGACGGACTGGTCGTTGACATGGGTCATGCCGCTGTCAATTTGCAGGGCGAACTTTTCGCCTTTTTCTAAATCAGAAGTGAAAACCGCAGAGCTGAGGCCGTATTCAGTATCATTTGCCATGTCAATCGCTTCCTGGTCGCTGCCAGCTTTAATAATGGTTGCGATTGGGGCAAACAGCTCCGTTTGGGCAATTTTGCTGTTGTTGTCCGCACCGACAAAGACGTACGGCGTCAGCACGTTTCCGACGCGTTTTCCTTCAACCGCAAGCTCTATGCCGTCTGCCTTTGCCTGCTCAATGATCTCCAGTGCTTTCTCGATTTGGCGCTCGTTGATCAGCGGGCCGACAACGGTTTTTGGATCGGTTTGATCGCCGTACGGAAGCTGTTTGACACGGGAGGTGAACTTTTCTACAAACTCATCGTACACATCTTGATGAACGATGATCCTGTTGATAATCATACAGATTTGTCCTTGGTGAATAAATTTTCCGAAAATCGCGGCATCCACAGCACGATCGACATCCGCATCTGAAAGAACGGCAAATGGATTGTTGCCGCCGAGCTCAAGTGCCATTCGTTTGAAGGCGCGACCGGCGATTTCACCGATGTGGCGCCCGACTGCTGTTGACCCTGTAAAGCTGATTAATCTCGGGATTGGATTGGTGAGCATGCCGTCCCCGATTTCCTTTACATCCGTCAGCATGACGTTAAGGACACCGGCAGGAAGACCGGCGTGTTCAAACGCTTTCGCAATGATGGTCCCGCCGGAAATAGCAGTTTGGATATCAGGCTTGTGAACAACGCTGTTACCCAGCGCAATTGCGGGCGCAATGGATCTCATGGATAGATTCATTGGGAAATTAAATGGAGAAATCGATGAAATGACACCAAGCGGAAGGCGGTAAATCTTATTGGTTTTCCCTTCAATGTCGGATGGCACCTCTTTGACGCCGCCTAATTCACCAGTATACGTCATGGCTTCATCTAAAATCGCAATCGTTTGTTCCAGCTCGATTGTTGATTTAATGATCGTTCCGCCAGTTTCGCGGGCGATCATCATAATGATGTCATCACGGTTTTCGTGTAAATAGCCGCGCGCTTTTTGCAGCACGGCTTTTCGGTCTTCCGTCGTGCTCTTGGCCCACTCTTTTTGGGCTTTCTGTGCAATGTCAAACGCATCCTCTAGCTGTTTGCCCGTTGCCAAAGATGCTGTTGTTGTGATCACAGACTGGTCATACGGATTCAAAATGTCCTCTGTACGTCCGCTTTCTCCCTCAGTCCATTTTCCGTTGATAAAACTTTTGTTTAACGTTTCGAAACTCATAAGATGGCCCTCCTTTGGTCCTGCATGTCTTCTTCTATTTCCGCTGAAGCCAATATGTAAACGAATGAGGTTTCCCTTACAGTTTCTCGTCTATCTATACCGGATATACTCTTTTTTAGTGGAGAACATGTGTGTTTCGCCTTATACTGAATATACAGATCCTTACATAAGAGAGGAGACTCTATGAAATCGCTGCTGGCTATTTATCCCGGTTCGATTGTGTCTGAGGAGCTTTGCATAAGGGAAGGCTGTCTATGTTTTTTTGATGAGAGCAATCAGAGATATATCTCCATTCCGAAAACAGAGATCAGTGAAAAAGAAGTATTGGTGCTGCAGGCATTTTTGACGCCTGCGGATGAGGGCAATCAAATGTCTATGAAATCACCTGAGGAAAACAAGTGGTTTTCGTTCCTTTTTTCCAGAGGGGAATTGCCGGCGTACATAAAGAAACGGACGAGATTTGTTCACTTTCATTTGTTCGGCAAAATAGAAAGGACGTCCTTTACGGAAGCGGTTCGCCATTTTTGGCCGGTGTCTTTTGTGATTGTGTGGATCCATGAGGACAGAGGCGTGATTGTCGAGCAGGAAAGTGAAGCGGCGGCGGAGAAGGGCGAACTGGAATCGCTCGCAAAGGTTCTTGAAAGTGATTTCTACTTCAGTGTCCGTTTTTACGCCGGAAGATTTTACGAGCCGGATGAGTGTCTGCGAAAACATTATGCTCGTGAACAGGCGTATTTCCTGTTTGCTGAAAAACGGCTGCCTCAGGTGCAGAGTGTGACCTTTGAGATGATCTTTCCTTTTCTATTATTAGAAACAGAAAAAGAAAAACTGGAAACGCTGCTCACTGAAGAAGCTGAGCTTTTATTTGGAAGTGAAGCTGAGCTAAGGAAGACCATTAAGCTGTTTATTGAAAACAACTCAAACGTCACATTAACAGCGAAAAAGCTGCATCTGCATCGCAACAGCCTGCAATATCGGATTGATAAATTTATTGAGCGGTCAGGGATAGATATCAAATCGTACAAAGGCGCGCTTCTTGCCTATTTTATCTGCCTGCAAAATGAAAGTTCAGAATAAATTGGAAATATGCACGAAAAATGGCTGGATGATTTTATGAACGCTGCCCATTTTAGCGAGAGGGAATTGCTGTTACACTCAATATAAGAAAGCGTTTACAATAACAAAGGGGGATGTTAGATGGCTGAATTGCGGATGGAGCACATTTATAAATTTTATGATCAGAAGGAACCGGCGGTTGATGACTTTAACCTTCATATTGCCGATAAGGAATTTATCGTATTCGTCGGCCCGTCCGGCTGCGGGAAATCAACGACGCTGCGAATGGTCGCAGGACTTGAAGAAATTTCGAAAGGTGATTTTTATATTGAAGGAAAACGGGTCAATGATGTAGCGCCAAAGGACAGGGATATCGCGATGGTATTTCAGAACTACGCGCTTTATCCGCATATGACGGTCTACGATAATATCGCGTTCGGGCTCAAGCTTCGGAAAATGCCGAAGCCTGAAATCAAAAAAAGAGTCGAAGAAGCCGCTAAAATTCTCGGGCTTGAGGAATATTTGCACCGTAAACCGAAAGCGCTGTCAGGCGGACAGAGACAGCGGGTTGCGCTGGGCCGGGCAATCGTGCGGGATGCAAAGGTGTTCCTGATGGATGAGCCTTTGTCAAACCTGGACGCGAAGCTGAGGGTGCAAATGCGGGCGGAAATCATTAAGCTCCACCAGAGATTGCAGACTACAACGATTTATGTGACGCATGACCAGACAGAAGCGCTGACAATGGCGACACGGATTGTAGTCATGAAAGATGGGAAAATTCAGCAGATCGGGACGCCGAAGGATGTATATGAATTCCCTGAAAACGTCTTTGTCGGCGGGTTTATCGGATCACCGGCGATGAATTTTTTCAAAGGAAAGCTCACGGATGGCTTAATCAAAATCGGTTCTGCGGCATTAACCGTCCCGGAAGGAAAAATGAAAGTGCTGCGTGAAAAAGGCTACATCGGCAAAGAGGTCATCTTCGGCATCCGTCCTGAGGATATACATGATGAATTGATTGTCGTGGAATCATATAAGAACTCTTCGATTAAGGCGAAAATCAATGTTGCAGAGCTGCTCGGTTCTGAAATTATGATTTATTCGCAGATAGACAACCAAGACTTTATTGCGCGGATCGACGCCCGCCTCGATATTCAATCGGGCGATGAGCTGACGGTTGCATTTGATATGAATAAAGGCCATTTCTTTGACAGTGAGACAGAAGTGAGAATTCGATAGGATCAAAAAAACCGGACATGGAGACATGTCCGGTTTTTTGCTATTGAAAATCTCAAAATCAAACCGATGAAAAAGGAGGAAGAAATAGACAGAAAGCAGGAGAATGATGAAACGATTGTTTTTAAGCATCTTTCTTTTGGGCAGCTGTTTGGCTCTTGCGGCTTGCGCTGATCAAGAGGCGAATGCAGAGCAGCCGATGCCAAAAGCGGAACAAAAGAAACCGGAAAAAAAGGCAGTACAAGTTCAGAAAAAAGAAGACGATACATCCGCATGGATCAAAACAGAGAAACCGGCAAAGCTGCCGATTTTGATGTACCACAGCATTTCTTCAGGAAACAGCCTCCGTGTGCCAAAGAAAGAATTCGAGGCGCATATGAAGTGGCTTCATGATAACGGCTATCAGACATTAACGCCGAAAGAGGCATATCTCATGCTGACGCAGGATAAAAAACCGAGTGAGAAGTGCGTGCTGATCACATTTGATGACGGGTACACCGACAATTATCAAGATGCGTATCCGGTGCTGAAAAAGTACGGGATGAAGGCAACGATTTTTATGATCGGCAAATCGATCGGACATAAGCACCATCTGACAGAGGAACAAATGAAGGAAATGGCACAGCACGGGATATCGATTGAAAGCCATACGATTGACCACGTTGAGCTGAACGGATTAACGCCTCAACGGCAGCAAAGTGAGATGGCTGATTCGAAAAAGCTGTTTGACCACATGTTTCATCAGCAAACCACCATCATCAGCTATCCGGTAGGGCGCTACAATGAGGAGACGCTGAAGGCCGCTGAAAAAACAGGCTATCAAATGGGCGTGACGACAGAACCAGGCGCGGCTTCGAGAGACCAGGGAATGTATGCCCTCCATCGTGTGCGCGTGTCCCCAGGCATGTCAGGCTCGGCTTTTGGTGCGTACATCGAATCAATGAAATAAAAAAAGGCGGCGTTTAATCGCCGCCCCCTCCGTCGCCACAGCCGGAATCGCTGAAACCTCCGTCACTGCTGCATCCATCATGGTGTGAGCTATGATCTGAATAACCGAAATACCCGCTGTCCGCCTGCTGGCGGCTTTTATTTTCCGATGGCTGCGGCTGAATGACTGAAAGAAAAACAATAATAGCTATTATCAATAAGATCACTATCACTTCTGGTCACTCCCTTTTTTCACCATATCTGTTATACGGATGAAACGCTGACCGGTTTCATTTCAAAGTGATCGATTCTTTCAGGCGGTCTCTGAGCCAGCGCTTTAGCACCCCATGTCCTTTGTTTGACAATAAAGTGCCGACACGCCAATACATAGGGGGATGAGGAGCGAACTGAAAATCAATCAATCTGAAAAACCAGCTTTTATCACGGGTGAGAGAATCAATTTGAAGCTCGTCTTCACCTGCTTCAGAGCTGTAGGCACTTTGTTTCTGTATGTCCTCATCCTGCCGAACCGCCAAGATTCTCAAGGCTTCAGCCATTTGTTTGTAACCGCCCCCCAGCAATGATGCGCCAAGGTTGTCAGCACGTACCTCCATCCATTGTGAACAAAAGGATTGATAGAGCTGGAACAGGATAATGATTGCCATAATGAAAGCCCAAAGCGCAATTTTGTGGGCCTCGGGATGGGTGATATGCTGCTCAAATAAGAGGAAAATCCCAACGACAGCTCCAAGATATAGAAAACGCAAAAGCTGTGATGACAGAACGTCACGTTTTTTGATATGAATCGCCTCATGGGCCAGAATGCCTTCAATGACACGCTGTGGAAGTGTTAGTGTGGCGCTTGTCAGGATGACCATTGACCTCCCGACATTCATGCCTACTGCCATTCCGTTGTAATCATCACTCTCCGTTTCGTATATGCGGACATGGGAAATGCCGGCCGCTCGGAAAATCTTATCGGCCGCTGCCTGTACATGCGGATGATGACAAGGCTTGGCGTCCATCGCCGCCCGCAACACACGGTCTGACATATACATGTTGAATACCCAATACAGGATTACGGCAACAGCCATGACCCATGGAGAGGCGTGTAATGCGTATAACGCGAGCACCAATAAGGCGTAAGCGGATACCCCTTTTACGCTGGCGGCAAAATAAAGCTTACCGAGCAGCCGCTTCACATTTTTTCTATGATAAAACGGCAAAACAGAAATTACATTGTCCACATCGTTTTCTGCATCTGTGTACTCCTGGAGAATTGTTTTCCATTTTTGCGGTTCCTTCACCGTCAGAAACAGTGTTTCGCCGGGAAGAGACAGTTTAATGACTTGCTGAAAGCTTGTTGTCAAATCTAAACGGGATGAATACATCGTCAGAAGCGGATGAAGCTTTAAGAGATCAGCTGTTGATTCAAGCTGAATGTCCTTCAAATCGGAAAGCGGGTATGTACGGGTTTCATAGTGTGAGCTGATATGCAATTTTTCTAAGGCAGCTGAATAAAAAACCTTTACGCTGAAAACATTCAGTATACGCTTCACCAGTGCCCCTCCGCCGGAGATCATGCCGAAAAGGATTACATATTTGAGGGGGCTTGGGTCAGGTCCATAGATGAAAAAAATGACAGCGCCCGCAAACACAACGGCGGTCAGTGCAATGTCTGACAGGAGGCGTGTTTTGTTTCTGGCCAGCTCAATTTTCTGCCAGTCTCCCGAAGGTTTTTCCGCACGCTCTGAAACAATGAGATCCATTGCAGTCCAATAGCAGAAGAACATTGTCGCGATTGAGACAATGCCGTCCATGAATGAGAGATGAGAGAAGATGTAAACTGCAGCGCCGACCCATAGAACAATATCAATCCAGAAGTCTATGGCCGGAATGAGTTTTGCAGCTAGGGCTGATATCAAATAAAATCCCAGCCCGAGAAGCATAAAGAGAAATAGATGAGTTCCCATAGGCATGCCAGATTCCTTTCTATCTAGTATTTCCAACTATTACTATAGCATGGGATGGGAACTTGCAAAAATATGGACATGCAAAAAAGCAAGCTCTTTCGTTTGACGAAGAACTTGCTTGCGGGGATCAATAAAACTGGTGCAGCAGCAATAAGGTTAAGGATACTGTGATCGCTCCCCCGATGCGGGTAGATACCTGGGCGAACGGCATCAACTCAAGCCTTTCAGCGGCGCTTAAAATGGCAACGTCACCCGTACCGCCTTGTCCAGAATGGCACGCATTGATAATGGCGGTTTCAATCGGATACATGTTCAGCCATTTTCCAGTGAAGAAGCCAACGGCCATCATGGTCACAACGACAGACAGAATCGTAATAATATTACTGAGGTTAAAAGCGGCGACAAGCTTGTCCCACGGCGTCATGGATACCCCAATCGCAAAGAGAAGCGGGTAGGTCACAGCTGTTGAAAAAAAGCGGGACACTCCAAACGCGCCATTTTCAATTGAGGCAGGCACCAATCTGAACAGCTTGATTAGAACAGCCAGTAACAGCATGGCAACGGGTGCCGGAAAACCGAAAAAATCGTGAGCGAGCATGCCGACTAAGTATAAAGAAACAGCAAGGATACCGCCTGACGCAAATAAAGAAAGGTTGAACATTTGTTGTCCGCTTTGTGATTCCTCCAGCGCAGGGGACTCTTCTTCGGAGCGGTCCACTTTGCCGTTGCCTGTCCATTCCGGTTTTTTCTTTCCGATTCGGTTCAGCAATCCCGCTAGAATAATCGCGCACAAGCTGCCCAGCATAATCGATGGCAGAACAAGTGCAAACGCTTCCCCTTGAGAAATGGGCATGATGTCAGAATATCCGATGGACAGCGGTATAGCGCCTTCTCCTACTCCTCCAGCCATGATCGGAATGACAATGTACAGCAGGGTATGCTGAAATCCGAGTCCGAGCAATGTCCCGACAGCCAGTCCGACAATAGCGGCTGTGACAGAACCGACAATAAGCGGAATAAAGATTTTCATAAATGCTTTTACGAGTGTTTCTCTTTTCATGCCGAGGATGCTTCCAACGACAATGCCGGCGATAAACAAATATAGAAAGTTTGAGTTTTCTGTAAATTCTGTGGTGGATTTGACGATATCATTAGGCAGAAGGTGATAGTACACGACAGCGGACGGAATAAAAGTAGCTAGGATGGCCGGGCCGCCGATAGAACGAACAATCGGTATCGATTTGCCGATTTGGGCAAAGGTAAACCCGAAAAACGCCATGACGGCAATGGATGTCAAAATGTCACTTTTTACATCGTGATGCATAACAAAAACAGTGATTAATATAAACAGCAAGGCATACACAGGAAGCGGTATGATGCCTACTTTTATATTCATGGCTTTCGCAAACCAATTCTCTTTTCGAACCCCTTCGTGAATTGTATCCGTTTGCAATTGCATGTGTGTTTGAAGCTCTCCCATTGAAAAACCTCCCCTATTCTTGATGCAGTGAAATTGTTCACTATGTTAAGTATACTAAAAAATTGAAATTATTAATATATTAAAAATTTACTATTCAACTTTTCTCCTCTTACCGGTTCAAATGAAAAGAGGCATTCTGACTAAAATCGGTTTAAGACGGAATGCTGAGACTCGAGTGCTGGGGCGGGGGCAAGCATTTTGTTCGCAAGGAACGATGTGTTGATGTACGATAATAAAGGGTCATTTATCCTAGCAGCCGACATAAATAAGCAACAAAATAGACAAAAATCCGTCACATAGTGCGGGACTTTTTAGGTATTTTAGGCTTTATTTTTGAAATGAATCGTTGTAAAGTACTTAATATGAACCAGTCAGAGATTGTGTCATTTGGTCAGTCTGGCAATCTTGCCTCATATTGGACGACTTTTTGACACATTTGTGAAATATTGAACAATATTTTTTTCGTCTATTTTGTGAATTACTGATCAAAGTCTCGGTTCTATTTGTGAAGTAGTGAGCAAATTAACAGTTTTAACCGGAAATGGAGGAGAAAGCATGAGTGAATTGGTATTAGCCCGCATACAATTTGCATCAACAACGTTGTTTCACTTCTTGTTTGTGCCGATGTCTATCGGGCTTGTGTTTATGGTTGCGTTGATGGAGACTCTTTATCTTGTAAAGAAAAATGAGCTGTATCTCAAAATGGCAAAGTTTTGGGGACACTTATTCTTAATAAATTTCGCAGTCGGTGTTGTAACAGGGATTTTGCAAGAATTCCAGTTTGGACTGAACTGGTCTGATTACTCCCGTTTTGTCGGAGATGTATTTGGTGCGCCGCTTGCGATTGAAGCATTATTGGCGTTTTTCATGGAGTCTATTTTTATCGGATTATGGATTTTTGGCTGGGACCGCCTGCCGAAGAAAATTCACGCTCTCTGCATATGGCTCGTATCATTCGGAACGATCATGTCATCTTTCTGGATTTTAACAGCAAACTCCTTTATGCAGGAGCCGGTCGGCTTTACGATCAAAAACGGCCGCGCGGAAATGAATGATTTTGGCGCGTTGATTACAAACCCTCAGCTTTGGGTTGAATTCCCGCACGTCATTTTCGGTGCGCTTGCCACTGGAGCTTTCTTTATTGCCGGAGTGAGTGCTTTTAAACTGCTGAAGAAAAAAGAAGTGCCGTTCTTTAAGCAATCTTTTAAACTCGCAATGATCGTCGGCCTTTGTGCCGGTCTTGGCGTCGGCCTTAGCGGACACATGCAGGCTGAGCACTTGATGGAATCACAGCCGATGAAAATGGCTGCCAGTGAAGGCCTATGGGAAGACAGCGGTGACCCTGCTGCTTGGACCGCTTTTGCGACGATCGATACAAAAAATGAAAAAAGCTCAAACGAAATCAAAGTTCCTTATGCCTTGAGCTACTTGGCTTATCAGAAATTCAGCGGAAGTGTCAAAGGGATGAAAACCCTTCAGGCTGAGTACGAAAAAATATACGGAAAAGGCGACTACATTCCGCCAGTGAAAACGACATTCTGGAGCTTCCGCATCATGGTAGGAGCAGGTGTTGTCATGATTCTTGCTGCGTTAGGCGGCCTTTGGTTAAACCGCCGCAAAAAGCTTGAAAACAGCAAATGGTATTTGCGCATCATGATTGCTTTGATTTCCTTCCCGTTTCTTGCGAACTCCGCGGGCTGGATTATGACAGAAATCGGGCGTCAGCCTTGGACGGTCATGGGCTTAATGACAACCGCTCAATCTGTGTCGCCTAACGTAACTGCGGGCTCCCTGTTATTCTCAATCATCGCATTCGGTGTGATGTACATGATTCTTGGTGCACTGCTTGTCTTCTTGTTTATCCGTGAGATTAAAAAAGGTGCGGAGCATGATAATCATCATGATGTGCCTGTATCAACAGATCCATTTAGTCAGGAGGTATACCATGGCATCTCTTCATGATCTTTGGTTTATACTCGTTGCTGTATTGTTTGTAGGATTCTTCTTTTTGGAGGGCTTTGATTTCGGGGTCGGCATGGCGACCCGTTTTCTTGGCCATAATGAATTAGAACGCAGAGTGCTGATCAACACGATCGGGCCGTTCTGGGACGCGAATGAAGTGTGGCTTTTGACTGGCGCAGGCGCCATTTTCGCGGCATTCCCAAACTGGTATGCAACGATGCTGAGCGGTTATTACATTCCGTTTGTCATAGTGCTGCTTGCGTTAATGGGCCGCGGGGTCGCGTTTGAGTTCCGCGGCAAGGTGGATCATTTAAAATGGGTAAAGGTTTGGGACTGGGTCGTTTTCTTCGGCAGTCTGATTCCTCCGTTTGTGCTTGGTGTGCTGTTCACGACATTATTCCGCGGGATGCCGATTGATGCCGACATGAACATTCACGCACATGTATCTGATTATATCAATGTATATTCTATACTTGGCGGTGTGACGGTAACACTTCTTTGCTTCCAGCATGGATTAATGTTTATCACGCTGCGTACGATTGGTGATTTGCAAAACCGCGCCCGGAAAATGGCGCAAAAGATAATGGGTGTTGTTTTTGTAGCGGTTCTTGCCTTCGCGGCCCTTTCTGCGTATCAGACAGACATGTTTACACGCCGCGGCGAGATTACCATTCCGCTCGCTCTTTTGATTGTCATCTGCTTTATGCTCGCGGCTGTATTTATTCGCAAGAAAAAAGACGGCTGGACATTTGGGATGACAGGCGCTGGTCTGGCGCTGACCGTGGGAATGATCTTTATTTCCCTATTCCCTCGCGTAATGGTCAGCTCGCTTCATAGCGCATACGATTTAACAGTAGCTAACGCTTCTTCCGGAGATTATTCGCTTAAAGTCATGTCAATTGCAGCATTAACGCTATTGCCGTTCGTCATCGGCAGCCAGATCTGGAGCTATTATGTCTTCCGGAAGCGCGTCAGCCATAAGGAGCCTATGACTTATTAATGGGAAAAGACCTGTTTCGATATAAAGGAATGAAGCGGATTCTCACCGTGATTACTTGTTTAACGCTGATTCAGACAGCCGCCATTATTATGCAGGCAGAGTGGCTGAGTGAGGCCGTAACCGGACTGTTCAACGGGAAGGGCATTACCTCCCTTTTTCCGGTGATCGGCTTTTTCCTCATCGCTTTTATCGCCCGGCACGGGGTGACGGTGGCGCGACAGAAAATCGTCTATCAATACGCCGCCCGGACAGGAGCAGATTTGAGAAAAAGTTTTCTTGATCAGCTGTTCCGATTAGGCCCCCGCTTTGCAAAGAAAGAGGGGACGGGGCAAATGGTGACGCTGGCGATGGAAGGCATCAGCCAGTTCCGCCGCTACCTGGAGCTGTTTCTGCCGAAAATGGTCAGCATGGCGATTGTGCCTGCGGCAGTTGTCATTTATGTGTTTTTTCAGGATCGGACATCAGCCATCATTTTAGTCGCTGCTATGCCGATTCTGATCATCTTTATGATTCTCCTCGGCCTTGTCGCGCAGAGAAAAGCGGATCGTCAGTGGAAATCCTATCAGAGACTTTCCAATCATTTTGTTGATTCTCTTCGCGGGCTGGAGACATTGCGTTTCCTAGGTTTGAGCAAGTCACACAGCAAAAATATTTTCTATGTGAGTGAGCGGTATCGCAAGGCAACGATGAGCACACTCCGGGTGGCGTTTTTGTCATCATTCGCCCTCGATTTTTTCACGATGCTGTCGGTGGCGACAGTCGCAGTATTTCTGGGCCTGCGCCTCATTGACGGCGATATTTTGCTTGGCCCTGCTTTAACGGCGCTTATTCTGGCGCCTGAGTATTTTTTGCCGGTGCGGGAAGTGGGGAATGATTATCATGCAACGCTGAACGGCCAGGAAGCAGGAAAAACCATTCAAGAGATTTTGTCGCAGCCTGGTTTTAAAGAAGAGACGCCGCTTCAGCTCGAGGCTTGGTCTGATCAGGATGAGCTGAAGCTGTCAGGCGTGTCAGTCGGCCGTTCGGTGTCTGATATTCATCTCTCATTCAAGGGCAAGAAAAAAATCGGTATTATCGGTGCAAGCGGCGCCGGAAAATCAACATTAATTGATATTCTTGGCGGATTTTTAGAGCCGGATGGCGGGATGATTGAGGTTAATGGTACAAGCCGGTCCCATTTGCAGGACGGCAGCTGGCAGAAGAACCTTCTTTACATTCCACAGCATCCGTACATTTTTGATGATACGCTTGGCAACAACATTCGCTTCTACCATCCAAGCGCTTCGGCAGAGGATACAGCCCGTGCTGCTGCGGCAGCTGGACTGGCGGAGCTGGTGGATAGCCTTCCTCAAGGATTAGAGGGGCGGATCGGGGAAGGCGGCCGGGCGCTCAGCGGCGGCCAGGCACAGCGTGTCGCGCTGGCCCGCGCCTTTTTGGGAAACCGTCCGATCCTGCTGCTGGATGAGCCGACCGCCCATCTTGATATCGAAACAGAATATGAAATAAAAGAAACGATGCTGGATTTATTTGAGGATAAGCTCGTCTTTCTCGCGACTCACCGCCTTCACTGGATGCTCGATATGGACGAAATTATCGTGCTTGACGGGGGCAGGGTTGCGGAAATCGGGACTCACAATGAACTGCTGGAGAAAAACGGTGTGTATACCAAACTCGTGAAGGCACAACTGGGGGAAAGAGCATGAAGAAAGAAGAATGGGTTTTGCCGTATATCAAGCAAAATGCCCGCCTGTTTGTTCTGGTTATCTTTTTGGGCGCGGTGACGATTTTTTCTGCTGCTTTTCTCATGTTCACCTCTGGGTTTTTGATTTCTAAAGCGGCGACAAGGCCGGAAAACATTCTGCTCATTTATGTGCCGATTGTCGCAGTGCGCACTTTTGGGATTGCGCGGTCTGTGTCGCGATATGTGGAACGGCTTGTCGGGCATCACATCATTTTGAAAATCGTATCCGACATGCGCGTCCGCCTTTACAATATGCTTGAGCCGGGTGCTTTGATGCTGCGTTCCCGTTTTCGCACGGGGGATATGCTCGGCATTTTGTCTGAGGATATTGAGCATTTGCAGGATGCTTTCTTAAAAACGATTTTTCCTGCGATCTCAGCCTTGCTTCTGTATGCTGTCTCAGTGATAGCGCTCGGCTTCTTCTCTTGGCCGTTTGCCATATTGCTTGCGCTTTATTTGTTTGTTCTTGTTGTATTGTTTCCGGTTGTGTCTTTGCTCGTGACGAGAGCGAAGAATGCGAAGCTGAAAAGCGGACGGAATGTGCTGTACAGCCGTCTGACAGATGCCGTGATGGGTGTCAGCGACTGGATGTTCAGCGGACGCCGGCATGCTTTTATTGATGCTTATGAAAAAGAGGAACGTGATTGGTTTGAGCTTGAACGGAAAAAACAACGCTTTACAAGATGGCGGGACTTTGCTGCGCAATGCCTTGTCGCCGGCCTTATTTTGCTGATGCTGTTTTGGACAGCGGGACAGCAAGCGGACGGCGAGCTCGCTAAAACGATGATTGCCGCTTTTGTGCTAGTGGTATTTCCGTTGACGGAAGCCTTTTTGCCGCTTTCGGATGCCTTAGGCGAAGTGCCGGGCTATCAGGATTCTATCAGACGCATGAACAAGGTGGCTCCTCAGCCGGAGGCGTCACAAACAGAATCAGGGGCTCAAATGCTCGATCTTCAAGATGTCACCTTGGCCTTTCGTGATGTGACGTTTTCTTATGACAACAGCAGCCAAGTGCTTGACAACTTTTCCTTTACGCTGCGCCAAGGAGAAAAAATGGCGCTGCTCGGCCGAAGCGGCTCTGGGAAATCAACATCGCTTGCATTAATCGAGGGTGCCTTGAAACCGGACTCCGGTTCTGTAACGTTAAACGGAGTGGAGACAGCGCTGTTAAAGGATCAGATTGCGGATGCGGTGGCCGTGTTAAATCAAAAACCGCACCTGTTTGATACAAGTATTCTGAACAACATCAGGCTCGGAAACGGAGAAGCAAGCGACGAAGATGTGCGCCGCGCCGCAAAGCAGGTCAAACTGCATGACTACATTGAGTCATTGCCTGACGGATATTATACCTCTGTACAGGAAACGGGCATCCGTTTTTCCGGTGGAGAGCGCCAGCGGATCGCACTTGCGAGGATTTTGCTGCAGGACACACCGATCATCATTCTCGATGAGCCAACAGTCGGCCTCGATCCTATTACCGAACGTGAATTGATGGAAACGGTGTTTGAGGTGCTGAAAGGAAAAACGATTTTATGGATTACCCACCATCTCGCGGGAGTGGAAGCGGCTGATAAAATCGTATTTCTCGAAAACGGCAAAACAGAAATGGAAGGAACCCATGAGGAGCTTCTGGCGGCAAACGAACGGTACAGCCGCCTGTATCACCTTGATGTTCCTGTAAAATAGAAGACAGCCCTAAAAGGCTGTCTTTTTTGTTTGAAAAAGAAAAGGGACAGGAAAAATAGGAAAAGAAAGCAGAGGAGGGATAGAGATGAATGTTCCATATTGGACGGAAGAGCATGTAAGGGCCACGCTTCCTGAAAGAGATGCGGAGAGCCATAAAGGCACGTACGGTACGGCTTTGCTGCTGGCTGGAAGTGACGACATGCCGGGGGCAGCGCTGCTTGCAGGGCTTGGGGCCATGCGGAGCGGTCTCGGCAAGCTTGTCATCGGTACATCAGAAAGCGTAATCCCGCTAATTGTTCCTGTTTTGCCCGAGGCGACCTATTGGCGTGACGGCTGGAAAAAGGCGGCGGATGCTCAGCTTGAAGAGACGTACCGGGCCATTGCCATCGGACCGGGCCTTCCGCAAACGGAAAGCGTACAGCAGGCAGTCGATCATGTGCTTACGGCTGATTGTCCTGTTATTTTGGATGCCGGAGCGCTGGCGAAGCGCACATATCCGAAACGGGAGGCCCCCGTCATCCTCACGCCGCACCCGGGCGAGTTTTCCCGAATGACAGGGGTGCCCGTGAACGAATTGCAGAAAAAAAGAGCGGAATATGCAAAGGAATGGGCGGCTCAGCTGCAGACTGTCATTGTGTTAAAAGGAAACCAAACCGTCATCGCGTTTCCTGAGGGAGACTGCTGGCTTAATCCAACCGGAAACGGGGCGCTCGCCAAGGGCGGAACCGGTGACACGCTGACGGGCATGATATTGGGGATGCTCTGCTGCCATGAAGATCCAAAGCACGCCATATTAAACGCGGTCTATTTGCATGGTGCGTGCGCCGAGCTCTGGACGGACGAGCACTCCGCTCATACGTTGCTCGCTCATGAGCTATCTGACATCCTGCCCCGCGTGTGGAAACGATTTGAATGATAAAAAAGCTGTCTTCAGAGAGAAGACAGCTTTTCTTGATACCCCGCCCGTTTTTTCAGACGCGGTTTCATTAATACATAGTAAAGCACAGAAGGCACGGCCAAGCCGATAATCCATGCGATGTCCCCGCCGCCAAACATTTTGGCAAGCGGTCCGATGTAAAAGCTTGTGTTGATAAACGGAATTTCCAGCAAGATAGACAGAACGAACGCAATTGTGGTGATCCAATTGACCTTTCCATAAGGCCCGTTTACGTCGAACATGGCTTTGACTTGATACTTTCCGTGGCGGACGAAGTAGTAATCGACTAAATTGATTGCCGTCCACGGAATTAAGAAATAACTGATGAAAAAGATAAAATTCAAAAACAGTTCCATAAAATTGCTCTGTCCCAGTAGGCTTAAGACTGTGCCGACAAGCGTGACACCCAGGATCATGATGATTCTGACTTTGGGCGTGACTTTTAATTTCAGAAACGGCTCCAGCGTTGTTGTCGTGGACATGAAGGCCCCATACAGGTTAAAAACATTGATTGCCATTTGCCCAAATAACACAATGATCAGCATAATAAACGAGAAGGGACCGAACAATTGGACAATCTGGCTGCCTGAGTTTGCCGTAAAGTCAGGAAGTGAGGTTGTCAGCAATGCGCCGAGCAGCATCATCCAGATGGAGCTGACAGATGTACCTGCATAGCTGTACCAAAATGTTTTTGAAGCCGGTGTTTTAACTGGCAGATATCTTGAATAATCGGCAACATACGGCGCGTAGGCAAGCTGCCACGTCGCAACTGCGCTGACTGCCACCAAGAAAATTGGCAGATCAATCGCTCCGGGAATCCAACTGCCTGCTGGAATCGGCAATTGAAAAATGAGAATCGTTGCAGCAAAAAATACAGCAAAAGAGGTCCAAGAAAGGATTTTTTGCATTTTGTGAATCAAATCATGGCCGAAAATGGTGAGTAAAAAACATACGGCGCTTAAGCCTATAATGCTCCATGATCCCGGGATGGGAACAAAGCTGCTTAAGGTTCCGGCCGCCAGAATCGTACTGCTTGCGAAGAAACCAAGGTAGATAAACATGACTAAGAAGAGGGGAAGAATCGCTCCGATTACGCCGAATTGGGCACGGCTTTGAATCATTTGCGGGATGCCTAGCTGAGGGCCTTGCGCGGAATGAGACGCCATAAATATGGCACCGATTAAGGTTCCGCAAATAATAGCGGCAACACTCCAAAACAGATTAAGTCCCATTGCAACGGGAATCGTGCCGGTCACTAACGTGGTGATATGCATATTAGCCCCGAACCATACGGGAAATAAATCTTTCGCTTTACCATGTCTTTCTTCATTCGGAATATATTCAATCGTTCGCCTTTCTACTTTCAATGCATCGTCCTCCATATTGGATGTTTTTTTGAAATCGACATAAAGTCATAGCTTAACAGACTATAAGAGGGTTTACAAATAAGGATATGCAGCCAAACGGCCGGGAAGCCTGATCTGTCAATGGCTGAAAAGAATTGTAAAAAAGATGAACGCTTTTGAATCCGGTGTCGTCTCATAAGGCAGAAAAACAAAAAAGGGGGGATCACGGTCATTGGATACACATGAAGAACAGCGGCTGATCCAGCAGGCGAAAGAGGGAAACGACGAGGCGTTTACAGCCCTTTTCCACTATCACTATTCTTTCTTATATAAATACTTGTTAAAGCTTTCCCTTCACCCCGATCTCAGCGAGGAACTTGTTCAGGAAACCTTTCTGAAAGGGTACATCCATTTAAGAAGCTTTCAGGGCCGTTCAAAATTCTCCACATGGCTGATCTCCATTGCATCGCGGCTCTATCTCGATCACCAGAAAAAGAGAAAGAGAGAATGGAAACGGAATCAGACAGTTACGGAGGAAACAATCCGCAAGATCAAGTGGGACGTGTCGGCGAAAGGGGCAGAGTGGAGCGAAACGCTCGATCTGTTTTCAAAGCTGGACCCTAAACTGCGCACACCGGTTTTATTAAGGCATTACTACGGCTATACCTACGCCGAAATCGGGGTGATGCTTCAAATCAAAGAAGGCACTGTAAAGTCCAGAGTTCATAAAGGGCTCCAGCAAATCAGAAAGGAGTGGGATGATGAATAAAGAAAAGCTTTCTGATCATTTAAAGTCAGAATGGAAAAAAATTGATCAAACAGCCAATCCCTCTATACCGAATCAAAAAGAACTGCTTCACCAGCTGTCACAAATGAAAGCTGAATACAGAAAAAAACTTCTTCAAGAGATCATTTTATTTGTATTCTGCGCGCTGATGGTTGTGAGTGCTGCAATCTTAGCTTTCACTCAAGCTCCTGCTGTGTTTATTGTGCTTCAGGTTTGTGTGCTTGCGGTGCTGCCGATTTTGATTGCGGCTGAGAAAAAAAGGCATCTCGGCGAATGCGAGGTGAAACGCGGATGACACAAACAGAAATTATCATAACGGTTGCGGCTTGTCTCATCGTATTGGCGCAGGGAATCTTTTTATTTATTGATGCGAAAAAACGTAATCGCATGGCATGGGTTTGGGGGATTGTCGGATTGATTCAAGCACCGATGCCTCTGATTTGTTATTACTTTTTTGTCATTAGGCCGGATCGGAAGAAAAGGGGGATCAAGCAATGAATATTTCTTGGGAAATGATTTTGCCGCTGATTGTATTACAGCTGGCTTTGGCGGTGTTTGCCCTTATCAGCTGTATAAAAGAAGAGCGGACGAACGGGCCAAAGTGGATGTGGGCTGCAATCATTGTATGTATCAATATTATTGGGCCGATTTTGTTTTTTACCGTCGGCAGAAAGCAAAGGTAAGCCGATATGCTGTCTATTGAATCATTATGCAAATCGTACAGGCATCATGAAGCTGTAAAGAATGTCAGTTTTCACGTGAATGAAAATGAGTGTGTCGCACTATTAGGACCTAATGGAGCCGGCAAAACCACGACTCTGCAAATGCTGGCCGGACTGCTTTCGCCAACCTCCGGAAACATTAAGCTGTTAGGAGAAAAAAAGCCGGATCGGCGTTTGATTGGGTACCTCCCGCAGTATCCAGCTTTTTATTCCTGGATGACCGCAAATGAATTTTTGACATTTGCGGGGAGACTGTCCGGCCTTTCGAAGAGAAAATGCCAAGAGGAAATCGGCGAGATGCTGGAATTTGTGGGTTTGCATGAAGCGGAGCACAAAAGGATCGGGGGCTATTCAGGAGGCATGAAACAAAGACTCGGTCTGGCACAGGCACTGCTCCATAAACCGCAGTTTTTGATATTGGATGAACCGGTGTCTGCTCTTGATCCGACAGGGCGGTTCGAGGTGCTGGACATAATGCGGGAGCTGAAAAAGCATATGGCCGTTCTGTTTTCTACACATGTTTTGCACGATGCAGAGCAGGTGTGTGATCAAGTGGTGATTATGAAAAACGGTGAAATTTCATGGAAAGGCGAGTTACAGGAGCTGAAACAACAGCAGCAAACGAACGTTTTTACCCTTTCAGTGAAAGAGAAGCTGGAAGGTTGGCTTGAAGAGAAGCCTTACGTCTCAGCTATTGTCTATAAGAATCCGTCCCAAGCGGTTTTCGAGCTGCCTGATATACACGCTGGCCGGTCATTATTAAGTGACTGTATCCGAAAGGGATTGACCGTCACCCGCTTTGAACAGAAAACGGAGTCTCTAGAAGACGTCTATCTAAAGGTGGTGCACGCATGAAGGTGATGATGGCGCTATTGCAGAAGGAGTGGCTGGAAGGATGGAAAAGCGGCAAGCTGATTTGGCTGCCGATTGCGATGATGATCGTCGGGCTGACACAGCCGCTGACCATTTATTATATGCCGGAAATCATCGCACATGGAGGGAACCTTCCTGACGGCATGAAAATCAGTTTTACGATGCCCTCCGGGTCTGAAGTGATGGTCAGCACGCTTTCTCAATTCAACACGCTTGGCATGGCTCTGGTCATCTTTAGCGTGATGGGCAGTGTAGCCAATGAAAGAAATCAAGGGGTAACAGCGCTGATTATGTCGCGGCCTGTGACGGCAGCCCATTATATCGTGAGTAAATGGCTCATCCAAAGCGTGATCGGCATTATGTCGTTTGCAGCTGGATACGGGCTTGCTTACTATTACGTCCGGCTGCTGTTTGAGGACGCATCATTCAGCCGCTTTGCCGCAAGCCTTGGCCTTTACGCGCTTTGGGTGATATTTATTGTGACCGCCGGCCTTGCCGGAAGTACGATATTCCGGTCTGTCGGAGCAGCTGCGGCTTGCGGGATCGGGCTCACAGCAGCCGTTTCCTTTGCTGTTTCATTATTTCCAGATGGTGCGAAGTGGCTTCCGGCTGAGATTTGCAAGCAGGCGGAGCATATCCTTCTTCATGGAGAGCGGGCAGATTTTTTCGGATGGTCACTCACTTTCTCCATTCTGTGCATCATGCTTCTGGCCGTGTTTTCTGTGTGGCGCTTCCGGCGGTATGAAAGCTATTAATTGATCATGTTACGTTTTTGCGCGAGCATCACAAAAAAGGCGGCAAATGCCAGAGACCCGGCTCCATAAAAAACTCCCGCAAGCCCGATAAGCTGTGCGATTTTTCCGGCAAGAAGGGGCCCGAGGAAGATGCCTAGCGCATAAAATGATTGATAAAACCCCATCACTGACATTTTTAATCGGGCAGAACTGATTTCGACGACATGGCTTAGCAGCAGAGGAAAAACGAAGCCGAGCGCCAGTCCGATACAGGCGTGTGTGATGCAAACCGTGAACAATGCAGCTGAAAAAGGAACGTATAGCAAACAGACCCCGGTGACAGCGAAACTAATGAGCATCACGGAGTAAGCGATACGGCTTGTAAAGCGCAGAAACACAAAGCTTAATGTGGCGGCTGCGTGTGGGAGGAAAAAGGCGCTCATCACCCAAAGCAGCTCCGCGTCGCCCATTCCGAGCTGATTCATGTAAAGAGGCGTAAAACCAAACACTGTGATAAATAATACCGCATGGGCCGTCATAGACAGGATGGTGAAAAGCTTCAGCTTTGGCAGCCGCAATGTATCTTTGATGTACTGATTGACACGAATGGTGTCACGGTTTGCGGGAGGAGCAGACGGATCCTTAATAAAGCAGCAGATCACCAGACCGGCGACCGAGGCTGCCAGCGCCATCCAAAAAGGGACCTGCCTGCCTAAATGGGCTGCCGCAAGCCCGCAGAACACAATGCTGGCAAACTGAGGCATGACGGTAAAAAACTGCATGATGCCCATTGCTTTTGATGCATTGCCATTGTTGAAATAATGTGCGTATAAAATGGTCGCCATCACCCACATAGAAGCAGTGATTCCCGCGAAAAGCCGGGCGGCCAGCACGAAGAAGAAAGAATCAAACATCAGAAAAAGCAGGCTGCTGAGGACGGAAAAGCCGAACCCGGCAATTAACAATTGCTTGCGCAAGGAAAACAGGATGTCTGACACAAGGCCGAGCGGGAATCGCAGAAGGATTTGCGTGACCCCGTAGCTGCCGAGAATGATGCCGATTGCGCCATATGAAAAGTGCAGATCCTCCAAATACAGACTGAATACAGGAACGTAAATATAGCCTGAAAACCAGAAACAAAATACCATGCATAAAAAAACGGCGTGATCTAAAGCGCCGATTGTTTTTTTCTGAGGAATCAAGTCCTGCTGTAATTCCATCGTATCTCTCCACCCCTTTCCTTCCAAGTACAACACAATTATTGAAAGCGTTTCAATAGAAAAATAAAAAAACAGGGCTTCTAAAAAAGCCCTGTTCGCTGTTGTTAATACGGATCAGACGGATGACTCTCCTGTTCAGCCTGCTTTGCAGCCTGTTCCGTTTCAGTTGTGCCGATCGGCCCGTTGCTGTTGTTTTCGGAAACCTTTTTTAGCCCTTCTGCTACACGTTTTCCGTAGTCAGGATCAGCTTTTGTGAAATTCTCAATCATTTGATCCTGAATTTCTTTTCGGCACGTAGAAAGCGTATTCACCAAATTCGTAATCAATTCGTTCCGCTCAAATTCAGTAAATCTCCGGTACGTTTCTCCAGCCTGTCCGAAGTTGTTTGTTCTGTCAATCGCTTCACGCTTTACATCACCTTCGACATGCGGCGTATGGTCTTTTCCGTCCTGCTTCGCTTCCTTCAGCCCGCCCATAATGGATGGCTCATAGTTGACGTGCGGGTTTTGTCCTTCTGCTCTATCGACCCGATATTGCATCTGCCCGCCTTCCTGGTTGGTGGCGACATGCTTTTTCGGCGAGTTGATCGGAAGCTGCAGGTAATTTGCGCCTACACGGTAGCGCTGCGTATCAGAATAAGCAAACGTACGCCCCTGGAGCAATTTGTCGTCTGAAAAATCAAGCCCGTCGACAAGCACTCCCGTTCCAAATGAAGCTTGCTCCACTTCCGCATGGTAGTTTTCCGGATTTTTGTTCAGCACCAATTTGCCGATCGGTTTCCATGGGAAATCGTCTTTATACCACAGTTTTGTCGGATCAAGAGGATCAAAGTCCAGTTCAGGATGCTCATCATCGCTCATGATTTGAGCATACACTTCCCACTCTGGATAATCGCCATTTTCAATCGCGTCATATAGATCCTGTGTGGCATGGTTAAAGTTTTTCCCTTGAATCTCTTCTGCTTCCTTCTGTGTCAGGTTGCGGATGCCCTGCTTCGGTTCAAAATGGTATTTCACGAGAACGGCCTTGCCCTCCTCATTCACCCATTTATAGGCATGTACGCCTGAACCCTGCATTTGCCGGTAGTTGGCCGGAATGCCCCAAGGCGAAAACAAGAAGGTGATCATGTGTGTCGCTTCAGGAGATTGAGAAATGAAATCGAAAATACGTTCACCATCCTGGATGTTGGTCACTGGATCAGGCTGAAATGCATGTACAAGATCCGGAAATTTCAGCGGGTCGCGGATAAAAAAGATTTTCAGGTTGTTCCCGACCAAATCCCAGTTTCCGTCTTCTGTATATAGCTTTACAGCAAAACCGCGCGGGTCTCTCAATGTTTCAGGCGAGTGTTTTCCATGATTCACAGTTGAAAAACGGACAAATGCCGGTGTTTTCTTGCCTTTTTCCTGAAAGAGCTTGGCCCGTGTGTATGTTGAAATCGGTTCGTCTCCGAAGCTTCCGTACGCTTCAAAATACCCGTGTGCACCTGCTCCCCTGGCATGAACAACCCGCTCAGGGATGCGTTCCCGGTCGAAGTGGCTGATCTTTTCGAGAAAATCATAGTTCTCAAGTGTTGTAGGCCCTCTATTCCCGACGGTTCTCACATTCTGGTTGTCAGTAACAGGATGCCCCTGCCTATTCGTTAAGGTATCCTCTGACTCGTTTTTCCCGGATGTCTTATGGGAAAGCGCTTCCTCGCTTCCTTGGGCATTTGATTGGTGCTGCTTGTTTTGATGATCATCTTTCAATTGTTGGCCCTCCTTTTTTGAACGATAACAATATTCCCCGAATGGAAAGATTTTAAAACAGCCGTTTTTTTTGATCTGCTTCGGGAATGGTACAATGTACAAAAATCGGTAAAAGGAGAGGTCGATTCGTGACGAGAGAAAAAAATCCGCTGCCCCTCACGTTTTATCAAAAAACCGCTCTTGAGCTTGCCCCATCGCTTCTGGGCTGCCTTCTTGTAAAAGAAACAGACGAAGGCACAGCGTCAGGCTATATTGTGGAAACAGAGGCCTATATGGGGGCTGGAGACAGAGCGGCCCACAGCTTTAACAATCGCCGGACGAAGCGGACTGAGATCATGTTTGCAGAAGCTGGGCGGGTATATACATATGTGATGCACACCCATACATTGCTGAATGTCGTTGCCGCGGAAAAGGATGTCCCGCAAGCGGTATTAATCAGGGCGATTGAGCCGCATGAAGGCCAGCTGTTAATGGAGGAGAGAAGGCCGGGCAGGAGTCCGAGGGAATGGACAAATGGACCCGGAAAGCTGACGAAAGCGCTTGGCGTTACGATGAATGACTACGGACGCTGGATCACGGAACAGCCGCTTTACATCGAAAGCGGGTACACACCGGAAGCAATTTCAACCGGCCCGCGCATCGGCATTGACAACAGCGGGGAGGCACGCGATTATCCATGGCGTTTCTGGGTGACGGGAAACAGGTACGTGTCGCGTTAAATGTTTAAGGAAGAGGCAATCAGGGGAATGGTTGAGAAAAAAGAAGGGAGAATCGGAGCTTTGAAAAAGATGATCAAAACCGTTATCAAATGGGCGCCGGTCATTTACCCGATTGTTCGAAAAATCATGAAGGACCGCAAGGCGTCTAAACAAAAGAATATGTCCGCATCTAGAACAGCCGGCTGACCCCGGCTGTTTTTTTATAGGTCAGTTTTCCCTCTAGTCCTCCGGATGTTCATTGACTTGCCATTCTCTCCATTATAGAATTTATATACATTTCGCATCCCTTCATCATCCTTTCTGCCTATTCACTGAATCCCTGCATCTACTAGTTAGGAGGTTTTTCTCATGCTTCATGGGCGACTACGTGATATTCTGCGCTTGCTGATGGCGGCTGAAGCCCCGGTGACAAGTTCGTTTTTTGCCGCGCAATTAAACGTAACGACGCGGACAGTCCGCAATGATATAAAGGAACTTCAAGGTGTGTTAAGCGGCCACGGTGCCTTTGTACAATCTGTAAGAGGCTCCGGCTACAAGCTCCGCATTGATGACGAGCAAGTATTCAGAACACTGCTGCAAGATGAATTTCAGCAAAAAAAGGGCCTGCCGGTATTGCCGGAGGAGAGAATGGCCTATCTTATGAAACGTCTGCTGCTGGCGGACCATTATCTCAAGCTCGATGAACTTGCTGAAGAACTATTTATCTCAAAATCTACACTCCAAACGGATTTAAAGGAAGTAAAGAAACGTCTGCTGCCTTACCGCATCGTCATGGAAACACGTCCGAATTACGGCTTCAAGCTGCGCGGAGACGAGGTGCAGATGAGGTACTGCATGGCGGAGTACATTGTTGATGAAAGAGAAACGGAGATAGATGTTTTAAATGAAAAGGCTGATATTTTGCCAAAAGAAGAAATTGAGATCATCCGTTCCGCCATCTTGAAAAAAATGAAAAACGACCGCATCCCTCTGTCCAACATGGGACTGAATAACCTCATTATCCATATTGCTATCGCCTGTAAACGGATCAGAACGGAAAACTATGTATCTCTTTTCCCGAAAGATATGGATCATATCCTGCATCAAAAGGAGTACCAGGCTGCAGAAGCCATCGTAAAAGAGCTGGAATCAGCGCTTGCCGTTACGTTTCCGAAAGACGAGACGGCCTACATCACCATGCATCTCCTTGGCACAAAACGAATGACACATTGCGGAGAGGACACATTTTCAATAGAAGAGGAAACCGATCAGCTGACACTTGCCATGATCGAAGCTGTTGATCGTGAACTGAAGCTTGGCATCCTGCATGACAAAGAGCTGAAAATCGGCTTGGCCCTGCATATGAAGCCGGCGATCAGCCGCAACCGATACGGCATGAATCTTCGAAATCCGATGCTGGCAGCGATCAAGGAACATTATCCACTCGCTTTTGAAGCCGGGATCATTGCCGGAATCGTGATAAAGGAACAAACGGGTATTGAGATTCATGAAAACGAAATTGGATATTTGGCTCTCCACTTTGGCGCCGCGATTGAACGAAAAAAAACAGAAAGCCCGCCGAAACGCTGTATCATTGTATGCGCATCGGGTGCCGGGAGTGCCCAGCTTCTGCGCGAAAAACTGCGTTCCCATTTCGGCAAGCGGCTCGATATTCTTGGAACGGCTGAGTATTATAGTCTTGATCAAATGTCCTACGAATCAATTGATTTTGTCATCAGTACCATTCCGATTAAAAAAGAGCTCCCTGTACCAGTACTGAAGGTTAACACCATCTTAGGCGGAACTGACTTTACAAAAATAGAATCTATTCTGAGTGATGAAAAGGAAAAAGCCAATCGCTACCTAAAAAAAGAACTCGTTTTTTTTCAGGAGGATCTGCGCTCAAAAGAAGAAGTGATTCAATTTTTAGGGCAGAAAGTGGTCGAATGCGGCTTTGCCGATGAAGAAATCATAGATTCCATTTTTGAAAGAGAAGACATGTCGCCAACGTGTTTTGGCAATCTTGTTGCCATCCCGCACCCGCTTGTTCCGCAGACGAAAACAACGTTTTGGGCCGTTTGTACGCTCAAAAAACCGATCGATTGGGAGAGTCAGCGAGTTCAATTTGTCTGTCTGCTTTGTGTCGAAAAGGAGAACAAAGCGGACTTGCAAAGCATGTATAAACTGCTTGGCAGCATTTTGGATGACCCGGCGGCGGTGAACCAGCTGGTCAAATGCCGTTCATTTCAAGAGCTTTCGGATGTGTTTGACCAAAAAATGCTGAGCTGACAGCCTGTATATACCTTTTTTCCGTTGCCTGCGGAAAAACCCTGAGTGTTTATGAAAGCGATTTCATAATATGATGATAGCAACAGCAGGACATTACAAAATTGATCAAACTCTAGGGGGTCTTTTACATGAATATATTACTCGTTTGTGCAGCAGGCATGTCTACTAGTTTACTGGTGAGCAAGATGGAAAAAAGTGCGCAGGAACAGGGAAAAGACTATACCATTTGGGCAGTTTCAGGCGATTCTGTACAAAATCATATCGATAAAGCGGATGTATTGCTTCTCGGTCCGCAAGTCCGTTACATGCTTCCACAGCTCAAAAAATTAGGAGAGTCAAAGGGGGTTCCGGTAGACGTCATTAATACCGTCCATTATGGCACGTGCAACGGGGCGGAAGTGCTGAAATCAGCTGAACAGCTTGGACATGTGTCATAGAGAGGGGCGGGCTATGTGAATAAAGTCAATCAGATCTTAGAAGAAAAGGTCATGCCTATAGCGGGAAGAATTGCGGGACAGCGTCATTTGCAGGCGCTGCGTGATGGTATCATCCTCACGATGCCCCTGATTATCATCGGTTCCTTTTTCCTCATCATTGGCAACCTCCCGATCCCGGGATACGCTGAGTTTATGGCAAAAACGTTTGGCAGCTCCTGGTCTGAAAAACTGGCCTACCCAGTCGACGCGACCTTTGAAATTATGGGTCTTGTCGCCGCGTTCGGCATCGCCTACCGGCTCGCCGAGAAATACGGCGTTGATGCCTTGTCGGCCGGAGCCATTTCCCTTGCGGCATTTTTATTAGCAACACCTTATCAAGTGCCGTTTATGCCGGATGGCGCGACGAAAGAAATCATGGTTGGCGGCGGGATTCCGCTTTCGCTCATGGGAAGCAAAGGCCTGTTTGTCGCCATGATTATCGCAATGGTGTCCACAGAGATTTACCGCCTCATTATCCAGCGCAATTTAGTCTTCAAAATGCCGGACGGTGTTCCGCCGGCGGTAAGCAAGTCATTTGTCGCGTTAATCCCCGGCTTTGCGGTCATCTTCCTGATTTGGGCAGCCCGGCTGATTGTTGAAGCGACACCGTTTGAAAGCCTTCATAATATTGTAAGCGTTTTATTGGGGACTCCGCTTTCCATTCTTGGAGGAAGCCTTGGAGGAAGCCTTGTCGCCGAAGCCGTCAAAATGCTTTTATGGGCCTGCGGCCTTCACGGTGCAAACATTGTTGGCGGCGTCATGGCACCGATTTGGTACGGCGCAATGGATGCCAACCGGATCGCATTCCAAGCTGGTGAGGAGCTTCCTAAGATTTTCACCCAGCAATTTTTCGATATCTGGGTCAATATTGGCGGAAGCGGCGCCACATTGGCACTGGTTGTCACGATGTTCCTGCGCGCCCGAAGCAAACAAATGAAGCAGCTCGGGAAGCTTGCGGTCGGCCCGGCCATCTTCAATATTAACGAACCGATTATATTCGGAATGCCGATCGTCATGAACCCAATGCTCTTACTTCCGTTTATCATCACGCCGCTTGTCACAGTGACACTCACGTACATCGGAATGAGCACCGGCCTTGTCGCCAAACCGGCGGGTATCGCAGTGCCGTGGACCATGCCGCCGATCTTTTCAGGCTACTTGGCGACAGGAGGAAAAGTCTCAGGCGCGGTCATGCAAGCCATTAATATTGCCGTGTCCTTTGTTGTCTACTATCCATTCTTCAGAATGTGGGATAAGCAGAAGCTGAAAGAAGAAAACGATCTGGAGCTGGTCCAAACGCCTGCAGCATCAGATGACAAAGAAGCGGCTCTGTAGAGAAAGGAAGTGAATCGCGTGAATGAGGAAATGGAACAAATCATTTTTCAAATCATCCTTCACGGAGGAAACGGTAGGAGCTCCGCAATGGAGGCCATTGCCGCTGCGAAAAGCGGTGACGCAGAAGAAGCGCGGAAAAAGCTTCAAGACGCTGCTGAAGAATTGTCAAAAGCCCATCATTATCAGACAGAGCTGATCCAAAATGAAGCGGGCGGAGAAAAGACGGAAATGACGCTTCTGATGGTTCATGCACAGGATCATTTAATGAATGCAATGACAGTGAAGGATATGGCTGCAGAGATCATTGAGTTATATGAAAAAATCACCGAGCAAAGGGGAGCAAGCATATGACAAAAGGATTGAAGATTGTAACGATTGGCGGAGGTTCAAGCTATACGCCCGAGCTAGTGGAGGGGTTCATTAAACGGTATGATGAGCTGCCTGTCCGTGAATTATGGCTTGTCGATATCCCCGAGGGCGAAGAAAAGCTGAATATTGTCGGCACACTCGCCAAACGGATGGTTGAAAAAGCTGGCGTTCCGATTGACATTCATCTTACGCTCGACCGGAGAAAAGCGCTGAAAGACGCAGACTTTGTCACGACTCAATTCCGCGTCGGACTTTTGCAGGCAAGAGCAAAGGATGAGCGCATTCCGCTAAAATACGGAGTGATTGGCCAGGAAACAAACGGCCCGGGAGGCCTGTTTAAAGGATTGCGCACAATTCCGGTCATCCTTGAGATCGCAAAGGACATAGAAGAGCTTTGCCCGAACGCTTGGCTTGTTAACTTCACAAACCCTGCCGGCATGGTAACAGAAGCCTTGCTTCGCTACTCCAACCTGAAGAAAGTCGTCGGTCTCTGTAATGTTCCAATCGGCATCAAAATGGGCGTAGCCAAAGCGCTTGATGTAGATGTGGACCGCGTAGAAGTCCAATTCGCCGGACTGAACCATATGGTATTTGGGCTGGATGTTTTCTTGGACGGCGTAAGTGTGAAGGAGCAAGTCATCGAGGCGATGGGCGACCCGAAAAACGCGATGACGATGAAAAATATCTCAGGCGCCGAATGGGAACCGGATTTCTTAAAAGCGCTCAATGTCATCCCTTGCGGCTATCACCGTTACTATTTCAAAACAAAAGAGATGCTGGAGCACGAACTGGAAGCATCACAAACGGAGGGCACCCGCGCTGAAGTCGTACAGAAGGTCGAAAAAGAGCTGTTCGAGCTTTATAAAGATCCGAACCTTGCGATCAAACCGCCGCAGCTGGAAAAACGGGGCGGAGCTTACTACAGTGATGCAGCATGTAACTTAATCAGCTCCATTTATAATGATAAACATGACATTCAGCCGGTGAACACGATCAATAATGGTGCAATAGCGAGTATTCCAGACGATTCCGCAGTTGAAGTGAACTGTGTGATGACGAAAACCGGCCCTAAGCCAATTGCTGTCGGCGACTTGCCGGTGTCTGTCCGCGGCCTTGTCCAGCAAATCAAATCCTTTGAACGTGTCGCGGCAGAAGCGGCAGTTACAGGTGACTATCAAACTGCGCTCCTTGCCATGACGATTAACCCGCTTGTCCCGTCCGATACTGTGGCCAAACAGATTTTAGACGAAATGCTGGAGGCGCACAAAGCGTATCTGCCGCAGTTTTTCAACAAAATTGAAGCGTAAAAAAAGCCGGCCTGTAATGGGCCGGCTTTTTTCTTATTTGCTTTCAGTCAGCGCTGCGACTTCGGTCGTCCATCCGAATTCGTCTGCGACAGCGCCTTTTTGAATGCCTGTAATCGTGTCATATAGTTTTTTTGCGATTTCCCCTGTTTCACCGTTGTTGATCGAAAGTGTTTCATCCTGCCAAATCAGCTCGCCGACTGGGGAAATAACAGCTGCTGTACCAGTTCCGAAGGCTTCTTCAAGGATGCCGTCTTTATGGGCTTGGATGACCTCATCGATCGCAATTTTTCGTTCTGAAACTTGAAGGCCCCAATGCTTAAGCAAGGCGATGACTGAATTGCGCGTAATGCCTTCCAGGATGCTTCCGTTCAGCATCGGCGTTACGATTTCACCGTTGATTTTGAAGAAGATGTTCATGCTTCCTACTTCTTCGATGTATTTCTTCTCAATGCCGTCCAGCCAAAGCACTTGGGAAAATCCTTTCTCTTCGGCCACCTGCTGCGCTTTTAAGCTTGAAGCATAGTTCCCTGCGGTTTTGGCATTTCCTGTTCCGCCTTTTACCGCACGGACAAATTCACTTTCAACAGCGATTTTGACCGGCTTAATGCCTTCTTTGTAATAAGAGCCGACCGGAGAAAGAATGATCAAGAGCTTATACGTATGAGATGCCGCAACACCAAGGAAAGGCTCGGTTGCGATGATGAACGGACGGATGTAAAGGGACGTGCCCTCCGCATTTGGAATCCAGTCTTTATCAATTGCGACAAGCTGCTTTAAGCCTTCAAGAACCTGTTCTTCATCAATTTGCGGGATGCAGAGGCGGTCGTTTGATTGATTCAGGCGTTCCATATTTTTTTCCGGTCTGAAAAGCAGAACATGGTCATCCTCTGACACGTAAGCCTTTAACCCTTCAAACACGGTTTGGCCGTAGTGATAGACCATTGCAGCCGGATCCATTGATAAGGGTTGATAAGGAATGATTCTTGGATCGTACCAACCTTTATCTGCCGCATAGTCCATTACAAACATGTGGTCTGTAAACACTCTTCCGAACGAAAGCTGATTTGGGTCTGGTTTCGGTTTTTTTGTTGATGTCAATTCAACGCGAATCGTTTGTTTAGTCATGGTCAATCTCCCTGCTGTTAAATTGTTTATATTATCAAACTTATTTGAAAATAATTATATTCTATTGTATACCTTCAACAAATAATCGCAATAGGTTTGCTCAAATTTGTAAGAAATTCATATGAAAAAAGCAGGAGAAATTAATTCTCCTGCGTGTTCATATGCTCGAATAACCTGTCATAATCGGCGCGAGTGGCATCCCGAAGACCTTCAACACGTTCATTTGTAATCTCCTGTTTGCCTTCCTTCAAGCCGTCCAAGAAATATTGAACATATTCTTCAGATGAAATGCCCCGGTACGTCAGGCCTTGTTTATCGCGTGATTTTTGGTTTAAGCCCGTGTCCACCATAGGCGGTGCCATTTCAATCACTTCCACGCTCGTGTCGCGGAGCTGGTGTCTGAGCGTAAGCGAGAACGAGTGAAGTGCTGCTTTTGTTGCGCAGTACACCGGATAAACAGCTAACGGGTTAAACGCAAGCCCGGATGTGACCTGAACGATTGCCGCCTCAGGCTGCTTCATCAAATGAGGTGTGAAAAGGGCGGATAAATGGACAGGCGCTTGGAAATTAAGTTCAATTTCATCACCGTCCACAAAAAGCTCCTCTGTCCCTTTTTTAAAGTCAATCTCCTTTTGAATGCCGGCGTTGTTGACGAGAACATTCAAGTTCGGATATTCCTTTAAAGCCCATTCATACAATGCTTCCCGCTGCGAACGGTCTGCAACATCACATTGCTTTGTATGGATGTTTGGGAGCTGCTGCTTCGCTTCTGCAAGACGTGCTTCGCTGCGTCCGCAAATGATAACTTCATTGCCAATTTCCAGCAGGCGCTTGGCCAGTTCAAGCCCGATGCCAGCAGAACCCCCTGTGATTAAAACCGTATTGCCTGTCATCTTCATTGGATGTAACACCTCTTAATTAAGTTGGCTGTGATTCCTTTACTATTTCAAATCTTAGCAGGAAATATGCAGCCGCGTCCTATGAGATGCTCAGGATGAAGTGACTTTTCCGGTTTTATAAAATTCGTCAATTGCTTTATCGACATACACCCAGCCTTTCCAGCCGATGTGAATGGTGTCTTTCATGAAATACGGGTCATATTCATGCCCTGAGAAATCAGCAACCTGGAAACCCTTCGCTCTGATTTGTTTATTTACCTTTTTGTAATAGTCAGTGCGTCCTTTTTTCGGGAAGCCCGTGTAATCGTACCATTTCCCGTTAACAGGAATGGTGACAAACATAGGCTCTGCGCCCGCATCCTTCAGGATATCGAGCATCATTTCAAAGTCGCCATATTCCGGTGACACCGCATACGATCTTCCTTTGTTTTTCCCTTTCAGCTTAGGCACTTTCGGCTTCAGCTTTTTATAGACAGGGTTGTCGATGTGAAAATCGTTAGAACCGGAGTGGCGTTTGCCTGATTGATCCGCTAGTTTATTCAATTCAGACCATGACTTATCCTTTACTGACTGCGAGATATAGCGCTTTGGCCCGGATGATTCTGTCGTTGAATAATACAGATCTTTCTTTTCCAGCATGCTGTAATACACTTTGGCCGCCGGCTTCAGCGCGTTCACTTTCCACGTCTGGCCGTTTACCATTGCTTTGTACAGCTCAGAAAGAATGGCATCGTTTTGCACAGCCTTAAAGCGAAGCATGCGTTTCATCATTTTCTTTTTAATTTCAGGGTCGATCTGATCGTTAAATGCCAAATCAAGCCCTTGCAGCGCAGAATAGTTCGGCGCGAAATGCTGTTCATCAGACCCGCGCTTAATAAACCATTGCGGAGACACGATGAATACGATTTTTTTGCCCTTCAGCTGATCCATATGGGCAGCGAAGTTTAAAGAATGAATCAATGACTGGGATCCGCCTTTGCCGACAAGGTATGGCGTGAATCCCTCATTGTTTACCTGAAAATAATTAGATGGGTGGAACTCGTCCAGCCGAGAAAGCTCAGAAGACCCGTAAATCGGAAGATATGTCGGATCTTTGAGCATCTGATCTTGTAAATATAGCCCTTGAAACATACTCGGATTCAAGGCTGTTGCTGACTCTTTCACACGCTTATCGGTGATGAAGCCTGTCAGCCATGAAGATGGAATTGCGATGGCGCCTGCGAATAGAATAAACGCCAAAATAATTGGACCGAAAAAACGCTTTTTCATTATTTCAACTCAGACAGCTGATTTACAATGTTGTTAGGTGTATTCCAAACGTCCCGGTCAAACTCAGTGATCGGCACTAAAATATCAAAACGGTTTTCAATCGCAAGCAGCAATTCTACTGTTCCAAAAGAATCAAGCAAACCTTCTTCAAAAATTTCAATATCAGGATTTTCCTTTACGATGTCATCCTGGCAAACCTCTGCTAAAACGTCTAATACCTCTTGTTTAAAATCCATAGCTTTCTAATCTCCTTTAATGGTGGTGATGAAATGGTTTTCCTGAGAAAATATAAAACCCGAAGCAAACGAAATGGAATGTGATCACAATAGCGAGAATGGTTGTCCAGCGGTTGGACGGCAGCCATTTATATTTCTTATTCCACTTCTCGAAAAAGTTGTAACACGTCATCAGAACGGCGTGATAGAGGCCGTAAATGATATATTGCGGCGCGAGCCCGTGCCAAACCCCCATCAGCATAAACAGCAGGAAATACCCGATGTTTGAGACGGCCATACGGTTTTTGATCCACTTTTTCTTAGTCATCCAAAATACGAATCTCATAAACACATAATCTCTGAACCAAAATGACAGAGACATATGCCAGCGATTCCAGAAATCTTTAATATTTTTACTGATAAACGGTTTATTAAAGTTTTCCGGTGATTTAATGCCCATAATGTAGCTGACCCCGACGGCAAACATCGTGTAGCCGGCGAAATCAAAGAATAAATACATGCTGTAGCCGTACATGTACAGCAGGTTCCCAAGAATCTTATTGTGCGTGATTGCGGGAAGATTCATGATGAAGTACGTATTGATCGCGTAGCCGATAATAAATTTATACAGGAAACCGATGAAGATTTTATGGATTCCCGTATACAACAGGTCGGCGTATTCTTCTTTCGTCCAAGCCTTCTGTTCATCCTTGACGAACCGGCGGTATCTGTCGATCGGGCCGGAGGAAATCGTCGGGAAAAACAGGATGAAATACAGCAGGCGGTGCAATGGCAGCTGTTCTTTCAGCAGTCCGTCTCTTGCTTCCATAATCAGCTGAACGCCTTTAAAGGTTAAATATGAAATCCCTAAAAAGCTGATCAGGTTATGCGGCGGATGATGCGGCTGCGGGTGTGACAGAAACGGCCATATTTTTGACAGAAATAAAGGCAGAATAGACGCGATAACAGCTCCGCAAAAGACAAAGCCGCTGTTCGCTTTCTGCCGGTATGCCAGATAGCCGCTGATCAGGAGCACCTGCCATATTGTAAACAGGCACAGCGCGATGACCCCGTGTAAGTCGTGCGAAAAAATTAAAGCCAATATAATGATAGATATGAACATGTTGTATGCTTGAAATCTTTTTCCGTTTAAGCCGAGAATGATCGTCGGCAGAAGAAGAATGCCAAGCAGTATAAAGAATAAAAACGAGCTGTAAGGCGTCATACAAGAACCTCTTCGCCAATGCGTTTTCGGTCAATTTTGCCGTTAGCCGTCATTTGAATGTGATCCTGATAGATAAATTTTCTCGGGATCATATATGCCGGAAGAGAAGCGGCAAGCTCTTTTTTAATAGCGCTTGTCAGCTGGAATTCCTTCTCGAACTCATGCTCCTCAGGCACAATAGCAGCGATCAGGTACTCAACTGTTCCGTTTGGCTGATAAGGAATCACGACAGCAGAGCGAACGTACTGTGACTGTCTGACATGGAACTCGATTTCCTCCAGCTCCATCCGATAGCCGTGAAGTTTAATCTGAAAATCCAAACGTCCTTGGCAGAAAATCTGACCGTCTTGAATAAAGCCGGCATCGCCAGTTCGGTATGCCCACTGGCCTTCATGAGAGAAAAACGCTTTTTCCGTCAGCTCTGGCTCACCAAGGTAGCCTCGGCTTACACTCGGCCCTGCAATGACGATTTCTCCTTTTTCTCCATCAGGAAGCGGCTGTCCCTCTTCATCCATAATGAAAATGTTCATATCTGGTTTGGCGAAGCCCACTGGAAGCGATTCGCTGCGGCTGATGACGTCATCCGTAATTTCAACCGATGTGACAGCCACTGTCGCTTCAGTCGGGCCGTACGTATTAAAAATCTTCGCTTTCGGAAAACGCTCAAGCAGCGCTTTTGCCACAGAAACCGGAAGAACCTCTCCGCAAAACATAAATGTGTCCGCATGAGGCAGCAGATCCTGTGAAAAACCCGGATCCATCAGGCACATTTGAACAAAGGAAGGTGTTGATGTCCACACATTCAGCCCGGACTTCTTCAGCTCTTCAAATAAGACTTTCGGCTTGTTCACAGCATCCTTTGTCACGCAATGTAAAGTCCCGCCTGATTGAAGGCACGGATATAGGTCCATGACAGACAAATCAAATGAGAACGGTGCTTGGTTTAAAAATATTTTTCCTCCGCTGACTGGAAAGTCTGCACAAATCCAGTCTGTGAAGCTTTGAAGATTCGCAGCGGAAATCTGCACGCCTTTCGGATTTCCTGTGCTCCCGGAAGTGTAAATGATATAAAACGTTTCGTGTTCTTTGACCCATTGATCTTGGCTGACAGAGCCGCCTTCGTTTTCCAGCAGTTCTTCCGCAGAAACTGTCTGAATCTGCTGGCCGACTGCATCAATTGAGAGTCCTGCTGCATGGATCAGCAATTCTGCTCCAGAGCTTTCGATAATTTTCGCAATCCGTTCAGGCGGAATAGACAGGTCAACCGGAATATAAGGATGTCCCGCTTTGACACTTCCCAAGAAGGAAACGATCATGTGCGGCTCCATATGGCCGTACACAAGGATAGGAGATTTCTTTTCCCCAGAAATGCGTTTTTGGATCGCGGCAGCCGCGCGGTCAGACTGCTCCCATAATTCCTGATACGTGAGCGACTGGCCTTGAGAGCGGAAGGCATCGGTTTGCGGATAAGTTTCCGCATGTGTTTGAATAGCATGTAAAAGTTTCATAGTTATTCTCTCTCCAATTAGAAATCGTTATAAATATATGAACCGGTATTCGCGGTGTGAAAACCATACATAAAAAACAAAACAAGCAGTATCATCAAATAAAAGCCTGTATGACATGTCCACTTGACAGTGGGTTTTTCATACAGCTGTTTCATTAATTGCAGCATATCAAAAATTCCCTTCCCGTTTTTTCGACAATCACATGAGTATTTGACGATCAGATGCTCAAAAAGTTTCATTTTTTCCCTAATCTCCCTCAAATTAATATATCGGCGTATGTTTTTGAAAATGAATCTTTATACCTGCAAGGGCAAGAAGGGAATGTTTCGAGCTGATTCATAATAAAGGAAAAGATAGCTGGAGTCAAAAGATCTTTTTAACTTTTAAAAAGTGTAATGTACTTAAAAAAATTTTTCTGTACCTGTTCGTTCAAGTGAAAGCAGAAACCTAATGAAATCGGGGCGAGAAGCGTATAATAAGAAAGAAAACGCCTTCTTGCGGTATCTTGTGAAATAAGGGAGAAGTCATTATGATAGATAAGGAAGCAAAAAAAGGAGTTTTTATCAAGCTGCCGGCTGAAAAAAAGTAAGCCTTTTAATAGAAAGGAAGAGGAAGATGAACCAAACAAATAAGGGTGAGGGTCAGACAGCGCCGCAAAAAGAAAGCATGGGGCAGATCCTTTGGCAGTTAACCCGTCCTCATACGTTAACCGCATCGTTTGTGCCTGTGCTGCTCGGAACCGTTTTGGCGATGTTTTATGTGAAGGTTGATCTGCTGCTATTTTTGGCTATGCTGTTTTCTTGCCTATGGATCCAGATTGCGACGAACTTATTTAATGAATACTATGATTTTAAACGCGGGTTAGATACAGCAGAATCAGTCGGAATCGGAGGGGCAATTGTACGCCACGGAATGAAGCCTAAAACGATTTTGCAATTAGCTCTTGCCTCATACGGGATTGCCATTTTGCTCGGTGTCTATATTTGTGCCAGCAGCAGCTGGTGGCTCGCTTTGATCGGCCTCGTTGGCATGGCGATCGGCTACCTGTATACAGGCGGGCCGCTGCCGATTGCGTACACGCCGTTCGGTGAATTATTCTCAGGCATTTGCATGGGTTCGGTGTTTGTGCTGATTTCGTTTTTTATTCAGACAGATATGATCAACACGCAAAGCATTTTGATTTCGATCCCGATTGCGATTCTTGTCGGCGCAATTAACCTGTCGAACAACATTCGTGATATTGAAGAGGACAAAAAAGGCGGCCGCAAAACATTGGCGATTTTGATGGGGCATAAGGGAGCTGTTACTCTGTTAGCTGCGTCGTTTGCCGTCGCTTATATCTGGGTTGTCGGCTTGGTTATTACCGGTGCCGCAAGCCCTTGGCTGTTTGTCGTCTTTTTGAGCGTGCCTAAGCCGGTTCAGGCAGTGAAGGGCTTCGTCCAGAACGAAATGCCGATGAATATGATTGTCGCAATGAAATCAACAGCCCAAACAAATACATTTTTCGGATTCCTGCTCTCGATCGGATTATTGATCAGCTATTTCCGATAATAAAAAAGACCGCTCGTTTCGTGCGGTCTTTTTTTGTTACAATCGACCGCATTTTGTAAAAAAATTCATAGAACCTTGCAGCAGACAGGGACGTCTAGTACATGGACAGCGGATAAAGTTCCGTTAAAGGAGATGACGAAAATGGATTTATCTGTAACACATATGGACGATTTAAAAACAGTAATGGAAGATTGGAAAAATGAATTATTAGTTTATAAATTTGCGCTAGATGCGCTCGATACAAAGTTCTCAATTATTAGCCAGGAATATAACCTCATTCACGGACACAACCCGATTGAACATACAAAATCCCGTGTCAAAAGCTTTGAAAGCATCGTGAATAAGTTAATGAGAAAGGGCTGTGAGATTACGACGAAGGAAATGAAGGAGCATATTCACGACATTGCTGGCGTGCGCATCATCTGTTCCTTTATTTCTGACATTTATAACGTCGTGAATGTGTTGAAGCAGCATGAAGATTTGAGAATCGTAAAGGTAAAGGATTATATCCAGACACCCAAACCGAATGGCTATCGAAGCCTGCATTTGATCATTGAGATGCCTGTGAATTTAACGAACCGTGTGGAATACGTCAAAGCAGAAATTCAAATCCGGACAATCGCGATGGATTTCTGGGCGAGCCTTGAACATAAAATTTATTATAAATTGAACAATGACGTTCCTAAGCAATTAACAGATGAGCTGAAGGAAGCCGCGGAGATTGCCCATTACCTAGATGAGAAAATGCTGGGGATTAAGAAAGAAGTGGATTGATAACAAAAGCGAAGCCTGACAGGGTTTCGCTTTTTTTCTTTGCTTGCTAGTACTTTTTATACCAGTATAAACTCACTTCTGTTTCCATGATTGAACCTGCTTTATCATGCATGAAGAAAGGAGGTAAACATGAACCATTCCATTTCATTATCGAGAGGTTTGATTTTTCTTATCGCGGTGACTAGCGGGTTTACAGTAGCTAATGTCTATATCAATCAAACATTGCTTGTCAGCATGGCAGGCACGTTTCATGTGACGCCGGCACAAGCTGGGATGATTGCTACATTGGCGCAGATTGGCTATGCGGCGGGGAACCTTCTGCTTGTTCCATTGGGAGATCTTTTTGAACGCCGCCGCTTAATTGTGAGCCTGCTATTCTTAGTGGGGGTTTGTTCGGCCGCTTCAGCGTTAGCTGTAAGCTTTCCATGGCTAGTCATCACAAATTTATTATTGGGATTCTTCACGATTATTCCTCAAATCCTTGTGCCGTTTGCGGCAGGTTTAGCAAATGACAGGAACAGAGGAAAAGTACTCGGAAACGTAGCCATTGGCTTGGTTTGCGGAATTTTAGGGGCGAGAGTGGTCAGCGGGGCGATAGATGCCCATTATGGCTGGCGCTTAATGTATTGGATTGCCTGTGCAGCAGCCGTCATCATTATGTTGATCATTCACTTCTGCTTTCCGAAAAGCAAAGGGACACATGCATTTCATTACGGAAAACTCATTTCTTCATTATTTCCGCTTTTGATCAAGGAGAAAGTGTTAAGAAAAGCATGTGTAAACCAAGGCTTCATGTTCGGCGCCTTCAGTTTATTTTGGACGACGTTAGTGTTTATGGTGAGTGAACCTCCATTCTCGTTTGGCAGCCAGACTGCCGGAACAATCGGTTTGGTGGGAATTGGCGGGGCTTTTGCAACTCCGCTGATCGGCCGGATTATTGATCAAAAAGGAGCTGCTTTTTCCAACAAGCTTTGTATGTCTTTTACCTTATTATCATTTGTTTTATTAATGGCAGGCCAGACTTCATTGATTGTGATTGTATTGGGCGCTTTATTCATCACCATGGGCATTCAGGCGAATCAGGTGGCGTGTCAGGCGGAGATTTTCCAATTGTCGGCTGAAATGAGAAGCAGATTGAATGGCATCTTTATGGTCAGCACGTTTTTAGGCGGCGCCTTGGGATCGTATGCAGGGGGTGCGGTCTGGATGCTGTTTCATTGGAACGGTGTTTGTATCCTGGGGATGATCATGGTCGGTATTGCCTTCAGTTCAAGGATTACCATAAATCGTACTACTAAAAAAACGATATTGGAAGGGAGATAGAAGCTGGTGCGAACAAGTGAACGTTATAAAAAAGGGTTAGATATTCTGAAACAAATTGATGAGGAGAACTATGAAGCGATCGTGGACAATTTTAAACATTCCATCGCTCCGGACCTTGGTGTGCTTGCCGTGGAGTTTAACTATGGTCAGATTTTTTCAAGACCAGGTCTTGATCTGAAATCCAGATTATTAGCAACCGTTGCTGGATTGACTGCATTGGGCAATACCCAGCAGCTAAAATTCTATATTAACGGAGCCCTGAATGTCGGATGGACACAAGAAGAACTCATAGAAGTCATGATGCAGATGATTATTTACTCAGGTTTCCCGAATGCACTGAATACCATTCTTCCTGTGGCCGCTGAAGTATTTGCAGAACGAAACAAATAATATAAAAACCTTCTCCTTTTTATGTAGAATACTAATAGGAAATTCTATGCAGAAGGAGAGTGTGTATGTGGACAGTATGGCAGAAAAACGGAAAGAGCTAGGGGAGTTTTTAAAACTTAAAAGGGCACAGCTTTCTCCGCAAGAGTTTGGATTGCCTATGGGCACCAGAAGGAAAACAACAGGCTTGAGAAGAGAGGAATTAGCCCAGCTGTCCGGTATAGGTGTCACATGGTACACATGGCTGGAGCAGGGAAGGGATATTCGGGTATCGACACAGGTACTGGAAAGCATATCGAGAGTGCTCAAATTGAATTATGAGGAAAAGCGTCATGTCTTTCTGTTGGCTGGCCATCATGTTCCTTTAGATGATCAGGATGAAGATAATAAGAGCCTTCCTCTGGCTGTGCGGCACTTTATTGATCATTTAACCAATTGCCCTGTTTATGTGACTGACGAAAAGTGGGACGTTATTGCTTGGAACACAGCAGCTTGTGCTGTGTTCGGCAATTTTGGCCAAATGGGCAGTAAGGAAAGGAATGCCATATGGCGATGTTTCACCTCGAAGGAGTATCGGGATCTGCTTGACGACTGGGAAAGCCACGCCAAAAAACTTATCGCACAGTTTCGATCGACAGCCAGCCGGTTTCTTGGGGAAGCATGGATAAAAGAGCTGATCGATGAGTTAACTGAAAGAAGCCCCGAATTTAAAAAATGGTGGAACCACCACGAAGTATTAGGCACACACGCAGGAGAAAAAGTACTTCATCACCCGGCAGCCGGAACAATGGTGATGGAGCATATGACATTACAAATATATGACTCTCCTGATTTGAAACTGACCATTTATCGCCCGTTAGAAAAAGAAAATACAGTTGATAAACTGAAAGCTTTACTTATAGACGGCTAAACAGCTGATCATTATAAAAAAAGACGGCACCCAAGTGCCGTCTTTTTTTATTTGATATCTTCAAAAATGTCAGATGCTTTCGCCTTCATTTGTTTCTTAATGGTTTTCGGTTTCTTCTCTTTTTTCACAGCCTCATAGACAGCGGCTGTCACAAGATCGCCTGCTTGCTGGAGGCGTTCTTTGCTGATATGTTCGATCGAGTCTTCAGGGGTATGATACCACGGCTCAACTTCTTCTGTTTCCGGGTCTCCCCAAATAAAGTTGGCGGAATCAATGCCGGCTTCGTGGAATGGCACATGATCAGATGATCCTCCCTGTGTCAGAGACAGGCTGTCAAACCCAATTTTTTCAGCAGCCGTATGGCTGGATTCCCAAACATAGTTAGATTGGCCATCCAATGTGTTGACATACAGCTCAGACGCTTTTTCCCAGCTTGTGCCTACCATATCTAAGTTGAAGTTCACTTCACTTCGTTTCAGCTCTTTTTCCGATAGATGATCTACATAGTGAGAGGAGCCGAGCAGGCCGAGCTCTTCGGCGCCGAAAGCGATAAAGCGGATTTCTTTATCAGATGGAACGCTTTTTAAGACACGCGCCATCTCCAGCATAACAGAGGTTCCTGAGCCGTTGTCATTTGCCCCGGGTGAAAAAGGAACACTGTCGTAATGGGCCGTCATGTACACAATGTCTGGATGTTTGATGTTCTTTGGTTTTTTGATTCCGATGATATTCTGGGAGGTTTGGTTTGTGAATGCTTTTAGTTTTAAGGTGGCTTCTTTTTGCTGGGTAAGTGCTTCGCCGTCTTCTTTCTTAATGCCGACGACCGGAATGCCGACTTTATTTCCCGACAGGTTTGGCGTCATAGGCACGAGGCTTTCTTTGTTGTTATAAATGATGACAGCTTTTGCTCCGGCGGCTTCGGCATTTTTGGCTTTCTCGTAATAAGTCAGGTCTCCTCTGGAAATCAAGGCGATTTTGCCCTTGACGTCAGCGGTAAAGTCCTTTTGATTGCCCAATCCCGCATTGTAAAGCGGGGCCGTCAGCCCTTGTTCTTCAGTCGAAGCTGAGCCGGACGCCGCTTGGAGAAGAATATCGCGTCCTGCTGAAGACAGTGTTCCCTCAAGCCGGTCAGGAATGCCAAATCGTTGAACCTTCACATCAAGCTTTAATTTTCTCAAGGATGAGGCGATCAATAGGGCGCTCTTTTTTTCAGCTGCAGTTCCGGCTATTCTGGGGCCGATTGCTTCACTTAGCTGAGAAATGGTAGAGTACGCATGCTTTGCTTTGAATGGAAGCTCGCGCTCGCTATTTGATATTTGTAAAGCGTGCGCGGCAGGGGTGACACTCTGTGCCGGCAAGAGCAGTGTGCCGGCAGTTAAAACAGCCATCGTCATGACAGTCAAAAGCTTTTTCATCAAAAATAAACCTCCCCTAAATGTATGGTTGGGGAATATTTCGGGATGCTAAAGGAGTTTCCTGCAAGATGAAGAGCGTTTTTGAAAAGACAGTGCTTTATACCTGCAAAAAAACGCTTATGAATGAAGGGTCATAAGCGTTTCGGAATATCAAACTATTGGAGCTTTAAAAACTTGCGTTTGCCGACTTGGATGATCATATTCTCTCTTATCTCTGCTTTGGCGTGAATATCTGTTATTTTCTCTCCGTCGATGCGTACACCGCCGTTTTGAATCATGCGGCGCGCCTCGCTCTTTGAAGAGAGGAGCTTCAATGTAACGAGCAGATCGACAATCGCGATTGTTTTCTCGCCTTCCCATTGGACAGACGGAATATCATCAGGAAGGCTGTTTTCCTGAAAGACTGTTTTAAACGAGTGTTCGGCAGCTTCTGCTGCTTTCTCTCCGTGATACATTCGGACGATTGTTTTGGCTAAAAGCATTTTGGCATCACGCGGATGAACGGCGCCGGTTTCTAAGTCTTTTACGAGCTGTTTTTTCTCTTCAAGCTCTAAGTCTGTCGCCAAGTGGATGTATTTTTTCATCAGGCTGTCGGGCAGTGACATCGTTTTTCCGTACATGTCGTTTGGATGTTCGTTAATGCCAATGTAGTTGTGTTTCGACTTCGACATTTTCTCGACGCCATCCAAGCCTTCCAAGAGCGGCATAAGGATGACGACTTGTTTTTCTTTGTTGTATCGTTCTTGAAAATGCCGCCCCATGAGGACATTGAAATGCTGATCCGTTCCGCCTAATTCAATATCACTTTCGAGAACGACAGAATCATATCCCTGCATCAATGGGTAAAAGAATTCATGCAGTGAGATTGGTTTTTGCATGGCGATGCGTTCTTCAAAGTCGTCGCGCTCCATCAGGCGGGCTACCGTTATTTTCCCTGCTAATTCAATGACATCTTCCAGATTCAATGTTTTCAGCCATTTTGAGTTATAGTGAAGCTCGACTTTTTCTGGATCAAGCACTTTTCCGAATTGCTCAAAGTAGGTTTTGGCATTGTGCTGAACTTCTTCATCAGTCAGTTGCTTTCTGGCTGCCGATTTTCCGGTCGGATCACCAATTTTTCCTGTGAAATCCCCAATTAACAGCTGGACAATGTGGCCGTTTTCTTGAAATTGGCGAAGCTTATTTAACACAACCGTATGGCCCAAATGTACATCCGGTGCAGACGGATCTAATCCGAGCTTAATTTTAAGCGGCGTGCCCGTGGAAATTGATTTCACGAGCTTTGCCTTTAATTCCTCCGGCGGTATGACTTCGTGGGCGCCTGTCATGTATAGCTGAAGCTGTCTTTCTACCTCTTTTTGCTGTGACGCTGTGAGCTGCTCAAATGTTCTCATCATTTTTCCTCCTTTTTTACAAACACAAAAAAGAGCCCATCCCGATAAGGGACGTGGCTCAATGCACGCGGTACCACCCTGGTTGAAGACATCGTCTTCCGCTCATTCGAATAACGGTTTCCCGTTCTTTGCTACTTTTAAGGTTCACAAAGAAAGCTCGGGGAGGTAATTCACGTTTGCTGTGTGCCGGCTCGCACCTTCCGCCGGCTCTCTGAAACAGGGAGACAAACCGCTACTGGATTCCCGTCAAAGCTTATGTTGTATGAAGATTGTCAGCTACCTTTCTAAGCAGCCCTGTCAATATTTTCTGTTCATCCTTCGTCATTCCCGCAATGAGCTCTGTTTCCCCTTTGTGAAACTCCGGGTAGAGTTCTTCGATCGCTTGTTTGCCGGAATCGGTGATAGAGACAAACACGAGTCGCCGATCTCTTGTGTCGATGCTTTTACGGCAAAAATTCTTTTTTTCGAGCGTTTTGATCACGTTGCTTGCTGTAGCTGTAGATATCCCTGACAGCTCAGCGATTTTTCTCGTTTCGAGCGCTCCCCATACCCATAGATCATAAAGAATGGAGAAAGCGGTCCAAGAAAGGTTATAGGAAGAAAGAATCTCAGTCTCCATTTTGACACGGAGCCTTTGTGCAGACCGATACAGATTCGTAGCGATCGAAATGGCTTCTAGGTTGAGTGACTCGACGGGCATTTGTTTGAGCTTAGAAAGTGTATCGTGTTCTTCCTTCCGAAGCTGCTGATGTTGATGTGAACGTTCCATTTTTTAGGCCTGCCTTAAATTATCAGAATCATTAGCTATGAAACGAATTGTAACAGAGTCTGATGTGAACTTCAAGCCCATATATCGGTTGAATAAAAAAAGCCCAAACAACGCCAAAATAAACAAAAACCCGCAAACGGGGGTGCAGTTTTGCAAAAATATGTTCAATCCGTCTATAAGCATGATCCGTTTCATCTGTTTTCGACAGAGCACGTAGTGACGTTAGCGATTATCGCCCTTTTGGCCATTCTGTTGTTTTTGTTCCAAGATGGGGTCAAGCAGCCGAGGGCCAGCCGGTTTTTGCGTTCTCTGTTTGTGTTTCTTTTGCTTGGTTCGCAAATCGGCTATCAAATATGGATGGTCGCCACGGGCAGGTGGTCGGTGCGCACTTCATTGCCTCTCCAGCTTAGTGACCTGTCGGTGTATTTGTCAGCTATTATGTTAGTGACAAAAAGCAGAAAGCTGTTTGTGTTTTTGTTTTTTGCCGGCATCGGCAGTTCGATTCAGGCTCTTGCCACTCCTGACCTCGGAATGTTTTCATTTCCGCATATCCGATATATCCTCTTTTTTATTTCTCACGGGTCTGTGTTTTTATCCTGTCTGCTGATGGCTGTGATTGGCACCTACAGAATGGGCCAGCGCTCGTTATGGGTGACAGTCCTGCTTGTTAATGTGTACGGCGTCTGTATTTTCCTGATTGATCGCTGGCTTGGCGCGAATTATATGTATTTGACGAAAAAACCGGGCGGATCCTCTCTCTTAGATGTTCTCGGGCCATGGCCGTGGTATATCGTCTCGGCTGAAGCCATCACAATCGCAAGCTTTTTCATTCTTTATTGGCTTTATCGCATCTTCAAAAAATGACACCTTTTTTGTTGTATCACACATTCTGTTTAAAAAAATGTCGGAGAACGTGTTTATTTTTTTGAAAAAGGGTATGTAACTTGTACAACAAAAAGGGAGATGAATACCATTGAGGAAAGATGAAATCATGCATATCGTATCATGCGCAGATGATAATTATGCTCGTCATTTAGGTGGGATGTTCGTTTCTTTATTGACTAACATGGATCAGGAGAGAGAGGTAAAATTATACGTCATTGATGGCGGAATTAAGCCTGATAACAAAAAAAGACTGGAAGAAACCACTTTGAAATTCGGAGTGCCGATTGAGTTTTTAGAAGTGGATACCAAAATGTATGAACATGCGGTAGAGAGCAGCCATATTACAAAAGCCGCGTATTACCGCATTTCGATTCCCGACTTAATTAAGGATGAAAGCATCAAACGAATGATTTACATCGATTGTGATGCGCTTGTCCTAGAGGATATTTCTAAGCTATGGGACTTAGACATTGCGCCATACACCGTAGCCGCTGTTGAGGATGCGGGGCAGCATGAACGCCTGAAAGAAATGAACGTCACTGATACAGGGAAGTATTTTAACTCAGGTATCATGATTATTGATTTTGAGTCTTGGAGAAAGCAAAACATCACAGAAAAAGTCATCAACTTTATCAATGAACACCCAGACGAAGACTTTCTTGTGCTGCATGACCAAGATGCACTGAATGCGATCTTGTATGATCAGTGGTATGAACTTCATCCGCGCTGGAACGCTCAAACCTATATCATGTTAAAGCTGAAAACCCCATCTACTCTGTTAGGGCGGAAGCAATATAATGAAACAAGAGAAAACCCGGCAATCGTGCACTTCTGCGGCGGAGAAAAGCCTTGGAACTCCAATACAAAACATCCGTATCGCGATGAGTATTTCCATTACATGTCCTATACGAAGTGGAATACGATTGGGAATCCGGCGATCAACCAATAATACAGATATAAAAAAACGCTTTTGAGATGATCAAAAGCGTTTTTTGTTTGTCTCAGCGTGCGACTGACCGTTGGTAGAACCGCTGAATATGCATGGCGATGTAGCACAATTCTTTTTCAGGAAACTCAAAGCCGTATTCCTTCTTCACAAAGGTGCCGATGCTTAGGGCACACAGGAAGGCATCCTTAAACTTCTCTTTAATGATGTCGATCATTTCTGCGTCCAACTCGTAAATGGATTCGCCTGCTTTGATATGCTGAATGGCAAAGCGGAGATGGGTCACGAGCCGTTCATAAGAGATGGTATCTTCAACGATATTAATAGACAGTTGAATTTCGATAATCTCGATAATATCACGGATCATTGTTGTAATATCAAGCGTTTGTGTCATATCGCCGGCATTGTTTCTTGCTGTGTGGATATGCATGGCGATATTGCCGATTTCATCATCAGGAATGTGAATCCCCAGTTTATCTTTAATCAGTGCTCTGGCCCATAAGCCGATCTGGAACTCCTTTGGATAAAGGACTTTGATTTCATTCAGCAGCGGATTTTTGATAACCATCCCATTGCTCAGGCGTTCAATTGCAAAAGAAAGATGGTCTGAAAAAGCGACATGAATGCGCTCGTTGATTTTGATGTTCAGCTCTTTTTCGGCATGAGAGATAATTTGCTCAGAAATCTGAATGTGGTCTTCAGGCAATGTTTCTAAAATCTCTTCGAACTGCTTATAGTCAGCTGTATCTTTTCTGACAAAGGTTTTTTCTATTTTCGACTGGTCGACAATATCATTTTTCTTTTTGTCGAACCCAATTCCTGCACCCAAGAGAATTTTCTCTTCATTTTGATCCTTTACGACGACAGCATTATGATTTAAGATTCTTTTAATTTTCATAGCTTTTTTGTCCTTTCATCCCCCGTTTTATGAATGAAAACGAATAAATCCAGTTATTCTGTCTCTTCTTTAAACCCGAGAAACAATGTAGCTATAAAAGCAGAGACGGCTGCGATCAAGAAACCGATCATATAATGAACAAAATTCGCAGCACCAAACGGCAGCACAATTGAAATCATCGGAATGCCTGTCAGCCCGTAGGAATTTGCCACAACTTGTACCGCAACCACGTATGCTCCGCCAATAGCACCGCCGATGGCTGCTCCGATAAAGGGGCGGATCAGTTTGAGATTTACCCCGAATACAATCGGCTCAACAATGCCTAAAAACGCGGTCAGAGAAGCGGGGAGCGCAATTTTTTTCAGGCTTGATTGTTTCGTTTTGAGGAATACCGCAAGCCCCGCTCCGCCTTGGGCCACATTCGCCATCGACCATATCGGCACTAAAAAGTTGACACCGACATGCGGATTAGCAAGCAGCGTTGCCTCAATTGCATAAAAGCTATGATGCAATCCAGATAGGACGATGGTGGAGTAGATGCCGCCGAAAAGAGCTCCGGCGGCAATGCCGGCGTGATCATAAATATAGACTATCGATTGTGTCATGATCTGGCCGATGATGGACGCGGCGGGATTCATCACAATCAGCGCGAGGCACCCTGTCACCATGACCGTAATAAAGGGAATAATCACGACATCAAGTGACTTCGGCACAATCGATTTTAATAGCTTCTCAATTTTGCTCATGACAAAAACGGAGAGAAGAATCGGTATCATGGAACCCTGATAGCCCATCATTGGGATATGAAGCCCCCATATGTCTAAAGAAGACGGGGTTTTGCTGCCGAGCATAGACGGGTCCAGCAGATCAGGATGCGTCAAAAGCCCCGCGATCACTGCCCCTAGGTATGGGTTGCTGCCAAATTGCCGTGCGGCACTGAAGCCGACTAAAATCGGCAGTAAAATAAAGGCTGTGCTGGACACGAGGTCGAGCATTTTAATCCATGGGCTGCCGGCAGCGAACCAGTGAAACACCTTAATCATGCCGATCAGCCCCATGAGCAGGCCGCTTGCTGTTATTGCCGGAATAATCGGCACAAAAATATCGGACAGTGTTTTCGCAAAAGCTGCGGCAGGGTTCAGCTTCCGGCTGGCTTTTTTCTGGTGGACAGGCTCTTCAGAAGGCGCGGTCTCCCATACATGAACGACTTCTTTATATATTTTGTTGACGACGCCTGCTCCGAAGATAATCTGGAAAAGCCCATAACGGAAAAAGGTGCCCTGCACACCTTGCAGGTTCTCAATGGCATGTATATCAATTTTCGTCTCGTCCTTTACATCAAAACGAAGACGGGTCGTACAATGGCTGATGCTGATAATATTGTTTTTTCCTCCTGCGAGCAGCAGTAATTCTTTTGCAATCTCTTTATGCAAGCAATCAAAACCTCCTTTGCTGAAGAAAAGTCGGCTTGTTCATCGTATCAAATGAAAAGTTGACAATCAAAATGAAAAAAGTGAGAAATAACGGCTGAAAATGACAAAAATGCCCGCGTCGACGACGGAGCATGAGAATAGGGGTTGTCCAAGGCGCCGTTATGAGCCCAACACGAAAAGAAGAGTTAAAATGCCCTGCTTTTTAGGCACTAATACTCCCTTTGCATCATTGGGTCTTGCCTGCCTGCCCAGTCACAATCCCGCCATATGTGGTGATAACTGTAATAACGTTCATTTTATGCTGTTCATGGCTGTATAGCAATAGTATGAAAAGCCTGTGAGGCGGATGGGAAAAAGGTTGTGTACGATGTTCTTAGAATGTAAAAAACCTTTAAGACCTGGAATGCAAGTCTTAAAGGTTTTTGGTTACTTTTTCGGTTTGACGGCGTTCAGCCGTTTTTGCAGCTTTGTTTTTTCATTGGATGCTTTTAATTGATTCACTGCAGACTGAGCGGATGCCTTTGATTTCTTTGTTTTGTCTTTTTCTGCTTTCTTCACTTTTGCCTTGGCAGTTTCCACTTTTTTTGCTTCAGCCGCCGCCACCTTTTTCTTCACTTTGTCTAACCGTTTTTGCAATGCCGTTTTGTCCTTGCCTGCTTGAAGCTGATTGACGGCTGATTGTGCTTTTGCCGCATTTGCATCAGTTGATTTCTTTTCAGCCGCAGATACGGATTGCTGTGCCGTCTTCAAATTGGTGCTCTTCACTTTGTTAAGGCGTTTCTGCAGGGACGTTTTTTCTGAACTTGCAGGCAGCTTGCCAATTGCTGATTGTGCGCTGTCCACGTCTGTTTTCTTTTTGCTTTTTTCCGCTTTCGCAACTTTGTCTTTCGCTTGCTTTGACGCGATGTAGCGTTTTACTTGGTCTAAGCGTTTTTGAAGGTTCTTTTTGTCTGTTCCGTTTGGCAGCTTGTTGATGGCAGTTTCTGCTGTATCAACGGTTTGCTGTGTTTTATATTTTTCTGCCTTTGCGACTTTGTCTTTCGCTTCTTTTACATTTCTGTATGACTGTACTTTATCCAGTCTTTTTTGCAGGGCAGTTTTGGCGTCGGAGCCCGGCAGCTGGCTGATGAGTTCTCGCGCTTTGTTGATATCGGTTTGTGCTTTTGTTTGTTCCGCTTTTTTCACAGCTTGCTCTGCTGCCGCGTACGCTAAATTTGTTGCCTGTGCTTTATACTGGATTAAGCCGTAGCCAAATTGCTGATCGCGGCCTGCGGTACCAAGATCAACGATGTTTTTCCGCATTTCCTCGCGAAGCTGGACGTTTGTCTCGGCAGGATCACGCTGTTTTAACAAGGCAAACATGGCTGCGGCGTGCGGTGTCGCTTGGGATGTTCCGCTTCCTGTTGCATAATACTGGTTTAAGTAAGTGCTTGTGATGTTTGTCCCCGGCGCTGAAAATTCAACTTCATCTCCAGTTGTTGAAAAGGAGGCAAGCTGATTCTTTTCGTTTGTTGCTGAAACCGCAACGACACTGCTGTATGCCGCCGGATAATTCACTGGCTTGCCGTTTCCGTCGTTACCGCTTGCGGCAACAAGCAGAACGCCTTGTTCATATGCTTTGTTCACGGCGTCATGAAGGATTTTGCTGTCTGACGTCGTGCCAAGGCTCATATTGACGATGTCCATCCCGTTTGCGATCGACCAGTCAATTCCTTGGAGAAGGCTTTGAAGATCCCCCGAGCCGTTCTGATCAAGCGCTTTAACCGCGTATATTTGTGCTTCCGGTGCGATGCCGTCAATTCCGTAGCCGTTATGCTTGGCTCCGATAATCCCTGCGACATGTGTTCCGTGGCCGTTATCATCTTTGTAAGAAGAGGTATAACTGACAGCTGAATACCCGCCGGCAATCGACAGGTCATCGTGGGGGGAGATCCCGCTGTCAATGACGGCAATTTTGATATTTTTTCCTGTCAGTCCTGCCTTCCAAGCCTGTTTCACCTGAATGGGCTCAAGATTCCATTGCTCAAAGTTGTCAGAGGTGTCAGTGCCGTCTGACAGCACTTTGAAATCCGTGCTGTCTGCTGCGGTAAATGATACGTTGTTTTCTACATACAAAATATCAGGATCCTGCTTTAATTCTTTTACTGTCTCCTGGTCTGCTGTGACCGCTACCGCGGGAAGATGTTTATACTGCTGTTCAACATCAGCATCACTGTCCAGGATGGTTTCCTTTCCGGCCTTGTTTTTATAAATCACAATAACCTCTTTCTCACTGTTGTTTTGCGCATGAGCGAGAGGGCCTATGGTGAGAAAACTGAAAAACAGAGTGACTGATACAACAAGTTTGCAAGACATGTTTTTCATGATTCATCTCCTTTTTCTATGATGTTTGATATATATATCGGAGAAAAAAAGAGAGATTAATAGTAAGAAGGAAAAAATTTTTCATGGGCAGGGTTGTTTAGCAAAATACAGATTTTTTCCGCAGGAAGAGGAAATTTTCCAAATGAATTTGTAAGCGTTTTCAAAATAAGATAAAGAAAACATTGCGGAGGTTGTTCACAAAGCAATGAGAAAAGGGGGCTTTTAAGATGAGCACATTCACTCGGGTGATGGAGGAAAAAATAATGCCTGTCGCCGGGAAAATTGCCGGGCAGCGGCATCTCAGCGCTTTGCGTGACGGAATTATCCTGACCATGCCGCTGATTATTATCGGGTCTGTCTTCTTGATTTTAACGAGCCTGCCGATTCCGGGGTATGCTGATTTCATGGCGAGTGTGTTTGGGAACGAGTGGGCCGATAAGCTCGGATATCCTGTTAACGCTTCGTTTGATATTATGGCGATGATTGCCGCTTTTGGGATCGCCTATCGGCTGGCAGAAAGCTATGGTGTCGATGCCCTTTCTGCCGGAGCGATTTCAATTGCCGCATTTCTGCTGGCAACGCCGTTTGAGGTGCCGTTTACACCGCATGGCTCAACGGAGTCCATCATGGTAGGGGGCGGAATCCCGATCACGCTGCTCGGCAGCAAGGGCTTATTTGTCGCCATGCTGATCGCCTTGTTTTCAACCGAAATCTATCGGTACATTATTCAAAAAAATATCGTCTTCAAAATGCCAGACGGTGTGCCGCCTGCGGTAAGCAAATCATTTGTCGCGCTGATTCCCGGCTTTATCATTGTGCTTCTCGTATGGCTGGCGCGTCTTCTGATTGAAATGACACCTTTTCAGAGTCTGCACAATGTCGTAGGAGACCTGCTTGGCACACCGCTTTCCATCCTTGGCGGCAGTCTCGGCGGAAGCCTGATTGCTGAATTTGTACAGATGCTGCTTTGGTCGTGCGGGATTCACGGGGCTTCCATCATTGGCGGAATCATGGCGCCGATTTGGTACGGCGCGATGGATGCCAACCGTCTTGCCTTCCAAGCGGGCGAGGCGCTGCCGAGTATTTTTACGACTCAGTTTTTTCAAATTTGGATCAATGTCGGCGGGAGCGGAGCGACACTGGCGCTTGTCCTGACGATGCTTGTCCGATCTCGCAGCAAACAAATGAAGCAGCTTGGCCGATTAGGGATTGGGCCCGCACTTTTTAATATCAACGAGCCGATCATTTTCGGCATGCCGATTGTCATGAATCCGCTCCTTATTGTCCCATTTATCATCGCACCGCTCCTCACGATTACCGCGACTTATATCGGCATGAGCACCGGGCTGGTGGCAAGACCGGCCGGAATCGCGGTGCCGTGGACGATGCCGCCGCTCATATCAGGCTACCTGGCGACAGGCGGAAAGGTGTCGGGCGCCGTTATGCAGCTGGTAAATCTGCTGATCACCTGTGCCATCTACTATCCGTTTTTCAGAATATGGGATCATCAAAAATGGCGGGAAGAGAGTGCGGTTGAATCTGGGGATAAAAATGTGATGTGATAGATGATCAGCCTGTCATAGGGCTGATCATCTCCTTTTAAACGAAAGAGAATGTTAGAATATGTAAAGGAGGTGCGCATGCTAGATTATATATGGTTAGATGACGAATCACCAATCTTACAACAAGTACCAGTTGAATACTCATCTGCTGCACTTATCTTTTCTCCTTTTATCCAAATGCCTGAAGGATGGGAGAATGCAAAAAGAAAAAATGATTACGAGCATATTTATCCAAACGATGATGAAATAAGAGGAATAGGCAAGGCTGTTTCCTGGAAGAAGGTTATGTCTTCTTGCGGCTTTCAAACACATGCTGAGCTGGCGCTGGCTTTAATGACGTCGATAGGCGCTTTAAGGGACGAGTTCGCGAGAGAGGATTTGGCTGAGGTGTTACATGAAAACATAAATGGAGACCTCTATTATCCCAGTGAGGATCATATTTCAAATTTTCATATTCCGAGTTTGGTAAAGGTATTAGGTGCGAACGGATCCAATCGGTTTTATTACGCAGAACCGATTGTGGAAAACCGCGGCGTTTTGGACATAACTGAGGCCAACTTGCGGACGGTTCTTGATGAAGCCGCAGCAGAGCTCGTTTTAACTGATGAGAAAATGGACTTTGTGTTTATGAGTGTATATGACTCATTCATTAATGTCTTTTTAACCAAAGATAAAAACATCCATGAATTGGTTGAGCTTATGGGCTGGGAAGCTATGATTTGCGATGAGTCAACGTATATCAGTTGGTATAGATAAAAAAGAACGTACATCACAAAATGTACGTTCTTTATTTTTACCGCTGAAAGAACTCAATCCACTCACCGTCAGGGCCTTCGATATAGAAATAACGGTATCCGTTTGGAAGTGTTGTGATCTCCTCGTCGATAAATTTTGCGTTCATTTTTTCCGCTTTTGTATATTCAGCCGCGATGTCATCAGTCAGCAGGGCAATGTGGTGCACTTTTCCTTCAGCGGGAAGCTCGCTGCTGTAGCCTTGAATCAGTTCAATTTCTGTTTCCGGGCCGTCTTCAAAGCCAAGAAATGCAAGCTCGATTACACCGTTCGTGTGTGTGATGCGATCCTTCAATTTCATGCCGAGTACCTCTTCATAAAATGTGATGGACGCGTTAATATCTCTTACCATGATGCCTGTATGGTCAATTCGTTTTGGCATGCTGCTCCTCCTCGAAACTCTTTTTGTCTATCGTAGAAAAACCTTTCCTTTCTGTCAATGCAGACATCTTGGCGTTTTGTGGTACGATAAGAGAAAGCAAACAGAAAGAGGACGACATATATGAAGCTACTCACCCTAAAGAAAGCACACGCTGCCAAAATCAAAAAAGGCTATCCCCTTATCGAAAAAGAAGCTCTCGCAGGGAGTGCGGGGCACATGAAAGAAGGAGACCTCGTTGATATCATGTCTGAGAGCGGCGAGTTTCTCGCGCGGGGCTATTATGGCCTGCAAAACAAAGGGGTCGGCTGGACGCTTACCCGCAATAAACATGAACAGGTTGACCAGGCATTTTTTCTCACCAAATTAACAAAAGCGGCCCAAGCGCGCGCCAAACTATTTGAGGCTCAAGATACAACAGCTTTCCGCCTGTTCAACGGTGAGGGCGACGGTGTCGGCGGCGTCACCATCGACTATTATGACGGCTACCTGCTGATTCAATGGTACAGCAAGGGGGTTTACACCTTTAAAGACATGCTGATTTCCGCATTGGATGAGATGGATCTTGATTATAAAGCGATTTACGAGAAGAAACGCTTCGACACGGCTGGACAATACGTTGAAGATGATGACTTCGTGAAAGGGAGAAGAGGCGAGTTCCCGATCATCATCCAGGAGAATGGCATTCAATACGCGGTGGATCTGAATGAAGGCGCCATGACGGGCATCTTTTTGGATCAGAGACATGTGCGCAAGGCGATCAGAGACCGCTATGCAAAAGGGAAAACCGTTTTAAATACGTTTTCTTATACGGGTGCATTCTCCGTGGCAGCGGCGCTTGGCGGAGCGGAGAAAACAACAAGCGTCGACGTGGCAAACCGAAGTCTGGCCAAAACGATCGAGCAATTCAGCGTGAACAAGCTGGATTATGAAGCGCACGACATTAAAGTGATGGACGTGTTTAACTATTTTTCATATGCTGCAAAAAAGGATTTGCGCTTTGATCTGATTATTCTCGATCCGCCTTCCTTTGCGCGCACAAAAAAACGCACCTTCAGCGCGGTCAAGGATTATAAAAACCTGCTGAAGGAAACGATCGCCATCACTGCTGACAAGGGTGTCATTGTTGCCTCTACAAACAGCAGCGCCTTTGGCATGAAGAAATTCAAAGGCTTTATCGATGCCGCATTTAAAGAAACAAACGAACGCTACACCATCATTGAGGAATTTACGCTGCCGGAGGATTTCAAAACGATTTCGGCATTTCCGGAAGGCAACTACCTGAAAGTGGTCCTTCTGCAGAAAAAATAATGAAAAAGCTGCCCTGTTCAGGGGCAGCTTTTTTTTATGTAGAAATGATCTGCTGGACGCGGCCGATGCGGCCATCTTCAAGACGGACTTTAATGCCATGCGGATGAAAGTTTGATTTCGTCAAAATATCCTTCACTGTCCCTCTCGTCAGTTTTCCTGTTTTTTGATCTGCTTTCAATACAATATCAACCTGCAACCCTTTCGAAATGCTGTTTCGCTCTTGCCCGTTCATAACGCACATCCTTTCTTTTGTTCATTATAGTCATTATGGTTTAAAAGTAACAGCCGGCTGATGAAGTGTATGTTTGTTTTTTTCAGCCTTCATTAAATATAATGTCAGGCCAAAGCCTGCTATGCTCAGAATGCCAAAAAGCAAGTAGACCGCGAAAATCGACACGTCGTCAAAAATGTACCCGCCTGCAAATGTGCAGAACCAGTTGCCGAATCCATTGCCGATGGCGGCGTACATGGTCAGCGCCGTCGCTTCAACGTGTCTTGGGGTAATCTTTTTCACATATTGAAGCGCCGCCGGGATAAATAAACCGATGGCCACTCCCTGAAGAAAGACCGTCGCATAAATGATCCATAGTGAAGGCGCCGTGAAATAGAGCGCCCACCTGAATAATGAGACTCCGCCTGACAGCATAATGACGTTGAGCAGCCCCATTTTATCTATAAATGTTTGGGCGAATCTCATAAATGGAATTTCTGAAATAACGCCGATGAAAAATAAAATGCCGATAGCGGAAAGTGACGCGCCGCTTTTGTCCAGAAAAAGACTGAAATACGTATTGTTCGCTAAGTTTGGAGCAAATGTCGTAAAGGTGATGATCATAAAGATGAGGAAGGTTTTGTTGCTGATAAGCTCCCGGAATCCTTTGCGGATATTGACCTTTGTTTTTGTTTTCTGCTGGCCGGGCATTTGTGAAGCCAATATGGCAGCAATGCATAGAAAGGTACAGCCAAAGATAAAGATCACGTGAATGGGGTAAAGCTGGTTCGTCACCTGTCCCATGGCAAACACCGCGACACCGAAGCCGAGAGAACCAAACAGGCGGATTCCGCCGTAGTTGCCGTTTGTTTCTTGTGTGTACCTTAGTGAAATGCTGTCCGAAAGTGGAATAATCGTGCTTTGAAAGGCTGCAAAACAGGCCGCAATCAAAATAAACAGAGGGAAACTGTCAAATGCAATATAGGCTAATCCAATGATGCCTGTGATTGATGTGCAAACCGCCAGCAGGCCTTTCGTTTTTTGCGTATAGTCGCTGAGCATGCCCCAAAACGGCTGAAAGAAAATCATCACAATCGGGCCCAGCGACATGATCAAGCCGACCTGTGATCCGCTTAAATGCTGTTCCTTCGTTAAATACATACTGAGTAAGGGAATCATGCTGCCCGTACCGAGAAAAGCAAACAAATAAAATCCTTTTAACGCGGCATAATGCCGTCTCACCTGCAAGTTGTGCATCAAGGTGCCTCCTTTGGTATCCACAAATTACATTATATTGTAGTTTGCGAGCTTTTCAATAAGGGGAAGCACATAAAAAAACTGCCCTCGAGAGGACAGTTTTTTACATAAATGAAAGTAAAAACGGCGCCGCGCAAAGCGTCATAATCGCAGCTAAGATCATCGATACGCTTGAAATTGTGCCGGACACAGAGCTGAGCTCAAATGCCTTTGACGTTCCCGCTCCGTGCGCGCTTGTGCCAAGCAGCACGCCCCGCGCAATTTCGTTATCAATGCGGAAATAGCGGATGACCATCGGGCCGATCACTGTGCCGAGCAAAGCGGTTAAAATCACAAACACGGCTGTGACGGCAGGCATTCCGCCGATCATTTCAGATACGTTCATCGCGATCGGCGTTGTCACTGATCTCGGGACGAGGCTGTCAATTAAGCCGGTGCCGAGGTGAAGCCATTTCGCAATAAGAGCGGTAGAAATAATCGCGATGCATGAACCGACGGCCACATTTAAAATAATTTCCACTGCGTATTTCTTTAAAACAGGGAAATATTTATATAGCGGGATCGCGAATGCCACGGTGGCCGGCTGTAGCATATCGGTCAGCAATCCGCCGCCGAGATTATAGGACTCGTACGGGACATTCACCAGCAGCAGCAGACCGACTAACACAGCGGGCGTCACCAATAGCGGCGACGTATAAACACGCGGAAAGCGTTGATATACCTTTTTTGCTCCTAAATACACCAAAACCGTTAAAAACAAACTTACAATTCCGATGAACACGTATGCTTTTCCTCCTTTCTCTTTGCAATGAGTTGTGTAAGCGTTCCTGTAGACACCATCACGACAAACGTGCTGATGATGACAACAAGCAGAATGCTGACACCAAATTTCGACATAATGTCTCCGTATTCAATCACTCCGACGGCAGACGGGATAAAAAATAAAAGCAGCTCCCCGAGAAGCCACGCTGCACCAAGCTCTATCCATTCAAGCTTGATAATGTTAAAGTGCAATAATGTGAAAAGAATCACAATCCCTATTATACTGCCGGGAATATTTATATGAAGAAGGGCTGTCACCCAATTAATCAGCCGAGCAAATATAAATAACAGAGCGATTTGAATAACGGTTAGCAACAGTTTTTTCATATTGATGCCTCCCTTATATACTTATTGTACATAAGGTCTCGCTATAGGTAAAATATATATTAAGAATAAGAAGTATTCCTTTTGTCTATAGAAAGGGTGAAGCACATGGATATCCGCCATTTAACATATTTCTTGGAAGTCGCCCGTTTAAAAAGTTTTACGAAGGCTTCCCAATCCCTTTATGTTTCTCAGCCGACGATATCAAAAATGATCAAAAATTTAGAAGAAGAGCTCGGAATTGAACTGTTTTACCGAAACGGCAGGCAGGTAGAACTGACTGATGCCGGCCATAGCATGTATGTGCAGGCGCAGGAAATCATTAAATCATTTCAAAACCTGACGTCAGAATTAAATGATATTATGGAAGTCAAGAAAGGGCACGTACGGATTGGACTGCCGCCGATGATCGGATCGGGGTTTTTCCCCAGAGTGCTCGGCGATTTCCGTGAAAACTATCCGAATGTCACCTTTCAGCTAGTCGAAGACGGTTCTATAAAAGTCCAAGAAGGTGTCGGGGACGGCTCTCTTGATATCGGCGTTGTGGTCCTTCCCGCAAACGAAGATATCTTTCATTCGTTTACAATCGTAAAAGAAACCTTAATGCTTGTCGTTCACCCTTCCCACCGGCTGGCTGATGAGAAAGAATGTCAGCTGCGTGAGTTGAAGGACGAGCCTTTTATTTTCTTCAGAGAGGATTTTGTCCTGCACAACCGAATTATGACGGAATGTATCAAGGCTGGGTTCCGGCCCCATATCATTTATGAAACATCACAATGGGATTTTATCAGTGAGATGGTATCAGCCAACCTTGGGATCGGACTTTTGCCGGAACGAATCTGCCGCGGCCTTGACCCGGAAAAAGTGAAAGTCATTCCGCTTGTCGATCCGGTCATCCCTTGGCACCTCGCCATTATTTGGAGAAAGGACCGGTACTTGTCGTTTGCGGCCAGAGCTTGGCTCGAACATACGAAATCGTATTTATGGGACCCGAAAAAAGATAGTAAAGGATGATGCAAACATGGATGCACAATCAGCAGCAAAATGTCTTACTGCTGTCCGCCGGCATAGCCCACTGGTGCATAGCATAACCAACAATGTCGTAACGAATTTCACAGCAAACGGCCTGCTCGCCCTCGGCGCATCGCCCGTTATGGCGTACGCAAAAGAAGAGGTCGCCGATATGGCAAAGATCGCGGGTGCACTTGTTTTAAATATCGGGACGCTGAGCAAGGAGTCAGTCGAAGCGATGATCATCGCGGGAAAATCAGCCAATGAACATGGCGTTCCCGTCATTCTTGATCCTGTCGGTGCCGGAGCAACACCGTTCCGCACTGAATCGGCACGTGACATCATTCGTGAGGTGCGCCTTGCTGCAATCAGAGGAAATGCGGCGGAAATTGCCCATACCGTCGGCGTGACCGATTGGCTGATCAAAGGTGTTGATGCGGGTGAAGGCAGAGGCGACATCATCCGGCTGGCTCAGCAGGCGGCACAAAAGCTAAAAACGGTCATTGCGATAACTGGTGAAGTTGATGTCATAGCCGACACGTCACATGTATACACCCTTCATAACGGCCACAAGCTGCTGACAAAAGTGACAGGCGCCGGTTGCCTGCTGACTTCCGTCGTCGGTGCGTTTTGCGCTGTGGAAGAAAATCCATTGTTTGCTGCTATTGCGGCCATTTCTTCGTATGGGGTCGCCGCTCAGCTTGCCGCACAGCAGACGGCTGACAAAGGCCCTGGAAGCTTTCAGATTGAATTGCTGAACAAGCTTTCAACTGTTACTGAACAAGACGTCCAAGAATGGGCGGCTATAGAAAGGGTGACTGTCTCATGACTCGTATTTCTCGGGAAATGATGAAAGAGTTATTATCTGTTTACTTCATTATGGGGTCAAACAATACGAAAGCCGATCCTGTTACAGTTGTACAAAAAGCGTTAAAAGGCGGTGCCACCCTGTACCAGTTCCGTGAAAAAGGCGGGGATGCGCTGACAGGAGAGGCTCGGATTGAATTTGCTGAAAAAGCGCAGGCAGCTTGCCGTGAAGCTGGTATTCCGTTCATTGTCAATGATGATGTGGAATTGGCTCTGAAGCTGAAAGCTGACGGTATCCACATCGGCCAGGAAGACGCAAATGCGAAAGAGGTAAGAGCTGCCATAGGTGATATGATTCTCGGCGTTTCTGCCCATACGATGTCTGAGGTGAAGCAAGCTGAAGAAGACGGAGCCGATTATGTCGGGCTTGGGCCGATCTATCCGACTGAAACGAAAAAAGATACGAGAGCGGTACAAGGGGTATCTCTTATTGAAGCAGTGCGCCGCCAAGGCATCAGCATTCCAATTGTCGGCATCGGCGGCATCACAATAGAAAATGCCGGACCTGTTATCCAAGCGGGGGCCGATGGCGTCAGTATGATCAGCGCCATCAGTCAGGCGGAAGATCCTGAGAGTGCTGCACGCAAGTTTCGTGAGGAAATTCAAACATATAAAACAGAAAGATAATCGTTCATCTTCCTTCAAAAGGCTGTTCTGTAAAAGGACAGCTTTTTTGCTGTCCATCAAGGTTTTCAGACCTTCAAATTTTAATTGACAAAGGACAAGAACTGGCTATGATTATGTTATACAATGATAATCATTTTCAATTATAGGAGGAACATGATGGCTCGGGGGCTGGCACTTATTCTATTCAGCTTGTTGATGGTTTTCGGTTCTGCGGCACATGCGGAAGATGATCCGATCGCCGCATTAATTCAATTAAACAAGCAAATGATCAAATCCGTAAAAGACGGGGATATGGATTCGGCACAACAAACGTTTGAAACCTTCAAGGCGAAGTGGAAAAAAGAAGAACCTTCTATTAAAAAGGAAAACCTTTCTTCTCACAGTGAAATGGACGCGAATATTGCGATGATTTCTCTTTCTTTTATCAATCAAGACGCAGGCAAGCTCAAAACACAGCTTGAAGAGCTTTCGTCTCATTTAGAAACCTACCAGCAGGCTGTCATGCTGAAAAAGACATCCTCAGGTCAATCAAGGACGTCCTTAACAGCCTATATACAAAGCTTGAAAGACACAAAACAGTTCATAGAAAAAAAACAATTGGATGAAGCGTCATCCGCAATCGACACTTTAGTTACATCCTGGCTCGCCGTTGAGGGAGACGTCGTTTCCCAATCGAAAGAAGCCTATACGACATCGGAGGAAAATCTGGCACTGATGAAGGCGGAGATCGGCAGCCATCCCGAAAAGGTATCAAAGCAAATTGACGAAATGATTCAATTGCTCGAGCCGATCGCTTCAAGCAGCTACAGCTGGTGGGATGCGGCGCTGATCCCGATTCGTGAAGGAATGGAGGCCCTCCTTGTCATCGGAGCGCTATTAACCATGACAAAAAAAGCGCGTGTCACACGTTCCTCGGCATGGATCTGGGGCGGAGCGTCTGCCGGCATGGCTGTTTCCTTAGCAGCCGGCATCGGTGTCACGGTTCTGTTCTCCTCCAGTGTATTCGGAGAAAACAATTTCTTGCTTGGCGGCGTCACGGGCGTACTGTCCGCTGTCATGCTTTTGTATGTCGGGGTGTGGTTGCACAGAAACGCCTCAATGGATAAATGGAGAGAAAAAATCAATATCCAGAAGTCACAGGCACTAAAAAAACGAAGCCTGCTTTCCTTTGCGCTCATTGCATTTCTGGCAGTTGTAAGAGAAGGTCTCGAAACGGTCATCTTTTTCATCGGGCTTGTCGGGAAGCTTCCGCTCACTGAACTGATCGGCGGAACTGCCGCAGGGCTTATCGTTCTCGTCATCGTCGGTGTTCTGATGATCAAGCTCGGAATGCGCATTCCATTGAAGCCGTTTTTTCTTCTATCAATGGCGGTTGTCCTGTATATGTGCGTGAAATTTCTCGGAACCGGCGTTCACAGCCTTCAACTGGCGGGCATTCTTCCGTCTGATGCAGAAAGCTGGCTGCCGTCTGTATCGGTGCTAGGAATTTATCCGTCTGTGTACAGCACGATTCCGCAAATGTTGATTTTCCTCTTTTTACTGATTGCGCTTGTTTCAGAAGCGGCAAAACATTTTACAAACGGAAAGGAACTGACAAAATGAATTTCACAAAAATCGCTGTATCAGCCGGATGCATCCTTGCGCTGTGCGCAGGCTGCGGAGCCAACGACACATCTTCAACTAAAGAAAAAGCTTCATCTGAAAAAAGCGGGGTCACTAAAGAAATCACCGCATCCGTAAATAAAATGGAAACCATCATTTCCAAGCTGAATGACTCAGCGGAAAAAGGAGACCAAAAAGAGATTGAAAAGAAGGGGAAAGAGTTAAACAGCTACTGGCTTTCCTTTGAAAACGACATTCGCAGCGACTATCCATTCGAATATACAGAAATCGAAAAGCATCTTCAGCCAATCTACACAGAAGCACAAAAAGACAAACCGGATACAGTAAAAATCAAGACAGAATCCGAGTCATTGAAAGCGTCCTTAGAAGACCTGACAGAAGCGAAGAAGAGCGGCAAAAAGGCTAGCGATCAGCTGGCAAAAGCAGCAGATGAGTATAAAGGCTATGTCAAAAAGCAGAGTGGCCAGCTTGTCAAAGCGACTGAAGCATTTACAAGCGCTGTGAAATCCGGCGATATCGAAAAATCTAAAACGTTATATGCGAAAGCGCGTGTTTATTACGAGCGTATCGAACCGATCGCTGAAAGCCTTGGAGATCTTGACCCGAAAATTGATGCACGAGAAAACGATGTTGAAGAAGGAGACAAATGGACAGGCTTCCATAAGCTTGAGAAGGCCATTTGGAAGGATCAAGATATTTCCGGGGAAAAGGCAACAGCTGACCAGCTTCTAAAAGATGTAAAAGAGCTTGACGGTTCAATTCAATCACTGAAATTAACACCTGAACAAATTGTTGCAGGCGCGATGGAGCTTCTGAACGAAGCCGGAATTTCGAAAATCACGGGAGAAGAAGAACGCTACTCACGAATTGATTTAGTTGACCTTATGGCAAATGTGGAAGGCTCCGAAGCCGTTTATCAAACAGTGAAAAGCGCGCTTGTAAAAGATCACTCCGACTTGACGGAAAAACTGGATACGGAGTTCAGCGAATTTGAAGTTTTAATGGCAAAATACAAAACAAATGATCAGTCCTATACGTCTTATGATAAATTAAGTGAAAAGCAAATCAGAGAGCTGAGCACAAAGCTGACGACTCTTTCTGAAACCATGTCGAAGATTGCGAATGTGCTATAAAAGGAGTTTTGTAACATCATGAGCGATGAACAAAAAAAGCCAGAACAAATTCATAGACGGGACATTTTAAAATGGGGAGCGATGGCGGGAGCAGCCGTTGCGATCGGTGCCAGCGGTCTCGGCGGTCTCGCTCCGCTTGTTCAGACTGCGGCTAAGCCATCGAAAAAAGATGAAAAAGAGGAGGAGCAGATTGTTCCGTTTTACGGAAAGCATCAGGCCGGTATCACAACTGCCCATCAGACGTATGTCTATTTTGCGGCACTGGATGTAACAGCAAAAGACAAAAGCGACATCATTACGTTATTTAGAAACTGGACAAGTCTCACACAGATGCTGACATCTGGAAAGAAAATGTCAGCGGAGCAGAGAAATCAGTATCTGCCGCCGCAGGATACAGGTGAGTCTGCTGATTTATCCCCTTCCAACTTAACGGTCACATTCGGATTTGGGCCTGGCTTTTTTGAAAAAGACGGAAAGGACCGCTTCGGGCTGAAAAGCAAAAAGCCGAAGCACCTAGCCGCTCTTCCAGCGATGCCCAATGACAACCTGGATGAAAAGCAGGGAGGCGGGGACATCTGCATTCAAGTATGTGCAGACGACGAGCAAGTGGCGTTTCACGCGCTGCGTAACCTGCTAAATCAAGCGGTCGGCACTTGTGAGGTCCGCTTTGTGAACAAAGGCTTTTTAAGCGGAGGAAAAAATGGCGAAACACCGCGCAATCTCTTCGGGTTTAAAGATGGAACAGGCAACCAGAGCACGGAGGATGACAGCTTGATGAACTCGATCGTGTGGGTTCAGTCCGGTGAGCCTGACTGGATGACGGGCGGCACCTATATGGCTTTCCGGAAAATCAAAATGTTCCTTGAGATATGGGACCGCTCTTCCCTCAAGGACCAAGAGGATACCTTCGGCCGCAGAAAAAGCTCAGGGGCGCCTTTCGGACAGAAAAAGGAAACAGATCCCGTGAAGCTGAATCAAATTCCGTCTAATTCACACGTCAGTCTAGCGAAATCTACGGGAAAACAAATTTTGCGAAGAGCTTTCTCTTACACAGAAGGACTTGATCCGAAAACCGGCTATATGGATGCAGGTCTCCTGTTTATCAGTTTTCAAAAAAATCCCGACAATCAGTTTATCCCGATGCTGAAGGCTCTTTCAGCAAAGGATGCGTTAAACGAATATACACAAACAATCGGTTCTGCTTTATATGCATGCCCAGGCGGCTGCAAAAAAGGAGAATATATTGCCCAGCGTTTGCTGGAATCATAAAAGAAGCCTTTACAGGCTTCTTTCAGCGTGTCGACAAACCCTCGCATTCGTTGTCAAGCCTGTGCGTTGGTGCTCACGAATTAGAGCATTCGCTCCGCTCCAATGCTCGGCTTTCCTAGACTTCAAGGGTTTTCAATCACGCTGAAAGGATGACAAAATCCTAAAACTTTTTAGGATTTTGTCATCAATCTGAAAGAAGCCTAAATCGGCTTCTTTATTTAAAAAACAGCTGTAACTTTAATTGTTACAGTTTAAAATCAATTTATACGAAAGGAGATTATCATGACAGTACACATTAAAGTTTATTCAGATTACGTCTGCCCATTTTGTTTTGTTGGAAAAGCCGCTTTTGAAGAAGCGATAAAAGGAAAGGATGTTGAAGTCGAGTGGATGCCGTTTGAACTGCGCCCAAGCCCATCTCCTCAGCTTGATCCGGTCAATGATCCTTCCAAACAGTACATGTGGCAGACATCTATTCAGCCAATGGCAGAGAAATTAGGGGTCGAGATCAATTTTCCAAACGTCTCGCCCCATCCGTATACAGACCTCGCGTTTGAAGGCTTCCATTTTGCGAAGGAATACAATAAAGGACATGAATACAACACCCGTGTCTTTCAGGCATTTTTCCAAGAGGGCCAAAATATCGGCGACATTGACATCTTGACGAAGCTCGCCGAGGAAGTGGGATTAGACGGTGCATCATTCAAATCAGCACTGGAAACAAGAACATATCAGGACGTGCAGCGCCAAGCCTTGAAGCACGCCTATGAAGAGGCTGACATCACAGCCGTTCCAACCTTTATTATCGGTGACACTGTAATTCCGGGTGCTGCCGGCAAGGATGTATTTGAAAAAGCGATTTCTGACGAGCAGAAGAAAAAGTAAGGAAAAAGCTCTCGATAAAGAGAGCTTTTTTTATTCCTGTTTCATATGGACGCCAGTATGCGCCTTCACCTGTATTTCCGCAAACGTATCTTCATCAATTGTTTTATCAGACGACAGCACCGTTCCGAGCCACGCGCCGAGGAAGCCGAGCGGGATGGAAATAATTCCTGGATTAGACAGCGGAATGAGCGGATCACCAGTAAAAATAGCACCTCCGGCCGGGTCCCACACACTAGGGCTCATCGATACCAGCACAAGCGCGCTGATCAGGCCTGTCAGGCTGCCCCATAAAGCGCCTGAGGAATTGAATCGTTTCCAGAAGACTGTAAACACAATCAGCGGAAGGTTTGCGCTGGCGGCTACTGCAAACGCGAGTGCAACAAGGAACGCCACATTTAAGGATTGTGCAAAAATCGCAAGGAGAATCGAGAGTACTGACACAGCGACAGAAGCCCATCTGGCCGCTTTCATCTGTTCTTTTTCAGTTGCTTCTCCCTTTCTGATGATCTGGCTGTAAATATCATGGGCAAATGCTGAGGCGGCAGACAGCACCAACCCTGTCACGACAGCCAAAATGGTGGCAAAGGCGATGGCTGATACAAACGCGAACAGAAAGTCTCCTCCGAGCGCTTTTGCTAAAAGCGGAGCCGCCATATTTCCCGCTTGATCAGCCGCTGTAATCGCGTCAAAACCGACAAATGCCGCGGCACCAAAGCCGAGAAATACCGTCATAATGTAAAACACACCGATAATCCATGTCGCTGACACAACGGATGTACGGGCCGTCTTGGCATCCTTAACGGTATAAAACCGGATCAATATATGCGGAAGCCCGGCGGTTCCCAGCACGAGTGCCAAGTTTAACGACAAGGTCTCAAGCGGCACCTTGTATTTATTTCCGGGGTTCAAAAAATCAGCGCCCAGCGGAGTAGCCGTTTTCATCTGTTCAAACATGGTATTAAGGCTAAAGCCGAATTTCGAAAACACGATAATCGAAATCACGAGTGTGCCGGCCATCAGCAAAACGGCTTTAATAATTTGAACCCAGCTTGTCGCGATCATGCCGCCAAACACGACATAAATGGTCATCAGCACTCCGACGATGAGGACAGCCGCGGTATAATCCAGCCCTAGAAGCAGTTTGATCAGCGCGCCCGCCCCCACGAGCTGGGCGATCATATAAAAAGTAGAGATGGCAATGGTATTGAGAGCCGCGACACCGCGGATTTTCTTTTCTTTAAAGCGAGCGGCAATCATGTCTGCCATCGTGTACTTTCCAAGATTCCGAAGCGGCTCCGCCACGATGTATAAGACAACGAGATAAGCCACCAGAAAACCGATGCTGTAAAAGAAGCCATCAAATCCATATAACGCAATCATTCCGGCAATCCCGAGAAACGAGGCGGCAGACATGTAGTCACCGGCAATTGCCAGTCCATTCTGAACGCCGGTGAGCCCGCCGCCCGCCGTATAAAACTCACTCGTCGTTTTCGTCCGCTTCGCGGCAAAATACGTGATAATAAGCGTCAGGCCAACAATCGCCAAAAATAATAAAAAAGCAGTCACATTCATGTCTGTTCACCCTTCAGATCCTCTTTTAAAGCGCTTACATACCGGTCGAAATGAGCGGCTCTCCGGGAATACACAGTACTCAGTATCCAGGTCATAGCGAATTGGGCGATGGCGAACAGCCAAGCCCATGAAACAGCTCCAATGGCCGGTGTATTCAAAAAGGTGAAATAAGATGTCAAAACAGGGAGTGAAAAATAAAAGACAAAAAAGAAAATCGCAGAAGGAACAATAAAAGCGCGTTTCTGCTTTAAAAAAGCTTGAAAAGACGGCGTTGCAGCAATCTGTTTATAATCAGCTTTGTACATGGCTTTCCTCCTTTTATTCGCTAAACGTAAGCAAAAAGGTACACCAATAGGTATGTACTGAAAGTCCGATTTATGCGTTGAACAATATCTGGAGGATGAAAAAAGAAGGAAGTCGTGAAGAGGTGAACACAGTGGTCTAAAGACAGGCGAAGGTTTTCAAGCTCGGCCGTGTATAAACGAGTTTGCTTTCAAAACCTCACCGAATGCAGCTTGTTCTCAGCAAAGCTGCTGTTTACCAGAGCACGGTTATCATGTTCGCATCACCTCTTTATGACAATGCATGTGCCAAGAGGTGATCGCATCACCGGCTGTCTGTCGTAGTTAGCTGACACACCGTTTGTCCTCAAGCTCAGCGCAGCGATTTGCTTTTGAATAGAGGATATGGTGAAAACTCAGATCAGGTGATAGAAAAGCCAGAGGTAAATAGATCCGCCTGTTCGGACTAGTCTTGCCGGACGGTTTTTTTGTGGTTTTTCTTTCTCGATGCTGTCTCAGATTCTAAAAACTGCCTCACATCATGAATGCCTAATCCAATGGATCTAGCTTCTTGAATTAACATATGCCAACCTTTGTCCAAATCTTTTTTAACATGAGTTTTCATAGTAACCTCCAATTGTATAAAATGTTTTCCTGCAACATGCGGGCAATAAAAGACAAGCCAGCGCGATGATGAGGCGAGTACAACAAATTTCACACATAGTTGCTCGGTGTTCACAAACTGAAGGAAAAACCACCTACCTATTCCCTAAAAAAATGACTAATATAACCAATGGACCTTATTTATAATAATAAACAATTAAATACTGACTGGATAGTATGTAAATGAAAATAAATCATTTAGCCTATTAAAAATGACCCCTGGGAAACCGAATAGCATAACCGTTCAAAGAAATAAATACCGCTAAAGATTGATCCGGTGTAAGATAAGGGTAATCATTACCGCCAGGAGAAAAATATGAAAAAAAACAAATTTCAAATTAAAAGAGAAGCAACATTTGAAAGTTTTATAGACGCTGGCGTGAATTTGTTGATTGACCGAGCGTATGATCCGGTTTCTGTAGAAGATATCAGCAGAGCCGCCGGGTACAGCAAAGGAGCATTTTATGTTCATTTTGTCAGCAAGGACGATTTTCTGCTGTACCTTCTCGAAAAACGTCAGATGAAAAAAAAGATCATTATAGGGTATCTTGATCAAATGGAGCGGGAGTCAGTGAAATCGCTGACATTGGACGAGGCTGCAAAACACGCTGCAGAACTGCTTTATTCCTATTACATAAATAAGCCGTCGTGGGACATCACCTCGTTTGCCATGAACATGCCGACATATAAAGTCTTAAAGAAATGCAAGGCCTATGTCCGGCTGTACGAATTGTGGGTGGAAGAAAATGTGTTATATATTAAGTGGCTGAAGGAGAGAAAGCTGATTGACGCCTGTATTGATCCTGAATATACGGCTAAAATAATATGTGCAGTCCTCGACGGAATCATTAAACAATCATATGTATTGGGCCAGCCAGCCACCTTCCGCAGCTTTTTAGACGCACTCTCGGTATTTTTCACTTTAGACAGAGAGCACGAGACGCCAAGAATTTTGAAAAGTTTTTCAGAAAGCGAGGAACATCAGTGAAGTATAGAGAAATAATTATGTATATCATTATGGGGGTTTTCACAACCATTGTGAATATCGCCAGCTTTTATATATTGGTAGAGATCATGAATGTGGATTACAAAGCCGCCACTGTCGCCGCTTGGATTTTGTCCGTGCTGTTTGCTTACATAACAAATAAATTATATGTGTTTCAACAAAAAACACATGATCTGCAGAGCCTGCTGAAAGAGCTCACTGCTTTTTTCAGCGTTCGGGTCCTGTCTCTCGGCATAGATTTAGGCATGATGATCATTCTTGTCGGCCAGTTCAATACAAATGAAACCTTGGCCAAAATACTCGACAACGCGGTCATTGTTGTCGTCAACTATGTTGCGAGCAAATGGCTCGTCTTTAAAAAAACAAAAGAAGAAGGGGTATGAGAGGACAGCAGCATATGATCTGCCGTTTTCTATGGAGAAATAAGGGGAATAAAAAATAAAAACCAGAAAGGTGATTGCACATGCGGGAAGAGCTAAAGGGGATATTTGCAAGTGTATTCGGAGAAAAAGAGGGATTACGGTTTTTTTTCGCACCTGGAAGAGTGAATCTGATTGGAGAACATACAGACTATAACGGCGGGCATGTCTTTCCGTGCGCGCTGACAATGGGTACATATGCTGCTGTTGCAGAAAGAAAAGACGGGCTTGTCCGGATGTATTCAGATAACTTTAAAAACGCAGGCATCAAGGAATGCAGCCTTGACGACATTCGCTATCAAAAAGAAGACGACTGGGCGAACTACCCAAAAGGCGTGATTTATGAATTTCAACAGAGGGGATATGCAGTTCCCCATGGCTTTGACATTGTATTTTCAGGGAATATTCCAAACGGGGCGGGGCTGTCGTCGTCCGCTTCTATTGAACTGCTGATGGGGGTCGTCCTCCAAAGCTATTTTCATCCTGAAGTAGATGCGCTTGAGCTTGTGAAAATGGCGCAGCATGCGGAAAACGATTTTATCGGCGTCAATTGCGGAATTATGGACCAATTTGCAATTGGAATGGGGAAAAAACATCATGCGATGCTGCTGAACTGTGACACGCTTGACTATGAATATAGCAAACTCAATGTCTCAGGCCTCGCGCTGGTCATCGCGAACACGAACAAAAAAAGGACATTGGCTGACTCGAGCTATAATACGAGACGCCAAGAATGCAATGATGCATTGCTTGATCTGAAAAAAGGCCTCGATATTGCCGCACTGGGCGACATCAAGCCTTCTGATTTCGATGCGCATTCCAGCCTGATCCAAAATGAAACGAACAGACGCCGGGCAAAGCACGCTGTATACGAAAATCATCGTGCTATTAAGACGGCTCATATGTTCAAAGAGAACAATATAGATGAAATCGGGCAGTTAATGAAGGAATCCCACCTTTCATTGAAGGATGACTATGAAGTAACATGCCCTGAACTTGATGAGCTTGTGTTTGCGGCATGGGATCACGAAGGTGTAATTGGATCAAGAATGACGGGAGCAGGCTTTGGCGGCTGCACCATCAGCATTGTAAAAGATGAGTTCGTTGATGATTTTATTCAGAAGGTTGGAGACAGATATCAAGAAAAAACAGGGCTCCGAGCGGACTTTTATGTCGCGGATATCGGAGAGGGAGCGAGAGAACTAAAGGGGGAGTGACATATGAGTATTATTGAACATCTGGAACAGCTGCTTGAGTATGGCCTGGAACGAAAATTGATTTCGATCTGGGATCGGGAATATACGAGAAACCGTCTTTATGAAGCGCTGGGCATCACACATCCCGAGCCGGTCTCCAGCACCAGCATCAAGCAGTCACAAAGCCTGCCGGACTTGCTCGCTCCCATCTATAAATGGGCTGCCGAAACCGGCCGAATGGAAGCGGATACAGATACGTACCGTGACCTGCTCAGCGCAAAGCTGATGGGCTGTTTTGTGCCTGCCCCGTCCGAGGTCATTCGCAAATTTGAAGAGACAAAAGCATTATACGGCCCAAAACAGGCGACAAAGGAATTCTATCAATATTCAGAGGATGTCTATTATATACGGACTGACAGAATCGCCAAAAATGTTCATTGGACGGTGCCGACCGAATATGGCGAGCTGGAAATGACCATTAACCTATCAAAGCCTGAAAAGGACCCGAAAGCGATTGCGGCTGCAAAAGAGCAGGAACAGACAAATTATCCGATGTGTTTGCTGTGTAAAGAAAATGTCGGCTTCGAGGGAAGCGTGAATCATCCAGCCCGGCAAAATCACAGAATCATTCCGGTCATCCTTGAGGACGAACAATGGTTCCTGCAATTCTCGCCATATGTCTATTATCCGGAGCACTGCATTGTCTTAAAAGGTGAACATGAACCGATGGAGATCAGCAAAAAAACATTTGAAAGGCTGCTGTCATTTCTCGGGCAGTATCCGCATTATTTTATCGGTTCAAACGCGGATCTGCCGATTGTCGGCGGCAGCATCCTAAGCCATGATCATTTCCAAGGCGGCGCGCATGATTTTCCAATGGCACGTGCAGAAGCAGAAGACGTTTATGAATTAAATGATTATCCCGGCGTGTCGCTGGGCTTAGTGAAGTGGCCGATGTCTGTGCTCAGGCTCCAAGGAGACGAACCGGGTCATGTCGCCGAAGCTGCTGACCATATTTTCCGCACGTGGCAGACGTATTCCGATGAAAAAGCCGGCATTGCCGCCTATACAGGCGATACGCCCCATAATACGGTCACACCGATTGCGCGGCGCAGGGGAGACTTATATGAACTCGATATCGTACTGAGGAACAACCGGACGGATGAGGAGCATCCATTAGGGATATTTCATCCCCATAAGGAAGTTCACCATATTAAAAAAGAAAATATCGGCCTGATTGAGGTCATGGGATTGGCGATATTGCCGGGCCGCTTACAGGAGGAAATGAAAGAAACGGCAGCGGCGCTATGCTCTGCTGATCCGAAAACAGCCTTAGAACAAAATCCGCTCACGGCAAAGCATAGTGAATGGGCTCTTCGAATGATGGAAAAAAGAACCATAACAAAAGAGAATGCAGATCTAGTCATAAAAGAAGAGCTGGGACATGTATTCGCTCGCATTCTTGAACACGCCGGTGTGTTTAAACAGACAACAGAAGGAAAACAGGCCTTCAGAAGGTTTATCGACCAGTTGGGCGTCAAACCAGTCAAAAGCCTCAACCGCTAGGGTTGAGGCTTTTTCGATTTTTATGGCAAAACAAACACCCAAAGCGCTGACGCTTCGGGTGCTGCTGCTTTTATCCTCTTTTTCTGGTTAACAGGCTTACTAGAAAGACAACAATGGCTGCACCGATTACCGCTGGAATAATGGCAAATCCGGCTAGGTGCGGCCCCCATGTTCCAAGCAGCCCGTGTCCGATCCAGGCGCCAATAAGACCTGCGATCATAGACCCGATAATTCCTCCGGGCATATCTCCTTTTACAAACAGGCTTCCAAGCCATCCAATAATAATAGCGACGATAAGTGAAATAAGAAAACTCATCATGCAACACATCCTATTTTTTATTTATTTGCTTATATCATTCCTCTTTTTTGTATAAGATAAACAACTGGATGCTCTCATTAAAAAATACGGACAATTCAGAGCATATTGGCTCTTCATTGCGCCTTTTCTTTCAATATTTGATGCGTTAAAATGGTAACCGTGTGAAAAGATGCTAGACGAGGAAAAAATAATTCCTATCTAGAAAGTTTAACAAAATGAAATTTTTGATTGACCTAAGTTTTTTATTGTGGTAAACCTTAATTTGTCAGAATTAGTTCTTCATCATCTTTCTTTACTTTATATGCGGAAATAACTAGAAACTTTTCATCTTAAGCGATAGATGTGAATAAAGTTGGAGCAATTTTTGTCGATTTTATGACATTTAAGCGAAAATGGGATGAAGTTTATAAAAAAATAAAGCTAATAAGTGAAGTTTTTGATAGCATAACAAAGTAGAGAAAAGATTTTGAGGAAGTATGCACTTCAGATTTATTACATCAATAGGAAGGATGGTGATCTTCTTGTTCAGAGCATTAAAACCGTTGCTTGTATTAGCGCTGTTAACTGTGGTTTTCGTCCTTGGGGGATGCAGCAATGCTTCAGTACTAGATCCGAAAGGACCTGTAGCTGAACAGCAAAGTGATTTAATCCTGTTATCTATCGGATTTATGCTGTTTATCGTCGGGGTCGTCTTTGTTCTATTTACCATTATTTTAGTAAAATACCGCGACCGTAAAGGCAAAGATAATGGATCTTATAACCCAGAAATTCACGGTAACACGTTTTTAGAAGTAGTCTGGACAGTGATCCCAATTTTAATCGTCATTGCACTTTCTGTGCCAACAGTACAGACGATATATTCGTTAGAAAAAGCTCCTGAAGCAACAAAAGACAAAGAGCCTCTTGTTGTTTATGCTACTTCGGTAGACTGGAAATGGGTATTTAGCTACCCTGAACAGGATATTGAAACGGTCAACTACTTAAACATTCCTGTCGACCGCCCGATCTTGTTCAAAATCTCATCTGCAGATTCAATGGCTTCGCTATGGATTCCTCAGCTTGGAGGGCAAAAATATGCGATGGCAGGAATGCTGATGGATCAATACTTACAGGCTGACAAAGTGGGTACTTATGAAGGCCGCAACGCGAACTTCACAGGTGAACATTTTGCAGACCAAGAGTTTGATGTGAATGCAGTCACAGAAAAAGACTTTAACAGCTGGGTGAAAAAGACTCAGAACGAGGCTCCTAAGCTGACAAAAGAGAAGTATGATGAATTGATGCTTCCTGAAAATGTGGACGAATTAACGTTCTCTTCTACTCACTTGAAATACGTTGATCACGGACAAGACGCTGAGTACGCGATGGAGGCGCGCAAACGCCTTGGCTATCAAGCCGTTTCACCGCACTCTAAAACAGATCCGTTTGAAAACGTAAAGAAAAACGAATTTAAGAAGTCTGATGATACAGAAGAATGATATTGATCAGGAAAGGAGGAAGCCTGCATGAAATTCAAATGGGACGAATTTTTCGTAACTGGTGACCCATTAATTCTGGGCGCACAAGTTTCCATTGCGCTTTCAACCATTGCCATTATTTTTGTACTGACTTACTTCAAAAAGTGGAAATGGCTGTGGTCTGAATGGATAACTACTGTTGACCATAAAAAACTCGGAATCATGTACATTATATCTGCTGTAATAATGTTATTCCGCGGCGGTGTCGACGGTCTGATGATGCGTGCCCAGCTAGCGCTTCCGAATAACAGTTTTTTAGACTCAAACCACTATAATGAAATTTTTACAACTCACGGTACAATCATGATCATCTTCATGGCGATGCCGTTCTTAATCGGTCTTATCAACGTTGTTGTGCCTCTTCAAATCGGTGCCCGCGACGTTGCGTTCCCTTACTTGAACAACCTGAGCTTCTGGACGTTCTTTGTAGGGGCGATGCTTTTCAATATTTCTTTCGTTATCGGAGGTTCTCCGAACGCAGGCTGGACGAGTTATATGCCGCTTGCAAGTAACGACATGAGCCCTGGGCCGGGTGAGAACTACTACCTCCTCGGACTTCAGATTGCCGGTATCGGTACCCTGATGACAGGGATCAACTTTATGGTAACAATCTTAAAAATGAGAACAAAAGGCATGACATTAATGCGTATGCCAATGTTCACATGGACAACACTGATCACAATGGTTATTATCGTGTTTGCTTTCCCTGTACTTACAGTAGCATTAGCACTTTTATCATTTGATCGTTTGTTCGGCGCTCACTTTTTCACATTGGAAGCAGGCGGTATGCCGATGCTTTGGGCTAACTTGTTCTGGATTTGGGGACATCCTGAAGTATATATCGTTATTCTTCCGGCGTTTGGTATTTTCTCAGAAATCATCTCAAGCTTTGCAAGAAAACAATTGTTTGGTTACAAAGCGATGGTTGGTTCTATTATCGCCATCTCTGTATTGAGTTTCTTAGTTTGGACTCACCACTTCTTCACAATGGGGAACAGTGCGTCCGTTAACTCATTCTTCTCAATTACGACAATGGCAATCTCAATCCCAACCGGGGTTAAAATCTTTAACTGGCTCTTTACAATGTATAAAGGCCGAATCAGCTTTACAACACCTATGCTGTGGGCGCTTGCGTTCATTCCTAACTTCGTTATCGGCGGGGTTACAGGGGTTATGCTTGCGATGGCAGCAGCGGATTATCAATACCATAATACGTACTTCCTTGTATCTCACTTCCACTATGTGCTGATCGCGGGTACTGTATTTGCTTGTTTCGCCGGATTTATTTTCTGGTATCCAAAAATGTTCGGCCACAAGCTGAACGAAAGAATCGGAAAATGGTTCTTCTGGATCTTTATGATCGGGTTCAATATTTGTTTCTTCCCGCAATATTTCTTGGGGCTTCAAGGCATGCCTCGCCGTATTTACACATACGGACCGAATGACGGCTGGACAACATTGAACTTTATCTCAACTGTCGGAGCTTTCATGATGGGTGTAGGATTCTTAATCCTTTGCTATAACATCTACTACAGCTTCCGTTACTCTACTCGTGAAATCAGCGGAGATTCATGGGGTGTGGGACGTACGCTTGATTGGGCGACTTCTTCTGCGATTCCGCCGCATTACAACTTTGCGGTGCTTCCTGAAGTCAAATCTCAAGATGCATTCCTGCATATGAAAGAAGAAAAAACTGAATTATACCCTGAAAGCAAATTCAAGAAAATCCATATGCCAAGCAACTCAGGCAGACCGTTCTTTATGTCTGTTGCCTTCGGTCTTGCAGGCTTTGGACTTGTCTTTGAATGGTACTGGATGGGCGTAGTCGGATTGATCGGAGTCCTGCTCTGCATGGTTCTGCGTTCATTCGAATACGACAACGGCTACTACATTAGTGTTGATGAAATAAAAGAGACGGAAAGAAAGATTTCCGAATAAGGAGGCGTGAGTTATGGAACATGCAGAACACGGCAATTCTAACGCGCCTATGGAATATCAATCTGAAACCGGCAGACTTAATATTCTCGGGTTTTGGATCTTTTTAGGGGCAGAAATTGTGTTGTTCTCAACACTATTTGCAACCTTCTTCGTTCTTAAAAACAGAACAGCTGGAGGTGTCTTGCCAGACGAACTATTTGAAGTCAATCTGGTAATGATTATGACGTTCTTGCTGCTGATCAGCAGCTTTACCTGCGGGATCGCTGTTCATGAAATGCGCCGCGGAAGTTTAAAAGGCGTAGTCATTTGGACAATTATCACTCTTCTTCTCGGTGCCGGCTTCGTCGGATGCGAGATCAACGAGTTTGTTCACTATGTACATGAAGGAGCGGCTCTCAGTACAAGTGCGTTCTGGTCTGGATTCTTTGTTTTACTTGGAACTCACGGAACTCACGTAACAATCGGGATTTTCTGGATCACAGGAATTCTGATTCAGTTGAAGAAACGCGGCTTAACTCCGCAAACTTCATCTAAAATCTTTATCTCAAGCTTGTACTGGCACTTCTTAGATGTTGTATGGATTTTCATCTTTACAGGTGTCTATCTCATGGGATTGGGGGGTCTGTAAAATGGCAAACAAATCTGCTGAACACAGTCACTTTCCATGGAAACACATTGTAGGTTTTATCCTGTCTATCGTTTTGACCCTGCTGGCTCTATGGGTTGCAGTTTATACTGAATTGAGTCCATCAGCAAAACTTTGGATTATCTTCGGCTTCGCCTTCATTCAGGCGGCGCTGCAGCTTCTCATGTTCATGCATATGACAGAGAGCGAAAACGGCACGATCCAAGTCGGAAACACGCTGTTCGGATTCTTTGGCGCGATCGTTATCGTACTTGGATCCATCTGGATTTTCGCGGCTCACTATCACCATGGTGACCATATGGACGGAAATCCTCCTGGAGGCGCTGAACACTCAGAGCATTCAGGCCATAACGAATAATACAAAAACCCTCTTCATTGGAAGAGGGTTTTTTGCTGTCTTCAGCTGCTTCGCTTTCTGCGAAGATACGGAAGGCCGTAAATGATAAATGCGGCGATATGAGCGACAATGACGTTAACGGCAAACAAGATAATCATGAGAGTGTGTCCAAGTGGAGAAAGGCTTTCTGTTGCGTAAAAGAAGAAGAATACCCACATTAAAATGATTGGCGGAATAGCTGAGAGTGCGACTTTTTTGTTATCAAGCCAAATAAAGAGAGGCGTTGCGCTGGCAACCAGTAAGTAAGCAAAAAACATGTCCATCATACCCGTCTCCTTTCATTTTGTGATAACGTTTACAAAAATGAAATAGAGGAACTGAGTTGTGTCTGTTTTGTGATTGTTTTTTGAACATTCTGTTACAATTATTATACCATGTTTTCCAGAAATTGATACGTGTTTTTGCAGAAATGGACTGGATCTATCGTCTTATTTTTTTCGTTTAATGTGCTAGGAGAATGTATGGGCATGGGGCTCTGAATTTTTAGCTATTTCTATATGAGGTATCACATTATTTGGGAACATAACACATTATCGCATTCGTTTTTTAACAAATTCTTTTGGTATGGCGTTTTTTCATTTGAAAAGTTTTGTGTCAATCGAAACATTTCGGTTTATGATACGTCATATTTCGTGTAGCTGAAAAAGCGCCGCAAATGCTGAAAAAACATAAAAGGAAGCGAGCTTCACGTGTCATCTTGAACGTGGTTCATGTATAATAAACATTAGTGATTTTCCGATGAAAATGTAAGGCGGGATAGAATGAGTCGATATAAGAAACAGCAAAGCCCCTTTTACCAGGGGGATTTGATTTTTATATTTGGTGTGTTTTTTATTATAAGCGTAGTATCAATTTATGCTGCCGGTCAGTTTGGGCAGTATGGGAACACGGATTGGATTCAGCAAATTGTGTTTTATCTTTTGGGGGCTGTTGCCATTACAGTTCTTTTGTACTTTGATTTAGAACAGCTTGAAAAGTTAAGTTTATATATTTTTATCATTGGTATTTTATCTTTGATTATTCTTAAAATCAGTCCCGAGTCTATTGCACCTGTTATAAAAGGGGCAAAAAGTTGGTTTAGGATCGGTAGAATAACAATACAGCCGTCAGAGTTTATGAAGGTTGGTTTGATTATGATGCTTGCTTCAGTTATTGGAAAAGCTAATCCTAAAGGAGTTCGGACGCTTAGGGATGATATCCACTTGTTATTAAAGATTGCGGGTGTCGCAGTTATTCCTGTAGGTCTTATCCTGATGCAGGATGCTGGGACTGCGGGAATATGTATGTTTATCGTTCTTGTAATGGTTTTTATGTCAGGTATAAATTGGAAATTGATTGCGATCATAGCTGGTTCAGGTATCTTACTCATTTCATTAATTTTATTAGTAATGATAAACTTTCCTGACGTTGCTAAATCAGTTGGAATACAGGATTATCAAATTAAGCGGGTCACTTCTTGGGTGTCTGCTTCAAATGAGACACAGGAAGATTCAAATGACAGCTGGCAAGTTGACCAGGCCATCATGGCAATAGGATCTGGTGGTATTTTAGGTAATGGTATTTCTAATTTGAAGGTTTATGTTCCAGAGAGTACGACTGACTTTATCTTTTCTATAATAGGTGAGTCATTTGGCTTTATAGGCTGTGCGATTGTTGTCATCATGTTCTTCTTTTTAATCTACAGGCTTGTTGTTCTGATAGACAAAATACATCCGTTTAACCGTTTCGCTTCTTTCTTTTGTGTTGGCTATACGGCGTTAATTGTGATCCACACATTCCAGAATATCGGAATGAACATCGGCATTATGCCTGTTACCGGGATTCCGCTGCTGTTTGTCAGCTATGGGGGAAGCTCGACACTTTCCACGTTAATCGGATTTGGGATTGTATATAATGCAAGTGTGCAGCTGACGAAATACAGAAGTTATCTTTTTAATTCTTAATATGCAGACAGCCTTTACAGAGGCTGTCTTTTTTTTGTGCAGAGCATTTCACTTTTGAGATCACTTTTTTTCGGATATGATAAAAAGTGATAAGGAGGTTCTTGTGATGAATAACACAATCGAAACCATTTTGAATCATCGGTCAATCCGGTCTTTTACTGATCAGCTTTTGACAGCTGAAGAAATTGATACATTAGTGAAAAGTGCGCAGGCTGCGTCTACATCCAGCTATGTGCAGGCATATTCGATTATCGGGGTTTCTGATCCTGAGAAAAAACGCGAGCTGTCCGTGCTTGCTGGGAATCAGCCTTACGTTGAGAAGAACGGACACTTTTTTGTATTTTGTGCGGATTTGTACCGCCATCAACAACTGGCTGAGGAAAAAGGTGAACATATTTCTGAGCTGCTCGAGAATACAGAAATGTTTATGGTTAGCTTGATTGATGCGGCGCTGGCAGCGCAAAATATGAGCATTGCCGCTGAATCCATGGGGCTTGGCATTTGCTATATCGGCGGCATTCGGAATGAACTGGACAAGGTGACAGAGGTGCTGCAAACGCCTGACCATGTGCTCCCGCTTTTCGGACTGGCAGTAGGCCATCCTGCGAACCTTTCCGGCAAAAAACCGAGATTGCCAAAGCAGGCCGTTTATCATGAGAATACGTATAATGTGAACACAGACGATTTCCGTCATACTATGAATACGTATGACAAAACCATTTCTAATTACTATAGAGAAAGAACAAACGGGCAGCGGGAAGAAACGTGGTCCGATCAAATACTGAACTTTATGAAGCAAAAGCCGCGTACGTATTTAAATGACTACGTGAAAGAAAAGGGCTTTAATAAAAACTAAAGCAAACCTCTCCGTCTGGAGGGGTTTTTATGTTTCACGTGTAACATATTCCGACAAATAGGGACAGGCTTTCACAAATAAATGGCGAATGATAGGGAACACTGATAAGCAGTGTGAGCGGCTTTGGAGAAAAAATAGAAGATCAGTGATACGATGAGGATGAGGTGGTAGGGATGGTTTCATTAAGTATATTAGATCAATCTCCAGTATCAGAGGGCAGCAATGCAGAAACGGCCTTACAGCAAACCGTTGCGCTTGCTCAAGCTGCTGAGGACCTTGGATATAAGAGATTTTGGGTTTCTGAGCATCACTTTTCAAAACGGCTGGCAGGGTCCAGTCCTGAGGTGCTAATCAGTCATATAGCGGCGAAAACAAAGCGAATCCGTGTTGGATCAGGAGGAGTCATGCTGCCGCATTACAGTGCTTATAAAGTAGCTGAAAACTTTCGTGTTCTGGAGGGGCTGACACCAGGAAGAATTGACCTGGGGCTTGGCAGAGCACCGGGAGGAATGCCGATTGCATCATGGGCGCTGAATGACGGCGGTAAGCGCAATGCTGATCAGTATCCGCAGCAAATCAAGGAGCTGACCATGTATTTGCATGATTTGGCGGATGATAAACACCGTTTTCCAAATCTGACGGCTGCGCCGCATATTTCAACGGCTCCGGATGTGTGGCTGCTCGGCTCATCTGGAGAAAGCGCGCTGCTCGCAGCTGAATCTGGCGCTGGCTATATGTTTGCCCATTTTATCAATGGAGAGGGTGGAGAGGGTACTGTCAGACAGTATAAGAGGCGATTCAAACCATCTGTGTTAGGAGATACGCCTCGAGCGGCAGTTGCTGTTTTTGTTCTTTGTGCTGACACGGAGGAGAAGGCAGAGGAGCTTGGGGCTGTGCTTGATTTTACACTTTTGGCGGGAGAGCAGGGTATTCCTTTAGAGGGAGTTCCTTCGTATGAAGCTGTTCGGAAAAATACGTATTCTCCTTATGAACAGAGACGAATTGCTGATAATCGAAATCGAATGATTGTCGGTACGAAAGAACAGGTTAAGGAGCGGCTGCTAGCTTTGAGTAAAGCGTATGAAACAGAGGAAATCATGGTGGTGACCATCACGCATCATTTTGAAGATAAGCTCCGATCGTATCGATTATTGCAGGAGGCGTTTGCTGACTGATCTTTAAAAAGCCCTGCCGAATCGGCAGGGCTTTTTCTTATTCAACAGTGAAAGGTTCTTCGGTCAAAACCTGGCTTGACTTGCCTTTGTTCGCGGCATATGCGAGCAAGTAATACTCTCCGGCCGGAAGTTTGGTTCCGCCATTAATCGTGCCGTCCCAGTCAAAGTACTGGTAACCTTTATCTTGGTTTTTATAAATGCCGGCTTGGCCTGCGAAATCAAGGTTGCTGTCATAGACGAGGAACGCCAGCTCTTCCGCTCCCGCAGGAAGGTAGGTTTCAATTTGATAGGTACCTTGTACAGACCCTTCGCTGACAGAGACAGATGTGACTCTCGGATAATCGGGCTCTTTCACAATCAGCAATGTAGGTACCTTAGCGACCGTTTTTCCGCCTTCTCTGACGATAACCGTTCCTTCATAGGTGCCAGCTTTTGTTTTCTTCGTATTGACCTTTACTTTTGCAGTGGCTTTCCCGGTTTGATGTGCCGGAATCACAACACGGCTTGTGCCGGATGTGGAAATGCCGCTGCCATTAAATGAGTATTCAAGTGTGTATGACTTTCTAATGGAAGATTGATTTTCAATCGTAAACGTTTCATTTTTTGTTTCGTTTCCGTTTTCCTTCAAGAACGTGCCGTATGAATAGCTTCCAGGTGAGACGAGCGAATCGGCTTTGATTGCGTTCATGATTCTTGCGCTGCCTGCGCCTTGAGCGTTATGCGGATATACTTCCCCATCGCTATCCTTTAAAGTGACAGCGGTATTCATGATGATGGCTTTAATCTGTTCAACGCTCCACTTTGGTTTGGCTTGTTTAATAACGGCAACCGCTCCGGCAATATGAGGCGATGCCATGCTTGTTCCTTGTTTTGATCCGTAGCCGTATGGATGGTCAGGATCGTGTGTTGGGATCGTGCTCACGATATTGACCCCTGGCGCGGAAATATCAGGCTTAATCATCCACGTATCCATAACAGGACCGCGTGATGAGAAATCAGCGACTTGTTCACCGAGCGCTTTTGAGACCGTCAACTTGAATGTTGTTTTTGTCTCACCAGCTTTCAGGGCGCTGACGAGTTTTTCGCCGTCTTCTAATGAAAGCTTAATCGTTGGGACAGACATGCCTGGCACATTGGCTTCAATTTCTCCAGAGAGATTGTTATACACAACCATGCCGATGGCACCGGCTTTTTTAGCGTTATCCGCTTTATCCACAAATGCAATGCTGCCTCGTTTGACAACGGCGACTTTGCCTGTCAGGTCTTTCCCTTCAAAATCCTTTTCTTCGCCGATTCCCGCTTCGACAAGCTCAACTTCTTTGTTATTGAGCGCTTTGACGTCGTCCTCTTTGTTATAGCCCATCACTTTTGCTGAAGAATAGGAGCCGAAAGTGACGGCGTATTCATTGAGCGGCAGCTGAGTCGCACCGACAGAAATCGCTTCTCTGGATGTGCCCGGCGATCCGACTGTCCAGCCGTTCGGTCCGCTGTTGCCGTTTGAGGTAACAGCGACAACGCCTTCTGACATGGCCCAGTCAAGCGCTGTGCTTGTCGCCCAGTCCGGGTTGTTTAAAGAGTTTCCGAGAGACAGGTTCATCACATCTGCCCCGTCCTGCACTGCACGTTCCACACCGGCGATGACGTTTTCCGTTGTGCCGCTTCCGCCAGGCCCTAACACACGATAAGCAAGAAGTGTGGCATCAGGCGCTACGCCTTTAATTGTTCCGTTTGCAGCCACAGTTCCGGCTACGTGTGTGCCGTGGTCAGTCGCTCCGCCCCTCGGATCGCCTGTTGGTGTTTCTTTTGGATCGTAATCATTGTCTACAAAATCGTATCCTTTATATTGTCCAAAGTTTTTCTTCAGATCTGGGTGATTGTATTCAACCCCAGTGTCAATAATCGCCACCTTGATGCCTTTTCCTGTGTAGCCTAAATCCCATGCATCGTTTGCTCCGATATAAGGCGCACTGTCATCCATTTGCGGAGATACGGCGTCTTCGGAGATTGTGACGTCTTTATCCTTCATATTGTCTGTTTTATATGTGACGTTCGGGTACACTGCCTTAACGTCTTTTACCGCGAGAAGTTTTGGAATCTCATTAGCTGGGAGCTTCATAGAGAAGCCTGAAAATACCTGCTCATATTCCCGGTTTACTTTTCCGTTTTTCACCGCTTTGATTGCTTTATTTTTTGCTTTGGTGCGAGCGGTTTTCAGCTTGCTTTTCGATTGGCTTTCTCCCGCTTCCTTCGCTTCTGCCAAGGATTTTTCTTTTAATTCCACTATAACGGTTGTTTTTTTGCTTGTCGTCATATCGATATCACCGAATACCTCGGCTTTTTCCAGATCAGCCGACGTTTTTGAAGAAGCCGGAGCTGCCTGGACGCCCGTAATACCTGTGGATAACGCAAAAAATAAGACGAAACTTACAAGCAGAAAGCGAATGATCCCCTTTTTCAATGTGTTTCCCCCTTTGTATTTAGAAAAAATGTGAAAGATCTAGTATATATTTCTTGAAAATTCAAAAAAATCCTTGTGTCATTTGGACCATTTATTGGATTTTGTTTGTGTATAACGAAGGAGTTATACACAGAACCCTGTGTATAAGTGAATAAACCTGTGTATATATATAGTTAGGAATATACGTTCGTATACAAAATATAGATAGAGTTTGTGGACATGTGGATATCTCTTGTGATTAAGTTGTTCTTATCTTTGGGATAACTTGTGTATAAAGTTTTCAAAGCGGTTCTCCAATTTTCATTTCAATTCTTTCAGCTTTCAACAAAACTTCTAAAAACTAGTTGGTTTTTTCACTCATATTGTGACAAAGAATTCTCTTTCCACGGTCTATCATAGAGTCATGAGTTTTGCTAGAGCTGCTAGTTTGCGAGAAAAGAAATCGGCCGTCTTTTCTTGCGGGCTGCGGCTGAGAAAACGGGCTGCTAAAAAGGCTGCCTGCCAAAAAGAAGCGGAGGGATGTTTTTCTATGAAACGTTTGCTTGTATCTTTACGGGTGTGGATGGTCTTTTTGATGAACTGGGTGACGCCGGACAGAAAAACTGCGGCTGCCGCGGTTTATTCGGCTCAGCGTACATACCAAAGAAAGGCGGCTGTGCAGGCCGCAGGACTCGTTTCGTTTTATGAATGGCGGATGGCTGTGAATGAGGAAGAAAAGCAGAAAGCGAAAGCCGCCGCGCTTTATAAAAGAAGATGTTTGCAAGCCTTCAAGGAATCGCCAAAGCAGGAGAGAGCGGGCCCGCATCTTTACATGGCGGTCAAAAGGAGGTAAAATCCCAGTCAAAAGCAAATTGGCGGGAGAGATAACCTCTTGAAAATCTATAAAGTATTAAACAACAATGCGGCTTTAATAAAAGAGGATGATCAGGAAAAAATTGTGATGGGGCCGGGAATCGCTTTTCAAAAAAAGAAAAATGATCTCATCCCTATGAATAAAGTGGAAAAAATCTTTGTCGTGCGCGACGAGAATGAAAAGTTCAAACAAATCCTGCAAACACTGCCGGAGGAGCATATAGAAATAGCTGAGGATATCATCAGCTATGCGGAAGGAGAGCTCGCGGCGCCGCTGAGCGATCACATTCATATCGCGCTTTCCGACCATTTGTCCTTTGCGATCGAAAGGATTCAAAATGGGCTGCTTGTGCAGAATAAATTGCTGCATGAGATAAAGGCGCTCTATAAAAAAGAATATGAGATCGGCCTGTGGGCGATCGGACATGTAAAAGAGACATTGGGCGTGTCTCTGCCTGAAGATGAAGCGGGTTATATTGCCCTTCACATCCATACGGCGAAGATGGATGCGGAGAGCATGTATTCAGCGCTGAAGCATACGACCATGATCAAAGAAATGATAGAGAAAATAGAACAATACTTTAATCGAAAGGTGGATGAAAACAGCATTTCCTATCAACGCCTTGTCACGCATTTGCGATACGCGGTCAGCCGGTTGGAATCAAATGAAGCGCTCCATCGTATGGACGAGGAGATGCTTTATTTCATCCAAAAAAAGTATTCATTCGCCTATCAATGTGCGCTGGAGCTGGCGGAGTTTTTGAAAAATGAATATCAATTACATTTGCCGGAATCCGAGGCCGGCTATATCACGCTGCATGTCCAGCGTCTTCAAGATCTCTCGGAATAACCGCTTTGACTTGCAGGGAGTGATCTCTGGAAGTTTTTTTATTGATCAGGATTCAGTGTGTAGTACATCCAGCCCATCATAACTATTCCCGCGGTCAGATTGCCGAGCGTAACGGGGATTAAGTTTCTGACTGCTCCCATCAGTGTCACTGTATCAGGGTGCTCAATCAAAAGCGAGATGGCAAATGTGCACATATTGGCAATGCTGTGTTCAAAGCCGGAAATAAAGAAGCAGAAAACGAAAAGCATCATGGTAAAAAGCTTTGCTCCTTCCCCTTTGAGAGACATTGGAATGAAAAAGGCGAGGCACACAAGCCAATTGCACAGCATTCCTCTGAAAAACAATTCGGAAGCCGGCGGCTCCATTTTGTGCTCTGCCAAATGAATCAAAAAGGAATGAACAGAAGGCTCCTCAAAAAGTCCCGTCGCGCTGATCAGGATGGCAAACAGAATGGCGCCGATTAAATTGCCGGCATAGCTTGACATCCACAAGTACAGGGTGTTGCGCCAGCTGAGTTTTTTCCGGAGCGCGGTATAGGTGAAATAAAAGGTGTTGCCGGTAAATAAATCTCCGCCTCCGTAAGCAATCAGCAGAATAGCGGCCCCGAAAGTGACAGCGGCTGCCGGAAAGGCAAACGGAGAATCAGCCATAAAGAAATAGCTGCCTGTTTTGCTTGCGGCTGTAATGCCAAAACCAATAAACATACTGGCCAAAATGGACCGAAGCACATAACGGATTTTGCTTGAAGCGAATATGTTTTGTTTTTTCAAAGCATACTGTTCAACCTTTTGCAATGCTTGAGTTTCCATTGTCTTTTCCTGCTTTCTTTCATGATTGAGCATAGTATAGCACGATATTGTGAAGTATTTCACAATTAATTTTTACGAATTTTTGTCTACACGTTTTATCAAACTATTTAACTAAAAAAATAGTTGACGAAAACGCTGTCATGATTTATGATGAAAGCGTATTCTTAATCTGAATAAGCGGGATTGTGACTGGTAAAGCAGGCAAGACCTAAAATTTGCGTAAATGAAAAAGGATCGCTGTGTCCTTTATTCGTTGGCGAATTTTAGGTCTTTTTTGTTTAAATAAAAGGGGGAGAAATAGATGGATTACAAAGAGACTGCAAAACGCCTCATTGAGCTTCTCGGAGGGAAAGAAAATATTATCAGCGCGGCTCATTGTGCAACAAGACTGCGTTTAGTGATGAAAGATGAATCAAAGATAGATCAAGCACAAGTAGAAGAGCTTGATGGCGTCAAAGGGGCTTTCAGCAGCTCTGGCCAGTACCAGATCATTTTCGGAACAGGCCTTGTGAATAAAGTATTCGATGCCTTTGCTAAAGAAGCTGATATCGAGCGTGAAGAACACGTAAATCATCAGGATGCGGCAAAAGAAAAGCTGAATCCCGCTGCGAGATTTGCGAAAACGCTTTCTAATATTTTTGTTCCAATCATCCCGGCTATTGTAGCCAGCGGCCTATTAATGGGATTGCTGGGTATGATCAATGCGTTTCATTGGATGAGCAAGGATTCTGCGCTTTTGCAGCTGCTTGATATGTTTTCAAGTGCAGCATTCATTTTCTTGCCGATTCTAATCGGGGTCAGCGCTTCAAAAGAGTTTGGCAGCAATCCATACTTGGGAGCGGTCATCGGGGGAATCATGATTCATCCGAATCTTTTAAATCCATGGGGATTGGCGGAAGCGACACCTGATTACATGCATCTTTTCGGATTTGATATCGCTCTTCTCGGCTACCAGGGAACTGTTATCCCTGTCCTGCTTGCGGTGTATGTGATGAGCAAGGTAGAGAAATGGACGAGAAAAGTGGTTCCACATGCGGTGGATTTGCTTGTTACACCATTTGTTACTGTGATTGTCACCGGGTTTGTTGCTTTTATCGCGATTGGCCCTCTAGGCAGAGCGCTTGGCTCCGGCATTACGGTTGCTTTAACTTATGTGTATGACCATGCCGGTTTTGTTGCGGGCCTGATTTTCGGGGGCACGTATTCACTCATCGTGCTGACAGGCGTTCATCATAGCTTCCATGCGATTGAGGCTGGGCTTATTGCAGATATAGGAAAAAACTACTTGCTGCCGATCTGGTCAATGGCGAATGTCGCACAGGGCGGGGCAGGTCTTGCCGTCTTCTTTATGGCGAAAAAGGCAAAGACAAAAGAAATCGCGCTTCCGGCAGCATTTTCCGCTTTTCTCGGCATTACTGAGCCCGTCATATTCGGAGTCAATCTTCGCTACCGAAAACCGTTTATCGCCGCGATGATCGGAGGCGCATTGGGTGGAGCATATGTCGTCTTTACACATGTAGCTGCAAACGCTTACGGGTTAACGGGAATTCCGATGATCGCCATTGCTGCGCCGTTTGGCATGGGCAACTTGATCAACTATCTGATTGGCATGGCGATTGCGGCAGTGTCAGCGTTCATTGCAGCATTTGTCATGAAGATTAATGAGGATGAGGAGAGGAAAAAATGACAGCACATGACCAGGAGCTTCGTCGCCGGGCTTATGAAGAAGTGGAGAAAAAAGAGCCCATCGCTAACAGCGATCCGCACCGCCAGCATTTTCACATCATGCCGCCGGTTGGGCTGCTGAATGACCCGAATGGCGTGATTTATTGGAAGGGCAGCTATCATGTATTCTTTCAGTGGCAGCCGTTTCAGACGGGGCACGGCGCAAAATTTTGGGGGCATTATACGACACAGGATGTTGTGAATTGGAAGCGGGAAGAGATTGCGCTGGCTCCGAGTGATTGGTTTGATAAAAACGGCTGCTACTCGGGCAGCGCTGTCACGAAAGACGATCGGCTCTATCTGTTTTACACAGGAAATGTTAGGGATCAGGATGGAAATCGGGAAACGTATCAATGCCTTGCTGTTTCTGACGACGGGCTGTCCTTTGAGAAAAAGGGTGTTGTCGCCCGCCTTCCGGAAGGATATACGGCGCATTTTCGCGATCCGAAGGTATGGGAGCATGAAGGCACATGGTATATGGTGATTGGTGCGCAAACAGAGAATTTGAAAGGGCAGGCTGTATTGTTTGCTTCTGATAACCTGAGTGAGTGGAGATTTCTTGGCCCGATAACCGGCGCGGGCTTCAACGGGCTGGACGATTTTGGATACATGTGGGAATGTCCGGATTTGTTTTCCCTTCAAGGATCGGACGTGCTGATTGTTTCGCCTCAAGGGCTTGAGGCTGACGGTTTCCGTTATCAGAACGTATATCAATCAGGTTATTTTGTCGGCCGTCTCGATTATAACAAGCCTGAACTGAAGCATGGTGAATTTACGGAGCTTGATCAAGGTTTTGATTTTTACGCGCCGCAAACACTTGAAGATAATCAGGGCAGACGAATTTTGTTTGCATGGATGGCTGTGCCTGACCAGGATGAAGGATCTCATCCGACGATTGACTATCACTGGATTCACTGCATGACGCTGCCGAGACAGCTGACGCTTTCAGGCCAGAAGCTGATTCAGCAGCCGCTGCCTGAGCTAAAAGCCATGCGCAGAAATGAGAAAAAAATACACATCAATATGCATGGATCATCTGGTACGCTTCCAGTGGAAAAACCTGAAAGAGCTGAGATTCTGCTGGAAGACATTCATACGGAGTCTGGCTTTTCAATCAGTATCCGCGGAACGGCTACATTTTCCTTCCAAAAAGACGAGGGGATTATTACGCTGGAACGAAAGAGCTTTGACGGAAAAAGAACAGAAGCGAGACATTGCCACATCAAGGATTTGCATACCGTACACATGTTTCTCGACGCGTCATCTGTGGAAATCTTTATCAATAACGGAGAAGAGGTCTTTAGTGCGAGATATTTTCCTTTCCCGGGAAATCATGAAGTAACAGCCAGTTCGACCGGGAAATCTGAAATGAATGTCGGAATTTGGACACTTATGTAGAAAATCCTTCTATTTTCTTATGTGAAATCTGAGCCATCTGTGCTATTCTTCAACGATAACCTACTATTTTTTTCTGTAAAAGGAGTTGTTTTCTTGAATATACATGAACAGAAGATAACACCGGAATGTTTGGAAAAGGCTGCTAACCAAGTTGAAGATAAGCGGGAAGAATATAAGGATGTGCTGCTTCAGCTGAAAAAAATGCTTGGCGGAACAACGCCGCACAGTGAAACGGCGGAAATTCTCACGCGGGCATATGAACAAATGAAGGAATATGCACTTTTTGTTCAGTCGATAGAAACATTTTTGAGGAAATCTGCAAACAATTTAAAAATCAAATAAACAGGCTGCCGATGGGATCGGCAGTTTTTTCTGTGAAAAGTCTTCGGTGATTTAAAAAGGGCTGCCTCTCTGTAAGGCAGCCCCTTTTGTTTATGATTGTTGATTCAGGCGCAGTGCAGAATGCTTCGTAGGACCAACATATTGGTTTAGCGGGAAGGATTCTTTAATGGCCGCTGTGATGAATTCTTTCGCTGCGTAAATGGCTTCTTTGACTTCCGCACCTTTGGCAAGCTCCGCTGTCACGGCTGCTGAGAATGTACAGCCTGCGCCATGTGTATAAGGAGTATCGATCATTTCGCTTTCAAGGACTTCCGCTGTTTCTCCGTCATAGAGAACATCAACGGCTTTCTCGTGTTTGAGTTTGCCTCCGCCTGTAATGACGACATATTGAGCGCCGAGTGCGTGAATTTTTTTCGCGGCTTCGATCATATCGTCAACTGTTTTTAGTTCATCCATGCCGCTGAGCTGGCTGGCTTCAAACAAGTTTGGCGTAATGACAGTGGCTAGCGGAGCCAATTGCTCACGCAGGGCTTGGGCGTGCTCCGGATAAAGGACTTCATTAGCACCTTTGCAAACCATAACCGGGTCAATTACCACATTTTTTAATTGTTTTTCTTTGATCGTTTTTGCCGCAAGCTCGATAATGTCAACGGTTGGCAGCATTCCTGTTTTCATGGCGTCCACGCCGATGCCGTCCGTAATTGTTGCAAGCTGGGCGCGGATTGTATCAGTATCGATCGGGAATACCTGATGGTCCCAGCTGTTGTTTGGGTCCATCGCAACGATCACCGTTAAGGCGGTCATCCCGTATACGTTTTTTTCTTGAAATGTTTTTAAATCAGCTTGAATCCCAGCACCGCCGCTTGAATCTGAGCCGGCAATGGTGAGTGCTTTTTGCATAGACATGTCTTGAACCTCCATCATGTTTTGTCTTTCATTATAGTTAGATTTTCTCTGTATCACAATATAGAAGATCTATAGGAATCATTTGACAATCTCAACGGGCTTTCGTAAAATGCTACATAAGAAAACTAGGTAGGGGTTTTGAGATGTTAAATCGTGAGCTGGTTAAGGGAAGCACGGTTATATTGGTATTGACGCTTCTGAACGAGCGGCCGATGTACGGCTATGAGCTTGTAAAAGAAATGGGAAGCCGCAGCGGAAATGAACTGCAGATGAAAGAAGGGACCTTGTATCCTTCTCTTCACAAGCTTGAACGCCAAGGGTATATTTCTTCCTACTGGGAGAAGCAGGAGAAAGGACCGGACCGCAAATATTACCGGATTACAGACGAGGGCAAAGAAGTGCTGGCGGAACGCACGAAGGAATGGAGCGTATTTTCAGCCATGATGGACCGAATACTGAAGTGGAGCGGACAAAATGGATAAAGAAACATATGTATCCGAAATCAAAAGCGGGCTTAAAGGGCTTCCTGAGGGTGAGGCGATGATAGAAGAGATTGAGAGCCATATTGAACATCATCTGTTTCGCTCTTTTCAGGAAGGAAAGAGTGAGGAGGAAGCTATGCAGACTTTATTGCAGGCGTTTGGAACACCAACTGACATTGTTTCTTCGTTTAAGAAAATACAGCCAGTAACGTTCCGTGCGTTTTTGATGTTCCATCTTTTCTGTAACAGTGCCCTATTCGCTGTCGGCATTGCGATTACAATAATGCATGTATGGCTTGAATCACCGTTTGTTCAAGCAGTATGGAAAGGCATTTCTGTTTCTGTTTGGCTGATCTTAGCTGCATATATGATCTACTGGGTGCTGATTGGGTATCAAGGCGTGAAGGAGTTTGGAAAACGCGGAGAAAAGCTTGTTCTACATACGATTCTGATCTCAATGGTGCCAAACGTCATTTTTATGCTTGTTTTTCTATTCAATGTAATTCCTGCTGCGCTGTTTCAATCCTTGTTGACACCTTGGTTTGTTGGAACTTGTGCTATTGCAACGCTGTTATTTCCGTTATTTGGCCGAATGGGCTGTTATATTGGCAGGCGTCAGCTTGCCTGATTTTTTAGATATATACATAGAATTTCTATGTAAAGGAGGTGTAGTTCGTGAGGATTAGCTCTTGTTTATATGGTTTTGTAGCTCATGGGGCAGTATTTTTGTTTACTGGTGGCTGCATGCTCTTGGCCATGGCAGCCAGCTTGCCTTTTGTTTTTCTGCTTGATTGGCTGCCTGATGTCGTCTTTACAGCAGGTGCCATTCTTACGCTGTTATGTTCATATGCTTATGTCTGGTTTTGGGCGGTCCGATTTGCATATAACCAGAAAATGCGCCTGTTTGAGGTTCAATTGGGGTCCTTTGTGTTGCTAGCCCTCATGATATCTTTGTTTTTATTGGATGGATCTAGTATGAAAGACATCATGATGAATTGGGACGATGCAGGCTGTGCTTTTGTGCCGCCGGCTTTTACATTTTTGTGTCTTTCTTATGCACTGGTGCTGCTGCCGGTCTATCAATCTAAGCTGTGGCGTCTTATCCTTCCGAATGGCGTCCGCATGAAAGATATCTTTCATGTCTTTGGAGATCTGATGCTGATCATGGTGCTTCTGATCGGAGCCACTTTGCTGTTTCTATCATTGTAGTATGCCGTTTCAGTAGGATATTCCCACTGATCTCCCGTCCAATATATGTTTTAATAGTACATGACTATGAAAATGAGAAGGAGAGCATCATGAAGATTTCTATCGTAATTGTGACCTATAATCGGATTCCGGCTTTGTGTGAGCTTTTGGAGTCGATTTCCCGCCAGACCTTGAAGCCGTATGAAATTATTATTGTGAATGATGCCGGGGAATCGGTCGTGCCGGTCAAAGCACTGTATCCGGAGCTACCGATTGCTGTCATCAATTTAGAAAAGAACTCGGGGCATGTGGCTGCGAGAAATGCCGGTGTAAAAGAGGCGTCTGGGGATTGCATTATGCTGTGTGATGACGATGATTTCTTTACGCCAGGGCATATCGAGAAAATGGCAAAGGAAATAGAAACGGCAGACTTCGTTCATTCTGATGCGGAAATAGTTTCGTTTGAAGAGAAAAACGGAACAAGGTATCCAGTGTCACGGAAATTGTTTGCTTATACCGCTGACTATGAGGATATGAGAGTGTTTTCTACATACGTGCCGTCGGGCAGCATGTACAGACGTTTTCTGCATGATGAAATCGGGTATTTCGATGCTGATGTGCACAATTACTGGGATTGGGATTTTTATCTGCGCGCAGCCAAGGATTACCGGGTGAAGCGTGTCCCTTGCGCCAGTGTGATTTATGCCTTCAGTGACGTGGGAGACAATCAGTCTGCGGACCTTGGCGCCAAGCGGAAGCAATATTTGGATCGTTTAAGTGAAAAGCACGGACTCGGGGAGCTGCCGACGAAAAACTTTGCCGTCCTGCTTGAAGAGCCTGAGATGAAGAGGCGGGAAGCAAAAAGTGAAATGGTTTGGGATGGCGAGCCTGTCTATTCCAGACTTCATCGTTCGTAAGGAGGCCTGAATCTTGAAACAGCTTTTACAAGACAGCTGGTGGAATCAGCTAAAGGAAGAGTTTGAGAAACCGTATTATCAAGAGCTCAGAGAGATGCTGAAGAGGGAATACGCGGAGCAAACGATTTATCCGGACAGCCGGGATATTTTCAACGCGCTGCATTATACATCATATGATGATGTCAAGGTCGTCATTTTGGGTCAAGATCCGTATCACGGGCCGGGACAGGCTCAAGGTTTAAGCTTCTCTGTCAAGCCCGGTGTAAAGCAGCCGCCTTCGTTAAAAAATATCTTTCTTGAGCTGCAGCAGGACATCGGGTGCAGCATCCCGAATCACGGGTCGCTTGTGAGCTGGGCAAAGCAAGGCGTTCTTTTGCTGAATACTGTGCTGACAGTAAGGCGCGGACAGGCGAATTCCCATAAGGGAAAAGGCTGGGAGCGACTGACGGACCGAATTATTGACGTGCTGAATGAAAGGGAGCGGCCGGTTATCTTTATTTTATGGGGACGGCATGCCCAAATGAAAAAAGAACGGATCGACACTTCCAAGCATTTTATCATTGAATCGACGCATCCCAGCCCGTTTTCGGCGAGAAACGGATTTTTCGGGAGCAGACCGTTTTCCCGGGCGAATGCCTATTTGGAGAAAATGGGAGAGGCGCCGATTGATTGGTGTATTAAGGATTTGTAAAAAGCGCAGGTGATCTGCGCTTTTTATTTGAGTATTTTTCGAATCATTCGCAGCCCGTTTTTGGAGGAAGGATAACGAAATGCGAAGTCGAAGCGGTTCGTTTGTTTGACGACGCTTTTTTTGTGCGTGAATGTGTTAAAACTGTCAAATCCGTGATAGCTGCCGATGCCGCTTTCCCCGACGCCGCCGAATGGCAAATACGGCGTCGCCACATGCATTAACGTATCATTGACACAGCCCCCGCCAAACGACAGATTTCCTAAAACAGCGCGCTCAATTTCTTTGTTTGTGGTGAAGAGATACAGGGCGAGCGGCTTAGGGCGCGATTGGACTTTCTCAATGACTTCCCCGATATTGCGGTATGTAAAGAGCGGAAGAATCGGCCCGAAAATCTCTTCCTGCATCACTGGAGAGTCATCCCTCACTTGTTCGAGAATGGTCGGCGCAATTTTGTGATGATTGGTATCAGATTGTCCGCCTGTGAGTGGGATGCCGTCATTCAGAAAGCTGAGCAGCCGCTGATAGTGCCGTTCACTGACGATTTTGCCGTACTGCGGATTCCGTTCCGGCTGAGGGCCGTAAAATTCTCTGATAGCACGCTTCATTTCTTCTGTGAGCTTCGTTTTGATGTCCTCGTGTACAAATAAATAATCCGGTGCGATGCAGGTTTGTCCCGCATTTGTAAATTTCCCGAAGACGATGCGTTTGGCGGCAAGCTGAATGTCAGCATCTTTATGGACGATGCAGGGGCTTTTGCCGCCGAGCTCCAAGGTTACGGGAATTAATTGTTTAGCGGCGGCCTCCATGACGACTTTTCCCACGGCTACACTGCCGGTAAAGAAAATGTAGTCAAAGGGCTGCTGTAATAATGCTGTGCTGACATCGGGCCCGCCTTCTGCCATAGCGACATAATCGGTCGGAAAAACGCTGCTGATGAGTTTGGAAAGAATAGCAGAAACAGCCGGCGTATATTCCGATGGCTTGAGAACGACCGTGTTCCCCGCCGCAATGGCTCCAATCAACGGAGAAAGCGCCAGCTGCAAGGGATAGTTCCAAGGCGCAATCACCAAAACGGTTCCATACGGCTCAGGGATGATGATGCTTTTGGAGCCTAGATGAGTCAACGGCGTTTTGACTCGTTTCGGCTTGGACCATTTTCTCAGCCGTTTCATGACAAAGCTGATTTCCTCCAAGACGATTCCGATTTCTGTTGAGTATGCTTCTTGCTCGGATTTATGGAGATCCTGGTAGAGAGCGGCTATGAGATCGGCTTCATGAGTTCTGACGGCTTGTTTCAGCTTTCGCAAAATGTTCAGTCTCGATTCAAGCGGTCTCGTATGTCCCGCCGCAAAATAGGCTTTATGCTTGCTGATGATAGAGGAGATGCTGTTCATTCCGTTTCTCCTTTTTGTAAGTTATGGTGATTTATTATGTGAAAAATCTCTTCTGCTTGTCAATCGCGCAAGGTTTGTCAGAAAAAATAACAAACTCATATCTGCGTTTACAGCAGGAATTTGATAAAATGCAGGAAGACAACATTTATTTTTTTGGAGGGTGCTTCATGAACATTCATATATCTGCTTTGATTCAAAAGATGGAAGAAGAGCTGAAAAAAGCAAAAACGGCTGAACGGGATGAGGAGCTGAAGCGTTATGTAGCGGTTGTCCGTTCTCTGTGTGATGTCGTGCTTGATCAGCCGGAGAACGCGAGCGCGTCCCGCATACAGCCGAGCGTTACGCCAAGTCCCGCCGCGCCGCCATCGACAGACCAGCTGATGATGGAAAAAATGATGGGGAGCGCGGGATTAAACAAATATCGAAAGCAAGAAAAAGAGAAGCAGGAAGAGGATGGAAACGGAGAGTCTTTATTTGATTTTTAAAGAGAGAGGTTGAGCTTACGTGAAATTGGTTCTTGGCGCGCTGCAATGGACAGCGTTTATTATTGCTGCGGCGATTGTTGTTCCGGTGGCGGTTGCCCAGTCGTTTCATCTGGATCACTCAGATTCTGCAAGATTGATTCAAAGCACTTTTTTTGTACTGGGAATTGCCGCCGTCATTCAGTGTTTGAAAGGCCACAGACTGCCGATCAATGAAAGCCCAGCCGGCTTGTGGTGGGGAGTGTATACGATTTACGCAGGGCTGACGGGAACTGTGTTTGCGACATATGGAGACACACTGCGGGGTTTGCAGGGAGCTCTTCTTGTAAGCGCTGTATGTTTCTTTTTGTTAAGTGTTTTCAAGGTCATTGACAGACTTGCAAAATTGTTTACTCCGGTTGTAACGGGCGTCTATTTATTACTTCTTGTCATGCAGCTGAGTCAGCCCATTATAAAAGGTATTCTCGGAATCGGTTATCGACAGGACGGGGTGGACGGTCTTGTATTTGGCCTGGCGCTTGTTGTGATCGCTGCCGCTTTTATAATGACAAATTCGAACATCATGTTTTTTAAGCAATATTCTATTTTATTAGCCTTGTTCGGCGGGTGGGTGCTGTTTGCGGCTGCCGGAGCGGCAAAGCCGATTGAAATGCCGGACCGGCTGTTTCAGCTGCCTTCCCTGTTTCCTTTTGGGACACCGTTATTTAACAGCGGCCTGATCATCACTTCTATTTTTATTACCATCTTGCTGATTGTGAATATGCTGGCGAGCATGAAGGTTGTGGACATCGCCGTGAAAAAATTCAGCAAACAGCCTGATGGAAAGCATCATGAACGCCATGCCGGTTTTGCCGCTTCATTCAGCCATCTGCTTAGCGGTTTGACGGGAGCTATTGCGCCTGTTCCGATTTCGGGAGCCGCGGGTTTTATTGAAACGACCAAAATGCCTTCTAAAAAACCGTTTATGCTCGGCAGTATTTTGGTTATCGTGATCAGCGTAATCCCGTTTTTTATGAATACGTTTGCGAGCCTGCCGTCACCCGTTGGATTTGCGGTGAATTTTGTTGTGTTCTCCGCAATGGGCGGTCTGGCCTTTGCCGAATTTGATTCGTATGAGAAAGAAGAATCAAAAAGGGTGCGGTCTATCATCGGCATCTCACTGCTGACAGGGGTCGGTATCATGTTTGTTCCTGAAACTGCGTTAAAGGGATTGCATCCGGTATTTATTTCTCTATTAAGCAACGGGCTCGTATTAGGGACGCTTGCTGCAATAGCAGCTGACCAGTTCCAGCTTTGGCGCAGGAGAAAATCCGACAATCTCGTGTCAACGGAGAACAAACATTGAATTTTGGTGCAGGTGCGATAAGATAAATGATATGAGTTTAACGAAAAGGCGGGAGAGATAGATGAAAGTTTTTATCATATTAGGGGCTATTAACGCCCTGCTTGCCGTGGGACTCGGAGCATTCGGCGCTCACGGATTAGAAGGGAAAATACCTGATAAATATCTTCAGGTTTGGCACACAGGCGTGCAGTATCATATGTATCACGCCCTTGGGTTATTCGTTGTCGCGTTTCTGGCTGATAAATTATCCGGCATAGGCAGTGTCACGACAGCCGGCTGGCTGATGTTTGCGGGAATTGTGCTGTTTTCCGGAAGCTTATATATTCTAAGTGTGACGCAAATCTCCATTCTTGGAGCGATCACCCCGCTCGGCGGTGTGGCGTTTATTATTTCTTGGATTATGATCGTTGTCGCAGCCGTCAAATATCTATAATCAAAAAAGCCAATCCTCATCATATGAGTGATTGGCTTTTTTCTTATCTTGGCGAATAGGACGCCATGGAATATGGATACGTATAAGCAATTTCTTCATCAAATGTAATGTAATCGAGGTAGATTGTCAGGAGCAGGTAGCGTGTTCCTGATTTCGGGTCGCTGATAATAATGTGATCCCGGCCCGCAGCTTCGATGACGCCGCGAAAAATCTTCGAGCCCCATTCCTTGCTGTTTTCAAATGTCATATAAATGGTGGCCGTTTTTCCCCGATTCAGGCGCAAAATATTCTCGATGTAAGATTCCTCAACAGGCAGCATGCCGGGAACGCTTTGGCCCGGTCCTGACGGTGTAGGCCCCGATGGAATTTGAAAACCGCCGCCCTGCTGCTGGCCCGGGAATCCAAATCCCTGCTGTCCTTGTTGTCCTTGCTGTCCCTGCTGCATTGGCATCATTGGCTGCATCCCCATTGGCTGCATTTGTGAGCCTTGGCCTTGCTGCGGGTACGGGTTGGCGCCAAACTGAGGCTGATACCCCTGCATATTATCAAATGCCTGCATTTGCTGATATTGATTTTTTTTCGGTTTCATATCGTTCCTCCTTTTTATGAAAACCATTCAAAACATGTTCTGGATGTATAGGTGAACGCTCCGCGATGACTCACCTCCGATGGAAAACGATCTTAGTCGCTGGTGCGATTTTTATCTCTTTCACCTTATGAGGCTGATGCTTGGATTATGCTGAAAAAGAACAGCGGACCGATCAGATTTCGCTCTGGGCAGCCGCTGTTTTTCAGAGACATACACAAACTTTTCGCATATTGGTTTGTATCCCTAGCGCAACTTGAGCATAAGCAACATAAGATAACGATAGTTTCAGGTGTGAAGTTCCAAGAAGGAGGTGTAGGATTTGCCTAAAGTATCAGTCATTATGACGAGCTATAACAAAAGCGATTATGTGGCAAAGTCCATTTCTAGCATACTCTCACAAACGTTTTCAGATTTTGAATTGTTTATTATGGATGACAACTCCAATGAAGAGACGCTGAATGTAATCCGTCCTTTTTTGAATGATAACCGAGTGCGTTTTTATCAAAGCGATATATCTGGAGTGAAGGAAAGAACAGAAAAAACGAGATACGCGGCACTGATCAATCAGGCGATTGAGATGGCGGAGGGTGAATATATCACCTATGCGACGGATGACAACATCTATATGCCGGACCGCCTCCTGAAAATGGTGCGGGAGCTCGATACCCATCCTGAAAAGGCTGTGATTTACTCAGCCTCCAAAACCTATCATTTAAACGAGAATCGCGACATTGTAAAAGAAACTGTCAGGCCTGCCGCTCAAGTGACATGGAACGCACCGTGCGCAATTGATCATTGCTCGGTGATGCACAGGTATTCGGTGCTTGAGAAGGTAAAGGAGAAGTTTGGCTCCTATTGGGATGAAAGCCCGGCGTTTTACCGTATAGGAGATGCGCGATTCTTTTGGAGAGTCAATCATTTTTATCCGTTTTACCCACTGGATGAGGAGCTGGACCTGAATTATATTACCGACCAATCGATTCACTTTCAGCTGTTTGAATCAGAAAAAAATGAATTTGTCAGGAACCTTCCTCCGCAGCGAAATTGCCGAGAGCTGCGTGAATCATTAAAAAAGCTTGGAATGGGGTGAGAGCTTGTCGGCCTATTTAAGCAATTATTGGGTGCTGTACCGGAAGTACGTGGAGCTTTTTGACAAACTTCGCTACAAAGGGATTCCGCTTGGGCTTATCAGTAATTTTTATCAATACATCAGCCCTGAGCTGAGGGTGATGATGGAAGAAGAACCGGAATTATTCGGATCGGTGGATCAGCATATCGATGAGGGACAGATTCAGCCGTTTTTTGAAGAAAGAATCCAAAAAATCGTTAAAACAAATGACAAACCTGTTAAAGGGAAAGTCATTTTGCACTTTGATTACCTGCGTTTTTCAAACGAAAATTACTATCAATTTGATCCTGAAAAAACGGCTGTTTTGGCCAGATGGAGTTTGCCGCATTATTGTGATCTGCCTGTAATTAGCAAGCGGGAGATTGCGGATTCATGCCAAAAAGGCGATTCGAAGCAGTATCTCGAAACAGCCTGTTCGCTTCTCGCCCCTTATGATGATCACCCGGCATTTGGTGATCAAGCGTTTCGCGACCGGCTTTTCAAAGATATTCCTTTATTTATAGAGGCCATTGATACAGTTGATGCGCTGTTTGAACAGGAAAAGATTTCAGCTGTTATTGTCGGAACGGCAGAAGACATTTACAGCAGGGTGCTCGCTCTCATGTGTCAAAGAAAAGGGGCCGTCAGCATTTGTCTTCAGCATGGCGCATTGATGGGAGATGAAGCCTTCATTCCTGTTTTTACAACCTATCAAGCTGTTTTTGGTGCGTATGAAGCAGAGTGGTTCATACGAAAAGGCTGTAAACCCGAGCAGATTCTCGTAACGGGACATCCCCGCTTCGATCAGATTTTTAACAGAACGCCTATGGATATGTCCATATTCTATCGAAAACTTGCTTTTCAGCCGACTAAAAAAATTGTGCTCATTGCCACTCAGCCCTTTTCAGAAGACTTTTATTCCGGTGTGCTGCAGGGGCTTTCTGATCAGAAGCAGCTGCAGATCATTATCAAACCCCACCCGTGGGAAATCGGAAAAAACAAGCTTGATCTGTATCACGAGGCGGCGAAAAAACATAAAGCATGCAGAGTCATCAAAAAGGAGCTGGAGCTTTATGATTTGCTGCCGTATGCTGATGCCGCAGTGACGCAGACCTCGACAGTCGGTCTTGAAGCCATGCTGTTTCAAAAGCCTGTGCTGATCGGAAAATCGTCCGGAAATCGCTCGTATCCGTATTATGAGTCTCTTGGCGATTTTATGTTTGACCAGCCGGATGAACTGGTGCACACCTTGGTTGAAGTTCTTCGAAGTCCCGACGTGCATCAAAAAGCAGAAGAGGCGCGCCTGGCATTCATAGCGGCTAATTATCCGGTGGCAGAATCAACAAATGCTTTATTTGCGGAACTGAAAGCCAAAACAGGGGTTGATTACAGGCGGGAAGATACTGAATAAAATGATAGGAGCGCAAAGAAATGGTGCAAAAGAGAAATCATTTTCTCCCTTACTCATTGCCGTTAATCGGTAAGGAAGAAATTCAGGAGGTTACAGAAACGCTTGAATCGGGATGGCTTTCTAAAGGCCCGAAGGTTCAGCAGTTTGAAAAAGAGTTTGCCGCGTTTGTCGGGGCGAAGCACGCCGTGGCGGTGAATTCATGTACCGCAGCTTTATTTTTGGCTTTGAAAGCAAAAGGGATCGGGCCCGGGGACGAGGTCATTACCTCTCCGCTTACGTTCAGCTCGACCGCCAATACGATTATTCATACGGGAGCGACGCCTGTGTTTGCGGATATTGACGAAAACACGCTCAATATTGACCCGGTAAAGCTTGAGGCGGCCGTCACACCGCGAACGAAAGCAGTTGTGCCCGTCCACTTTGGCGGGCAGTCCTGCGATATGGATGCAATATTGGCTGTTGCCCAAAATCATGGTTTATTCGTGCTGGAGGATGCGGCACATGCGGTATATACGACTTATAAGCAAAGAATGATCGGTTCTATCGGGGATGCAACGGCATTCAGCTTTTACGCCACCAAAAACCTCGCGACAGGGGAAGGCGGCATGCTGACGACTGATGATGAGGAGCTTGCCGATAAGATCCGGGTGCTAAGCCTTCACGGCATGAGTAAAGCCGCATGGAACCGTTATTCTTCAAATGGCAGCTGGTACTATGAAGTCGAATCGCCCGGCTATAAGATGAATATGTTTGATTTGCAGGCGGCCCTCGGACTTCATCAGCTGAAACGGCTGGATGATATGCAGAAACGGAGAGAAGAGATTGCCGGCCGCTATCAAACCGCTTTTCAGCAGATTCCTGGGCTGATCACGCCGTTTGTCCATGATGACGGCAGGCACGCCTGGCATCTATATGTTCTGCAAGTTGATGAAAAAAAAGCCGGGGTTACGCGCAGCGAAATGATTACGGCTTTAAAGGATAAATACAATATCGGCACTAGCGTTCATTTTATTCCAGTACACATTCATCCGTATTATCAAAAGCAATTTGGATATAAGGAAGCGGACTTTCCGAATGCCATGAATTACTATAAACGAACCCTTTCTCTCCCGCTCTATCCATCAATGTCTGACGACGATGCAGATGATGTCATTGAAGCTGTGCGGGATATCGTAAAAGGGGCTGATTAAGTGTATACGGTAAAAGAAAATGTCTCCAAAGAGTTGATTGAGGAATTTCTCCAAAGCAGAAAGCTTACACTGGATGTTCCGTATCAATTTTCCCTCGGCCTTTTTGAAAACAGCAGGCTCCAAGGTGTATTGCTTTACGAAGATTCTTTGTGGGAAAGCAAGGTGCTTCAGAAGAAAGTCATCAACGTCAAACTTCTTGCGGCAAATAGTACCGGGCAGCTAAAGAGGCTGTTTGAAGCTTTTTATACTGTACGCCAAATGGATGAAACGGATTTTATCTTTGTCCGTGTTCCGGCTGAAGATATCGGAGCCGCGCATGTGATACAGCAGCAGCCATCCTCTTACTTTGTCGGGAGTTTGCTGAAGCTGGCGATGCCTCCGTCTTTTTATGACAAAACACCGCCATTTTTTGAACTGGGCCCACCTGAGCCCGGAGACACAGAAGCGATATGTGAGCTGGCCCGAGACTCGTTTACAAAAAGCAGATATTTTCAGGATCCTCATCTCAGCCGCGATGCAGCAAACAAAATATTTCAGGAGTGGACACGAAACAATCTGAATGGAAGGGCGGCGGTCAATATTGTCGCTAAACACAATGGCGAGGTCATCGGCTATCTTCAGGGCTTATCAAGAGATGATGAATGCATTCTCGATTTGATGGCTGTAAAGCCGGGATTTGAAGGAAAACGTATTGCGTTTCATTTATTGGCGAATCTCATAGAACAACCGGAGACCCAGAAGCATAGAACGGTAACAGCGGGGACGCAGCTCCACAATGTAAGGGCGATCCGCCTTTATGAACGAATGGGCTTCACCGCTGAACAATCGTATTACTATTATCATATTTGGCCGGGCAAGGAGGCGAAATAATGGCAGCGTTTCAGATCGCGAATAAAACTGTAGGCAAAGACGCTCCTGTTTTTATTATTGCTGAGGCGGGGATTAATCATGACGGGAAGCTTGATCAGGCTTTTGCGCTGATAGACGCCGCGGCGGAAGCGGGAGCGGATGCCGTGAAATTTCAAATGTTCCAAGCTGATAGGATGTACCAGAAAGATCCTGGTTTGTACAAGACGGCAGCGGGCAAGGACGTCTCTATTTTTTCTTTGGTTCAATCTATGGAAATGCCCGCTGAGTGGATTTTACCGCTATTGGATTACTGCCGCGAAAAGCAGGTGATCTTTTTAAGTACGGTATGTGACGAGGGGTCAGCTGATTTGCTTCAGTCTACCTCGCCGAGCGCTTTTAAAATCGCATCCTATGAAATTAACCATCTTCCACTGCTCAAATATGTCGCCCGGCTGAACAGGCCGATGATTTTCTCGACAGCCGGAGCTGAAATTTCTGATGTTCACGAAGCTTGGCGCACCATCAGGGCAGAGGGAAACAATCAAATTGCCATAATGCATTGTGTGGCGAAATACCCTGCACCGCCGGAGTACAGCAACCTCAGCGTCATTCCGATGCTTGCCGCCGCTTTTCCTGAGGCAGTAATCGGCTTCTCCGATCATAGCGAGCATCCGACAGAAGCGCCGTGTGCCGCGGTTCGGCTCGGAGCAAAACTGATAGAAAAGCATTTTACGATCGATAAAAATCTGCCGGGTGCCGACCACTCGTTTGCATTAAATCCGGATGAATTGAAAGAAATGGTCGATGGCATCAGGAAAACGGAAGCTGAGCTGAAACAGGGGATCACAAAGCCGGTCTCTGAAAAACTGCTTGGCAGTTCATACAAAACAACGACCGCCATCGAAGGAGAAATCAGAAATTTTGCATATAGAGGCATTTTTACAACAGCTCCGATTCAAAAAGGTGAAGCCTTTAGTGAAGACAATATCGCAGTGCTTCGGCCCGGACAAAAGCCGCAGGGGCTGCACCCGAGATTTTTTGAACTGCTGACCAGCGGTGTTCGGGCTGTAAGAGACATTCCGGCCGACACAGGCATTATCTGGGATGACATTTTACTGAAGGACAGCCCGTTTCATGAGTGATATTCTCTTTATCATTCAGGCAAGAATGGGTTCAACAAGGCTTCCGGGAAAAGTGCTTCGGCCGCTCGGATCGAATCGTTTACTTGACATTCTCGTTCACCGTGTCCGGAAAAGCGCGTTTTACCAAAAGGATCGGGATAATCTTGTCATCGCCACGTCTGACAAAGAAACTGACGACATATTAGAGGCGCACTGTATCAAACAAGGCTTTCGTGTTTTCCGCGGGAGCGAAGAACGTGTCCTCGATAGGTTTGTGAAGGTCATAGAAGCTGTTAAACCGTCAGTCATCATCCGGTTAACAGGTGATAATCCGTTTGTCGATCCTGAGCTGCTCGATGTAATGATTCAGGCGCATTTTGATCAAGGCTCGGATTATACGTATATCCTGAATGCCCCATTAGGGATTTGCGGCGAAGTGGTCAACGCCAACCTGTTAATTGACATCAGCCGTATTCAGGCTTTGGAGGATCAATATCAGGAGCATGTCACGTTATATATAAGGAATCATCCAGCTCTTTATCGTGTTCAGTTTTTAGAGGCGCCGGAACGATTTCGCGCCCCTCAATATCGGCTGACCATTGATACAAAGGAAGACTATGAATCGATAAAGGCCCTCTATCAAAAAGCAGGCGAGCGCCCCGATGTATCCGCCTCAGAGCTTATCACCCTTCTGAACCGGAACCCCGATGCGGCAACCGAACGAGAGGCTGACTAGCCATGCATGTTGGGATCTTCGCAGACGGCGGCTATGAAAAGGGAATGGGCCATGTTGTCCGGATGAAGAGGCTTGCGGAGGTGCTCAAACAGCGATGCTTGATTACGTTTTATACGAATCAGGAGTCTGAAGCGTTTCTTCATGAAGAGCATTGGCGTGTCATCGTAAAGCCGGAGCTGCAGCAGCACGAATTTATTCTCCGGGAAATAAAAAGCAAGAAGCTTGATTTGCTTTTGTTTGATATTCTAGGCGTGCCTGCAGAGCTGTTAAAGAAAATAAAGACGGAGACAGATGCGAAAATTGTTCTTTTTGAAGAGAAAAACGGTAAATCGATTCAATATAGTGACGCAGTCATTAACGGAATTTACGGTCACATCAGAAGCAGGGTGTACGTTCAGGGAAACACACGCATCTATGAAGGTCCGGACTATCTTATTCTTCACCCCGCCTTTCAGGCCGCAAGAGAGGATTACACACTTAAGAAAGACTGTCGCAATATCCTTGTTGCATTAGGAGGAAGTGATCCGAAGCAGCTTATTTTTAAAGTGCTGGCTGCCGCTGATCAAGTCCCCGACATAAAAGACAAAAACATAATGTTTGTAATGGGGAGCGCTTCACCGCATCAAGAGGCAGTCCGAAAGCGGATCGAAAAGAAGCCGCAGTACAAGATGATCGAACAGACAAATGATATGGCAGGTTTGATGAAACAAGCGGACGCAGCCATTGTCGCCGGCGGCATCTCTCTATATGAAGCCATTTGCATCGGCGTGCCGTGCCTTGTTCTTTCTCAGGTTGAGCATCAAACGGCTACAGCCAAAACATTTGCTGACCAAGGCGCCGCTCTTGATCTTGGCTTAGGTGAGCTTGTACCGGATGAAACACTCATCTATCAGATGTCGCGCATTATGAGCAGCTATCCTCTTCGCCTTTCTTTGCACAAGGGAGGAAGGCCGCTCGTGGATGGCAAAGGCATTATGCGGGTAACAGCTATTCTTCAAGAATTATATGAACAAGAGATATAAAAATGCATGTAAGGAAGTGTTAATGTGAAAGGTGTTATTTTAGCCGGAGGAAACGGCTCACGCCTTATGCCCTTAACGAAAGCCGTCAACAAGCATTTGCTTCCTGTAGGCCCGTATCCGATGATATACTGGTCGATTATGAAGCTGGAGGAAGCCGGAATAAAAGACATTTTACTCATCAGTCAAAAAGAGCATATGCCGCAATTTTACAAACTGCTTGGGAACGGGGAAGAGCTTGGCGTTACTATCACTTATCAAGTACAGCCGGCAGCATCGGGCATTTCGGATGGGCTGTCTTATGCAAAGCGCTTTACGAAAAAAGAGTCTTTCATTTTATTATTAGGTGATAATATTTTTGAAGATTCATTAAAGCCTTATACAGAACGCTTTGAACAGCAGGGGAAAGGAGCAAAAGTGCTTCTGAAAGAAGTTGATGACCCGGAACGTTTCGGGATTGCTGAGATTGATGAGAAAAACAAGCGGATTCGTTCCATCATCGAAAAGCCCGAACAGCCACCGACCAACCTTTGTGTTACCGGCATTTATATGTATGATGCAGAGGTGTTTTCGTATATTGAACAAATATCACCATCAAAGCGCGGCGAGCTGGAAATCACCGATGTGAATAATCTATACATCGAAAACAGCCAGCTTACGTATGATGTGTTATCAGGCTGGTGGGTAGATGCCGGAACTCACGAATCGCTTTATCTCGCTTCCCAGCTTGTACACCAGGCTTTACGGAAAGGACAGGACGAAAAGTGATGGCAAAATCATATTTAATTACAGGCGGGGCCGGCTTCATCGGGCTCACGTTTACAAAGCTCATGCTGAGGGAAACGGATGCGCGCATTACCGTTTTAGATAAACTGACGTACGCCAGCCACCCGGAGGAAATGGAAAAATTAAAGCAAAACAGCCGTTTTCGCTTTGTAAAAGGGGACATCAGCGTTCAGGAGGATATCGACCGCGCGTTTGATGAGACCTACGATGGCGTCATTCACTTCGCAGCAGAATCGCATGTGGACAGAAGCATTTCCCAAGCAGAGCCGTTTATCACCACAAATGTCATGGGGACATACCGATTGGCGGAAGCGGTCTTGAAAGGAAAAGCCAAGAAGCTGATTCATATTTCAACAGATGAGGTGTACGGGGATTTAAAAGCGGATGATCCCGCGTTTACAGAAACGACGCCGCTTTCTCCTAATAACCCATACTCAGCCAGCAAAGCAAGCTCAGATTTGCTCGTGTTGTCTTATGTGAAAACCCACAAGCTTCCGGCCATCATTACACGATGCAGCAACAATTACGGACCTTATCAGCACAGCGAAAAAATGATTCCGACGATTATCCGTCATGCGAAGCAGGGCCTACCTGTTCCGCTCTATGGCGATGGACTCCAGATCCGAGACTGGCTGTTTGCGGAGGATCATTGCCGCGCAATCAAACTGATTTTAGAAAAAGGAAACGACGGCGAGGTGTATAACATCGGCGGCGGAAATGAACGCACGAATAAAGAGCTGGCGAGTGTCATTTTGAAACATCTGGGCTGTGAGGAATTGTTCGCCCACGTGGAAGACCGAAAAGGGCATGACCGGCGCTATGCGATCAATGCATCAAAGCTGAAAAACGAACTGGGCTGGCGGCAGGAAGTGACGTTTGAAGAAGGCATTGCGCGTACGATTCAGTGGTATACAGACAATGACCGATGAGAAGGTGATCTGATTGACAAAGGTATTGGTGACTGGGGCGGGAGGACAGCTTGGCTTGGAACTATGCCGCCAGCTGAAGCAAGCCGGATATGAGGTCATTGCGTTAACAAAGAAGATGATGAACATTGCTGACCAGCGCTCAGTACGGCATTCGTTTGGCCATTATCAGCCGGATATCGTGGTCAATAGCGCCGCGTTTACGTCGGTTGATCAATGCGAGAAAGAGCTTGATAAAGCGTACTTGATTAACGGAATCGGCGCTTATTATACAGCGCTTGAGTCAACCCGCATCGGAGCTCAATATGTTCATATCAGCACGGACTATGTATTCAATGGGAAAGGAACCCAGCCATATAGGGAAGACGATCCCCTCGATCCGAAAACCATTTATGGCAAAAGCAAAAGGCTCGGAGAAGAACTGATACGATTAACGACAAAAGACAGCACAATCATCAGAACATCGTGGGTGTACGGACATGGCGGCAGTAATTTCGTTGAAACCATGCTGAAGCTTGCTGAAACGAAACAAGAGCTTCGGGTTGTCAGCGATCAAATTGGTTCGCCGACTTATACGAAGGATTTAGCAGAAGCGGTCATCAAGCTGTTCAGCCATCCGCCGGGCATCTATCATGTCAGCAATTCAGGCATATGCAGCTGGTATGAGTTTGCGACGGCAATTATGGAAGAAAGCGGGCTGGAAACAGCCATTTTGCCTGTAACGACAGAGGAATACGGGAACAAAACGCCCCGCCCGGCATACTCTGTGCTGAGCCATCGGGCTATTGAAGAAGCCGGCATCCGCCCCCGCCACTGGCGGGAAGCGTTACGAGAGTATTTGCAGGAAAGGAGCAGTGCGTGTGATTGATGGAGTCAAGGTGAAAAAATTGATGAAGCATAGCGATGACAGAGGCTTTTTTGCTGAGCTGGTCCGGGACGATGAGAATCTCCTTGAGCATTTTGGGCAGGCCTCTTGGTCGAAAAGCTATCCGGGTGTGATTAAGGCATTTCATTATCATGAGAAGCAGGATGATCTCTGGTTCTTCCCAACCGGCCACGCTCAGGTTGTCCTATACGATCTTCGAGAGGATTCAAAGACAAAAGGAGAAACGGACGTCTATTATATGGGCGAAGACAACCCGATGCTGTTATTAATCCCAAAAGGGGTGGCTCACGGATATAGAGTGCTGGGAGAGACACCGCTGACAATTATCTATTTTACCACCATGTCGTATAACCCGGATCAGCCTGATGAAAAAAGAATTCCGTGGAATGATGAGACGATCGGTTTTAACTGGAACACTGAATTCAGATAAAAATAGGAACGTGATCAATCGAAGAGCAGAGGCATCTTCGACTTTTTTTTCCCTTTTTTAAAATAGGATAAAAGATAGAAAATGTCGGGCGGATGTTACTAGAAAAAGAGAGAGAAATCGTCCATTTGAACCTTGTATAAACAGGAAGGAATTCTCATTGAATTCCAAGTGTTAATATTCCTTAAAAAACATTTACTTCCATGGAAAATGATGATAGATTAATTTTTAAGAAAAAGAACTGGTAATTCGCGAATTATGAAAAAGCGCTTTTTCTGCAGAGGACGCTCTGGCCAAATTTCAACAATCAATTAGGGGGAAATGTCATGCTAAAAAGAACTTCATTCGTATCTTTATTATTCATCAGTTCAGCTGTTTTACTATCAATCTTACTTCCTTCGGGCCAAGCTCATGCACAGTCTGCATCAATCGAGGCAAAAACAATTAACAGCACGAAAGAGTGGACCACTTCTGATATTGAAGTGACATATAAACCAAATGCGGTGCTTTCTCTCGGAGCGGTAGAATTTCAATTTCCTGACGGGTTTCATGCTACGACAAGAGATTCAGTGAATGGAAGAACACTGAAAGAAACACAGATTTTAAACGATGGAAAAACAGTCAGACTCCCGCTTACGCTTGATTTGTTAGGCGCATCCGAATTTGACCTCGTCATGGTGCGTAAAACTCTTCCTCGCGCAGGCACTTACACGATTAAAGGCGATGTAGTAAACGGTTTGGGAATCGGCAGTTTTTATGCTGAAACGCAGCTGGTGATTGATCCCCGTTAATCGATAGATTTGTAGTCAGAGACTGAGATGTTTTCAGTCTCTTTTTTTGTGGATTCAAAAGCTGGTATGGATCTTGCATGATGATAAGGGTGAATCCAATGAAGAAAGGAATTGGCGGGCTGATTTTTTAAAGCGCTTACATTACAGCCGGCCAAAAAAACAATGAGGTGAAAAAGATGTCAGCAAAGCAAGTCTCGAAAGATGAAGAAAAAGAAGCTCTTAACTTATTTCTGTCTACCCAAACAATCATTAAGGAAGCCCTTCGGAAGCTGGGTTATCCGGGAGATATGTATGAACTCATGAAAGAGCCGCAGAGAATGCTCACTGTCCGCATTCCGGTCAAAATGGACAATGGGAGCGTCAAAGTGTTCACAGGCTACCGGTCACAGCACAATGATGCTGTCGGTCCGACAAAGGGGGGCGTTCGCTTCCATCCAGAAGTTAATGAAGAGGAAGTAAAGGCATTATCCATTTGGATGACGCTCAAATGCGGGATTGCCAATCTTCCTTACGGCGGCGGGAAGGGCGGTATTATTTGTGATCCGCGGACAATGTCATTTGGAGAACTGGAAAGGCTGAGCAGGGGGTATGTCCGTGCCATCAGCCAGATCGTCGGTCCGACAAAGGATATTCCAGCTCCCGATGTGTACACCAATTCGCAGATTATGGCGTGGATGATGGATGAGTACAGCCGGCTGCGGGAATTCGATTCTCCGGGCTTTATTACAGGTAAACCGCTTGTTTTGGGAGGATCGCAAGGACGGGAAACGGCGACGGCACAGGGCGTCACGATTTGTATTGAAGAGGCGGTGAAGAAAAAAGGGATCAAGCTGCAAAACGCGCGCATCATCATACAGGGCTTTGGAAACGCGGGTAGCTTCCTGGCCAAATTCATGCACGATGCGGGCGCGAAGGTGATCGGGATTTCTGATGCCAATGGCGGGCTCTACAACCCAGACGGCCTTGATATCCCTTATTTGCTCGATAAACGGGACAGCTTCGGTATGGTCACCAATTTATTTACTGACGTCATCACAAATGAGGAGCTGCTTGAAAAGGATTGCGATATTTTAGTGCCTGCCGCGATCTCCAATCAAATCACAGCCAAAAACGCACATAACATTCAGGCGTCAATCGTCGTTGAAGCGGCGAACGGCCCGACAACCATTGATGCCACTAAGATCCTGAATGAAAGAGGCGTGCTGCTTGTGCCGGATATCCTGGCGAGTGCCGGCGGCGTCACGGTTTCTTATTTTGAATGGGTGCAAAACAACCAAGGATATTATTGGTCAGAAGAAGAGGTTGCAGAAAAACTGAGAAACGTCATGGTCAGCTCGTTCGAAACAATTTATCAAACAGCGGCAACACATAAAGTGGATATGCGTTTGGCGGCTTACATGACGGGCATCAGAAAATCGGCAGAAGCATCGAGATTCCGCGGATGGGTGTAATTTGAGAAGCCTCCGCAAAATAATTTTGCATTTGTTTTTTGCGTAAAGAGCAAAAATCGCAAAATAAATTTGCGTTCAAGATCGGAAAAAGAGAAAGGTGATCACCTGTTAGACAAATTTCTGTTCGATTCAACAAGTTTTTTCAGCAAAAGACAAGAAAATGGCATGATTCTTGCATTTTTATTCATATGCGAAGATATATTTCATAACACGAGGGGGACTACATATGACAGTCACATACGCGCACGAACCATTTACCGATTTTACGGAAGCAAAGAATAAAACTGCATTTGGGGAGTCATTGGCCTTTGTAAACACTCAGCTCGGCAAGCATTATCCGCTTGTCATAAATGGAGAAAAAATTGAAACGGACCGCAAAATCATTTCTATTAACCCGGCAAATAAAGAAGAGATCATTGGGTACGCGTCTACAGCGGATCAAGAGCTTGCTGAAAAAGCGATGCAAGCCGCATTGCAGGCATTTGATTCCTGGAAAAAACAAAGACCGGAGCACCGCGCGAATATTCTCTTTAAGGCAGCGGCTATTTTGCGCAGAAGAAAGCATGAATTTTCAAGCTATCTTGTGAAGGAAGCGGGAAAACCGTGGAAGGAAGCAGATGCGGACACGGCTGAAGCGATAGACTTTTTAGAGTTCTACGCGCGCCAAATGTTAAAGCTCAAGGAAGGGGCTCCGGTGAAGAGCCGTGCTGGCGAGTTCAATCAATATCATTACGAAGCGCTTGGCGTCGGCATCGTCATTTCTCCATTTAACTTCCCGCTCGCGATTATGGCGGGAACAGCGGCGGCAGCGATTGTGACAGGAAATACGATTCTCTTAAAACCGGCTGACGCAGCCCCGGTAGTGGCAGCAAAATTTGTCGAGGTCATGGAGGAAGCGGGTCTGCCAAACGGCGTTCTGAATTACATTCCGGGAGATGGAGCGGAGATCGGTGACTTCTTAGTTGAGCATCCGAAGACACGGTTTGTCTCATTTACAGGTTCCCGTGCAGTCGGCTGCCGGATTTATGAGCGAGCCGCCAAAGTGCAGCCGGGCCAAAAATGGCTCAAACGGGTAATTGCAGAAATGGGCGGAAAAGACACAGTGCTTGTCGACAAGGACGCTGATCTTGACCTTGCTGCATCCTCTATCGTGTATTCAGCATTTGGATATTCAGGACAGAAGTGTTCTGCGGGCTCCCGCGCGGTCATCCATCAGGATGTTTATGATGATGTGGTGGAAAAAGCTGTGGCGCTGACCAAAACGCTGACTGTCGGCAATCCAGAAGATCCTGATACGTATATGGGTCCCGTGATTCATGAAGCATCCTACAACAAAGTGATGAAATACATTGAAATCGGCAAATCTGAAGGCAAGCTATTGGCCGGCGGAGAAGGCGATGATTCAAAAGGCTACTTTATTCAGCCGACGATCTTTGCAGATGTTGATGAAAACGCCCGCTTGATGCAGGAAGAAATTTTCGGTCCGGTTGTTGCGATTTGCAAAGCGCGTGATTTCGATCATATGCTGGAGATTGCCAATAACACGGAATACGGATTAACAGGTGCGCTTCTGACGAAAAACCGTGCGCACATTGAACGGGCACGCGAGGATTTCCATGTCGGAAACCTATATTTTAACAGAGGATGTACCGGAGCAATTGTCGGCTATCAGCCGTTCGGCGGTTTTAATATGTCAGGAACAGACTCAAAAGCAGGCGGTCCCGATTACTTAATTCTTCATATGCAAGCCAAAACAACGTCCGAAGCTTTTTGATTTGAGAGAAATAAAATCGTGCGATTCTTTAGCGGATCGCACGATTTCAACTTTTTGATCAGGAGGACAATTTATGCAGTATACAAAAATCAGTCACATGAATCCGGCTGAAAGAGTGGAGGCGCTGACAGCATCTCTGGTCAGCCTCAGCAGCGTGAACGGCACCGTTGGAGAAGGGACAAAAGCAGATTTCATCAAAGAAGTGATCACGAGCTATCCTTATTTTCAGGAAAACCCCAGTCATGTGTGGGAACAGGCCATTCCCAATGACCCATACAATCGCAAAAATATTTTTGCGTTTATTAAAGGACATGGAGAAAGCCGTAATACAGTCATTTACCATGCCCATCTGGATACAGTTGGAATCGAAGATTTCGGCCCTTTAAAGGATATCGCTTTTGATTGTGAGAAATTGGCCGAGTATTTCAGCCGCTATGAGTTCGATCAGGATGTTCAGCGGGATGCCAAATCAGGCGAGTGGATGTTCGGAAGAGGATCTGTCGATATGCAAAGCGGCATCGCCGTGCATTTAGCCAATCTCCTGCATTTTTCGGAGAACCTTGAGACGTTGCCGGGAAATGTATTGTTTATGGCCAATTCCGATGAGGAGAGCCAGCATTCTGGCATTCTTGCCAGCATTTCAGAGCTGAACCGGCTAAAAAAAGAAAAACAGCTTCACTATTTGGCTGCTATTAATACGGATTTTATTACCCCGCTTTACGATGGTGATCAGACAAGATATATCTATACCGGAGCCGCGGGAAAACTGCTGCCTTGCTTTTACATTTACGGGCGTGAAGTCCATGTTGGCGATACACTGGCAGGAATTGACCCAAATTTAATTTCATCTGAAATCACAAGCCGTCTCCACAATAACATCCATCTGGCAGAAAAGGTTGAAGGGGAGTTGGTTCTGCCCCCATCCTGTTTGTATCAGCGTGATAACAAGGAATCCTATAATGTGCAAACGGCTGTCAGCACCAGCTTGTACTTCAATTGTTTTATTTATGAAAGAACAGCAAAAGAAATGATGGATTTGCTTATTGAAGTCACTGAGGAAGCATGCCGAGAGACAGAACAAAAATTATCAGATTATTATGAAGAATATGCAAAAAGAGCCAACCTGCCAAAGAAACATTTATCATGGGACATTCAAGTGTATAGCCTGGAGCAATACTTAGAAAAGCTGAGAAACCGGGGGATAGATCCCGAGCAGTGTATCGAGCAGACATTCAAAGCCAACGAGCACCTTGAACTTCGCATGAGATGCTTTCAGGCAATCGAAGAGCTTCAAAAGCTTGACCCCGATCAAGGCGCAAAAGTCATTCTATTTTACGCACCTCCTTACCTGCCGCATAACTATTTGAAAGAAGATAGCGCAAGAGATCAGCTTTTGCAGCATGTGATTAAAGAAGCAGCTGACAAAACCGCTGAATGACAGGCGAAACATTTGTCTTCAAAAAGTTTTTCCCCTACTTGGCAGACGGCAGTTTTTTATCACTGCACGAAACCGATGGCGAAATTGATTCTTTTATCAGGAACTTCCCTGGGTGGAATATGATTGGGACCATTCCGTTCAAAGACATACGCAAGCTGAATATTCCATCCATTAATATGGGCGTGTACGGAAAAGACGGCCATAAATGGACAGAACGAGTCTATAAACCGTACACATTTCATGTATTGCCTCTCCTCATACAGCAAACCACCGTTCATCTTTTGCAAAGCTACCGGATGACCATCACGGCAAAAGAACCAAAGGGGGAAGGATGATGCAGAATCATAAAAATGAATTGCAGCGCAGCATGAAAAGCAGGCATTTGTTTATGATTGCTTTGGGAGGGGTGATTGGCACTGGGCTGTTTCTAGGCTCTGGCTTTACCATTAGCCAGGCGGGACCGCTCGGCGCCATTGCCGCTTATATCATCGGCGGATTTTTAATGTATCTCGTCATGCTTTGTTTAGGAGAATTGGCTGTTGCCATGCCGGTGGCCGGATCGTTTCAGGCCTACGCCACTAAATTTCTGGGACCGTCGACAGGCTTTATGATTGGCTGGCTGTATTGGTTCAGCTGGGCGAATACAGTGGGGTTAGAGCTGACGTCAGCAGGCATTTTGATGCAAAGGTGGCTGCCCTCCGTTCCGATCTGGATATGGTGCCTCGTGTTCGGCATCGTCATCTTTTTGATTAATGCGCTCTCTGTCAGAAGCTTTGCAGAAATGGAATTTTGGTTTTCAAGCATCAAAGTGGCGGCGATCATATTATTTATTGTGATTGGCGGAGCCGCTGTGTTTGGCTTGATTGACTTTAAAGGCGGACAGGAGACACCCTTTTTGTCTAACTTTATGACTGATAGAGGGCTTTTCCCTAATGGGGTGCTGGCCGTTATGTTTACGCTGGTCATGGTGAACTTCTCGTTCCAGGGTACGGAGCTTGTCGGCATTGCGGCAGGGGAAAGTGAAAGCCCGGAAAAAACACTGCCAAAGTCCATTCGAAATGTCATTTGGCGCACGCTGTTTTTCTTTGTGCTCGCTATGTTCGTCTTGGTTGCCATCCTTCCGTACAAAACGGCGGGGGTGATTGAAAGCCCATTTGTAGCGGTACTCGATCAAATCGGCATCCCATTTTCGGCAGATATCATGAACTTTGTCATCTTAACAGCCATTTTATCTGTTGCTAATTCGGGATTGTATGCGGCGTCGCGTATGATGTGGTCACTTTCATCAAATCAAATGGGTCCATCCTTTCTCACCAGACTGACAAAACAAGGCGTGCCGATGAATGCTCTGCTGATTACGCTAGGCATTTCAGGCTGTTCGCTGCTGACAAGTGTCATGGCCGCAGAAACAGTGTATTTATGGTGTATCTCAATCTCGGGCATGGTGACAGTTGTCGCGTGGATGTCCATTTGTGCGTCGCAATTTTTCTTTCGCAGACGTTTCCTTGCTGAAGGCGGAAATGTGAATGATCTGGAGTTCAGAACGCCGCTTTATCCGCTAGTCCCGATTCTCGGATTTTGTTTATATGGCTGCGTGTTGATCAGCCTTATTTTCATTCCGGATCAAAGAATTGGCTTATACTGCGGTGTGCCGATCATTATTTTCTGTTATGCATACTATCATCTAAGCATCAAAAAGCGTATAAATCATGAACCGATTGAAAAAAAGCAGACAGAGGCGCAATAGAAAAAGCTCTCCGGGAGGCCGGAGAGCTTTTTTTACGTGTTACATCCTCGTGTATTTTTAGAATGAAATATAGAAATATATAATGGGATTTAAATGAAAATAATAAAACTTATAAATATTTCGTTCGAATTGTAAATAGAGAAAAAACAATGCTAAACTATAATACAACTTTATGATAAGAAGATTATGGAAGAGGTGTTTGAGAAAGAATGAACAGCAATCAAAACAATGACATCAAAACAAAACATCATTTTCCGTTATTGTTGGCACTGGCTTTAACGATGGGGGTATTTGCAGCCGGATCTGAAGAGCTTGTGATCTCACCGCTGCTGCCGGATTTAGCAAAAGCCTTCAACTCAGATGTCAGCGTCCTTGCGTTATCTATCAGTATTTACGGCATTATGATTTTTATCGGTGCGCCGCTTTTGGTTCCATTAGGCGATAAATACTCCAGAGAACTGAGCTTATTGGCCGGGCTTATGATCTTTATCATAGGAACGGTGATATGCGCTTTGGCTCAAAATATTTTTTTCTTCTTTTTAGGCCGGGCGCTTTCGGGATTGGCTGCGGGAGCGTTTGTTCCGACCGCTTACGCAGTTGTCGGTGATCGTGTTCCTTATACATACCGGGGCAAGGTGATGGGACTGATCGTTTCAAGCTGGTCGCTGGCGCTGATTTTCGGAGTGCCGCTCGGATCATTTATCGGCGGCGTCCTGCATTGGAGATGGACGTTTTGGATTTTCGCCTTGATGGGCGTTTTAGTTGTCCTGCTGATTCTCCTTGAAATGCGCCGCCATGCCCAACATAAAAACAGCGGCAAGGAAGAAATAGAAGAGCCGGCAGGAACATTCCGGGATGCGCTGAAAGTCCCTCGTGTACCTGTTTATATCACGATAACCTTTTGTAATATGATTGGTTTTTACGGTATGTATTCCTTTTTAGGCACCTATCTTCAGGACGTTTTTACCGGAGGAAACACGGCTGCGGGCTTATTTATCATGATTTATGGAATCGGGTTTTCCATGAGTGTGATTACAGGAAAGATAGCCGACCGCATCGGAAAAATGCGCTCCCTTTTGATTGCGCTGGGGGTCATCAGCGTTCTGCTGGCGTGTTTACCATGTGCGCCGGCGTCTATGTTTCTGTTAATCGCCAGCCTATTTATTTGGGGATTAATGCAAAGTTTGACGGTGACGCTGCTCAGCACCATTTTGAGTGACTGCTCAGAGCGTCATCGCGGAAAAGTCATGGTGTTTTACAGCCTCGCCTCGAATCTGGCCGTGACATTAGGTTCTGCTTTAATGGGACCCGTATATGTGGCATACGGCTATGCAGCTGTCGGATTGATTTGCGCCGCCATCACAGTCCTCGGATTTGTGCTCAGTGTATTCGCATATAAAAAGTACGGCAAACTTGAGCAGAAGGCCGATCAGTCCTTATCTCAATAAACAAAGTTTCTAAATTCCTATAATTAAAAACCCTTTATAAAGGGTTTTTTTGTTTGTATGGGAATAATTATCAATATTTTCAAAAAACATTGACAGTTCAATTGCCGCTGGATAAAATTTACTTAAAATTTTAAAAGATTGGTTGGTGCTCATGATTATATTGGATAATAGCATTCAGACAAAAAAAAGAACTGATTCACTATCCAAACTCATTACAGTCAACACGCTCGGCCCTGAGGGGACAAGCAGTGAGTACGCAGCAAAGCATTTCATTTCCAATTTTACTCTTCTACAAGGGCTGAACAGTAAATTGTCCTTGCATGATACTTTTGAATCATGCATCGAAAGGACGCTCCAAAGCCCGCTGGAATATACCATCGTCCCACATGCTTACGATGGCATTAAGCATTTCTACATGAGGCCGGATTTGCAGCTATTGCAGATCTTCAGGTGCGATACACCGATGTACGGCCTGGCTGTTCGTCCTGATTTTGAATTCAGAGACGATATGCTTGATACATCTGTTATTGTTTCACATCCTTCACCTATTAATTTAATAAAATATTTTACCCGCAAAGATGTTCGTTTCAAACTAGTCAATTCAACCAGTCAAGCCGCAAGAAAAGTAAAAGAAGGTTTGTATGACATTGCCTTAACCAATGAGCTTGCACGGCAAAAGTACGGGCTAACCTTTGTAAAAACATTCAAAAGCATTCCAATGAGCTGGTCATTATTTGGAAAAGGAGACGTTGATGATGAAAACTAAAGAAGATATGCAGGAGCTTTATTTCCCGACACCGAAATTAATTGAATGGGAAAACGGAGTGAGGCAGTATTCAACCGTACGAGGGGATACTGAAGTATTAATGTCTTACGTCCCGCCGCATACCAATGTTGAACCCCATCAGCATAAGGAGGTCCAAATCGGCATGGTCGTTTCTGGCGAGCTGATGATGACTGTCGGAGATGTGACAAGAAAAATGACAGCCTTGGAATCTGCCTATATCGCGCCGCCGCATGTGCCTCACGGGGCAAGAAACGACACAGACCAAGAAGTGATTGCTATTGATATCAAGCGGCTGAAAGCTGATGAAACATATACAAGTCCTGAGGACTACTTTTTGGATATTTTCAAAACAAGAGACCTGTTGCCAGGCATGGAAGTCACGTTCTTTGTTGAGGATTGGGTAGAAATTATGCTTGCCAAAATCCCTGGAAATGGCGGAGAAATGCCTTTCCATAAACATCGGAATGAACAAATCGGCATCTGCATCGGCGGCGGCTATGACATGACGGTCGAAGGCTGCACAGTCGAGATGAAATTCGGCACAGCCTATTTCTGTGAGCCTCGTGAAGATCACGGTGCCATCAACCGTTCGGAAAAAGAATCAAAATCGATTAATATCTTCTTCCCGCCGCGCTACAACAGAGCAAAAGCAAAAAAAATGAAGGCGGATGAATGATCATGAACCTCACCGATAAAACCGTCCTCATAACAGGAGGCGCATCAGGCATTGGTTATGCTGCAGTTCAGGCTTTTTTGGACCAGCAGGCCAATGTGGTTGTGGCGGATATTGACGAAGCGCAGGGAGAAGCAATGGTACGAAAAGAAAATAATGACAGGCTGCATTTTGTGCAAACGGACATCACAGACGAAGCTGCCTGCCAGCACGCAGTTGAATCGGCGGTTCATACATTTGGCGGGCTCGATGTCTTGATTAATAATGCAGGCATTGAAATCGTGGCGCCTATTCACGAGATGGAGCTCAGCGATTGGAACAAGGTGCTGCAAGTCAATTTGACCGGCATGTTTTTAATGAGCAAACATGCACTCAAGCATATGCTGGCCGCCGGCAAGGGCAACATCATTAATACGTGCTCTGTCGGCGGACTCGTGGCATGGCCTGATATTCCTGCCTATAACGCCAGCAAAGGCGGGGTTTTGCAGCTGACTAAATCAATGGCTGTTGATTATGCGAAGCATCAAATTCGCGTGAACTGCGTATGCCCAGGGATCATCGACACACCGCTGAATGAAAAATCATTCCTTGAAAATAATGAAGGCACACTTGAAGAGATCAAAAAAGAAAAGGCGAAGGTAAATCCGCTGCTGAGGCTTGGGAAACCTGAAGAAATCGCAAACGTGATGCTGTTTTTAGCCTCGGATTTATCAAGCTATATGACCGGAAGCGCCATCACCGCAGACGGAGGATACACCGCACAATAGAGAAGGAGTGTTTTACATATGGAGAGAAAAACAGTATTGGTCATCGCTGATCTTGGAGGCTGCCCGCCGCACATGTTTTATAAAAGCGCTGCTGAAAAATATAACCTGGTCAGCTTTATTCCAAGACCTTTTGCAATTACAGCCTCCCATGCAGCATTGATTGAAAAATACTCGGTCGCGGTCGTAAAAGATAAAGACTATTTTAAGAGTTTAGCTGATTTTGAGCATCCTGACTCCATTTATTGGGCGCATGAGGATCATAACAAGCCTGAGGAAGAGGTCGTCGAGCAAATCGTCAAGGTTGCCGAAATGTTTGGGGCGGATGCCATCACAACAAACAATGAATTATTCATTGCTCCGATGGCGAAAGCCTGTGAACGTCTGGGCTTGAGAGGTGCCGGCGTGCAGGCAGCCGAAAATGCCAGAGATAAAAATAAAATGAGGGACGCTTTTAATAAGGCCGGAGTCAAATCGATCAAAAACAAACGAGTCACAACTCTTGAAGATTTCCGTGCTGCTCTTGAAGAGATCGGCACACCTCTTATCTTAAAGCCTACATACTTAGCGAGTTCTATCGGTGTAACGCTGATTACGGACACTGAGACGGCAGAAGATGAATTTAACAGAGTCAATGACTATCTGAAATCAATTAACGTGCCAAAGGCGGTTACGTTTGAAGCGCCGTTTATCGCTGAAGAATTTTTACAGGGTGAGTACGGAGACTGGTATCAAACAGAAGGGTACTCCGACTATATCAGTATAGAAGGCATCATGGCTGACGGTGAGTATTTCCCGATCGCCATTCATGATAAAACGCCGCAAATCGGGTTTACAGAGACATCCCACATTACGCCGTCCATTCTGGATGAAGAGGCAAAAAAGAAAATTGTCGAAGCTGCCAAAAAGGCAAATGAAGGGCTTGGCCTGCAAAATTGCGCAACACATACAGAGGTCAAGCTAATGAAAAACAGAGAACCGGGTTTAATTGAATCGGCAGCCAGATTTGCCGGCTGGAATATGATCCCTAACATTAAAAAGGTTTTCGGCCTTGATATGGCGCAATTATTATTAGATGTCCTCTGTTTCGGAAAAGATGCCGATCTGCCGGACGGATTATTGGATCAAGAGCCTTACTATGTCGCCGACTGCCATTTGTACCCGCAGCATTTCAAACAAAATGGCCAGATTCCAGAAACCGCTGAGGATTTGGTCATTGAAGCGATCGATATTCCGGACGGGCTTTTAAAAGGGGATACTGAAATCGTTTCTTTTTCGGCCGCAGCACCAGGCACTTCAGTTGATTTGACATTGTTTGAAGCTTTCAATTCCATTGCTGCATTTGAACTGAAAGGCAGTAATTCACAGGATGTGGCTGAATCAATCAGACAAATTCAGCAGCATGCGAAGCTGACGGCAAAGTATGTGCTGCCAGTATGAAACAGCTGAAACCCAACTCTAAATACTTGCTTTACGGGCAGGCGCTATCGTTCATGGGAGACTATTGTGTTCTCCCTGCCCTGCTCATTTTGTCTACATATTATCACGATTATTGGGTGACGTCCGGGGTCATCGTGGTCAGAAGCATTCCGATGGTGTTTCAGCCGTTTTTGGGGGTTCTGGTCGACCGGTTAGACAGAATTAAGATCATGCTGTGGACGGATATCATCAGAGGCATCATCTTTTTGGGGCTCACATTTCTTCCAAAAGGCGAGTATCCGCTGATTTTTCTGGCCCTGCTGTTTATTTCTTATGGAAGCGGCGTGTTTTTTAATCCCGCCCGTCTCGCTGTCATGTCGTCCTTGGAATCAGATATTAAAAGCATCAACACGTTATTTGCAAAAGCGACAACCATCTCCATTATCGTCGGGGCGGCTGCCGGAGGGCTCTTTCTGTTAGGCGGATCTGTAGAGCTGGCTGTTGCCTTTAACGGTGTGACATACCTGGTTTCGGCCTTTTTTATCAGCCGCATCAAGCTGCAGTTTGTGCCGATTCAATCTGAAAACATAAAAGAGGCCTTCCAGTCTTTTAAAGAAGGACTCAAAGAAATCAAAACCAATGCATTCGTATTAAACGCCATGTTTACGATGATTACGATGGCTTTGCTGTGGGGAGTTGTGTACAGCTATTTTCCGATTGTCAGCCGCTTTCTGGGTGACGGGGAAATCGGCAACTTTATCCTCACATTCTGCATCGGCTTCGGCGGGTTCATCGGAGCGGCGCTTGTCAGCAAATGGGGCTTTAACAACAATAGAGGCCTGACGTACTTTACCGTTTTATCCATTGTCTCGCTGGCGCTGTTTTTATTCACGCCGATTTTCGCTGTTTCTGTCATCGCGGCGATCCTCTTTTTCATCGCGATGGAATACGGGGAAGTGCTTGCAAAAGTGAAGGTTCAGGAAAATGCGGCAAACCAGATTCAAGGGCGCATTTTTTCAGTGGCTGAAGCGTCTATCGGATTATGCATTTCTATTGGTTCAATGTTCATTAACATCCTAAGCGCTCCGGTCATTATGGGGCTGATTGTCGTGATCGTATGCGGTTTGTTTCTGCATACGAAGCTCGTCAACAAATCGTTTTTGGAACGGGATAACAAAACGGAGCAAAAAGGAGTCTTTTAGATGGAAATAACACCGTCCGATGTCATCAAGACACTTCCAAGGCAGGAGTTTTCTCTCGTTTTTCAAAAGGTAAAGGAAATGGAAAAAACGGGAGCCCGTATCATTAATCTCGGACAGGGGAACCCTGACCTTCCCACTCCGCCGCATATTGTCGAGGCTTTGCGGGAGGCGTCTCTGAATCCTTCGTTTCATGGATACGGCCCATTCAGAGGTTATCCTTTTTTGAAGGAAGCAATCGCTGCTTTCTATAAAAGAGAATACGGCGTGACAATCAATCCTGAAACGGAGGTCGCGCTTTTCGGAGGCGGGAAAGCCGGTTTGTATGTGCTGACACAATGCCTGCTCAATCCGGGAGACATCGCTTTAGTCCCGAATCCAGGCTATCCTGAATATTTATCAGGGATTACAATGGCGCGAGCTGAGCTTTACGAAATGCCGCTGTATGAAGAAAATGGCTATCTGCCGGATTTTGAAAAGATTGATCCAGCCGTGCTGGAAAAAGCGAAGCTTATGTTTTTAAACTATCCGAACAACCCCACTGGAGCTGTGGCTGATGCGGCTTTTTATGCAAGAGCTGCTGCTTTTGCAAAAGAGCATCATATCCATCTGATTCATGATTTTGCATACGGAGCGTTTGAATTCGATCAAAAACCAGCCAGCTTTCTTGAGGCAGAGGATGCCAAAATTGTCGGAGCAGAGCTTTATTCATTTTCAAAAACATTTAACATGGCCGGCTGGAGAATGGCGTTTGCGGTTGGGAACGAAAAGATCATTCAGGCCGTCAATGAATTTCAGGATCATGTATTTGTCGGCATGTTCGGCGGGCTGCAGCAGGCAGCGAGTGCGGCGCTTTCTGGAGATCCGGAGCATACGGAATCGTTGAAACGAATTTATAAGGAACGAATTGACTTTTTTACGGCGCTTTGTGAAAAGGAACTGGGCTGGAAGATGGAAAAGCCAAAAGGAACCTTTTACGTATGGGCTGAAATTCCGAATACGTTTGAGACATCTCACCAATTTTCCGATTACTTGCTGGAGCATGCCCATGTCGTAGTCACACCGGGCGAAATTTTTGGAAGCAACGGAAAAAGGCATGTCAGAATATCAATGGTGTCGAAGCAGGAGGATCTGCGGGAATTTGTCACACGGATTCAAAAGCTGAACCTGCCGTTCGGGTCATTACAAGAAACATCCCGCTAAAAAGCGGGATGTTTTTTATATGCTTTTCATGCTGCCGCCATCAGCGGAAATTTGCTGTCCCGTGATGTAGGAGGCTTCCTCAGAGGCAAGAAACGCGGCGAGCGCTGCGGTTTCTTCGGCTGATCCGACCCGTTTCATCGGAATCCCGGAAGCAATCTGTTCCTCTGCTTTCTGTTTGGATATGCTGTTCTTTTTCATCACATTTTCCACAAATTGATGATAACGGTCTGTAGCGATAAAACCAGGATTCAGACAGTTGACAGTAATGTTGTGAGGAGCAAGCTGGATGGAAATATTTTTACTGGCGTTAATTAAAGCGGCATTCATCATACTGTTTGTGAACATGTTGGCGCCGGGTTCTTTCCATAGATTTCCGACAATGTTGATGATTCTGCCAAACTCGTTTTGTTTCATCAGTGAGGAAGCACGCTTGATAGCGTCAATATAGGCAACGGTCTTTTGAGTGAACGTGGCCGTCATATCGTCTATATTGCAGTTATCAAATGTATCAGGCGCGCCGCCCGGGATATTATTAATCAGAACATCAAGCCGTCCGCATTGAGATTCGATTTTCTGAAAAATGCCCGCTCTCGTATGCCGGTCAGACATATCCCCCGCAAGGACAATGACGCTCGTCTCAGGATGCTTGGCCAAAATGTCTTCTTTGACAGATTCAATATTATCCAAATTTCGCGAATTAATGACGAGGGAAAAATGCTGGTCTGCTAATTTCAGAGCGATTGCTTTCCCGATCCCTTGACTGGCTCCCATAACAAATGCGGTTCGTTTTGACAAATAACTGCACCCCTTTGAAAAAATTGGATTATTATCTACATCGTAAGAAAAAACGAAGAAAATAGCAAATTTTATTTAAATTCTGATAAAGGAGAATTGAAAAAAACTCCCGCCGGATAGGGCGGGAGGGGATATTATACATATAGGAATTGAGGAAGTGTATCAAGCGAAAGGTGATTGCCGACAAAGAATGAACCAAATTCGCCATAGCGAGCGCTGACTTCGTCAAAACGCATTTCATACACTAGCTTCTTGAATTGAAGGACATCATCGCTAAATAATGTAACGCCCCACTCGTAATCGTCAAAGCCGACAGAGCCGGTGATGATCTGTTTGACTTTGCCCGCATAGCTGCGGCCGATTAAACCGTGGCTTCTCATCAAGTTTCTGCGTTCTTCCATTGAAAGCATATACCAGTTGTCGTTGCCAGATCTTCTTTTATCCATTGGATAGAAGCATACATATTTAGATTCCGGCAGTTCAGGGTAAAGGCGAGCGCGCACATGCGGATTTTCATAAGGATCGCCGTCACCGCTTGCCAAGTAGTTGCTCAGCTCTACCACTGATACGTAGGAGTATGCCGGAATGGTGAACTCAGCAAGTCTTGATTTGTTGAATTCAAGCTCAATTTGATTTAATTCTTCCATTGTAGGACGAAGGATCATCAGCATAAAATCAGCTTTTTGGCCGACGATGCTGTAAAGAGTTTGCGATCCTTTTCCTTCTTTTTGGGCTACGCCCCATTTTTCAAGCAACCCGGTGAATTCATGTATGATAGATTGGCGCTCATCACTGGACAGAAGCTTCCAGGAAGCCCAATCCATTGTGCGGAAATCATGAAGCGCATACCAGCCGTCAAGCGTTTTTGCCGCTTCATTCGTCATTTGCTGTTCACTCATTTATCTTCACTCCCATTATCTTTTCATGATTGCCTTCACTATACCATAGTTTATCCGATTCTACTGTGGAGAAACCTTGAACATCCCTTCCGTATAACTCCATCAAAATAGAAGAACCTATAAGGGAAGATTGAGTCACTTAAATTAGTTAGAAAAATAAGATTTTTTTATGAAAGCGCTATAATGAAAGTTGGCTGTTTGAATTTGATTGGAAGAAGAGTATGCTAGTAAAAGAAAGCGTTTTTGTAACTTTTTGAGGAGGTTTTATTGTGGCAGATTTATTTTCAACAGTGCAAGAAAAAGTAGCTGGAAAAGACGTTAAAATTGTATTTCCTGAAGGCTTAGACGAGCGTATTTTAGAAGCGGTCAGCAAGCTTGCAGGAAACAAAGTGCTGAATCCGATTGTGATCGGCAATGAAAATGAGATCCAAGCAAAAGCAAAAGAATTGAACCTTACGCTGGACGGCGTTAAGATTTATGATCCTCATACATATGAAGGCATGGAAGACCTTGTACAAGCATTCGTAGAACGCCGCAAAGGCAAAGCGACAGAAGAACAGGCTCGCAAAGCGTTATTAGACGAGAACTACTTCGGTACAATGCTGGTGTATAAAGGCTTTGCAGACGGACTCGTAAGCGGAGCTGCTCACTCGACAGCTGACACTGTCCGCCCGGCTCTTCAAATCATCAAAACAAAAGAAGGCGTGAAAAAGACTTCAGGCGTGTTCATCATGGCTCGCGGGGAAGAGCAATACGTATTCGCAGATTGCGCGATCAACATTGCGCCTGACAGCCAAGACCTTGCCGAGATTGCGATCGAAAGTGCCAATACGGCAAAAATGTTCGACATTGAGCCTCGCGTGGCAATGCTCAGCTTCTCTACAAAAGGCTCAGCAAAATCTGATGAAACAGAAAAAGTAGCGGATGCAGTGAAAATCGCGAAAGAAAAAGCGCCTGAACTGACACTTGACGGCGAATTCCAATTTGATGCTGCATTTGTTCCATCTGTAGCTGAGAAAAAAGCGCCGGATTCCGAGATCAAAGGGGACGCTAACGTATTCGTATTCCCAAGCCTTGAAGCAGGAAACATCGGCTATAAAATCGCTCAGCGTTTGGGCAACTTTGAAGCGGTAGGACCAATCCTGCAAGGTTTAAATATGCCTGTAAACGACCTTTCAAGAGGATGTAACGCTGAAGATGTTTACAATCTCGCATTAATTACAGCGGCGCAAGCACTGTAATAAAAATGAAGACGATGGCAGCTCTCGACCGAGGGCTGCCTTTTTTGCGCTTCCGTATAGCCTTCTTTACCAAGATGGATGATATGAGTACAATAAAGAAAACTAATCATAACCATATATTTCATTAATGACAGGGGTGGGGTTTTTGTATTACGACGTGCTGAAAACGTTTATAGCGGTGGTAGAAGAAAAAAACTTCACAAAAGCGGCGGAAAAGCTGATGATCTCCCAGCCCAGCGTCAGTCTGCATATCAAAAATCTTGAGAAAGAATTTCAAACGGCTCTTCTGAACAGGTCGCCAAAACACTTTACGACAACGCCGACAGGAGACATTTTATATCAAAGAGCAAAGCAAATGGTGTTTCTCTACGAACAAGCCAAGGCTGAAATCTATGCGCATCATCACTATGTGAAGGGCGAATTGAAAATAGCTGCAAGCTTTACAATCGGTGAGTATATTCTTCCGCCGCTATTGGCCCAGCTGCAAAAGCTGTATCCAGAGCTGAACCTCGATGTCATGATTGGCAATACAGAGGAGGTCAGCGAGCGTGTGCGTATGCTTCAGGCTGATATCGGGCTGATTGAAGGACATACAAACGAGAATGAGCTGGAAATTGAACCGTTCATGGAGGATGAAATGTGCATTGCCGCTCCAAATCAGCATCCGCTCGCCGGGCGGAAAGAGATTTCGATCAGCGATTTGCAGAACGAAGCGTGGGTGACAAGAGAGAAAGGCTCCGGGACGAGAGAATACCTCGATCATGTACTCAGTTCAAATGGACTTCGGCCGAAATCAATGTTCACCATCAGCAGCAATCAAGGTGTAAAGGAAGCGGTGATCAACGGCATGGGACTTTCGGTTCTATCCAGAAGCGTACTGCATAAGGATTTGATCCACCGCGAAATCTCAATTCTGCATATTAAAGATTTCTCGTTAAAGCGCAAGCTGTCTTACATTCATTCTCCTCTCATGGAGAATACAAAAAATAAAGAAATTTTTATTACGATGCTGAAAAGCAATTATCAATCACAGCTGCTGAAATGATATAATAGTTTTCGTTCAATAAGCCTAACATGAAAGGGTTTTACATAGATGGCAAACCAACCGATTGATTTACTGATGCAGCCGAAATGGAGAGTCATTGACCAATCCAGTCTCGGCCCTTTATTTGATGCGAAGCAATCCTTCGCAATGGATGATACGCTGTGCATGTCCGTCGGAAAAGGCGTGTCGCCGGCGACAGCGCGCTCATGGGTGCACCACGATACAATTGTCCTTGGAATACAGGATACACGCCTCCCGTTTTTGCAGGATGGCATCTCCTTGCTGGAGAGCGAAGGATACCGTGTGATCGTACGCAATTCCGGCGGTCTTGCCGTCGTATTGGATGACGGTGTTTTAAATATCTCTCTCATATTCGAGGACGAAAAGAAAGGCATCGATATAGACAAAGGATATGAAGCGATGGTCGAGCTGATGAGACGAATGCTGAGACCGTACAACGCAAAGATCGAAGCCTATGAAATTGAAGGGTCTTATTGTCCCGGCAGCTATGACCTCAGTATAAATGGCAAAAAGTTCGCCGGCATCTCTCAGAGACGCGTTCGCGGCGGAGTTGCTGTTCAAATTTATCTCTGTGCGGATAAAAGCGGCAGTGAAAGGGCCGACTTGATCAGACGATTCTATCAAGCGGCGCTGAAAGACAAACAAAACGATAAAAAAGGCGTCTATCCGGAAATACGTCCGGAAACGATGGCGTCCTTAAGTGAGCTTCTGCAAAAAGACATCTCCGTACAAGACTTAATGTTCGCTTTATTGACGGAATTAAAAGCGTTAAGCACCCGTCTTTACTCTGCCGGACTGTCCATTGATGAGGAAATGGAATTTGAGAAAAACCTCGCCCGGATGGCTGAGCGGAATGCAAAGGTATTTGGGTGAACGTTCTTCGCATGCCGGCTGTATATGCCGGCATGCATTTTTTATCACAAGCGGCATTTTACCCCAATAATCTTATTTTCAGATAAATCCTTCTTACATACAGATAACCACAGCAAAAAGAAAAACGATAAAATGATATCAGCATCCATATTAAAGGGGAGAGGCAGATGAAAGGGAATATTTACAGCCTTTTTGTATTGATTGCGGCTTTTTTCTGGGGGACCACGGGAACCGTTCAGGCATTGGCTCCAGAAAGCGCCACACCGCTGGCATTTGGGGCGTTCAGGTTATTAATAGGAGGAAGCGCCATGCTGCTTGCGGTTTGGGTCAGCCGGGAGCTTCACGTGAAAAATTGGTCATGGCCGCTCGTATTTTTAGCCGCTGTTTGTATGGCGTGTTACCAGCCGCTGTTTTTCACAGCGGTTAAAGAAACGGGAATTGCAGTGGGAACTGTGATTGCCATCGGCAGTGCGCCTATCATTGCCGGGACCCTCGAATGGGCCGTATTGAAGAAACGCCCGCGAAACTCCTGGTGGATTGCGACTGTGCTGGCTTTAGCGGGTTGCTGGCTTCTGTTTTCCGACAGTTCCAATGTTCGGATTGATGTGGCTGGTGTTCTTATGGCGCTTGGAGCGGGTGCTTCTTTTGCAGGCTATACGCTCATCAGTAAAGCGATGATGAAAACCCAGCCTCCGCGAGCGACCTCCGCCGTTGTATTCATGATCAGCGCCATCTTGCTGACGCCGCTATTATGGCAGTCAGATATCTCGTGGATATTGACCCCTAGAGGACTGGGAACAAGCCTTTACATCGGGTTAATTGCAACATGTGCCGCATACTTTTTGTTTGCGAAAGGGCTTACCGGGGTTCCGGCCTCGGCGGCGGTCACGCTGTCTTTAGCTGAACCGCTGACGGCTTCATTGCTTGGCGTGTTTTTCATAGAAGAAATGCTTTCGCCTTCCTCGTGGCTGGGCATTGCGCTTATGATGCTGGGGCTTTTGGTCATTTCTGCTGCGCCTCGGAAACAAAAAACGGCCGAGGCAGCTCACATGTCTTAATAGATTCACATAAGCTTGGCCTCATTTTACAAGAATAGCTGATCCGGCTGCAAAATGAGGAAATTCTCTTTTCTCAATAGAAAAGGGGATTTTGCACATGGCGAAAATCCCAAAACAGCTGCCCGTTTTGGGATTTTTCTATGTCATTCCGCTAATTTTTCTAAATTGCCGTTCCGGTCCATTTTGAAGGACGGAGAGGCATGTTCATCTTCTTCAAATAAAACTAGCTTTCTGGCTCTGTTCATAATTTTCACCAAGGTTTCATAATCTTCTTGGATCGTTTTTTGGTCTTTTTCAAGCTTTTGAACTTCTGCCTCTAGCTGCTCTGTTTTGTTTTGCAATTCCTGATTTTCTTTCTTTAAACGCTCGTTTTCCATTTTTAATGCTGATGATTGCTCGTTATTGCCTTCGTAATTCTGCAGGAAGCGGATCACATCATTCATCGTCATCTCAGGCGCAGCTGCAGGCGTTTGAGGAGACAATAAGTGTGATAGACTAGCTAACTCTTCCTTAAAGCTTTCATCAACAAAAGGCATGTGTTCGCCAGACATTAAAGGTTGCTCATTTTCGACAGATGGTGTTTCCGTTTTAACCGGCTCTTCTGCAGCGGTTTCTTGAATGATTTCAGGATCAACGGCAGGAGGCTGATATAATAATCTTTTTTTCGCAGGCTGCCCGTTTCCGAGCGCTCTCATCCGCTGTTTTCGTTGTTTCTTCGCAAGCTGAAGCGCTTTTTCATATTGATGGCGGACCACTGCGTTCCATCTGAATCCGCAGGCTGCGGATGTCCGGTTTAATTTATCGCCGACTTCTTCAAAGGCGTTCAGCTGAGTGCTGCCCTCCCTCACATGCCGAAGCACTGTTTCGGCTAAAAGCAGATCGTTTTCTTCTGACCAAGCGTCTTGTCGCTGTTTTGTCATTTATCTCAACTCCCATTTTTCTTTTCATGGTATTAGAATGTCCAGGTTGGAAAATATTTATACAAATTGGCTGAAAGAATAGGAGATACGAAGGATGGAGCGGCTTGCAGGAACAGTCGAATCCTTGTAAAATGAAGAATGATGTGATTTTTTTTGAAACGTGATTTTAGGTTATTCACATAGATGAACATAGAAATGAAGGGAAGCGTACGTCATGGCTAATGAATTTCGAGTGTGTGATGATTGCCAAGCCACTAATATCAAAACATTGCTGCCGCGTTTGAAAGAAGTGGACCCGGACGCAAAGGTTGAGGTAGGATGCCAATCTTATTGCGGGCCCGGACGGAAAAAATCATTTGCTTTTGTGAACAATCGCCCGCTGTCAGCTCCGACAGAGGATGAGCTGATTGACAAAGTAAAAAAGAAAATAAAAAAGTAAAAACATATTTTTTCTTAGCCTCGGCCCTCAGGTCAGGCTTTTTTGCTTCACAAGATGTGTTTTTCATGAAGATGGAACAAATCGCCGGGCAAATTCAAGGATGTTTTCAAAGAATAGAGTCGATATAATAGAAACACGGCTAAAAAAAAGAGGGAATGACGATGGCGTATCCAAATGGAAAATTATCAGAAGAAAAAGTGTTTAAAGATCCGGTGCACCGCTATGTTCATGTTCGGGACAAGCTGATATGGGATTTGATCGGAACCCGTGAATTTCAGCGTCTCCGCAGAATTAAGCAGCTCGGCACGACCTATTTGACGTTCCATGGGGCTGAGCACAGCCGGTTCAACCATTCTCTCGGTGTCTATGAAATTGTCAGAAGAATGGTTGATGACGTCTTTAAAGGCCGCCCTGAATGGGATGACAGTGAGCGCGAACTCTGTTTGGCCGCGGCGCTGCTTCATGACCTCGGGCACGGGCCGTTCTCGCATTCATTTGAAAAGGTCTTTCACCTTGACCACGAGGATTTTACAAGAGGTATCATTTTGGGAGACACGGAGGTTAATCAGGTGCTCAGAAAGGTGAGCCCGGGTTTCCCTCAGGATGTTGCTGAAGTCATTGCCAAAACATATAAAAACAAGCAAGTGGTCAGCCTGATTTCGAGTCAGATTGACGCAGACCGCATGGATTACCTGCAGCGCGACGCATATTATACGGGCGTCAGCTACGGCCATTTTGATATGGAGCGGATTCTTCGGGTGATGCGGCCGCGCGAGGATCAGATCGTCATTAAAGAAAGCGGAATGCACGCTGTCGAAGACTATATCATGAGCCGTTACCAAATGTACTGGCAGGTCTACTTCCATCCTGTGACTAGAAGTGCAGAGGTCATTTTAACGAAGATTCTTCACAGGGCGAAGCAGCTGCACGATGAAGGCTATGTCTTCACTCACGCTCCGGTTCATTTCTATTCTATTTTTGAAGGGAAATTGACACTGGAGGATTATGTAAAGCTGGATGAATCTATTATTTTGTATTACTTCCAGGCCTGGGAGGATGAAGAAGACGCGATTTTATCCGACTTGTGCCGCAGATTCATTAACCGCCAGCTGTTCCAATACGTTGAATTCAATCCGAATGAAGAAATGTCGGCTTATTTTGAGCTGACTTCATTGTTCAAAGAGGCGGGAATCGATCCGAGCTATTATTTGGTCGTTGATTCTTCATCAGATCTGCCATACGATTTTTACCGACCGGGAGAGGAAGAGGAGCGTCTGCCGATCCATCTCTTGACGCAAAACGGCCAAATTAAAGAGCTGTCCAGGCAGTCGGCTATTGTGGAATCCATCTCAGGTAAACGGCGGACGGACCACAAGCTGTACTATCCAAAGGACTTGATTTGTGACGGCTCTGAACATCCGGAAGCGAAAATGAAAATCCGGCAGCTGCTGGGACTGACATAGAAATTGGAAAGAAGGAAAAAGGAGATGTCGGGAATTTGTTGAAAGAACATGCAAAACTGATGAAGGTGTTCTCGGATTCTGGAGAAATCATCGGGCGAAAGAAGCTGCAGAAAATGATTTATATCGCCAAGAAAATGCAGTTTCCTTTCTATGAGAAATATGATTTTCACTTTTACGGACCATATTCAGAGGAACTGACGCTCCAGATTGAAGAGCTGTGCAACCTTGGATTTCTGCATGAGGTGAAGGAAAAAAAGGGCGGCTACTTTCAATACCGGTATTCGCTGACTGAGACAGGCTCCGCATTTTTAGACCATGCTGATCTGGACATGCCGGATATGAAAGGCTATATCGACAGTGTAAACAGCCGTTCTTCACGGTTTTTAGAGCTGGTTTCCACGATCCTTTACTTTGACGGGCTTGAGGATGAGGAAAAGAAAGAAAAAGTCTTTACCATCAAAAGCAAGCAAAAATATACAAATGAAGAATATGACGAAGCGCTTCAATACATAGAGGAACTGAAGCAGATTTGTTAACCATACCAAGCAAAAGAAATGAATCGTTTCTTTTGCTTTTTTTATTGACAAAAGCTGCTAAGAGATTCATTATGGATAATAGTTATCCATAATGAATCAGGAGTGAATAGGATGAAAATGAAATCAGGAATGGAGCAGGCGGTTTCTGTGCTGCTGTTACTGTCACGGCTGCCGGTACAGGCTTCTTTGACGTCAGAGGCTATAAGCCAGCGATTGCGTGTGTCTCCGTCTTACTTGAAGAAGCTGATGAGAACATTGGTTCAAGCCGGTTTGGCAGAATCCTTGCCAGGGACGAAGGGCGGTTTTACCCTGACGAAGCCTTTGGCTGACATTACGCTTTATGATGTTTATCAAGCGGTCGAAGGCAGAGGTTCGATGTATCAGGGGAAAGGCCTGCTGCAATCTGTATTTGAGGGTGAAAGTCACTGTGTGCTGGAGACAGTCATGGGGGAAATCGAGGATAAATGGTCCAATCTTATGAGAGAAGAATCCTTGCAGCATGTTATGGACAGAGTCGGGGAATTGTATGATCTTGAAAAAATAGATGATTGGGTAATCAAGCAAGTGAAAGGGCAATTGTAATGAAAAATAGCGGGTCTATACAAGAATCAACATCATCAACAGGCATATCCGTGCTGATCGTGCTCGCACTTGGTTTCCTCATGGCAACTCTTGATGTGACCGTTGTGAATGTGGCGATGGCTGATATGAAAAGCACTCTTTCAATGTCGCTTTCAGGTGTAACGTGGGTTGTGGACGGGTACATTCTTACTTTTGCGTCGCTTCTGCTGGCGGGCGGAGCCTTAGCCGACCGTTTCGGCTCGAAGACGATCTATATCCTGGGTTTAGCTATTTTTGTTCTCGCCTCCTGTCTATGCGCTGCATCTATAAATGGTCAGATGCTGATTGCCGGACGCCTTATACAGGGAATTGGGGCAGCATTGTTTATGCCAAGCTCACTCAGCCTTTTGGCTGCCTCTTACCCTGATGAGCGGGTGCGGGCGAGAATGTTTGGGCTGTGGGCCGCGCTTGTTTCCGCCGCTTCAGGCCTCGGGCCCTTTATCGGGGGAGTGCTGGTACAGTTGGCGGGCTGGCAGAGTATTTTTCTGATCAATGTGCCAATAGGGGCTGCTGCGCTCATTTCAGCTTACCGAATCCTCAGCCGCGTTCCGAAAAAAAGCAGCCGCGTGAACATCATCGGGCATCTGCTTGGCATGATGGCTCTCGGGTTTCTTTCCTATGCTTTGATACAGGGGCCTTCAGCGGGCTGGCGCTCGCCAGTGATTCTTGTAGCATTTACTGCAGCGATTTTGGCATTTGTGCTGTTTTTGCTGCGGGAAATTTCTGCAAAAACACCCATCCTGCCGGCGTCCTTATACAAAAACGGCCGCTTCTCAGCTGCCCAATTTATCGGGTTTTTGCTGAATTTCGCCCTTTTTGGCGGCATGTTTATGCTCAGCCTTTTTTTGCAGGAAGCAGGAGGGGCAAGTTCCTTTATGGCTGGAGTGGAGCTGCTGCCGATGATGGCGGTCTTCGTGATCGGCAATCTGCTGTTTGCCCGTCTGGCGAATCGGTTTGAAGCCGGTCAGCTTATGTTTGTATCAATGGCGGTCAGCTGTATCATTGCATTGCTGTTGTTTGTGCTGATTTCTCCGGATTTTCCTTATTGGCAGCTGGCGGTGTTGATGTCTGTTATGAACCTCTGTACCGGTATTACAGTTCCTGCCATGACAACTGTGATCATGCAGGCTGCCGGGCAAAGACATACGAATATCGCCGGTGCGGCGTTAAATGCAAACCGGCAAATCGGAGCCTTGGTCGGCGTAGCGATAACCGGGGTGATCATTCATCTGTCCGCCACTTGGTATGCTGGTGCCGGGTTTACGTTTTTGATGATGGGAGCGGCATACAGCCTCGCTGCATTGCTTGTATGGCTGTTTCTGGCTGCCCATAACGGGACTGCCGCGTCAGAAAAAATGTAAATCACTGATTGCACTTTGTGGGAATATATAGTAAGATATAAAAAATTATTGAAACAACAGGCACTGATAAGGACACGAGATGCTTTTTACGGTTTCCAGAGAGGGAAGGACAGCTGAGATCTTCCTAACGCAGGGAAAGCAGCTTACCGCCTTTGAGCCGTATCGGGGAAATCAAGTATCCGATACCGTCATGCTGCGTTACAGCATCTTTAAGCCGATCACCATGTGTAATTGATCGGGAATTTGGGTGGAACCACGGATGATCAACACATTCGTCCCTTTTAGAGGGATGGGTGTGTTTTTTTATTTGAATTGAATACATGCGAAGAAAAGGACACGAATGATAGTTACGGTTTTCAGAGAGGGAAGGAAAGGTGAGAGCTTCCCAGCTTAGGAATATCATTTACCGCCTTGGAGCAGCATTGGGGAACTGAAGTATCCAATGCCGTCTATGCTGCGTT